>Ga0187872_10001512_pt1 | contig 23292 bp, 14 predicted proteins | sample June2016WEW_16_4_FD_132973 | JGI IMG/M metagenome (GOLD analysis project Ga0187872, IMG submission 132973) | Peatland microbial communities from SPRUCE experiment site at the Marcell Experimental Forest, Minnesota, USA - June2016WEW_16_40 | ecosystem: Environmental > Terrestrial > Soil >...
CATCCGCTCCATCTCGGCGGCTGAGTACTGCTGGGTTTCGTCCACTCCCCAGCATCACCCGCCCCGACCAAAGCGGACAGATCACGTGTGAATTGGACCGGACAACTCAAATACTAGCGACATGGACCCAATCGCCCGCTTTGCCTTGCCTGCCGATTCGGCTACAATCAACTGCTATGAAACGTTTGGCATTGATCCTGTCGCTGGCAGCGGGCGTGGGGTTCGCCGCTGCTCCGGAAGAATTCTCGACCTCCGCCGGCACGCTCCGGCTCACCCCCATCCAACACGCCAGCCTGATGATTCAGGCAGGCGGCAAAGTGATGTATGTCGACCCTGCCATGGGCTCCTACGACGGCTTGCCCGCGGCCGATTACATTCTGATCTCCCACATTCACGCCGACCATATGGCGCCGGCCGTCGTGAACAAACTGCGCAAGCCGGGCACCGTGATTCTGGGGCCCAAGACCGTCGCTGCCAGCGTGACCGGTTGCACCGCGATATCAAACGGCGAATCGAAAACCCTCGGACCATTCGTAGTCGAGGCCGTGCCGGCCTATAACTTGAAGCCCAGCCCCTCGGGAGAGTTCTTCCATCCGAAAGGCCGCGACAACGGCTACGTGGTCGCTTACGGCGGCAAGCGTTTCTATTTCAGCGCCGATACCGAAGGCGTTCCCGAGATGCGGGCGCTCCAGCACATCGATGTCGCTTTCATCTGCATGAACCAGCCTTACACGATGACTCCGCAGGAAGCGGCCGATGCGGTGCGCGCTTTCCATCCGGGCGTAGTCTATCCCTATCACTACCGCGGCAGCGATCTGGCCGTTTTTACCAAGGCGCTGGCCGGCACCGGCATCGAAGTGCGCCTGCGCGACTGGTACGGGAAGTGAGGTAGGACGGACGATCGGTGTTTGTCGTCTGTCGGCGTGCCGCGTTTAGCGAAAAGTGACAGACCACGAAAGGCGATGGTCTATCCTACCCGCTATCCGGCCGCGATCAAGTGCACCGAAGTAGTCTTGACGATGGCCGCCAGCGATTCGCCGGGGAGCAGGCTCAGATCGGCGGCGGATTGCGCGGTGACCAGCGCGACCAGCGGAAATCCGCAATCCATTTCGACGCGCGCGAGAGCGCCTTCGATGGAAATAGCGCGCACCATGCCGATCAGCCGGTTGCGCTGCGTGGACGCGCGCGCAGGGTCGCGGGTGAGCGCGACGTCTTCGGCGCGGATGGAGGCCAGCACCGGTCCGCTTTCGCTGCCATCCAGGCACTCGATGGTGGCACTGCCCACGCGCAAACGCAACAGCCCCGCCGTGCGCGACACGATTTCGGCGGGCAGAATATTTTCCACTCCCACCGCTTCGGCCACTTGCGCGCTGGCCGGACGGGCGAAAACCTCGCGCACCGGACCGGTTTGCAGGATGCGGCCTTCCACCATCACCGCAATCCAATCGGCCAGCGCGATGGCCTCGGTGCGGTCGTGAGTGACGACAATGCTGGGCACACCGGCGCCCGCGAGCAGGCCGCGCAACTCGCGGCGGGTACGGATGCGCGCCGCCGCGTCGAGCGCGGAAAGCGGTTCGTCGAGCAACAAGAGATCCGGCGAGGCGGCCAACGCGCGCGCCAGCGCCACCCGCTGCTGTTCGCCGCCCGAAATGGCGCGCGGCAGCCGCCCGGCGAGGCCGCCGATCCCGAAGCGCTCCATCATGCGCGCGGCGACCTGCCCTTTGGCGGCGAAGGCCACGTTGCGCGCGACCGTCAGGTGCGGGAACAGCGCGTAGTGCTGAAACACCAGGCCGGCGCGGCGCTGCTGCGGCTCGAGCCATATGCCCCGCGCGGTGTCGCACCAGACGCGATCGCGGAACACGATCTTGCCCGGATCGGGCCGTTGCAGGCCCGCCAGCAGACGCAGCAGCGTGGTCTTGCCGGCGCCCGAAGGACCGAACAGAACCGTCACTGGCGCCTGCTCGATCGGCAGGCTCAGCGCGGCATCCAGGCGGAAGCCGCCCGGCAGCGCCGTGCGGCACTCGGCGGTCAGTGTGGCGGCCATACCATCCACGCGCGGCGCTGCCAGGAATACGTCAGTGCCAGCACCACGAAAGAAAACCCCACCAGCAGCAGCGAAGTGTGCCAGGCGCCGGTGTAATCGAGCGATTGCGCCTGGTCGTAAATCGAAATGGAGATGGTGCGTGTGATACCGGCGATATTGCCGCCTACCATCAACACCACGCCGAACTCTCCCACCGTGTGGGCGAAACTGAGGATGGCCGCGGTGGCTAGCCCCTGCCGCGCCAGCGGCATCACCACGCGGCGAAAAGTGCTGGCGCGCGAAACGCCCAGGCACCACGAGGCTTCGAGCAGATTGCGGTCCACGCTGCCAAAGGCCGCCGCCATCGGCTGCACCGTAAACGGCATGCTGTACAGCACCGAACCCACCAGCAGCCCGCCGAATGAGAACGGCAGCAGCCCGCCGGTGAGCCGCGCATACAGCGCACCGATCGGGCTGTGCGGGCCAATCGCGATCAGGACGTAGAACCCCAGCACCGTCGGTGGCAGCACCAGCGGCAGCGCCACCACCGCTTCCACCAGGAATCTCCAGCGCCGGCGCGAAAACGCGAGCCACCATGCCAGCGGCATGCCCACCACCTGGAGCACCAGCGTGGTCGCGAGCGCCAGGCGCAGGCTCAAACCGATGGCTTGCCAATCCATATCACTGCGGCATCGAGAAGCCGTATTGTTGCAGAATGCGCCGCGCGTCGGCGGAAAGCAGAAAGGCGCGGAACTGGGCAGCGGGCCCGGCGGGCGCGCGCGAGAGGATCACGCCGCCCTGCTCGATTTTCGGATACGCTTCCTGCGGCACCTCCCAATAGCGGCCGTGGCCGCGCGCGGCGGAAGCCAGCGCCAGCGAGAGCGCCACGATCCCAACCTCTGCCGCGCCGCTTTGCACGAATTCGAACGCCTGCGCGATATTCTCGCCGAGGACCAGCTTCGGCGCCAGGCGATCATATACGCCGAGCGAGCGCAGGGCCGCTTCCGCGGCGCGCCCGTATGGAGCGTGCTGCGGGTTGGCGATGGCGATGTGCCGCACCGGCGCCGCTTCCAGCGCGTGGATTCCCAGCGCCGCCGGATCTACGGCCGAGCCGGCCGGCACCCACACCACGATCCGTCCTACGCCGTACAGGAACAGCGAATCCTTGCTTGCCAGACCGGCCGCGATCAGGCGCCGCGGGTAATCGACATCGGCCGAAAGGAACACGTCGAACGGCGCGCCATTTTGGATCTGGGCAAAGAAGTTACCGGAGGAACCGTACGTGACCGCCAGGTCCACTGCCGGGTGCGCGGCGCGAAATTGGAGGACAAGTTCGTCGAGCGCGAAACGCAGGTCCGCCGCTGCGGCGATGGCGAGTTTCTGGGTGTCAGCCGCCCGCGCGGATCCCGCGCAGACCGCCAACGACGACAACAGCAGAGCCAGCCGCCGGGATGTGCCTTGCCGAGGTTTGCTTGATGTTGGCAAAGCACCATGATACGAAACGGCGGGAGGGTTTTGCAGCGTGGCGCACGCATTCGTGCGTCGCAGGAATGCGTGCGCCACGGCAGCAACCGCAAAGGTATTGCACGGCGCGTTAGGGCAGGCCCACCAGCCGCGTCAGTCCCTCTTGGAATCCCGCCGGCGCGGCCAGCAGGCTGGCTACCAGGAACGCTTCGCTTTCGAAATCGTAAAAATATCCTGGCTGCACCAGCACATTCGCGCGTTCCAGCAACTCGATGCACCATTCTTCTTCCGTGCGGACGCGCGGCACGCGGATGGTGATCGACCAACCGCCTTCCACCGCCAGAATCTCCAACGCCGTTCCGGCGAGCGTCTGTCGCGCGAAGGCTAGGTTGGCGGCGGTTCGCTCCCGGATCCGACGCTGCACGGCCGCGCCGTATTCGAGCAGCCGCGCCGCGGCGCACTGGACCGGCGTGCTCACGGAAAGATAGGTGTCCGCGATCCACTCCAGCTTCTCGATGGCTCCGGTGCGCAGCTCGGCCGGGCCAGCCACCACGATCCAGCCCAGCTTCATTTGCGGCAGGCCGGCGACTTTCGAGAGCCCGCTCATCGAAAACGCAGCGCAATCCCCGACGCTTGCCAGCGAAGTCACCCGGCCGGCGTCCGGAGCGAAAGCATAATCGGAAAATACCTCGTCGGAGATCAGCGCGATGCCGCGCTCGGCCGCCATCCGCATCAGGGTTTCCAGTTCGCTACGCTTTACGTAGCTGCCGGTGGGATTGTTGGGATTCACCAGCACCACGGCGCGGGTGCGCGCGGTGATGGCGCCAGCCAGCGCGTCCAGGTCGATCGCCCATCCGCTATCGTATTCGAGGGGATACTGGCGCACCTCGATCGATTCCATTTTCGCCAGATACTCGAATAGCGGATAGGAAGGCCGCGGCACCAGCACCTGGTCGCCTGGGTCCGCCAGCAGCTTGAACAGGTACGAGTAGCCCTCGCTGGTGCTGGCCGTGAGCAGGATGCGGCCGGCCTCTACGGCGAGCCCGCGCTGCCGATAGTAACTGGCAACAGCCTCGCGCGCCTCGAGCGATCCCGCCGGAAGCGGATCGTAACACAGCACGCCGGGCGCGTCGAAAACGTGGCGCAACTCCTCGGGATATCCGATCCCCGCCTGCGTGGGATTCGACTGGGTGAGATCCAGAACACGCGCACCCTGCCCGCGCTTGGCGGCCAGCAGCTCCGTGAGTCGATTGCGTTGAAGGTCCCAGTGGAACCGCGAAGAGAACATGGCGATTCACCAGGGTAGCGTAGGGCGGCGGCGTGCGCGATCAATACCAGAATGGCGTCTCCGGCACCCATATGCTTTTCGCATACCTCGAGTGCAGCAATTGAAACGCGGCTCTCGAGAAACCCGTGGTCTTGGGACCGGTGTTGCCGAAGCGAGTCGCGCGCACGGCCAGGTGCAGCGCTTCCGGTACCCGCGGGTCTTGGCGGTGCTGGCGCGCCCAGGCGAGCGTTTGCTGGCAAAGGTAGTCCGGTGCAATTTCCGCTGCTGCCTTTAGGTCTTTGGCCTCCTTTTCACCTTGCGCAAGCTCGGCCGACGGAAGGAAGTTCTTCGCCCTCTCGGTTTTCGGCGCAGTCGGCTTCGGTTGATCCGAGTTGGCTTGCTCCCAACTCCACCAGTTATCGCGGTACTCGTCGATCTTGTCGATTTTGGTCTCTCGCGGCCATCCACTGCGAACCTTGAGGTCGAAGCCCGGGTCGCGCAGCACCAGGAAAATCGCCGCGAACTTCGCCGCCGCGGGATCGGTCTGGGCCAGGTATTCGCGCAAATCCGCCGCGACTTCCGGTTTCAGCTCCGCCAGACGCCCGGCGAGCGCGCGCGCTTCGGCCTGCCGCCCGAGCACGATAGCCCGCGCCCACCCGGCCTGCGCCACTTCCAATTGCAGGTTGCGCGGCAGCAGCGGGTTCTGAGCCGCATTCACCCAGCGCGCAAGCGGCACGGTTTGGTTGAACAGGGTCTCGGAGTCGGCTGCGAATTCGAGACCCGCGTGTACGTCGTCTTTGTTCTTGTGCACGCTGTCCAAGTAGTCGTCAAGGGGCGCATCGGCTAGATCGACACTCGCCGCCACCGGTTCGCGCGGCGCGTACCGCAGAAACTCGCTCCAATCGCGCGCCAGCAGCTGCCGGCGCGCCAGGAAACTGTTGTGCGCGTCAGGCGGCTGGCGCGAAGCCAGCGCGCGGTCCGCCCATTTCCGCGCGGCATCGGCTGAGCGGCGACTCTCGATTTCCAAGCCCAAGTCCACGGCGGTTGCGTAGGCCGGGTGATCGGGCTTCAACTCGCGGGCGGCGGCAATCAACTCATCCGCCGCGGCATCATTGACCGCCGCAGCCTCGAGCGCCGCCACCAGCCACGCCGGGTTCCCGGTCTGCCGCCACCGTTCGAGGGCGTGACCGGAGTTATCGGGGTGCTGAAACGTCGTGATCCAGTCGGCCAGCTCGCACCGGCTTGCCGGGCCGTGCCCCAACTTGTCCCACAACCTGGTGAAGTCGGTGACGTCCTGATCGAATCGCGCACCTTGCCTGGGCTTGACGAGTTCTGCGCCCAGCTCGGCCATTCGCCCCTCCGGGTCGAGGCGCCCTTGCATATACTCCAAGAGCCCCCTTGCCGACGGTTGCAAGGCTTTGCGCGTCGGGTCCGTGAGAACAGCGCCCAATTGCTTCTCGGCGGCCTGCATAGCCTGCTTGTCACCGGCCAGCGTGGCTTTGCGGATCAAGGTGCGGGCAACCAAATACGGCGCCCGTTCATGCCAGGGAGAAGCGGAGTCCTCGCCAATCGCTCTGAAATCGCGCTCCGCGTCGGCGAACTCCTCCGCGTAGAACTCGGCTGCGGCAATCTGATAGCGGCGGTCGGCAGCCAGGAGCGCGTTGGTACCTGGCTTCAGCTCCGCCGGAAGATGAACGCCCTCGCTGCAGTTTTGAAATACCAGGTCCTGGCCGCGCACCCACTCGGCCACTTCGGCGCTGCCCGCGCCCCATTTGGCGATGCGCTGCTGCAACGTGGCCGCGGCCGTGGTGAAGGCATCGTCCAGACAGTCCTGGTAAGTCTGCCAGCCATTGCCGCCGGGCACTTTGCGATACGCAGCCGGAAGCTTAATCGGCTGAACTCCCGGCAGCTCGTTACGCGGCACTATCCATTCGCCGGCCGCCACCGACGTTTCATAGCCATACTGCTGCATCCCGGCCTGTGGCGTCGGTGGTGGCGGCCCTGCAATTTCCTCCCGCGTCAGCGGCACACCGGAAAAATAGCGGTACGCCACGATCAAGCTACGGCGGCGATAGGTCGGCTGCACAATGCCCAGCTTTCCCTGGTAGTACGGTAGTTCGTTCACCGGCCCGAGTCGAAACACAAACTGCGCTTCGGGCAGGAACGGCCCGCAGCTCCGGCTTTGTTTAGGCGCCAAAAACAGAATGGTCGCCACCACGATCAAACAAATTCGCGCGAGTTTCACTGCCACCTCCTGGCCCGCACCAAGACTGCGCGGTAGGTCTCTTCGTCCCACGCGCGCGGATGAAACACGAATAGCCGCCGGCCGAACGGCGCCTGGTCGGGCCATTCGTCGGTCGAGATTCCCAGGCTGGATTGGCACGGCGCCGCGCGCAATCTCACTACGCCGTGTGGCTCACCGGCCCCCATGCGAAACAACATGGGTACGGCGTCGGATACCGGAATGCCGCGTAACCACGAGTCGCCGCCGCACCATGATGCCAATGCCGTGATGCTCAACGGCACGCCGGCTGCCAAACCGGCGCGCAGCCGCTCCAGCAAGCCGCGGTACCACGCTCGCTCCGATTCCCGTGCGTCGAAATCGATTTGCAACGCTTGAATGCCGGGGCGCGCGGCATCGCGCAAGATCGGCTCTGCCAGCGCCTGCGCATCGGGCAGCGCGCCAATGCCTTCCAGCCGCACGACAGCCATCAGCGCCACGCCGGCGGGAACTTCGAGCGGTTGCAACCGCGGACGCGATTCCACATGCCCGGCGCGCCAGGAGATGGTGCGTGTCAGAAAGGCAACGCCGGTTGTGTGCGGATCGACAAAGCGCAACCGCTCCGGCCGCTCCCAGGCCCACAGCACCAGCCGCGGGAACCCCGGCAACGGATCCGGCCTGGTGCCGCACGCGCACACCATCAGCCCCAGAACGGCCCACCGGCACACGCGCATGAGTCTATCGTAGCTCCCACTCCCCTGCGCCCCGCGCTACTGCCCTGCCCCGGCTTCGGCCTCGTCGGCCGTGAAGTAGGCGCAGTCGGGATGATGGAAAACGAGCGCGCTCACACTCGCCTCGGGCTCCATCATCATGCCTTCGGTGAGGTACACGCCGATGTCTTCCGGCCGCAGCAGGTACCAGAGGCCCTGCTGATCGTCGAGATTCGGGCACGCCGGGTAGCCGAAGCTGTAACGTTTGCCGCGATACTTCGAAGTGAAGCGGTCGTGCATGGTCATGGTCGGCCGGTCGGGGAAGCCCCAATCCTCACGGATGCGGCGATGCAGCCACTCCGCCGTGCCTTCGGCGGTTTCAATCGCCAGCGCCTGAATAGCGTGGGCCTTGAGAAACTCGCCCGCCTGCTTCCACGCTTCGGAGCGCTCGCGCACACCCTCCCCCGCCGTCACCACGAACAGCGCCAGGTGATCGCGCCGCCCTTCCCCGGCCTCGAGGATATAGTCGCTGAGACACAGTCCGTCCCTCCGCCGCTGCCGCCCAAAGTGGAAGGTGTGCAGCGGCGTTTGGTTCCCCGGCGCAAACAGGTGAATCGAGTTGCCGTCGCGCTCAGCCTCGAAGAACTGCCACACCGCCCGAACCTTCAGGAAGCCGGCCGCTTCCTGCTTCAGCTCCTCCACCTGGTGGAACAGCTCCAGCGCTTTGGCCTCGCGCTCCGCCAGCGCTTGTTCGAAATTGCCCTTGTAGCCCAGGTGCCGCCCATAGAGCATGTACGGGTTGATGTAACTCCACACTTCGGTCAGGTGCGGCACGTCGCGGACCCTGCGTTCCAGATACGGCACGGGCGGGATGGGAATATCGGTTCGTACCTTCGCGCTGCGCTGGTCCGTGGCCGGCGGCGCCTCTTCCTCGACTGGTGCGGCGGCGGGCGCCACCGCTCCGCGATGCGCCGCCAGCACCTCCGCGCGCGCCGCCGGGTCCATCAACTGGTTCATCAGCCTGAGCCCGGTCATGGCGTCCTTGGCATAGCACACGCCGCTCGAATACGCCGGCTGAATCCGCGTACGGGTGAACTTGTCCGATAGCGCCGCGCCGCCCACCAGCAGCGGGACACTGATGCCGGCGGATTCGAGATCGCCCGCGGTAATCACCATCTGTTGGGTGCTTTTCACCAGCAGGCCGGAGAGGCCGATGGCATCGGGCCGGTGCTCGTGGCAGGCCTGGATCAACTGGTCGGGGGGCACCTTGATGCCCAGATTGATCACCTGGTAGCCGTTGTTGGAGAGGATGATCTCGACCAGGTTCTTGCCGATGTCGTGGACGTCGCCCTTCACCGTGGCCAGAATCACCTTGCCACGCGATTGGGATTCGGCGCCCTGCATGAACCGCTCCAGGTGGCTCACGGCGGCCTTCATGGCTTCGGCGGACTGCAGCACCTCCGCCACAATCAGCTCATTGTTGTTGAACAGCCGGCCGACTTCGGTCATGCCCGCCATCAGCGGCCCGTTGACGATGTCGAGCGGATCGGCTCCTTCGGCGCGCTTGCGGTCCAGATCCTCGATCAGGCCATCCTTGCTGCCTTCGACGATATAGTTGGCCAGACGCTGGTCGAGCGGCAGGTCCACGCGCTGCTTCTCGCGCTTTCCGGTCTGGCGGAAGTGCTCGGCGATGGCCGCGATGTGGAACTGGTTGAGCGCCGCCTTTTGCACCGCTGCCTGGTCCCGCCAATCTTCCGGCGCCGCGCGCAGCGATTCGTCTTCCGCATCCACCGCGGGCGCGTTGAACAGCAGGTTCTCCGCCAGCCGCCGTTCCTCCACCGGGATCGAGGCAAAGCGCTCCAGTTTCTCCGCGTTGACGATGGCCAGGTCCAGCCCCGCCTTGGTGCAGTAATAGAGGAAGACCGAATTCACCACTTCGCGCGCCGCCGGGGGAAGGCCGAAGGAAACGTTGGAAATGCCCAGGATGGTCTTCGAGTACGGCAGGTGCTGCTTTACCAGCCGGATGCCTTCGATGGTCTCGACGGCGCCGCCGATGTAATTGACGTCGCCGGTCGCGCAGGGGAACACCAGCGGATCGAAGACGATGTCCTCCGGCGCTACGCCATACTTCTTGGTCAGCAGCTTGTAGGAACGCTCGGCCACGGCCAGTTTGCGTTCGCGCGTGAAGGCCTGCGCCTGCTCCTTGTCTTCGTCGATCGCGCCCACCACCAGCGCCGCGCCATAGCGGCGTGCCAGCGGGCAGACCCGAATGAACTTCTCTTCGCCGTCTTCGAGGTTGATCGAATTGACGATGCTCTTGCCCTGGCAATAGGAGAGCGCCAGCTCCACCGCTTCCGGGTCGGTGGTATCGATCATGATCGGCGCTTTGATCTTCTGGACCAGCTTCTCGAAGAACGGCGGGATGTCCTGAAACTCGTCCCGGTCCGCGCTCTGCAGACAGACATCGACGATCTGCGCGCCGTTCTTCACCTGCCGGCGCGCGATTTCGGTGGCCTCTTCCCACTTCTCTTCCGCCACCAGGGACTTGAAGAGGCGCGAGCCGATCACGTTGGTACGCTCGCCCACAATGAGAGGGCGGTTGCTCTCCTCGGCTTCCACTAACTCGATGCCGGAATAATACGCGCGGTGCTGTGCCGCGGGAGCACGCCGCGGCCGCTTGCCCTCGGTCATCTGCACGATGGCGCGGATGTGCTCCGGCGTGGTGCCGCAGCAGCCTCCCAGGATATTCACCCATCCCAGGTCGACGAACTTCTCGAGTTGGCCGGCGAGCGATTGCGGGGTCTCGGGGAACTTTCCTTCCGCGTCCGGCATACCCGCGTTGGGATAACAGGAAACCGGAAACCGGCTGATGGCAGCCAAGGTGCGAATGTGATCGGTCATCAGGTCGGGCCCGGTGGCGCAGTTCATCCCCACCGCCAAGAGATCATGATTGGCGATGGACGCGTAGAGCGCGTCGATTGCGTGACCGCCCAGCATGGTGCCGTTCTTTTCGATGGTGGCTGACGCAATCGCCGGAATATCCATGCCGAGATCGTGCCGCAGTTGCCAGATGGCCAGCAGCGCGGCCTTAAGGCTGCCCGTATCGAAAGCCGTTTCCACCAGCAAAAAATCCGCCCCGCCTTCCACCAGTGCCCTGGCCTGCTTGTAGTAAGCGGCTTGCATCACCGGAAAGGTAACCGAGCCGGTGATGTTGATGTCTTTGTTGGTCGGCCCCATGGAACCGGCCACAAACCGCGGTTTGTCAACTGAGAATTCGTCGGCGACTTCGCGCGCAATCCTGGCGGCGAGGAAATTCAGCTCATGCACCCGGTGTTGCAGGTGGTTATCGGTCAGCGCAATGCTGGTGGCGCCGAAGCTGTTGGTTGAGACCGCGTCCGCGCCCGCATCGAAGTAATAGCGATGAATGTTCTCGACGACATCCGGCCGCGTAACGACGAGGATCTCCGGACAATTCTCATGCCCCTCGTAATCGGCGTCGACCGAGAGCGGGACCTGGTGGATCATGGTCCCCATGGCCCCGTCGATTACCAGGACACGCTCGTCCAGAATCTGCCGGAGCGCGCACTGGCGCTCTTCCGGTGAGGTCATCGCTATCAGTTTAGCAAGTGTGGCGGCGGGGCCTCGACATATGTGGCGCCCGCACTTCTGCGTACCGCGCCGGCATTCCTGCCGGCGCCCGCTGCCCGGAGCGAAGAAGCGCCGGGAAGCATCTCGGCGCTGCACGCACGAGTGCGTGCGCCACGGTGGCTTAAGCCGCCTGGCCTTTGCGGCCCAGGCTCCAGCCCTTGCGGAAGGCCGGCCGCAGGTATTGATTGGCCTGCTGGTTGTTGGTGATGCGCATTTTCACCGCGTCGTATTCGATCTTGCCTTCCACGCGCAGCGCTACCACTCCCAGCAGCATCCACTCCACGAACGGCGCGGCCACAGTGAAGTTGGAGCAGGCCGGTTCGCCGCCCTTGCAGGCGCGGATCCAATCGCGGTAGTGGCCCGGCGAGCGGGTCAGCAGCTCCGGCGGGAATTTATAATCGCGCATCTTCTCGACCGGAATCAGCCGCGTCTGTTCGCCGTACGTGCCGGTGGTGATGATGCCTTTGTCGCCAATGAAGGCGCTGCCGTTGGGCGTCTGGGGGACCGCCTCGGGATCGTTGCGCAGAGCCTCGAAGCGCTCCCAATTGAAGACTGGGCCGATGAAACCGGTGGGCTCGGCCCGCGGCCTCGGCGGCGGCGTGCCACCCGTGCCCTGCCCCGGCGGCCGGCGGTACGGCCGGGTGGGAAGATCGCCCAGCAACTCGCCCTTGGGGACGCCCGGGATCTCCGGCGTCTCGGTGCAGCCGTCATGCCAAAAGAGTTTGACCGGCGGCATACTTCCGCGCGCCGGAAAATCGTAGCGGATGACCGACCGCTTGGGGAACATGAAATCGCTGACGCCTTCCTTCTGGATGCACTCGACCGAGGATGGAATCCCCAGCTTGAGCGCCATGTTGGAAGCGCCCAGGATATGGCACGCCATGTCGCCCACCGCGCCGCAGCCGAAATCGTAAAAGCCGCGCCAATTGAACGGTTGATAAAAGTAGCCGCCAAAACTGTTGGGATATCCCTTGCCACCGGTTGTGAAGGGGCGGGAGTTCGCGATTCCCAGCCAGAGGTCCCAATCTAGCGTACCGGGCACCGGGTCGGGCGGCGGAATCACGGTGAGGCCCTGCGGCCAGATCGGCCGGTTGGTCCAGGCATGCACTTCGGTAACGTCGCCGATTTCCCCGGACCAGATCATCTCGGCGCATTGCCGCGTGCCCTCGTTCGAATAACCCTGGTTGCCCATCTGCGTGGCGACCTTGTACTTGTTGGCCATATCGAGCAGCAGGCGCGCTTCCCAGACCGTGCGCACCAGCGGTTTTTGCACGTAGACATGCTTGCCGCGCTCGATCGCCCACGTGGCAGCGGTGGCGTGCATGAAATCGGGAATGGTGACGATCACCGCGTCGATGCCCTTTTCCTGGTCGAGCATCCGGCGGAAGTCCTTGTACTTGGGAACCTTGTCGTACTGCTTGAACTTCCCCGCCGCCTGCTGATCGTCCACGTCGCACAGCGCCACGATGTTTTCCTGGCTGCAACCGTCGATGTCGCTGCTGGCCTTACCGCCTGCGCCGATGGAAGCGATGTTCAGCTTCTCATTGGGCGATTTGTAGCCCAACCTGCGGAGCGAGGCTGCGCTGCCGAACCCTCCCAACGGGACTGCGCCCGCCAGAAGCGAACCGAAAAAGAAATGCCGCCGGCCGAATTTGTGTGCCATGAAAGCCCTCTTAACCCCGCCATGTTAGCGCGAAGCACCGTGCCCGACAAGCGCCCGCAAGCGAAGCCCTGGGGCACGTCCCCGGCGTCTCCGGCCTGCGAACGGCCCGCTCTGCCTAGCCCAGCTCATCGCCGCCGCCCTTCCCCGCGCGCGGTAACCTAAGCAAATGGACTGGCAACTGGAGGAAGCCGAGGTGCGCGTGCTGGGCGCCCTGCTCGAAAAGGAAATCGCGACACCCGAGTATTACCCGCTCTCACTCAACGCGCTGCTCAACGCCTGCAACCAGAAATCCAATCGAGAGCCGGTGGTGGCCTACGACGAGCCCACGGTTGAAGGTGCGCTCGAAGGTTTGCGCCACAAAAACCTGGCCACCCGGATTACCGGCCGCGATATCCGCGTGCCCAAGCACGCCCAGCGTTTCACTGAGCAGTTCAATCTCGGCCGCCGCGAAGCCGCGCTCTTGTGCCTGCTGCTGCTGCGTGGTCCGCAAACCTTGGGCGAGCTGCGCGGACGCTCCGACCGCCTCTACGAGTTCGACGACCTGGAAGCGGTGGAGACCACCCTCCACCATCTGTCGGAGCTGGGCCTCGTAGTCCGCCTGACCCGTTACGCCGGATCGCGCGAGCCGCGCTGGGCGCATCTGCTGGCGGGCCAGCCGGAAACGGGCGTCGAAGTGGGCCAGCTTGCATCCGCTCCCGCGGCGCAACCGCCGCCCGCGGACCGCATCGCCGCTCTCGAACGGGAGATGGCCGCCTTGCGGCTGGAATTCGACGAGTTCCGCAGGCGGTTCGAGTGACCGGCAGAAGCGAAGATGACTCTACGGCTCAAAAGACCTGACAGCCTGCGCCACTGGGCCTATTAATGGGCTTGGTATTCGCGCACTAAGACGTGCTCCGCGGTGTCCTGCGCCACGGCAAACCGGAACGGCGTCGTACTGTGCGGACGCAGTTGCTCGATCTGCGTGCTCACCGCGCCCAGACGGGACCAGCGTGCGTCGGTGAGATCGAAAACCATTTGGGCTGACGCAATCACATGGTCGGTGTTGTTCTTGACCAGTCCCGCCACTCGCGTTGGCGAACCGTGCTCCAGGTGAACATCCTGCACGTCCAGGTCGTGGTTGGCCGGCAACTGAATTCTCGTGTCGAAGTTGGGCAGAATGCGCGCGGCTCTTTCCGCCGCGGTCAATTCTCTTGTTTTGGGCGCATCTTTGGTCTTGAACACGCCGCTCCAGGCGAGAGCCAGCACGGCCACCAGCAGCACGACTGGCACCACGACCACCGCGGCGGAGCGAGTTCGCTGCCAGATGGTGCGATTGCTGAGGTAAAGCGGGTCCGTGTTCGCCGGCCCGTTAATAAACCGCTCCAGACGCTGCCGCCAGACGCTCTTCGGCTTGACCGGTTGGCCACCAGGCGCTCGCGGCTTCATGCCCGCGTACACGAGAGACTCGAAAAGCGCCCGAAGCTTTCCCATGACTAGAATTGTACGCCTCCGCGTGTCCGCTGCTCCTCGTCCGATGCCAGCTAACCCGTGCGCGGCAGGGTATGCCCGGCCAGCAGCGTTTCCAGCGTCCGCAGACTTTCCTGGCGGCCCATCACGATCAGGAAGTCTCCTCCGCGAATGGCCGTATCGGCCGGCGGATTGAACAGCATCTGGCCGTCGCGCTTGCGGATGGCCATCACAATAACGCCCAGGTCGCGGCCAAGCTGCATGTCGCGAATGGTCTTGGAGACCATTTCGCTGTCGGCGGCGACGGAGACCTGTTCGATGGTGATATCCTGTCCGACATCCTGCGTGGTGAAGTCGAGGAACTGCACCACGTGGGGGCGCAGCAGGGCTTGCGCCAAGCGGTGCCCGGTAAGCGCGTAGGGTGCGAACACCGAGTTGGCGCCGGCGCGCCGCATTTTCTCTTCGGCGCCTTCCTCGGCCGCTCGCACGGCTACGTAAAGACCCGGGTTCAGGCCCTTGGCCGAGAGCAGCACGAAGAGGTTGTCGGCGTCGGTCGAAAGCGCCGCCACCAGGCCGCGCGCGTGCTCGATGCCGGCCTGGCGCAGCGTGTCGTCGCGCGTGGCGTCGGCCGCCACCGCCAGCATGCCTTCCAGCATGGCGCGCTCGGTGCGCTCCGGGTTCTGGTCCACCACTACGAAGGGCACTCGGGCGTGGAGCAGTTCGGCGGCCGCGCCGCGTCCCACGCGCCCGAATCCGCACACGATGAAATGATTCTTGAGCTTGTCAATCATGCGTTTGTTCCGCCGCTGGTGAAGACGATCGCCCAGTTCTACTTCGATGATCGTCTGTGTCATGGTGCCAATGGCAATCAGAATCGTCGTGACGCCGAACATGATGAGAAACGAATTGAAGACGCGGCCCGCCCGCGAAAGCGGATGGATTTCGCCGTAGCCCACCGTGGTCATGGTGGTGAGCGTCATGTAAAAGGCGTCGAAGGGCGGGTAATCGTCAATAACGGTGAAACCGACCGTGCCGATCGCCAACGTGCCGGCGATGGCGAGGATGGTGAACAGGAATCGCCGCACTAACCGGTTCATGCGCATCGCAGACCCAAGTATAGCGAGCAGCGCGGCGAAGGTGAATCGGCGCGGTCTGATACACTTTGCAGAGCGCAATCCAAATCAGGGCCGGTAGCTCAGGTGATAGAGCGTCGTTCGCCGATTTCTACGTCGCGATCTTTGTATTGGAGTTGTTTTTCAGTAGTGAAATCGCCAGCGGAATTCGGCGTAGATTTGTCGCGGGTCGTTAAAATGAAAACCTCCAAAGGTTAGGCTGTTGTCGAGTAATACCCGGCGATTTGCCACATTCAGAGCGGTCAACGAGAGCCTGAATCGTTCGCCCTCGCCGAAACTTTTTCCCAGGGAAACGTCAAACGTAGTGTGCTGGGGCAGATAGTTCCCCGGATATCGCGCGTCCGGCGTCCCGTTGGTGAATCCCGAGCCGTAGTACACGTTGGTGGAAGCGAGCGTGTGCCCGGGAAGAATCGTATTAACACCAAAGTTCAAGGTGTTTCTCTGATCATGGTCCACCGGTGCAAGTCCCGGTGGTGGCTCGCATCCCGCCGGCACGGGACTGGGGCAGATCAAGCCTCCGGTGAAAGGCGGCGCGGACTGTGCGATCTGATTCGAGTAGGCCAAGTGGGCCTGAGCGCGCCGCCGGAGGCGCGGGGAACGCAGTGTGGTTTCCCAACCTTGAATCAAGGCGCGGTCCCAGGTGAGCGGCCAGAAGAGGTTTGATTCGCCGATATTGCTGTGATCCAGCCAATTCCTCGCACTGGTCTGAAAGGTGTCCGCGTCGAGCACCCAACCGTGAAAAGGAATGGCCACGCCGAATTGGTATTCTTTATCGCGCTCTCCGCGCAGGGGGCCGAAAGTCAGACTCTGGCTATTGGCTAAATCGATCAATGGACCGGTAGCCGTCAAGAGTGGAGGCGCTTGATAAAACCGGCCGTAGAAGCCGCGAAAGACCCAGTTCAGCCGCGGGACTCTGATGGCAACACCCAGCCGTGGGTCGGTCGCATTCTCCACGATTGCCGGCTGGGTTCCCCCGCCGACGGAGCCGGAGTCGAAGTGCGAATAGCGAACGCCGGCGATCAGCGTCAACCACGAGGTCACTTTAAAGCGGTCGCTGAGGAATGTTTCGGCCAGGCCGCCGGTGACGGCACCCGAAGACGGGCCGAAGTTCTGACAACTCGTACCGCAATCCGTAAAAACGTTATTGAAGTAGTTGCTCTGGTGCTGGGCGAATCCATAGACTCCCACTTGAATGTCGTTATTCTTCACGACGGTTGCGTCCACACTGGCTTGCGCACCAGCATAATCTGCGGTCTGGTTTACATTCGTGATCACGGGCACATCGTTCGGCGAGGCGTTATAGCTGGCCTCGTTGTAATGATAGAAGGGCGAAACCGTCACCCGCATGTTTGGATTGAATGTGTGAATCCAGGAGAAGGTGATGTAACCATCGGGTTCACGCTCACTATCGTGAAGGCCGTAACTGGGATAAACCTGATTCCCAGACGAGTTGGGATTCGGGTCGATGGGAATCTGGTAATAATCCTGGCGCAACGAAGCGGTCAGCCTCAATTGGTTGGAGGGACTGGCATTGAATATGAAGGACGCGAATCCCCCATAACCGTTCTCCGCGTCGTGTACAACTTGCCCGATCGGGGGCTGCAGACCGTAGTCGCTCCGATTCGCGTTAACACTCGCGTAGTATGAGAAGCGGTTGGTGTGCCCACCGAAATTCAGTTGGTCGTTGGTCCCGTACCAGTTGCCGAAAGAGGTGACGAGTTCCGCCTCATTGTCACGCTCGAAGCCGGTTCGGGGCACGATGTTGAATATTCCATAAGTACGGTCGCCGTATTCCGCATCGTAGCTGCCTCGCTGAACTTCGAGATAATCGATATCCTTGGGGTCGATCTGCGGACCCAGATTGGTGGCGATATTAGTGTTGGGTATGGGTACCCCGTCAATTAGCCAATCGACTTGATGGCCTCCGCGCATGTGCAGCATGTCGTGGGTTACATACGCAGCGGGCACGTAATCGGTGATCATCGCCATGCTGTTGGTGCGGTCGGCACCGGGAGTTTGGGCTATGTCCTCACGATCGACCAGAGCGGTGGGGGTTACCGAATCCATATTGGCCACCTCCGCCTGGTCGACGACAACCGTAGTTTGATTCAGGGCCTCGATCGCCAGTTGAAAGTGAAGAATTGGTGATGAGGCGGAAGCTACGGTGACGGTCTGCTCCGAAGTCGCGAATTTGGACTGAGTGACGGTTATTCTGTAGTCGCCGACCGGCACGGTACTAAACGAAAACTCACCGTCATCGTTCGATTGTGCGGTTTGAGACCAATCCGAGGTAATCGCCTGCAGTTTTATCGATGCTCCGGTTATAGGCCGGTGCTGTGGGTCGTGCACGATTCCTTGTATTCTTCCAAAAATCGTCGCGTGGACCAGGGGACCAAGCAGCAGAAAAACCGCCAGGCGCAAGCAGAATGTGAGCTTTCGCATGAAGCCTCCTTCATATTGTTTTGTTGCAGAAGTAAGATGGACGACTAGGCCACCGATCACGCAGTTAAAGAGACGGTGCGCCGCTTGCGCGGTGACCGCAGAAAAGGACGACGGCGCCGCGGTGATTCTTGATTTGCCGCTATGGCCACACACGCGTCGTCTGCCAGCACTGGATTCGATGCTGCACACGCCACTCGCCGCTATAAAGTGAGGATAGGGCTAGATTGCGGGAGGCGGCCGTTCACAGGAAGCGAAACCTGTCTCTGTGCATCCGCGCCAGGGTGCCGACTGAATTCTCACACGCGACACGGGAACGATCGGCCTGGCTTCGACCCGAGCCGCGACCAGATTCACCGCCGCAGTTGCGGACACCGCAGGAAGCTGTCCGCAACCTCCTGGACACCTCGACGAGGCGATCCAGCCTGGGCCGTCCCGGTGCGCCGCCTGGCCCGATCTCCGGCAGCAGCAGGTCTTCGGCCGCTTGCAGCACTGCATGCCGCAACTCGACGTCTCGCTTCCGGCGAGCAGGAGCAAACCAGCGCCGTATGGGATCAGGAGAAGGAGCACCAGGAGCCCCGCAGCGGCTGAGCGCCATGTCGACAAAAGCGTGGCGAGGAAGGAAGCACGAGGAACGCCTTTGCCCCGTCGCTGCCATCGCCAACCCTTCAAGCCGAATGTCCCCTCTGTGGGAAGTGTAGCACGTAAAAGAAACTCATCTGCGCGCTTGGCGGCAGCGTTTCGGGCGCCAGGATCCGTGGCCGGGAAGCGCCGTCACTTCCGCCAAGTGCTATTGTGCGCTCTCCCGCTATCCTGAAGAGGCCACTGAGGAGAGTGCTTGGCTCGGAATCACTGCTGACACGCAGGAAAGCTAGGAGTAGGTCAGGTATGATGCGGCAAGGCAAAAACACGGCCGGGGATGTTGAATCCCCGGCTTTCCGCACAGGTTGAACAGTGAATCAATTAGTCGAAACCAATTTACTATCCGAACCGAAAGCGTAATGTAACCCGAATCGCACTTGAAACGGTTCGACGGGGTGGTAAACCTCCGTGAATGCCGCATCGGCCGTTGGCGTTATTCGGGAGGTATAGGCGTAGTCAATGTCGTGATCCCTGCGGTTCAGCAAATTCAAAAATTCCGCCGAAACGCGACATGTCTTGTTAATTTGATAACCGATCCCCGCGTTGAGCAACGCCGTTAACTTTGACTGATAAAGTCCGTCGGACGTCAAATTGCGCGGGCCAAAGTAGCGCAGGCGCAAACTCTCCGAAAAGCCTTTAGGAAGGTGCAGTGTGATGCCCGAGGAAATCACCAACCCAACCGCTTCGGGCACCCACTTGCCACCCGGGCTGCCCGGCGCCGCATCGGCCCCGTCTATTGCGGTAAAACGAGCGCTGGAGCCGGCGAGGTCAAAATCAAAAGTCAAATGTTCCACTGGCGTGTAGTAGTTCGCCAATTCGACGCCGTAGCGGTTGCTCGGATTTAATGAAGCAACCGTGCCTCCGGTGTCGCCATCCTGCTGCAGTTCGGATTGGCTGTGGAGATACCAGAACGAAACGGTGCTTTGCAGATTGGAGAAGGCGGAGGTGCGCACGCCGATTTCCGCCCCCTTGGTTGGGACTAGGGCGGGGATTCTCGAGGTGGCCGTGGGAAATGGATTGTCCGGCGAAATCGGTTCCTCCGTTTGCGTTGCGCCACGCGCGTCGTTGCTGTGAAAACTGAATCCGCCCTGTACATAGAACTCAGTCTTGGACCACGGGCCGAAAATCAAACTCGCTTTTGGTTCGGGCAGGAACTTGGTGGCCGTGCCGGAATTGGCGGCCGCAAGGTTGACCACCGGAGCGCCAGGTAGTTCGGTGGCGGTATAACTGGGAGTCAAGCTGGTGACGACATATCTTGCGTCGTCGCCGCGCAGGGCCAGGTCCGTGCGGAATTTATCCGCCCACTGGATTTTATTTTCCACAAAAAAACCGACCATCGTGTCGGTAAATTTATTCACATCCGTGTCCGCGGGCAAGACCGCTACTAGGTTCGGATTGGTAGAGCATGCGGCGATGGGTTCCTCATTGCATGCGTTGCTATCGTTCTTGTCCGTGCGCACGCGATTTTCCGTCCGGTAAAGGCCGTTGTTGACCCAATCGTTGCGGACCTGTAGTCCGAACGTAGTTTCCACCTTGCGGCCGGACCATTGGCTGAAAATCGTGTGGCGTGCGTCCAGCCCAGCCACCCAGCGCCTGTCCTGCTGTTCGAACTGATCACCCTTAATGGGGTCATCCAGGTAGTAAGTGAAATCGGAAAACAAATCGAGGTCATAAAAAAACCCGTATGCCATGATTTGCGTTCTGGAGTTTTCGTCTTGGCGATGCCATTCAGCCTGCAAGCTCTCACGCTGTGAATTGCCACCGTCCTCCGGGTTCAGTGCGCCGAAGAAACCAACGAGGGGCACCGCGGTGACGGGGATTTGATCGCTCGAGTTCCATTTTCCATGGTAAGCGCGGGCCGTGATGCTGAAACCATTGGCGTCGTCGCCCTGGCTGTAGGTTAGCAGGCCGTTGAATTTGGCATAACCATCCGGATGCACCCATGGGCCGTCGTCGTAATACACCTCTCCGCCGTAGAGCAAATTGCCCGAGCCGAGCTTTTGCGATACGCCGAAAACGGCGCGCCCATAGCCATACATGCCGCCTTCGACCGTGAAGAAGTTCTCGGGCAGCGTCTTGAAATACACCACATCGGCCGATGCAGCCGAGCCATAGTTGCCGACATCGGCGTAATAAGGACCTTTCTGGAAATCCGTCCGCTCCACAAACTCCGGGATGACGGTGTTCATGTCCGAGTACCCCTCGCCGTGCGCGTGCGACGGCAGGTTAAGCGGCATACCGTCGAGGGAAATGGCGATATCTGTGCCGTGGTCGAGATTGAAGCCGCGAAGAAAATATTGGTTGGCCTTGCCGCCGCCGGCGTGTTGAGTGATGATGACACCGGGAATCGTCTCCATAACTTCTCCCGAACGAAGAATCGGACGATCTTCGATTTCCTGTGCGCCCACCGTTCCCTGGGTGGCGGATTCGGCAATTCCGACGAGGCTATCCTCCCGGCCGTGCACGGTTATGGAGCTGCTCACGGAGCCCACAGCCAGGGAGATGCGCAGCGGGGCCGGCGCCTCGGTGGTCCCTATGGTGACGGGGATTTCCTTGGTTTCAAAACCGGGATTAGATACCACGAGTCGATAATCACCTGCCGAGAGTCCAGAAATAATGAAGGAGCCCTTCGCATCCGACTGGGTCGTTATTTGTACAGTACCGTTCGCGCCTAGAACCTGGACGGTAGCCCCGGCAATCACCCCGCCAGACGTGTCAACGACAGTTCCCGATAACTGAAGCGGCGTCGCGATGAGGTACTGAATCTGCAACCGCAACCCCTGCGACGGTGCGCTTGCGGCCAGCGTCTCCTGGAAGTTGGCAATTGACGGCCCGGACACCGTCAGAGTCATCGCCTCTACCGGCATGCGCAGTAAGAAGTTGCCCTGGTTGTCCGTGGTCGCCGTGCGTTGTGCATGCGGCGACTGAGCGGAAACGGTCGCGCCAACGACAACCTCCGACTTCTCATTCACAACGGTGCCGCTGACTGCTCGCGTGTCATCCTCCTGAGCGCTGAGCGTCTGCACGCTGGAAGCCGTCTCGACGGGATAGCCGGGGAGAAAGACCGGCGCACCGGGATGTCCGGGGTTGGCATCCAGCAGGTCTTCGGAGGAAAGGACCTTCACGGCGGCAACGGGTGACTCCACGTCCACGGTGGCGACGCGATCGGCGGTCACCGTGATGGCTTCCGTGCGGGGCGCCATCTGGACAAACTGCAGATTGACCGTCAAGGCGGGGCCGCTCGTAACGGCGATCATCTGGCTCGCACCGGCAAAGCTCGGCGCCGATCCAACCAGATTGTACGCTCCGGGCGGAAGCGACGGGAAAGAAAACCGGCCTTCGGAGTCGCTACGGATCTCCCGAATTCCGGCGCCAGGGGACTCGGCGGTTACGCTGGCGCCCGAGACGGGCCTTCCTTGCGGGTCGGTCAGTTGCCCGCTGACACTGCCATCGGCTGCGCCGAGTGCCGGACCGGCCACCAAAAACAGGGCGGCAAAGGTACGCGCGAAGAAAAACATGATGCTACGAAATTCCACATCGTAATACTAGCATCTGTAGCACGAGTGTTCAATCAGTGCTACGTAAGAAAAAAGCGCTGCACCCCCGGGCCCCCCTATCGCTGTCGCGGTTCTTGTGCAGTTCGCCTTTGCAGACCGGGACAGCGCCGGCAACGTCCGTAGCGCGGCTTTCCGCCGCGCGCCTGCCATTCGATCTCGGTTGCCTGATAACGAACCATGATCCCCTAGGCCGCCACTCCGCTCGCCGGAGGGCTGGCATGTCGCCCCTTCGGCGTTTCTCGCGAGGTAAACCGAATCAAGTCAAAACGCTTCCGCGGGGAACGTTCGTAATCCGTTCACGAACAAAACCGGGTAGACGTCGGCATAAGTCTACCAGCACATACTGCATTTTGATGAGATAAAGGCCTATTCCCGCCGCCATCGGCGCCGGTCGATTTCGACTCCACTCCGTCCGTGCTGTAGCGCTGCAAAACGTGCCGCGCGCTCAGTCCATTCGATGTCGTTTCAACAACCAGTTCTGTATCCCGGCGCTGTATCCTCAGCGTCACGCCGGTGCGCTTTGGCCAGCACTGCTCCTTGCTCTGCTTCCAAATCCGTGAGAAATCCGGTACTGGCCCTTCCGCCAGGAAACCGAGCACCACCATCACAGGCCACAACAGGTTCATCGATTCCCGAGTTTACGGAGGGCCACGATGCTTGATATGATGGGGCACATGAGTCCGGGGACAATGCGCCGATATTCCCACATGCGAGCGAACGCGCGCCGCGAGGCCATAACCGCTGTGGAGAGCCGGGCTTCAGCTTGGGTACCTCCAAAACCCCCACAAGAAGCGGCGCTGCGAAAACGGAGTAAGCCACAAGTAATTTAGTTTCTTAAGTTTGGGCCGGTAGCTCAGGCGGTAGAGCATGTGCCTTTTAAGCACAGGGTCGCGGGTTCGAGTCCCGCCCGGCTCACCAGACAAAACCACGCGTTCCGTTAGTTCCTTGCGACGCCCTGGCTCTACGCCAAAAACGGGGGCAGACCCCGATCCCAAGCCTTTCTAAGAACATAACACCTTCACTCTGAGTCTGTAGTTTTCGAAGTTGCGGAAGCCGTAGGCTTGGCGGTTGATGAGCTC
>Ga0187872_10001516_pt1 | contig 23263 bp, 18 predicted proteins | sample June2016WEW_16_4_FD_132973 | JGI IMG/M metagenome (GOLD analysis project Ga0187872, IMG submission 132973) | Peatland microbial communities from SPRUCE experiment site at the Marcell Experimental Forest, Minnesota, USA - June2016WEW_16_40 | ecosystem: Environmental > Terrestrial > Soil >...
CTGCGCCTTCTGTTCCTGCTCCAGGCGGCTTTCCGCGGCGCGCTGTTCCGCCTGCAACGCGGCTGCGCGCTGGGCTAGTTCTTTCTTGGTCATACCGGCCTGGCGGGCAAGCGTTTCTTCCTGTGCTTCCGCCGTCTGCATCCGATTCTGCAACTCTTTGACCTGCGCTTGGCTGGCGCTCAGATCTTGCTGCAATTTCTGGACGGCTGAATAGGTAGCGTAGTGCGCGTATCCGAAAGCAGCGACAACCAAGACCGCCAGCAGGATCAGAATCCACTTGCCGGCATTCGATTGATTCTCAATCTGTAAATCGCCTTCATCGGCCATACACTCTTCCTCCTCAGGAAGCTAAAGAACGGATTGCAGGGCTTTTTATTTTAGCAGGACCATCAAGGGTCAACTGGCATATTAGGATGCCGGACCCGCACCCGGACGATGCCTCTAGTGCCGCAGTGCCAAAGCTTCCCGCAAAGCCGGTTCAGGATCGCGGCGAACTGACGCTGCCTCCGGCCCCAACCGTTTCTCCATTCGCCTTCCAGCCGCAGCCAGCGACTCCGGAACCGCTGGGTTGGGCAGCAATCGCGTCATATTCTCTGATTTCACAATGCAGGCATACGCCAGCCGTGCCGGAGATCCCGCATCTTCGAGAAAGCGGCCATAGGCTAACCAATCTTCGGCGCTGGCGCTGTTGTCGCCGATCGAACTGTCCAACTGCAGCGCCTGCTGGTAGAGCTGTAATGCGTCCGTCAACCTGCCCGCTTTCGCCTGGAGCGCAGCCTCATTCACGTCCGCCACGCTTTCAAGCTTGCTTTGGCGGGTCGCCCCTGCAAGCTTCTCCGCCAGGTGATAAGACTTAATCGCCAGTTCCATCTGCGAAGAACGCGTCTGGCAATCCGCCATGCGCAACACAATGGCAATAACTCTGTCCGGTGCAGGACGATCCGGTGCCCGTTGCCGTGCAATTCTTTCGAGAAACGCATTGTAGTGTGATGCCGCAGCTTGTGCCTTGCCCTCGCGGTCCAGTTCGTCCGCGAGAAACAAATGCGCTAGCGTCTGGTCAGGATCCACGGCAAGGGCCTCATCCCAACTCGCCACCGCCTGATCGTCGTGGCCACGCTGCAGCGCCAGCAATCCCCGATCGACGAGCAAATTCGCATCCTTCGGTGTGTACTTGAGCGAGGCTTCGGTCAGATCGAACGCTTCGTCAACCCGGTTCTGATCGATAAGAAGCCGCAACAGCCCCTGGCGCGCAGCCGGATCGGCCGGATTCGCCTGCACCGCCCGTCTCCAGGCGGCCTCAGCCTGTTGCGGTTGCCCATCTTCCATCGCTCGTTGCGCCAGCCGCATCTGCAACGAACTATCAAATGAATTGAGAGCCGCCGCACGCTGCAGGTCCTGCAAGTCGTCCGTGTGCAGGGCCAGGTAGTACCGAGTCTGATCGACCGTTCCCCAAACCAGCAACAACAGTGCCGCACCCACCCGCAGTGATCGGGCTCCAACAGTGTTTGCCACGAGCCATCGCTCCACCGCTGCGAAGAACCCGCCTGCTTCGGCGGCGGCGTCCGAGATCCGATCCCGCGAGTTGAGCAGCAGGGATGCGATCCGTCCGTCGCGCAGCTTCCAGATCGCGCCATCCAGAATGAAGTGATGAATATTAACCAATGCCGTGAAGATCAGGAAGCTGGCCGTGAAGTCATGATGAAAGGCGCGGCTGGCCACCCACGGCCCCGGGACGAACAAGGCGATGCCGCCGACGACCAGCACCCCGAAATAGGCGAGCGGCCGCCAGTTGCGCCCCGCCTTGCCCGATGCTTCCCCTGCCGCTTCACGGCGCGCATAGTAACTGGTAATCCAGAGATATTGCGCAGAATGCATCACGGCGAGCACGCCCGTACTGTATCGGTTCTGCGGAATCTCCAGACCCTTGATCAGCGATATCGCCGCGGGCAGCAGGAACCAAAGAAACTGCGAAGAGAACAGCATGAGTGACGGAATCAGCTTTCGCCATCCGGTGGAGCGTGCCAGCTGCGTAAGCCCGAAGGCCGACAGCCCGATGAACGCCACGCCCAATCCAATCTGCTCCCACCGGCTCACCACCGCTGGAATCCCTAAGGAAAGGAAGAGCGGGTCGGTTGACGGTCCCGTGTGAAATCCGAGAAATAGGATCAGGTACGACACCACAAAAGCGCCATACAAAGCCCGACGTCCCGTCTTGTCTGGATCGGCTCCGGCCCGGCGGGCGAACATCATGAACAGCCCGTAATTCTGCCCGCTGTAGTGCCACGGGCTCCACGTCAGATAGATGGTGAAGATCCAGGGCAGAAGACGCAACCAGAAATGCGACAACAGCAGTGTCAGCACCACCAGTGCCGTGATGTGGACCGTGAAGATGCGGTACTTCTGGAAGTCTTCAGCGCGATGGTAGGCGCGGTAAATCGTCGCCATGTAGTGCGGATAATTGAAGAATAGCGCCAGCACGTAAAACGCAACCGACCAGGTCCGCGCGTTCGACGCCAGCGAAAAATATGAAAGCAGGAGGAGCGGCGCCGACCATGCTCCGCAGCCCACGATCAGGTCGAGCCACGGATTGTAGATCCAGGGCGCTACCTGTTCCTTCGGATTCCGTCGCGATTTTCCCATGATCTACTGTGTGGCTTGACCGAATTATAGGTGGGAGAATCGCAACGACGCCTAACTGGAAAGATGCGACAGGCGTAACGAAAGTAACGAGCGAGTCACGGTAAACACTCGGAAAGATGCGGAACGCGGGCTCGCGTAGCGCCGGCATCTTGCCGGCTGTCCGGCGGGCGTCTCGCCCCCGGGTTCGGTGAACGGGTACAGACACCAGAACGGCGGCTTTAGTGCACCTCAGCCAATGAGGCCGCTTCCCTTTCCGCGGGTCCCTTCTTCTTGATGGCCATCAGTTCAACCGCCTTGTGAGCAATGTGCTCCGCGCTGACTTCGAATTCCTTGATCAACTCCCAGGGAGCGCCCGAGTCTCCGAAGCGGTCTTTCACGCCAATTGCCCCGGTGATAACAGGCAAACCGTACAGTTGAGGACTCTCGGTCAGGATGCCGCTGACGCGCCAGGCCAGAGCGCCAATCTGATGCTCCTCGGCGGTAACGACAACGCCTGTGTCGCGAGCCGCGCGCACGATCGCCGCCGCATCGATTGGCTTCAGTGTGTGAATATTCAGAACGCGGGTCTCGTAGCCGAATTCCTTTTTGAGGATATAAGCGGCTCGCATCGCCTCGGGAACCATCGGCCCGCAAGCAATGATGCTCAGATCTTCATCCTCGTTCTTATAAGTCGCTGCCAGCACGGTTTCGAACGCCTCCAAAAAGTTTGGCCCTACGCGCCGCAGACGAATTACATTGGCCTGACCAAAAACGAATGGCGTCTTCTCGTCGGTGACCACCGGTGTCGCCTCGCGCGCAAAGCGGATGTACTTTGGCCCTTTGTGCTGCAGCAGCAAATAATTGGTCGCCTTGCGCGTCTCCACGACATCGCAGGGCACCACGACCGACATATTGGGCAAGCCCTGCATGGCGAAGAGGTCTTCCAGCGCCTGATGGGTTGCGCCGTCGGCTCCTACGGAAACGCCGCCGTGCGCTCCGGCAATCATCACGTTGAAATTGCCGTAGCAGACCGACGTTCGGGTCTGGTCGAGATTGCGCGCCGCCGCAAACGTGGCATAGGTTCCGAGCGCCGGCAACTTCCCTGCCCTTGCCAGCCCGGCTGCGGCTGAGGGTGCCGATTGCTCGGCAATGCCCATGCTGATCCAGCGTTTCTTCCGCTCCGGTTTGCCGGCATAAAAGTCGCTGATCGTAATCGATCCTGAAATGTCGAGACCCAGGCACACCACGCGCTCGTCACCGCCGTTGTCCGCCAGCGACTGACCGAAACCTTTGCGCGTGGGCTCCATCTTCACTTTCATCGTCTCGCCGGCATTCCACCAATAGTTGCATGTGAACTTCGGCATCTTCGCGTCCAGCTTCTGATCCACTTCCACTTGGTAATGTCTTGCTTTGTCCAGCAAATGCTGCACCGGAATTCGATCGATCAGCGCCAGTTCCTCCAACGCTCTGGTCAGCTCTTCATAATTCGGCGCCTTGCCATGCCAACCCGCCTGATCCTCCATGAAACTGACACCCTTGCCTTTAATCGTATTTGCCAGGATGACGACCGGCCTTCCGGTCAAAGCCTTGGCTTGCTCCATCGCGTCCACGACCTGGGTCATATCGTGGCCGTCGATGCGCATCACGTCCCAGCCAAAACTGCCGTATTTCGCGCACAGCGGCTCGACCGCCATCACATCCTTGACCAGGCCATCAATCTGCAGACGATTACAGTCGATGATGGCGATTACATTGTCCAGATGGTAATGTCCGGCCTCCATCGCCGCCTCCCACACCTGGCCCTCCTGCTGCTCGCCGTCGCCCATAATGCAGAAGATCTTGTGCTTCTTCCCATCGAGGCGGGCGGCCAACGCGAGACCCACTGCAATACTCAATCCCTGGCCCAACGATCCGGTGGAGGCTTCCACGCCCGGCAGTTTCAGCCAGTGAGGATGTCCTTGAAAGGGCGAACTCAACTTGCGAAGCGTGACCACATCGTCGAGCGGACAGAAACCCGCAAACGCCAGTCCCAGGTACAAGCTGGGAGCTTTGTGACCCGTCGACCAGACGATGCGGTCGCGCCCAGACCAGTTGGGATTTTGCGGATCATGGTTGGCAATCTTGAGATACAGTGCCGCGGTGATGTCCATGATGGAAAGCGTTCCGCCCGCGTGACCGGAGCCGGCCGCATGCAGCGCGACCAGATCGTAGCCGCGCATTAGGTTGGCAGCATCTTTCAATTCTTCGATGGAATATTCGCGGATGATCTTTCCGCTGGTGGAATCCGTAAGGGCCATGACATCCCTCCCGCGCCGGAAAACGCACAGAACGTGCTTTAGAGAGGGTATCGGGGAGCAATTCCTAAGGCCGTGATTACAGTCACATCGGGGGGTGAGTGAAACTGCCTGTGTGGCGCGGGCGCCTCACCCGCAAAAAGGCTGTTCCTTGCACTTCGCTTGCTTGAGGAAAAATGTTTGCTCAGCAGTTCGTACCGGGTCTGTGCACTTGGGCTTGCGTCGTCGCGCGCAGCACGCGGGCGGGAGCGCCCGCGCCGCATTCCATTACTCGAACTTCCAGCGGGTCGACTTGCTCTGAAAGTGCTTCTCCCACAGGCCGAAAACGACCTGGGGACGCACCGCAAACACCGGCTCCTTCATCGAGAGGATGTCATCCTTCATCGATGACATGTCGAAGTTATATTTGCCCTTGTACTTCGCTAGGAATTTGCAGCGTGCCGCCAGGTCGGCAGTCTCCGCGACGCCCTCGACGATCACGGCTTCATTGGCGTGCTCAGTGCAAACGACACAGTTCGCGTTCTGCGCGAGGTTGCGGGCTTTGCGCGACTTGCTCCCCGTGCTGAAGAGCAAGCGTCCGTCCTGCCACAGGCCCCAGACGACCATCGTGTGCGGAGATGCCTGCTTAGAGCCGTCCATGTTGATCGTGGTGATCCAGTAGTTGTGCGATTTCTTCAGGCGCTGCTCCGCCCACGACCATGGAAGTAGGCCTTTGCTGCCTTCGAGCAGGCCATAGCCAGGCATGTGTGGACGGCTGGGCTTGGGCCTTTTTGACCTCGCTGCGCGCTTCTTCTGCGGCATGAAGAATCTCCGCGAAATTGTGAGTAAACGGCGCTCAGAGGTTTTTCTTCGTCCACTGGTCGATGCGGTCGAGCGCCTGCTGCAGGTTCTCCAGCGAATTGGCGACACTGAAGCGCAGGTAGCCCTCGCCGAATTCGCCGAACGCGGTGCCGGAGAGTGCGGCCACTCCCGCTTGCTCGAGCAGAGCATCGGCCAAGGGTTTCGACTTCCATCCCGTTTTCATGATATTGGGGAACACGTAGAACGCGCCTTTGGGCATGCGGCACGAGAAGCCTTTGATCTTGTTCAAACCAGCTACAAACACATCGCGGCGGCGCTGGAATTCGTCGCGCATATGGTCGACGGAACTCTGATCGCCGCGGATGGCTTCGATTCCCGCCACCTGCGTGAAGCTCGCCGTGCAGGAGTTGGAGTTGGTCATCAGGCGGGTCATGTGCCCGGCCAAGTCAGGACGCATGACTCCGTAGCCCATGCGCCATCCGGTCATGGCGTAAGTTTTCGAGAAGCCGTCGAGCAGGATGGTGCGCTCCTGCATTCCGGGCACTGACATGATGGAGAAATGCTGCCCTCCGTCGAACAGCAGGCGGCTGTAGATTTCATCCGACAGAATCATCACGTTGCGGTCGCCGATGATCTTCGCAATCTGCTCGATGTCGCGGCGTTCCAGAACTCCGCCTGTCGGGTTCTGGGGCGAGTTCAAAATAATCAGCTTGGTTCGGTCGTTGATGAGCGACGCGAGTTCATTGACATCGAGCGAGAAGTCGCGCTCCTCGCGCAGTTGGATGGGTACGGCGCGCCCTCCGACGTAGTGAATCATCGACTCGTAGATGGGAAAGCCGGGATTGGGATAGATGACCTCATCTCCCTCATCAATGAGCGACAGGATCGTGAAGAAAATAATCGGCTTGCCGCCGGGGACGACGACCACTTCGTCGCTCGTGACTTTCACGCCGCGGGTGCGGCTGACATATTCGGCTAATGCCAGACGTAAATCCGGCAAGCCAGCGGACGGACCGTAGTGCGTCCAGCCTTTGCGCATGGCGTCAACGCCAGCCTCGATTACGTTCGAGGGTGTGTCGAAGTCCGGCTCGCCGATTTCGAGGTGAATGACGCTCTTGCCCTGACGCTCGAGCGAGCGCGCTTTATTCAGAACTTCAAAGGCAGTCTCGGTGCCCAGCCGCGACATGCGGCGGGCTAACTGCAATTCGTGTTGGGTAGTCTGTGCCATGATGACAACGACTCCTGAGAAGCCAAACGGCACATTATACGCCCGCAGGAGACGGCCGTCGGTGAGTCGGGAGATTGAAGAATCGACAGACGTGCGCTCGGTCAGCAGAGACGTAGCTCGCTACGTCTCTACGAAGCGGATTACTCGGAGACGCTGTGTTCTTCGCTTTGCGCACGCAGGACGCGGTCGATGGAATAAGGCGCGCGACGGCTGGGCTCGTGATAGTGGCGAACTTGCATTTCTCCGAGCAGGCCGATCGCCAGCAGGTTCAGGCCGCCGAGCAGGAGGCCCATCGCAGCCATCATTAGCGGGCCATGTTCGGCCATTACTGGAACGTGGCGTAGGAACTTCTCTGTGCCGAGCCAGAGCACGATGGCGCTGCCACTGAAAATGCTCATCATCCCGATGCTGCCGAAGAAGTGCAATGGGCGGGACAGATAACGCAATAGGAAACGAATGGTCAGCAGGTCGAAGAATACGCGGAAGGTGCGCGTGATGCCGTAGTGCGAAACCCCGCGCTCGCGATTCACGTTGCGGATCGCGACTTCACAGATCGTTGCGCCATGCCACGAGGCCAGCGCAGGAATAAAGCGGTGCAGTTCGCCGTAGAGCGGCACCTGCTCGAGAATGTCGCGGCGGTAGGCTTTGAAGGTGGTGCCGAAGTCGTGAATGTCAACGCCGCTGATCTTGGCCATCATCCAGTTGGCGATGCGCGAAGGGATGCGGCGCATCCAGAAATTGTCGACGCGAACTTTGCGCCATCCGCTGACGATGTCGTAGCCAGCGGCAATCTTTTCCAGGAATAATGGGATGTCGTTAGGGTCGTGCTGCAGATCGCCATCCATGGCGATGATGTACTCGCCGCGCGCGTGGTCGAAACCAGCCGCCAATCCTGCGGTCTGGCCGAAGTTGCGGCGGAGCTTGACTACAGTGACGCGGCTGTCGACTGCTGCGATTTCGCGCAGCATGGCGAAGGTATGGTCAGCGGAGCCGTCGTCCACTAAAACGATTTCGAAGGTTTCGCCGTGAGCCTCCATGACCGCCTTCAGGCGATCGTAGAGGTCGGTGACATTCTCCTGCTCATTGTGGAGCGGGACTACTATGGAATACTTGGGCACAGTTTCTTAATTATAGACCTAAAAGCAGTTCTCAGTTCCCGGTTCTCAGTTCTCACTTGGGTACCTTTGGTCAACGAAGGGCTGCGCTTTTCGTTTGCTGGTTGCGCCTCGAGTAAACGGCGCAGGTACTGCGCGATCGAGCGATAGTTCAGGACAGTTGAGGCTGTGGATTTCTCCTGGGAAAACTTTCGCAGACCGACTTCCGCGGGGCGGCAGGAGCGAGTTTCATTCCGGGAAAACGTGTGGTCCGAGGGGGTACCCCCCTCCCCCTGCCCTCTGAAAGCCTTGACTGGCGCGGGGTTTGCAAGAAAGGTTTGCAAAATCTTGAGCCCGAAGGGGTTAGAGGTCAAGATCTTGACAACAAAAGGCTTAGAGCCTTATTCGCGGCTTCCGCGTGCACCGCCTCCGCCTTGACGATGATCTGCTCTTGGAATTGCGAGGTCAAGGTCAGATGTCACACGTGTTTGAGGAAAACGGCAGGTCAGATTCCCGTCGCCGTTTTCCTTGCGGGAAGACCGGTGTGTCGGGGTTCATGGGTGTAAGCGCGGTATCCCGAAACAATCCGATCAAGGGGGCTGCGGCGTTGGCTTATATTCAGCAGATGCGGGACAACAATCGCACTGGCCTCGATCCTAAGACGACAGGATTCACGGCCATAGGGGTTTTCTTATTCTTTGCTGCGATCATGGCAAGTCTCGCCGGAACTACTTTGCTCTGGCAGGGCACGGCTCTTGGTCGTATTTGGGTTCTCAATCCGACTGCGTACAAGCAGCTCGCGCCCCTGGGCGGTATCGTCGGGATTTTCTTTCTGGTTCTCGGGACCGCCCTCCTCACAGCCGGAATAGGGTGGTTCCGACGCCGCCTCTGGGCATGGAGATTAGCGGTTGTAATCGTCGCCACGCAGGTTGTAGGGGATGTCGTTAACTGCGTCAGAGGCGACTGGCTGCGCGGCGGCACTGGCGTCATCATCGCCGGCGCGCTATTGCTGTTTCTTTTGCAGCCGAGAATCCGAGCCGCGTTTGCCTAGAATCTCTTTCGAAGAAATTCAAAAAAGGCATAGCCGATCAGTGCGGCTATCATTGCGATTTCAAAATTAGCAGCGGTAAGAACATCTCCTATTGCCCAAGCCACACCCTTCCTCCGCCCCATCCCCGAGCGCTCAAATTCTCCCATCAAGAGGTTGGAATAAAACAGGAAGATGATAAAAGCTATCTCGATCAGCGCTCTCCAGACATTCTTCTTCATGGCAAATACTGACTCCCTGGTGGAGCAACTCGGCTGGGGCACCCCTGCTCGTTCGTCTCGCGGAATATTAGCAAGCAACAACGAAAAACGGGAGTGAAAAGGGGACGCCGACAGAGCATTTCACACATGGCGAACTGGCCAACCCCAGTCCATGAGTGAAACGGCGATAATTGCAACAGTCCGACTCGGTAGCGAGTTCTCAAATTGCGCGTTTCAACAGCGCCGAGAATAGTCTGGTTCCGAAATTCCCATATGAATGGAGGCTGTATGGCAGAAATCAACATCATAGGAGACTTTTCCTTCAACCCAGCTATCCAGATTGCAGATGAAGTTAAGATGTTGCAGCAGAACAGCTGGGCTCCCACATCGGTCGACTTTAGGGGTGTTGTCACCAAAAGTGGAGGACGGTCCGTAATCATTGCCTCCGATTTTGGATCTTTCTTGAACGCAATCGTGAATAGCCCGGCTAGAAGCATTCAGACTATAAACGTATTCACGCATGCCGATACTGGTTACATTGCCTTCAGCGGGGAGGTTGACTCGACCGCCAAGTTGGCCGCGAGCGTGCAATTGAATACGAATGCCGCCCAGCAGGTTTTGATCGCTCTGGATGCGTCCTCGCTCTCGTTCCTCAGGAACGGAGGAAAGGTTTGGCCCAAACAGTAATCCTAACCAGTTCTCTCTTTCCGACGTGAAAAGCCGCTTCATGCCGACAGCACAAATCGTCTTCTTCGCTTGTCATTCAAGAGTGGCTGCGAATCTTCTGCAAGATGTGGCCAATACTTTTGGAGTCACTGCTCAAGGATTTACATCGTGGATTGCCTATTGCCCAAGTATACGGTGAGTCCTCCCAGTATTAGTCGCGCAATGGATATCGCTTTGACCGACTGCAAGCAGCCACATGTGTCCGATTTTCACCAACTGGGGGTGGGACAGCGAGTCACCAAGGTGCCACCTGCGACCACGCCCACCACCGTGCCCACGAGAAGACCTTAGTGTTCAGGTCCGTCACGAGTAAGGCCAGCGCATGACCAAATTAACGGTTGACGTGGACGGCCATTTCACGTGGACGGCCATTTCACTCGTCCCTCAATGCGTGCCATGGCGATATTTCGTCATCTCTAAGGAAAAACTGGACAATGAATCCTTGGAGGGCGGCAATCGGGTGGTGGATTGATCGATTGATCCGATCTCGATAGATAGGGGAATTGCTGCGGCATGCCCCACTGGTGTTAAGGCTTCGACACTCCCTTAAAGTCGGCCGGCAACCCGGCTGGCAGGGTCCTTCAGCTGCTTCTCGATTGCCGGAGTGAAATCCATAGGGCAAGATTGATATAGAAACGAACTTTGCCCTTGCGGACATGGAGCCCATGCTCTCCGTCAAAATAAGCCTCGTCTCCGAGGCCGGTCAGGACCAGGCTGGTCGGAGAAGAAATTGGATTGTTGGCGAAACCGGGGCTATTTCACTTGGAACTTCTATAGCCCTTCGGCTCGGGTGGGCGGCGAGTTCTTGGGAAAGGTCAGGGTGAATGCCGGTTTGATGGAATTTGCGGCTGGGGCGGGCGCTGTGGATCCTGTAGCTAATCGCGATGATCGCAGCGAAGAAAGAAAAATCAAAACCCCATCCTAACGTCGCAAAAGACGCGACGTTTTAGGATAGGGCACCCTCGAGATTACTGCCCTTGGATGGTATGGGAGGCGCGTTGTTGCGTGTCATCCTTGGTCTTTGAGCTTGAGCTTCGACTTGTTTTCTTCGAGAAAGGCCTTGATTTCGGTGGCGGCGCCCAGGAGGCGGTTCCATTGTTCGTAGTAGAGAGTCACCGGGAAACGGCCGAGGCCGTAGACGCTGACTCCGCCTTTCTCGCCGACTTTGAAGATCAGATCGCCGCTGCGCTTCTTGGTTTCGACTTCTTTTTCGAGCTGAGAGAGCTTTGCTTTTAGTTCTTCGTAGGTTGGTTCTGCCATAATTTCCTCGCGTTTGAAATGAGTGCGTTTGGGACGACTGGCCTTTCAATATGCGTGTGAACTCCGGGAGGGGGCCAATGTCGTTTCTTTCGCCCCTCCCGGGGCTTGTTGATCTACCTGGGGACCACCCACAGCTTGCGCTGTGGGCTGCATTCTGTCGCCGCTCCGCGGCTGCGTTCTATCGCCACTCGACGGCTGCATTTTCGAACTTCGTTTCAGCGCCTCGACTTCGTTCACCGCTTTAGCAAGAATTCCATGTGCACGCACGTTAGCCGGAATGAGCGCCCGTTTCTATAGTAACTTGTCGGTCCTTGCTCTGTGTTGGATAACCGTTATAAGCTTTCATGAGTCTAATCCGAAGCAGCGAAACATGATCAGGTAATCGATGCGCTTGTGGATGAGATGGTCGGCGTTGGTTTGCGTCTCGCTGATGTTGTGGGAGGCGGCGGCGGAGTCTACCCACAATCACCCCACCCGCACCGAATCCGCTTCCTGCTCGATTTGCGTGGTGGCGCACAGTGCCAGCCCCACCGTAAGTTCCAGCCATACCGCTCCGGTGTTTGCCGCGATCGGTCTGTTGCGAGAAGAAGACCCCATCGCGAAGGCCCGGTTCGATTTCTCTGACGCCGGCATTCGCGGTCCTCCTGCCCTGTAGGGATTCCCACAAATTGAAAGTTCCGGCTTGAGGTTGCAGCTTGAGGCTCCAACTGTCGGGCCGGTCGGCTGCCTATTCATCTTCATTATTTATCTCAGGAGGGCTTATGCCTACGTTCTATCAGGCGCGCTTCGCTGCATTGGCGGCGGTCGTGCTAACGCTTGTCGCCACTGCGGGGGCGGCGCAGTCTGCCGGTAACTCTGGCTCCATCGACGGCACCGTGCTCGACCCCACTGGAGCAGTCGTCTCCAAGGCCAGGGTCGAGATTCGAAACCCGGTCAGCGGATTTGATCGGTCTGTCACGACGGACAGTTCGGGAAGATTCGAGTTTACGAACATTCCCTTCAACCCGTACCACCTTACCGTCACGGTCCCGGGATTCGCGGCCTATGTGCAAGACGTGGAACCTCGGTCTTCGGTGCCGGTCAGCGTTGCCATCAAGCTGCAAGTGTCGGGTGCGACCGAACAGCTAACGGTGGCGGCGGATGCCGGAGACTTGATCGAGAACGATCCGACGTTCCACACCGACGTAGACAAGAACCTGTTCGACAAGCTGCCGCTGGAAAGCCAGTCGTCGTCGGTGAGTTCGCTGGTGACGCTCGCCACTCCGGGAATCTCGGCGGATTCCAACGGGCTGTTCCACGGCCTGGGCGACCACGCCGAAAATGCCTTTTCGGTGGATGGCCAGCCGATCACAGATCAGCAAAGCAAAGTTTTCTCCAACCAGATTCCGCTGGATGCGATCCAGTCGATGGAGGTGATCTCGGGTGCGCCGCCGGCGGAATATGGCGACAAGACCAGCATCGTCATTAACGTCACGACCCAGTCGGGACAGGGCGTTACGACTCCCCACGGCAGCCTGACGACCTCCTACGGTTCGTTCGGGACGTCGAATGTGGACTTCAATCTCGCGTATGGCGGGAAGAACTGGGGCAATTTCATTTCGGCGAGCGGACTGAATAGCGGGCGGTTCCTTGATCCTCCGGAGTTCGCCGTGATGCACGACAAGGGGAACGAGGAAAATCTATTCGACCGCGTGGATTATCAGCTTTCCGCCATGGACTCGATCCACCTCAACTTCGGCTATACACGCTCCTGGTTCCAGACGCCGAACTCGTTTGATTCGCAGAACGCGACTCCCTGGAACGGCGTTGTAGTCAACAACGGCGGGCTCGATCCCAGGGGGAACGTTGTTGGCGTGTCCGACCAGCGCTCGCAGATTCAGACGTTCAATATTGCGCCATCCTGGACGCGGCTGATCAGTAACACAACCGTGTTCACACTAGGCGCTTTCGTTCGACGCGACCACTTTAATTATTATCCCAGCGACAACCCATTCGCCGATCTGGGCCCAACGAACCTGCAGAGGGAAACGGTGGGACAAGATCGGACGTTAACCAACGCCGGCCTGCGCGCGGAACTGTCGTACGTCAAAGGGATTCAGAATATGAAAGCGGGATCGGTTTATCAGCAAACGTTTCTGAACGAGAATGATCGGCTTGGCATCGTCGATCCGACGTTCCTGCCGTCGCTTTCAGATGCGAATGGAAATCCTTGCTACAACACCATCACCCATCAGGCCATCGACGCACCGTGCACGGACTTGTTCCCCTACGATTTGACTCAACCCGGCGGAGGGGGTCTCTACGCTTTCAATGGCCACACCGACGTGAAGGAGCTAGCTCTCTTTTTCGAGGACAACATAACCAAGGGAAGCTGGGCACTGAATCTCGGACTGCGCGGCGATTTCTACAACGGCCTTTCCACCCATCGGGAAGCGGAACCACGTCTTGGGGTCGCCTACAACATCAAGAAGACGAACACCGTGCTGCGCGTTTCTTATGCGCGCGTGCTGGAGACGCCCTTCAATGAAAACCTGGTGCTCTCCAGCGTCGGATGCAATAACGCAGTGTTGAATCCGCTTCTGGGGTGCTTTGAAGCGGCTCAGCCAACTCCGCTAGCTCCCGGCTGGCGCAATGAATTTCATGCGGGAATCCAGCAGGCATTTGGCCGGTATCTGGTCTTCTCCGGCGAATATATTTGGAAGTACACCCACAACGGCTATGACTTTAGCATCCTGGGCAATACTCCGATCACGTTTCCGGTGGAGTGGGAACGGTCGAAGATTCCGGGATATGCCGGCCGGGTGAGTGTACCGAACCTGCACGGATTCTCGGCGCTGATGGTGTTCTCCAGTGTGGCGGCGCGCTTTTTCACGCCGCAGATCGGTGGAGCGGGTGCGGTTCCATCCACAGTGTTGGCGTCGGGTTCCACCCCCTTCCGGATTGATCATGACGAGAAATTCAACATGACGGCCCACATTCAGTATCAGCCATGGAAAACGGGCCCTTGGTTCGGCTTCAACTGGAGATATGACAGCGGCCTGGTAGCTGGTCAGGCTCCGTGCTACGGCGGAAACTGCGCCCAGACTACGACTGATTCAAGCGGAGCTCCGGCAATTGCGATGACAGACTCTTTCGGAGTTCCACTCACCGCGGACCAGGAGTTCGAAGCCGGCTTGTTCTGCGGGGCGCTGCGTGCCACTCCGATGCAAGCGCTGCCGAATCCGTGCCCGGTGTCGCAGTTCGGATCCAGGCTGTTGCAGGTGCCTGCGCCGAATACCGAGAACGATGATAAGAATCCGCCGCGCATCGCACAGCGGAGTCTGTTTGACTTAGCCATCGGGCACGACAACCTGTTTCATGGCGACAAATACAAGGTCAGCTTGCAGTTCACCGCCATCAACCTCACCAACAAGTACGCACTCTACAACTTCCTTTCCACCTTCAGCGGGACGCATTATGTCACGCCTCGAACGCTGACGGCGGAACTTGGATTTCATTTCTAACCATTAAGGGCGGTCCATCATCAGGGCCGCCCGTTTTCTGCCTTCGGGAAAATGTGTAAATGAATGTAAAACAATGCAGTCTCCGGCAATGGGATAGAGGTTGCTTGATAGAATGAGAAGATTGGGTTTATTGACACTATCCGAATTTTTGTTGGGGGATGATTGTCTATTCAGTTGTGTCTAAGGACCTTGATATGGCTTGCGGTGACGAGCCTTTTTCCACTCTTTTGCCACGCTCAAAGCACGTCGTCGTCGATCCCTGACCCGGCGGCCCAGTCGGCGCCACCAGCTCCGTCGGCGACGCAGGACCAAGCCCCAGCTACGACGGGAGTTCCGCCTTCGCAGGAACAGCCGAAACGGATTTTGGGGATCATGCCCAACTACCGGGCGGTGAGCGCGGGGGCAACCCCTCCGCCGCCCACGCCGAAAGAGGCGTTCAAAATTGCGACGCTAAACAGTTTCGATTACTCCTCGTTCGCATTCGTAGGCATCACGTCGGCGCTCGCGGAGTGGACGGGCGCGCATCCGCAACTCGGCGAGGGCATGCCGGGATTCGGGAGATACTACTGGCGGGGCTTTGTCGATAAGACGGACGGCAATTACATGGTGATTTTCGCCTTACCGAGCGTGCTGCATGAAGATGAGCGCTACTATGCCATGGGGCAGGGTAAGTTCTTGAAGCGCGCCGTTTATGCGGGTACGCGGATTCTGATTACCCCTGACTACAATGGAAACAATACCCTGAATGCTTCCGAGATCTTCGGGCGCGCGATTTCGCAAGGAATTTCCGTCACCTATTACCCCAGTTCGGACCGCACGGCGGGCGCGTTGGCCGTCAAGTATGGATGGGCGATGGGGAGGGACGCACTCACGAATGTGTTTCGCGAATTCTGGCCTGACATCGCCACCCATGTTTTGCACCGTCATCCATAAGCAGTCATTTTTCGATTCATGCCAGTTTATCTTCGAAGAGACGCAAAGGGGTTGGAGATCCTAACCCGGCTATTGTTAGCGCTTGTCCTGGTGAGTATTTGCTGCACTTTTTCTGAGACGCAGCAGACTTCGTCTCAGGATCAGCAGTCCTCGCCAACTCCGAGCCCGCGGCCGGCCGCGCCCAGTTCGCAAACTCAGACTGTCCCGGAGACTAAGTCTGAGGAGGAGAAACAGCTCGAGCGAAAGGAACAGTCACAACGCGCGCTCGGAGTCCTACCACAGTTCGGCGTTACCAGCCGACAGAATGCCCTTCCATTGACGCGAGGGGAAAAGTTTCATTTGTTTGCCAAGTCGGCGTTCGATCCCGTGACCATCGGCATTGTGGGCTTTCAGGCAGGACTCAGCCAAGCGGAAGACGAATTTCCTGGGTATGGTCAGGGCGCGCAGGGATACGGCAAACGCTTCGGAGCCTCGCTGGCGGATGAAGTCTCTTCCGGCTTCTGGAGCAATTATTTTTATCCTGTATTGCTGAAGGAAGATCCCCGATACTTTCGGCTGGGGGAAGGCAGCTTTGGGCATCGCCTCGTCTATGGTGTGAAGCAGGAGTTTGTTTGCCACACAGACAAAGGCGGGCGGGCGTTCAATTTCTCGAACGTACTGGGAGCGTTCACCAGCGGCGGCATTTCGAATTTGTACTATCCGGGAAATACACTGATTCGCATGGTTCCGGCGACGTCGACTACACCCGGGAAGCCTGTTTATGAAAATGATCGCGGGGCCGTCCTCACGCTGAGCCGGGCTACGATTGCGCTGGGATACGGCACACTTGGCGGTCTGTTTGATGAATTCTGGCCGGACATTCAGCGCAAAATATCGCGCAAGCACAAGACCGAAGCGGGAAGTACCGCGCCTTAAGCGTTGCCCACTCCGGGCAACCAGTGATCTGCTTTGCCATCTCTCGACAAACGCGTGTGATCGAAATCACAGCGTCATGATCGCCCTCTCCCTAATGTTGTCCATGCGCCGAAACCACTGGTAAGCGACTCGCTGATTTCGTTTGCTTCTGGACTGCGGGCGCGCATGTTATTCGACGAATGTTTAGGAGATCCTCGATGCGCTGGATGCTGGTCGCTGTTGCTGCAGCTTTCCTGGCGGTAGGAGTTCATGCCAGCGGCCCAGCGCCGTCAGTCAGTCCGATCACTGTCGATTATCCGGTGGATGGATCCCTGTTTCCGCCCGACATTATTGCGCCGACGTTTCAGTGGCGCGATCCCGACCCGAGCGCAACGACGTGGCGGATCGATGTTACCTTCGCCGACCGGGCACATGGCATCCAGTTGTGGTCGCAGGGCGAGAAGATGAAGTTGGGAGAACTCGACACCAGCTTAACCGGCTACGTGCCGCCCACCCTGACACCGGAACAGGAAGCGGCTCATACTTGGAATCCCGACCCAAAGACCTGGGCTAACATCAAGAAACACTCGGTGCGGGGCGCAGCGAGCGTGACCATTACCGGATTTCGTAATGGAAACACGACCGAGCCGGTTTCGAGCGGCCACGTCAACATTCAGACTTCTACGGACCCGGTGGGCGCTCCGATTTTTTATCGGGATGTTCCTTTGATCCCAACACCTCCAGAACAGGGCGAGCGGGGAGTGATTAAACCGCTGCCAGATTCGGTGCTCCCCAAAATCAAATGGCGGCTGCGCTATGTTTCCAGTCCGGAGAATAAGGTCATCATGGAGGGATTGCCGACGTGCGCCAACTGTCATTCCATTGCACGGGACGGAAAGACCCTGGGGATCGATGTGGACGGACCGCAGAATGACAAGGGGCTGTACGGGCTGATTCCCATCCACAAAGTGAGTTCGATCAGCAACGACTACATCATCCATTGGAGCGCGTTCAGCGATAAACTGGCGCAAAAGCGGTTTGGTTTCATGTCGCAGGTATCGCCGGACGGGAAGTTTGTGGTGACTTCGATTGACGTGCCGGGGGAGCACGGGACGCGGGTGGTAGATCGCCTCTACAACGGCTTTTATAAGGATTACGGCTTCGGTCAGGTCTTCTTCCCGACACGAGGAGTGCTGGCATGGTATAGCCGCGAGACGGGAAAGTTGCAAACGCTGCCGGGAGCGGACGATCCGAATTACGTGCAGACCAGCGCGTTCTGGAGTCCCGACGGGAAATATCTGGTGTATTCGCGGGCGGTGGCCCGCGATCCGTATCCTCCGGTTCATACACGGGCGCTATACGCGAACGATCCGAACGAGACGCAGGTGCAGTATGACCTCTATCGAGTGCCGTTCAATGACGGCAAGGGTGGGAAGGCGGAGCGGGTGGTCGGCGCTTCGGAAAATGGGATGAGCAACAATTTCCCGAAGGTGTCGCCCGACGGCAAGTGGATCGTGTTCGTGCGGAATAAGAATGGTCTACTCATGCGTCCGGACAGCCACTTGTATATCGTGCCGTTCGAGGGCGGACAGGAGAGGATGCTGCACTGCAATCTGAAAGTGATGAACTCTTGGCACAGTTGGTCGCCCAATGGACGCTGGCTGGTGTTCTCGTCGAAAACGCCTTCGCTTTATACGCAGATGTATCTGACGCACATCGATGAGAACGGAAATGATAGCCCGGCGATTCTGATTGAACATGCCACGGAGTCCAACCGAGCGGTGAACATTCCCGAATTCATGAACATCGCCCCGGGAGGGTTGGAGAAAATCGACGCGCCGGCGACGGAGTTCTACCGCCTCTTTGACGTTGCGGTGCAACTAGCTGATAAAAAACAATATGACGCGGCTGTGCCTGCATGGAACAAGGCACTGGCGTTGGCGCCGGAGGATCCGCGGGGACACAACAACCTGGGGATCGCGCTGGTTGCGACGGGAAAGTTTGAGGAAGCGATCGTGGAGTACCGAAAGTCGCTGGAACTGAATCCCGCGAGTTCGCAGACGCACAACAACCTGGGAAGCGCGCTGGCCGAGGCGGGACGGGTGGACGAAGCGCTGCCTGAATTCGAGAGGGCGGTTGAACTGAACCCAGACAATGGGGCCGCACGGGTCAATCTGGGGAATGCGCTGGCCGCCAAGGGTGGGCATCTGGACGAGGCCATTCAACAATTGAATAAGGGCATTGAGCTGCAGCCCGAATCGGCGAATGCACAGAATGGGCTTGGCGTCGCACTGGCCCGCGCAGGACGACTGGATGATGCCGTCGTACACATCGACAAGGCGGTCACGCTGGCGCCACAAGCGGTCGACTATCGGTACAATTTTGGGCGCGTGCTGGCGGCGAAGGGGGACCTTCCCGCAGCCGTAATTCAGTTCGAGGAAGCGGCGAAGCTTTCCGGAATGCAGGAGCCAGCGATTCTGGAGATGCTGGCGGCCACGTACTCCGATACCGGGCGCTATTCCGAGGCTGTGAGCACCGCCCGTCGCGCTTTGGAGTTAGCGACCCAGCAGCGCAGCGACGGTCTGGCGGCGAGACTGAAGGCAAGCCTGGCGCGGTACGAGGGGCTGGCACGAGGCGGGCCGGGGCCCGCGGCTACGCCGTAGCATGACGGCGGGCGCGGGGCAAATTCGCTACATCATCCGCTTGGACTCAACGGCCCGATCCACGACTAGTTCGGGGTGCAGGCGACGGAAGGTTTCCGTCACGTGGCAGTTCCAGCAGACCGGTTGGTGCGTGGAGAAGACTTCCGGAAGTTGTTCGGGGCGGAACTCCCTCCACTCGGCAGTCTTGAAATCCGGCCCTAACAAGGCAGGCGGGTGATCAAGGTGATGGAGCGGGCCGATCGGCTTTTGACAAAAGGCGCAAGTCTTCCCTTCATACCACTTCGAGACGATATTCCACACCAAGCAGTTTGCGGGATCAACCTCGATTTGCTGCAGGCATTCCTGGCCGCAGTCTTTACGCTCAGGCCAGCGTGAACATTCTTTCAGGCGAAGCGTGGGCTCGGTGAGGAAAGCTCCGACGGCAGCTTCAACGGCGGCGACGTCGACGGCTTCGGCCGTGTGCGTCTCGGGGCAAGTGATCAGACGTTTGCCCCGGTAGTTGAAATAGGCTCGGATTCCGGGGATGGCGCGAAAGACGAAAAGACCGAGAGCCAGCGCCAGGACGACGAGCGCAATGAACAATGTGATCGTCATAGATCACCTCCGGAAAACAGCTATCAGCTGTCAGCCATGCGCTGTCAGCTATGCCCGAGTTGACGACACTCTGGACATTTACAGCATGAGTGCTGGAGGCGGATTGGGCGGTGCTCTGCGTCACCGGAAAATGTGATTCTGATCACAACTGGCACTGCGGCGAATTCTCTCTGCCGCTTATCCTGCCTCGACTGGCTCACGGCTCACCATAATCCCGGCAGCAGGCGATAACGCGTGGTGGCCGTGTATTGTTCGTAGCCAGGAAGTTCCTGTCGAAGCGTTCGATCCTCCCGGGCAGTGCGCCAGATCAGCAGGACTGCCATGACGGCAGCCAGCCTCAGCGCCCACACCGATCCCCAGATGAGCGCCGTGGACACAAACATCAGAATGAGGCCCACGTACATAGGATGGCGAACGTAGCGATACGGGCCGGACGTGATCACCGTGTGTCCACGGTCGATCTGAATGCGAACGCTCTTCTCAGCAAACGGGTTGACCACCACGACCCACGTGATCAGTGCCAGGGCCACGGCGAACAAGATGGACCCGACATAGATAAAGCCAAACGGCAGCGAAGTCCAGTGGTACCGCGCAGCGTCCAACCCAGCGAGCGCGGGCAGGATGGAAATGAGAGGGCCATAGATCGCGAGAAAGATCTTGTCGAAACGCGCCGTGTCTTTGTGGCGCCAGTTCGAACGTGCCTCCAGCACGGGCGCATTGTAGCGCCGGACAATCAGGCCGACCGCGGCCATTGCCACAACCGCCAGCGCCACCGAGATCCAGCCGCGAATCCAAACCAGGCGGCCGGCTGCAAGGAAGAGCGAGCCAATAAACCAAAGGAAAAACGCGCCGACCTGGAGCAGTCCCTTGGCAAGGCGCGATTCCGTGGGTACTGCCGGTGAGTTTGTTTCGACGACGGGAGATGGAGACATACAATCCTCCGGTAAGCGAGCTGAATGCTCGTGACCAAAGTGCACTGATGAGACTCGAGAACGGCGCCGATCGCACTGGCGCGACTAATGTGTCACGTGGGTCGAGCGCAGTTGCATTTTTACCGCGACCGATAGGCGGCGAATCCCTTCGTGGATTTGATCGGGCTGGCAATAAGAGAAGTTCAGCCGCATGTGGCGGCCGCCTTCGTGGCCGTTGTTGGCATAAAAGCTGTCGCCCGGAACGAAGGCGACGTTCTCGGCCAAAGCCGCAGGCAATAGCGTTTGCGAGTCGGTGCCTTCCGGCATTGTCACCCAAAGAAACAGGCCGCCCTTGGGACGAGTCCAGGTCACTTCGGGCGGGAAATATTCATGCAAAGCTTGGAGCATGGCGTCGCGGCGCTCGCGATAGACCTGGCGAATGAGCTTGACGTGCTGATCGAGGAAGCCGTCGCGCGCGACTTCATAAGTAACACACTGGGTGAAGGTGGAGGTGTGCAGGTCTGCGGCCTGCTTCAGTTGCACCAGTTTGCTGATTACGTCTTCGGGGGCGACGATCCACGCCATGCGGATTCCGGGCGCCAACGTTTTTGAAAATGTGCTGAGGTAAATGACGTTGCCAAGAGTGAAGCCATTGTCGCGGCGCAGGTTCTCGCGGTCAAGCACCACAAGCGGCGCAAGGTGCTCGCCTTCATAACGCAACTGGCCGTAGGGATCGTCTTCGACAATGGGGATACCGTATTTGTCGGCGAGAAGAATCAGTTGGTGGCGGCGGCCTTCCGACAACGTGACTCCTGCGGGGTTCTGGAAGTTGGGCAGCACGTACATGAATTTTGGACCGGCGCGGAGGCTGGGATCGAGTTGATCGGTGAGCAGGCCGTCGTCGTCGACCGGAACGGAAACATATTGCGCTCCGTAGACATTGAACGCCTGCAAGGCACCCAGGTAGGTGGGGGCTTCGACGAGGACGCGGTCTCCACGATTGATGAGCAGTTTGCCAATCAGGTCGAGGGCCTGCTGCGAACCGGAGGTGATGAGGACATTTTCCGGATTGGCGACAATGCCGTAGCGGGCGAGGTTTCGTGCGATCATCTCGCGCAGCGGTTGGTAGCCCTCGGTGGCGCCGTACTGCAGAGCCTCGGGGCCGTGTTCGGTGAGAACTTTGTGGCAGGCCTCTTCGAAGCGCTTCACCGGGAATACGTCGGGCGCGGGCAGTCCGCCGCCGAAGGAGATGATTTCCGGGTGCTGCGTGACTTTCAGGAGTTCGCGGATGGCCGAACTCTTGACTCCGAGCGTACGCTGCGCGTAGCGCGATTTCCAAAGCGTCGACATGCGCGAATCCTCCTGTGGTGCGGTCCCGCAACTCCTGCGCGGGCGAGACGCCCCGCGACAGCAGGCGAGACGCCGACGCTACATTTCCAAACATCAGTCTTCGCCTACTAGCTCTGGCTCGACTGAGACATGCACATGCGGATGCGCGTAGGTGTCGTTCTCCTGCGCATCGACTACTGCGATGGCCGCCACATTCACCACCACTTCGACCGTCGCGGAACGTTGCAGCACATGGACGGGGCGGCTCATTCCCATGAGAATCGGGCCAATGAGCTCGCCGCCGCCGATCTTCGACACAAGTTTAGTAGCAATGTTGGCCGAAGCAAGATCGGGGAAAATGAGTACGTTGGCGCCACCCTTCAGGGAACTGAAGGGATACTGCTCTTCGATGATCTCCGGAGAAAGAGCCTCGTCGGCCATGATTTCTCCGTCGACGATCAGAGTGGGATCGGCAAACTTAATCAGTTCCACGGCCCTGCGTACCTTAGTGCAAATGGGGTGATCCACGCCGCCGAAACTGGAGAAAGAAAGCATCGCAACCCGCGGTACCAGGTCGAAGCGGCGCGCCATATGGGCCGTGCAGAGCGCGATCTCAACCAGGTCTTCCGCCGTGGGCTCGATGTTCACGCTGGTATCGGCGAGGAAGAAGATTTCTCCTTTGCGCGTGATGACGCCATAGCAGCCGGAGACACGGTGCAGGCCCTCGCGCATGCGAACAATTTGCAGCGCCGGACGAATGGTGTCGGGGAAATGCTGGGTCACGCCGGAGACCAGCGCGTCTGCATCACCCATGTGCACCATCATCGAGCCAAACACGTTGTGGTCATCGATCAGGGTCTCGGCCTCCTGGAGCGTGACGCCGCGCCGCTGCCGCAGACGGAACAGTTCGAGAACGTAGGGTTCATGATGCTCGGATGTCGCCGGGTCGATAATCAGCATGCCTTCAAGATTCACTCCGAGTTCGTGGGCACGGCTCTGAATCTTGCTGGGGTCCCCGAGGAGGATGGGCTTTCCGATTTTTTCTTCGACCAGCACGTGGCAGGCGCGCAGGATTTTTTCGTTGTCGCCCTCGGGAAAGACCACCTGTTTGGGATTGGCCTGCGCCTTGTGAATCATGGTGCGCGAGACTTCGTAGGCCTTGCCCA
>Ga0187872_10001518_pt1 | contig 23243 bp, 16 predicted proteins | sample June2016WEW_16_4_FD_132973 | JGI IMG/M metagenome (GOLD analysis project Ga0187872, IMG submission 132973) | Peatland microbial communities from SPRUCE experiment site at the Marcell Experimental Forest, Minnesota, USA - June2016WEW_16_40 | ecosystem: Environmental > Terrestrial > Soil >...
GCGTGGGTCTCGACTACATCATGTACGGCATGACGCACTAACAGGCGGGCTTGGGACCGCGATGGGGCTCGCGGTTGTGCGAATGATGTTTGAATTCTTTTTCAAGTATCCGGCCGCGGTCTTTTCAAAGGGCGACTTCGTCCTTCTGGGCGGGTGGCCGAAGTGGATTTTGTGCCTGCTCGTTATTGGCACAGCGGCCAGCCTGGGTTGGCTAATCCGCTCGCGCGTCGGGCGCGCTTCCCACAGTCTGAAGCATTGGCAGGCGGGCATCATCTGGCTGCTCGAGTCCCTCCTTGTTTGCCTGATTCTGGTTCTGCTTTGGCAGCCCGCGATTGTGATCGCCGAGCTGAAACCGCAGCAGAATATGATCGCGGTCCTGATCGACGATTCCCGCAGCATGGGCATCAGCGAGGGCGGCGCCACTCGGGAGGCGCAGGCAACGAAAGCTCTTCGCGACGGCGTACTCGCGCAATTGCAGGAGAAATTCCAGACGCGCTTGTACCGGCTCGATGGCCATCTGACGCGGCTTTCGAGTTTGCAGGAGCTCACCGAGGCGGGCGCGCCCGCAACGCATATCGGAGACAGCCTCAAACAACTGGCGTCCGAAACGAGCGATTTGCCGCTTGGCGCCGTCGTCCTGCTGAGCGACGGCTCCGACAATTCCGGCGGTATCGACCGGGAAACGATTGCAACTCTTCGCAACCGGCACATTCCAGTCCACACGGTTGGCTTCGGCCAGGAAAGCATTTCGCCGGACGTCGAAATGGACGATGCGGTGGTAACGCCCCGCGCTCTTGCGGACTCGCGGCTGTCGGCGGCGGTCAGTTTCCATCAGCGGGGATACGACGGACGAAAGGGCACGCTCGTCGCGCGCGATGGCGATCAGGTTCTAGCGTCCCGTGAGATTACGTTTGCCTCCGGCGGCAAGATTCAGACGGAGAACCTGCTCTTCAATGCCGGCACAGCCGGGGCGAAGTCTCTCCAGTTCTCGATTAACCCGCTGCCGGACGAACGGAACAGCTTGAACAACGGCGTGACGCGTCTGGTTAATGTGGACTCGGGCAAGCGGCGCATCCTCTACGTCGAAGGAGAGCCGCGCTGGGAATACAAGTTCATTCGCCGCGCCGAGGACGACGACCGAATCGTCCAAATCGTCTCGATGCTCCGCACCACGGAGAACAAAATCTATCGCCAGGGCATCAGCGATCCGAAGGAATTGGCGGACGGCTTTCCGACACGCGCTGAGGACCTTTTCGGCTACCAGGGAATCATCATCGGGTCCGTCGAGGCCGGTTATTTCACGCCGGTGCAGCAAGACTTGATTCGCGAGTTTGTCGACCGCCGGGGCGGCGGCGTGCTGTGGCTCGGCGGACGCTCTTCTCTCGCCGACGGAATCTGGGGCGGATCGAGCCTGGTCGATCTGCTCCCGGTTGTGCTGCCCAACCAGAAAGGCACTTTCCACCGCGCGCCGGCCAATGCCGAACTCACTTCAGTTGGCGCCGATAGCTTGATTTGCCGTCTGGCTGACGATCCACAGGCCAACGCGGAGCGCTGGAAGAAACTTCCTTACCTTATGGATTATCAGGACGCGGGCGCTCCCAAACCCGGCGCCGCGGTGCTGGCCGAAATGAGGGCTGGCGGCCGCAAATACCCGATGCTTGTGACACAGAACTACGGGCGCGGGCGGACGGCGATCCTGGCGACTTCGGGCACATGGCGCTGGCAGATGAGCCTGCCGTTGGGGGATACGAGCCACGACATGTTCTGGCAGCAGCTGCTGCGCTGGCTCGTATCGGATACGCCGGGACACGTCGTCGCGTCAATGGCAAACCAGACGCTGTTTGATGACGGATACGTGGAACTGTCCGCGGACGTGCGCGACAAAGAATATCAACCCGCGGCTGATGCAAAGGTCGAAGCGCACGTTATCGGTCCAAGCGGCATCTCAGCAATGGTCGAAATGACTCCGGTTCCAGATGCGCCCGGCGCCTTTCAGGCGGATTGGACCGCGGAGAAGCCCGGTTCCTATGTTGTCGAGATCACGGCCCAGAAAGGCGACGAAGAACTCGGCCGAGACGTCTTGAGCTTTCAGCGCATGGACGGAGTCGCAGAAAACTTTCACACCGAGCAGAACCGCGAGCTGCTCGAAAGACTTTCCTCGCAGACGGGCGGACGCTACTGGCGACCTGAGGAGCTTTCGAAACTGGCCGACGAGATTCCCTATTCCGAAGCGGGAATCACCATGCGCGAGACGAAAGAGCTCTGGAATCTGCCTGCGGTCTTCCTGGCGATTCTTCTGCTGCGTTCCGCCGAGTGGCTTCTCCGACGCAGATGGGGGATCGTGTGAAGACGCTCCTATTGAGCGCGTGCGCGGGAGCACTGCTCCTTGCGGCCCTTCCGGCGCGCGCGGGCACCTACTACGTGACTGTCGCGGGTCTGGGCGGAGAACCTGACTACGAACAACGCTTCACTGCGGCCGCGACCGATCTCGACCGGATACTGAAGGCATCCGGCGGCGACGTTCACGTCTATACGTTGACTGGTGCGGACGCCACTCGCCCGCGTCTCGAAGAGACGCTAGGTCTGGTTGCCCGCCAGGCAAAGCCGGAAGATGATTTCGTGCTGGTCCTGATCGGCCACGGGACATTCGATGGAATCGAATACAAATTCAATCTTGCCGGACCGGACGTCTCGGCAACCGAGTTGGCCACCTGGTGCGATCGCATTCCCGCAAAGCGTCAACTGATTGTGAACACGACCAGCGCGAGCGGCGGTTCCATCACAGCCTTGGATCGACCCGGACGCGCCGTGATTGCGGCCACAAAGAACGGGACGGAGAAAAACGCCACCGTATTTGCCCGTTACTGGGTCGAGGCGCTGCGCGATCCGACATCCGATGTGAACAAAAACGACGCGATCAGCGCGCTCGAAGCATTCGAGTATGCGGCCACGAAGAGCGCTTCCTTCTACGAGACACAAAAGCGCCTGGCGACCGAGCACGCCGTCTTTGAGGACACGGGCAAGAGCGAACCCGTGCGGACAGCTTCGCCGGAAACCGGCGAGGGGCTATTCCTTTCCAACTTCACGCTGGTTCGGCTCGGGGCGGCGCAAAAGGCGTTCTCCGACCCGGCCAAGCGTGAACTCCTTGCGAAGAAAGAGGAATTGGAACAGAAAATCGATACGCTCAAGTATCAGAAGGCCGCGATGTCGCAGGACGACTTTAAGCAGCAGCTCACCGATGCCCTCTTGGAGCTGGCACGGGTGCAGGAGGAACTCGATAAGTGATTCGCGGACTCCGAGCATCGGCTCTCTGCGCGCTGCTTTTTGCGAGTTCCGGCATCGCCTTGGCCGCGACGCCCGATGACTGTGCGACGCTGCGTAAGCACGGCCGGAACGCAGACGCGCATGCCTGCTATGAAGCGCTGACGCAGCAACACGACCCCTACCTTCGCGCCGAGGGGTATTGGGGACTCGAAATGTATCAGCAGGCTAACGACGCGTTCCGCGTGTCCGTCGCCCAATCGGACAACAACGCGCTTTACCGCGTTCGCTGGGGCCGCCTGCTGCACGAGCGCTTCAACAATACGGACGCGGACAACCTCTTCAAGGAAGCGCTTGCGAGAGATCCTCAAAACGCTCAAGCCTATCTCGGCCTTGCACTGGTGAGTGCGGATGGATTCGACAATGCGGCCATCCAGTGGGACGCCAAAGCGCTCGAGCTTGATCCCAAACTGGTGGAAGCCCACGAGCTGATGGCGAACCTGGAGCTCGAGGACTCCGATGCCGCGGAGGCGATAAAGCAAGCCGATGAGGCCATCAAGCTCTCAGGAGACGCCCTGGACGCGATGGCAATCCGCGCCGCTGTGGAGATTCTCGCGGACCGATCGCCGAACGCTTGGCTTGACAGAATCCGTCAGGTGAATTCCTCGTATGGCGGAGGTTACGCCCTGGTGGCGCATCATCTTGTGCTCAATCGAAGATATGAAGACGGCGTGGCCTACTACCGCAAAGCTATTGAGGCTGATCCGCAGCTCTGGTCCGCCCGTTCGGAACTGGGCATCAATCTGATGCGCCTAGGTCAAGAAGACGAGCCCCGCCGGCAGCTCGAAATGTGCTACGACAACGGCTACCGGAATGAAGCGACAGTGAACACCCTTCGCCTGCTCGATAGCTACAAGAACTTCGTGACGTTCAAGGATGAGACCACGATCCTAAAGCTTCAGAAGAAAGAGGCGGACCTGCTCCATCCCTATTTCGAGGCCGTGATCAAACGAGCGATCGCGACGTATGAAAAAAAATACAAGATGAAGCTCCCCGGCCCGGTCCAAATAGAAGTGTACCCGGACCACGAAGATTTCGCCGTGCGCACGTTGGGGATGCCCGGCCTCGGGGCGCTCGGCGTGACTTTTGGAGAGGTCGTTGCGATGGACAGCCCGTCAGCCCGCCAACCGGGCGACTTCAATTGGGCGAGCACGCTTTGGCACGAGATGAGCCACGTGTTCATCCTTACTGCGACGAACCACCGCGTGCCGCGATGGTTCACCGAGGGCCTTGCCGTCCACGAAGAAACGGAGGCGTCACCGGAATGGGGTGACCGCGTCACACCCGAGATCTTGGTCGCCATCCGCGACAAGAAGTTACTGCCTGTCGTGGAGCTCGACCGCGGCTTTGTCCGGCCGGAATACGAGGCGCAGGTGATCGTCTCCTATTATCAGGCCGGGCGAATCTGCGACTACATTCAGAGCCGCTGGGGCGCCGACAAGCTGCTCGACATGGTGCATTCGTTTGCGAAGCTCGAAACCACAGCCGAGGTCATCCAACAGGATCTCGGCCTGACGCCGGGCGAGTTTGACCGGCAATTTCTGGCGTGGCTCGACAACGATGTCGGCAAGACGGCTGCTAACTTTGACAAATGGCGCACCGGCCTGAAGGAGCTGGCGACCTTGGCCAAGGATCATCAAAGCGACGACGTCATCAGGGGGGGCCAAGAGGTTCGCAGCCTGTACCCGGATTATGTATATGACGCGAACGCGTACGAATTCCTGGCCGAAGCTTACCTGGCAAAAGGAAACAAGCAGGAGGCAACCGCTGTCCTCACCAGTTACGAAAAACGAGGCGGGCACGATCCGGCTACCCTGAAGGAACTGGCTTCTCTTGAGGAAGAAACGGGGAATCCGAAAGAAGCTGCGGCAACATTGGACCGGATCAACTACATTTATCCGGTCAACGATGAGCAGCTTCACCGGCATCTGGGCGATCTGTGGCTTGCGCAGAACAACTACCCGGGCGCGATCCGCGAATATGCGGCCGTGCTGGCCATGCACCCCCTAGACATGGCCTCGGCTCAGTTCAATTTGGCGCAGGCGTATTTTGCGGCCGGCCAAGCGGACAAAGCCGAGGAGAACGTCCTGCAAGCCCTGGAAACGGCGCCGGATTACCGCCCCGCTCAGAGACTGCTTTTGCAGTTAGAAGACGCCAAGAAAGGGAAATGACGAATGGCCACACCCGCTGAAACCAATATGGAGTCTGCGGAGCTACAGAAGCGCGTCGAGCGCTTTCGGTCGGTGCGCGACGGAATTCTCGCGCAGGTTCGCCAGGTCATCGTCGGTCAGGACGAAGTGCTCGACCAGATCCTGATCGGGCTGTTCGTCGGCGGCCACTGCTTGATCACCGGGCTTCCGGGCACGGCAAAGACCCTGATGGTCCGGACGATTTCCCAAACGCTGGGACTGGCGTTTCGTCGAATTCAATTTACGCCGGACTTGATGCCATCCGACATTACGGGGACCGATATCATCGAGGAAGATCCTACGACCGGGCGGCGTCACTGGACCTTTGTGCAGGGCCCCATCTTCGGCAATATCCTGCTGGCCGACGAGATCAATCGGACGCCCCCCAAGACTCAGTCGGCACTGCTCGAGGCCATGCAGGAACTCTCCTGCACCGTTCGCGGAAACCACTACAAGCTGCCTTTGCCATTTTTCGTTTTGGCTACTCAGAATCCGATCGAGCTCGAAGGAACCTATCCATTGCCGGAGGCGCAACTGGACCGTTTCCTCTTCAATACGGTCCTCGACTATCTGAGCGCCGAGGACGAGGTAAAAGTGGTGGACCTTACCACGACGACGCGCGTTCCGGAAGTCCAGGCGGTCACAAATGCAGAGGAGATTCTCGACTTCCAAAAGCTGGTTCGCATGGTGCCGGTCGCCGAGTCACTTGCAAAATACGTGGTGAGCATGGTTCGCGCCACGCGCCCGAAGAACGCCGAAGCGCCGGACTTCGTAAAGAAATATGTGAACTATGGAGCGAGCGTCCGCGCGGCTCAGTTCATCGTCCTTGCCGCGAAAGCCCGCGCCCTGTCGCGCCGCCGCTATCACGTGAGCTACGAGGACATCGCCGCGCTGGCCATTCCCGTGCTGCGCCACCGCATTCTGCTGAACTTCCATGCGGAGTCCGACCGCATCGATTCGGACGAGATCCTTGTGCGCCTTCTCGAACATATGCCGCCTCCGAAAGGAGCTTGATCGTGCAACGCTTTCTCGATCCGTCGGTCCTGGCTGAGATTTCCGGGCTCGATCTCATCGCCAAGACCGTCGTCGACGGATTTGTGGCGGGCCTCCATCGGTCGCCGGACTTCGGCTTCAGCCAGGAGTTCGCCGAATACCGTGCCTATTCGCCCGGCGACGATCTCCGGCACGTGGACTGGAATGTCTTTGCCCGTACCGAGCGCGCCTATCTGAAAAGGTATCGCGGAGAGACCAACAGCATGCTCACAATCCTCCTCGATGCCAGCAATTCGATGAATTACGCCTCGCACAAGGTGAGCAAGATGGACTACGCGCGTTTTGTGGCGGCCTCATTGTTCTATCTGGCGATCCACAATCAGCGCGACGCCGCGGGGCTGATCGTATTCGATGACGAAGTCCGCAACTATATCCGTCCTTCCACCCGGCAGGGACAAGTCAGCCGCCTGCTGCACGGACTCGAACTCGCCGAACCACGCGCCCGAACCGATTTCGCCAAACCGATGAATCATTTTCAGGAGTTCCTGCGGCGCCGCGGTCTCGTTCTCGTGATTTCCGACTTCTATGAAACGCCGGAGCGGATCATTCGAACGATCGAGCCTCTGCGTTTTCATGGAAACGAAGTCGTTCTATTTCACGTTCTCGATCCTCGCGAGATTCGTCCTGACCTCGGTGAGCCTGCGATTCTGGTGGACCTCGAAACGCGCGAACACATGGAAATCACTCCCGAATATGCTCGCGACGAGTACCGGGGGAAAATTGAGGGGCACATCGCGGCATTGCGCGACTCCGCTCGCAGCGCCGGGATGGACTACCACTTGCTCGTAACGGACCAGCCGCTTGACGGCGCCCTGCGGCAATACCTGGCGATTCGGCAAAAGAGAAACTGATGGGTTTCCTTGCTCCCTGGTTCCTGATTGGCGCGGCTGCGGTGGGTTTGCCGCTTTATCTCCATCTCCTCCGCCGCCACACCACCACGCCACATCCATTCAGCTCCCTGATGTTTTTCGAGCAGCGCACGCAGAGCTCGATCCGGCATCGCCGTCTGCGCTATCTGGTCTTGCTCTCGTCGCGCCTCGCGCTTCTATTGTTGCTGGCGCTCGCTTTTGCGAACCCATACATCAAACGCATAACCGCCGGCGCATCAGGGAACAAGCTGATCTTTCTCGTGATCGACAATTCTTTCAGCATGAGGGCAGGCTCGCGACTGGCCGATGCGAAGCGACAGGCGCTTGCCGTGTTAAGCGCTCGGAACGCGGCGGACCGCGCCCAGATCGCGGCGCTGGGCTCGCAGCTTCACGTCCTGACCCAACCGATTCAAGATGCGTCCTCATTGCGCGCGGCTGTCGAAAGCATCGAACCCGGCGACTCTCGCGGAAGCTTCGGCGAACTGGCTCGCGCGATTCGCCCGCTATCCGAGAGCGCGCGCAGCCCTATTGAAGTCCAGCTATTCAGCGACATGCAGAAATCCGACATGCCCGCGAGCTTTGCGGAGCTGGCCCTGCCGCCCGGTGTCACCCTTGTCCTCCATCCCGTCGTGAAAAGCACCCAGCCGAATTGGGCCGTGGAAAGCGTTCATGCTCCAAGCCGGGTCTGGGATCCCAAGAAGGCGCGCGTTGATGCGGTAATCGCCGGATATCAGACGCAGGCTGCCGTGCGCACCGCCTCGCTCGTCGTCAATGGGAAAACGATCGCCACTCGTAATGTTGAAGTCCCCGCGGGAGGACGCGCCAGCGTGGAATTTCAATCCCTTGATGTGCCGTATGGCTTCAGCCGGTGCGAAGTACGGATCGATTCCGCCGATGTGCTGCCCGCCGATGATGCGTACCTATTTGCGGTCGAGCGATCCGATCCTCAACGCGTTCTTTTCGTCCACGAATCATCGGATTCTCGATCCCCCTTGTTTTTCGGGGCGGCCCTCGGCTCGGCTGCTGAAACGTCTTTCTCCTTCGATCCTGTCACGATTGAACGCGTATCGGGCATCGAGCCCTCGAAATATGGTTTTGTGGTCCTTTCCGATGTTGTATCGCTCCCTTCTCAGTTCGAAAACGACCTGCTGCGATACGTCCGGAGCGGTGGAGGAGTCTTGATCGCAGCGGGAACATCCGCAGGCCACCGTTCCCGTGTTCCGGTGTTCGGAGACAATATTCTCGCGACGCACGATTACACGAGGGACGGTGCGCGATTTCTCACCGTGGGTGAAACCGATTCCTCTCATCCGTCGATGGAGAACAGTCAGCGCTGGGCGGGCGTAAAATTCTATTATGCGGTCTCAGTCGATCCTTCAAGCTCGCGTGTCGTCGCGAGGCTCACCGATCAGACTCCGGTGCTGCTCGACAAAAAGATCGGCGAGGGCCATGTGCTTCTGCTTGCGTCGGGTCTCGACGATCTGACGAACGACTTCCCGGTTCAACCGATCTTCGTCCCCTTCGTGAAGCAAACGGCGCTCTATCTCTCAGGGACAGCGGATCGCAGTGGCTCCCGGTTGGTGGATTCTTTCCTGGAGCTGCGAACGACGAAAGAACAAGCGGTCAGCGTCGAGATCGTTGATCCCGCGGGACGCCGGCCTTTGTCGCTGAAAGAGGCGACGTCGGCCGAGTCCTACCAATTGACGAGCGCGGGTTTTTACGACGTCCGCCTGGCCAACGGCCGCCAGGACGTGGTCGGAGTGAACGCGGACCGCCGGGAGTCCAATCTCGAAGTTATTCCGGACGATGAGCTCGCGCTCTGGCGCGGAAGCGGTGGTGCCGAGCCAGTGCAAGCCCTCGGCCCGGGCCAAGGACCCGAGCCGGTGAAGCCTCGGAGCCTTTGGTGGTACGCTATGCTCTTGGTGCTGGCGGCCGCGCTGCTGGAATCGTTGCTGGCGGCGCGATACCTGGCGACTCAAAGGGAAGAATCGTGACGGCGCGCCAACAACTCAATACGTACATTGAGCAACTACAGCGCCGTTTGCGCCTTCGCACGTTTCTGCGCGGAGCCGCCATCCTGGCATTGTCGGCGCTCGTGACGACGGTCGTTCTGGTGGTCATTGCAAATGCCCTTGCCTTTTCCAAGGCGAGCCTCACCAGCGCCCGGATCATCCTGTTTCTCGTCATCGCCGGCGGCATCGTGTTCGCATGCACCCTGCCCTTGTTGCGCCTTAACCGCCGCCGGACCGCCTGGGAAGCCGAAGCGGCCGTGCCGAGCTTTGAGCAACGCCTGCTCACTTTGGCAGAGCGCGGCGCCGACGATCCGGAGCCATTTACCGAACTGCTTGCTGCTGACACTTTGGCAATCGCGCGCGAGGCCGAAGCCACGAGCGTGGTTCCCAACAAGAAACTGTTGATCTCGCTCGGCACGGCGATAGCGTCGCTTGGAGTCTTGATCTGGATGATTCTTGCGGGTCCCGGCTATCTCGGCTATGGAGCAGCGCTCTTGTGGGCCGGCGATGCCGGAGCCGGTCCGCTCTATGATCTTCGCGTCAGTCCCGGCGACGCGACGGTGCGGCGGAATTCCGACCAGCTGATCAGCGTGCAGCCTCGCGGTATCCAGACAGGCGGCGTCCGCCTCTATGCGCGCCACGAGAGCGCGTCGAAGTGGGAGCAGCTTCCGATGCAGCCACAGCCGGGAACCTCGAGCTTCCAGTTTCTATTCGCGGGGCTTCCCGAAGGAGTCGAATACTACGTCGAAGCGGGGCCGCTGCGTTCCCGCCACTTCAACATCCGCGTGACCGATTTGCCTTCCGTAAAACAGATTCGCGTCACGTATCATTTCCCGTCCTGGACAGGCATGCAGCCGGTCGTGGAAGAGCACGGCGGAGATCTGCGTGCCATCGAAGGCACCGAGGCGAACCTCGAAATAGGAGTGGACCGGCCCTTGCATGACGGTGTTCTTGTCCTCGACGATGACCGGCAGATTCCGTTGTCCGGCGGCGCAGGCAATTCATATAAAGGTGCGATTCGACTGGATAAGGATGGGACGTATCATGTCGCCGTTCTCGATCGAGGTCAGCCTGTCCGTATCTCCGAGGATTTCTTCATCGAGGCGAGCAAGGCAAGTCCTCCGGATGTCGTCATCTCCCGGCCGGGCGGCGATTATCGCGCGAGCCCGATCGAGGAGATCACCGTTGCGGCCAAGGCGGACGATCCATTTGGTCTGGATGATTTCAGTCTGCACTATTCGGTGAACGGGGGTCCCGAACAGACCGTTAATTTCCTTAAGCAGAAAGGCGAAAAAACGGCCGACGGATCGACGACCCTCGCCCTGGAAGACTTCAAGCTCGTGCCGGGCGACATCGTAAGCGTCTATGCCGCGGCCAAAGACGCGCATGCGGAATCCAGAACCGACATGTTCTTCATTCAGGCCGAGCCTTTCGAGCGCGAGTATTCGCAGTCGCAGGAATCGGGCGGCGGTGGCGGAGGAGGCAGCGGCAACGCACCGGATGAGATTTCGCAACGCCAGAAGGAAATCATCGGCGCGACCTGGAAGCAGCTCGGTGACAAGAACGCCTCGGCGGAGAAAACTGCCGAGAATGCAAAGTTCTTGTCCGGCGTTCAGTCGAAACTGCGCGATCAGGCTGTGTCGCTCGCCAACCGTTTGCAGATGCGCGGACTGATCGCCGAGAATGACGAGTTCACTGCGTTCCAGAAGGACATGAACGCCGCCGCTGAAGCCATGGGCCCGGCGTCACAGAAACTGCAAGGGCAGAAGTGGAAAGATGCGATTCCGGAGGAACAGAAGGCCCTCCAATATCTGCTCCGCGCAGAGGCGACTTTCCGGCAGATTCAGGTCGCTTTCGGCAATGCCGGCAGCGCCAACGGTGGCGGGGCCGGAACCGCAGGGCGCGACCTGGCAAGCCTGTTCGACCTCGAGCTCGACACGCAAAAGAATCAATACGAGACCGCTCAGACGGCACAGTCGGCCAACCAACGCAGCGAGGAGATCGACGAAGCGTTGCGCAAGCTTGATGAGCTGGCGCGTCGCGAGGAACAGCTTGCCTCGCAGAACAACAGCAGTCAGTCGCCCGAACAGCGGTGGCAACAAGAGATGCTGCGCAGGGAAGCCGAGCAGTTGCAGCGCCAGATCGAGCAGCTTTCACGGAACGGTCAATCGTCGAACGGGTCATCGAGCGGGCAAACTTCAGGACAACAATCGCAAGGGAGCCAGGGCGCATCCGACCCGCGCATCCAGCAAGCGCTCAATCAACTTCGGCAAGCCAACGACGACATGCGGCGCGCTTCCTCGCAGGGACAGGGTCAAGCCGACGCCCGGCGCGCCGCCGAAAGGCTTCGCGAGGCCACAAGTCTCCTGGGAGGCACTCAGCGCCAACAGAACTCCGGACGTCTCGATACATTGGCTGGAGAGGCGGATCGCCTCGCAAACGAACAGCGCAATCAATCGGATCGAATTCGCGATTTGTCGCGCGCGTACGCTAACAGCTCGGGGACGAGTTCCACGCAGGACACGCCGCAGACGCTGGCCGATAATCGCCAGCGTTTGGCAGACGATCTGGGGCGGCTTGAAAAGGGGATGCGAGACGCCGTCCGCGATCTTTCTTCCGGCGATCGCGCCGCAGCTTCGAAACTGCGCGACGCTTTGCGCGAACTCGATCAATCCGATCTCGACACGCGGATTCAGAGAAGCGCGGACATGCTCCGGCGGGGTATGAATCCCGATCGGAACGGCAGCGAATCGCAAATCGCGTCCGACTTGCAACGGCTCGGCCAACAGGCGCGCGACGCGCGCCAGGCCCTCGGCAGCGGACAGCAACCGGGAGATTCGCAAAGCGCGCTCGATCAGGTTCAGAATCTTCGCAATCGATTGGAAGCTTTGGACCGCGACTTCAGCGGCCGCAATGCTCCCGGCGGGCGCCAAGATGGGCCCGGCGGCAGAACCGGAGCCGTGGGAGATTTCGTGAATCGGGGCGGCGGCGCCTACAATGGGCCCGTTTACGGAGGGATGAATACAGGCAACAATCTCGGCCAACTCCCATCGCCCGCTTCTCCCGATACTTATCCTGTCCCGCCCGAACGTGCTTACCGAGAAGGAGTGGCCGAGCTCGACAGGCTTCGTCAGACGGTAAAAGACGATCCCGAGGCGCTTCGCCAGATTCAAGAGTTGATTCGAGAAATGCAGCGTCTGGATCCCAGCCGCTTCCCTGGCAATCCGGCGCTCATCGAGCAACTGCACGATCAAGTGCTCGGCGATGTGGATAAGCTCGAACTACAGTTGCGGCGCGCTCTGGACCGCAAACAGTCCGGCCAGGTGCGCAGCACGGATTCTCTCCCTGTGCCCGCCGGCTACGAAGATGCCGTTGCCGACTACTTCCGGCGTCTGAGCAAGACGCCTTAGGTTCGCACTCGCAAGGTTCGGCCCTTTCAGGTTTTTCATCCACACCGCTGGATAATTCTGTTATATGTGTGGGCGCAATTTCGCCGGGTGAGTCCGCGCGGGGGACATCGATGTCCAACAGCCACGACATCATTGCAATTGGATCCGGTCACAACGGGCTGGTTGCCGCTGCCTATCTGGCCGCCGCCGGCAAGAACGTTCTGGTGCTTGAGCGCAATGCCTGGTTTGGGGGCGGCGTTGTCACAGCGGAGCTCACCGGGCCGGGCTTTCTGCACGACCGGTTCAGCACGGGACACATCTTCATCCAGGGCAATCCGCTGCTGAAGAACGACGAACTCAAGCTGCTCTCGCGCTATGGGCTCAAATACGTCTATCCGGAAATTCCGTTCATGACTGTCTTCGACGACGGCTCGTCGATCGGCCTGTATCGGGACCGCAACAAGAACTACCAGGAAATCGCCAGGTTCTCCAAAAGGGACGCGGACACGTTCCTGAAGTTCGCCGAGACCTCGATGCGTTACCTGCCGATGATCTCGGCGTCGTTCTACACACCACCGCCACCGATGGGCGCCATGCTCGCGATGCTCGACCAAGGTGTGGAAGGCCGCGAGCTATTCGCCCTGATGCAGAAGAGTCCTTACGACGTCATCCTGGAGAATTTCGAGAACGAGAAGGTGCGTCTGTTTTTCGTGCGCATGGTCTCGGAAAATCTTACGGGCCCAGAGGAGAAAGGGACCGGCATCGGCATCTTCGTTTTCCTCGGCTTCATGGAACAGTACGGCATCGGCGTCGCGGTGGGCGGCAGCGGCTCCCTGACGGCTTCGCTGATCCGCTGCATCGAGGCTCACGGCGGCACGGTTCTCAACAACACCTCGGTCGAAACGGTTCTGGTGAAAGGTGGCCGCGCCGTGGGCGTTCGCACCGCGGACGGTGCCGAATACGCCGCGAAGGACGGCGTCATCGGTTCGATCCATCCCCATTTTCTCGGGCGATACGTCCCCGGACTCGACGCCAGGGTCACGCGTGATGCGGAGCGTGTCGAGCTTTCGGCGAACTCGTGCTTCACTGTTCACGGCGCGCTGAACGAGCCGCTGCGCTTCAAAGCCGGGCCGCATGTCAGCAAGTCCTATTTCACTGATCTCGTGCCTTCGAGCATGACCGTGCTGCGGCAGTACTTCGACGCCCTGCGATACGGTCGCATTCCGGACACTGCGCTGCTCGGCATTGCGTGCCCTTCGAATTTCGACGCCACGCGCTGCCCCCCCGGAAAAGCCACCTTTCATATTTGGGACTACGTCCCCTATTCGCACCCCGATGGAGGGCCGCAGCACTGGGACAAGGCAAAGGATGCATTCGCCAGAACGATGATCGACCGTACGGCGAAGTTCTGCGAAAATCTGACACCGCAAAACATCATTTCCTATGTTTGCGACAGCCCGTTGGATCTCGAACGCTGTTCCGAGAGCTTTCAGAGGGGCGATCTGCACGGCGCAGCTCCTTACCTCTATCAGTCCGGCTCGCACCGGCCGACTCCAGACCTCGGCCAAAATACCGTGCCGGGCGTGGAGCGCCTGTATTTGGTAGGACCATTTCAGCATCCGGGCGGCGGCGTGTTCGGGGCGGGCCGCGCCACTGCGATGAGGATGTGCGAGGACTTGAAGCTGAATTTCGATAAGATCGGGCAGCAGCGATGATGAAAATCTACGGACAGGACAACAGCGAGCTGATGCAGGTCACGTCGCTCGAGCGAGACGGTAATTCGCTGGTGATGAAGGGGAAGGTCTTTGGCTCGATGCCGATGACCGCCAAGCTCAATCCGCGGGAAGGGCGAAACGCCCTCAAGCTCTTGAATTTCAGGCTGGCGGCGTTTCTCCTGACGTTCTTATTCCGAAAGTAGCGCTGGCGCGATTCACAATATCCCCTGACCTTCATCGCGCTGGTCCGTGCCTGCGACTTGCGCTGGGGTGCGGATGCGTGATACATGGGGACCACGGTAGCACTCCGATGGTCAAGGAGCAGGCTAATGGATCCAATACAAGAAACAGTCGCCGCGCGGCATGCGGCTGGCGCAGCCTTGGGTCATGACTACAAGAGGGGCGAGTCGCGAATCCGACGCTGGAATGTTGGCGACGTCAAAATCACCAGCGTTATGGAATCGGCGGAGCGGATTCCTTGGGCGCCTCTATTCCCCGCGGAAACTTCCGAACTCTACAAGAAATACGATTGGCTGGTGCCGCGCTTCATTACGCCCGAGGGACAGATCATACTGGCGGTGCAGGCGTTTGTGGTTGTAGTGGGCAGCCGGCGAATCGTCGTCGACACCTGCGTCGGGAACGACAAGCCGCGCGAAATCGAGCACTGCACCGATCTGCAGACCGCGTTTCTCGAAGATTTGACGGCAGCCGGTTTTCCACCCGAGACCATTGATACCGTCCTGTGCACGCACCTGCATTTCGACCACGTCGGCTGGAACACTCGTCTGGTAAACGGGCGGTGGGTGCCCACGTTTCCTAAAGCGCGATACCTGTTCGGGCGCCGCGAGTGGGAATTCTGCCAAACCCTTTTACGGGAAAAAACCGTCGACGTGAGACATATCCTGGATTCGGTTCAACCGATTCTGGATGCGGGCCTGGCCGACCTCGTGGAAACCAATCATCGCTTAGCGGACGAAGTGTGGTTGGAGCCTACGCACGGACATACACCGGGACACGTCAGCGTGCATATTGCCTCGCAAGGGCAGGAAGCGGTCATCACGGGCGACGTCTTTCATAATCCCATCCAGTTCGCGGAGCCTGAGATATGTTCGGTGGGCTGTGTGGACAAAGACATGTCGCGCAAGACGCGGCGGGAGTTCCTCTCACGTTATGAGAATAAGCCGGTTCGCCTGTTCGCCGTTCATTTCAACGATCCGGTGGGGCGGATTGTGCGCGACACGCGCAATTGGCGCTTCTCCACCGACTAAACCTTGGCTGGTTTTGAGTCGTTCGCGGGGGATTGGATTGCGGCGGGGGAGGCTTGGCAATGCCAGAGAGCACGCGTGATTCTCGGAGTTTCGATTTCATCATCGTCGGGGGCGGAACCGCCGCCTGCGTCCTTGCCAACCGCCTGACGGAGGACCCTGCTGTCCGCGTCCTGATGCTCGAGGCCGGGCCTGAGCCAACGAGCATGTGGATCAAAATGCCGCTGGCCATGGGGAAGCTCTTCATCCATCCCACGCTGAATTGGGGTCTTTACACCGAGCCCGAAGCAAAACTCAACAATCGGCCGATTTTTTGGCCGCGCGGGAAAGTTCTGGGCGGATGCAGCTCCATCAATGGTAGCGCTTACGTTCGCGGTCAGGCCGAGGATTACGATGGCTGGCGGCGGCTCGGCAACGCGGGCTGGGGTTGGTCCGACGTGTTGCCCTACTTCGAGAAGATGGAGCGGCGCGAATACCTGCGCGGCGAGTCCCGCAACGGCACGGGTCTGCTTTCAGTGAACTATCCCGTGTACGTCCATCCTATTACGCGGGCCTTTATCGAGGCTGGCGTCCGTGCCGGTTTGCCCGCGAGCGACGATTTGAACGGGGCCGTTTCCGAGGGCATCAGCCTCATGCCCAACTCGGTGCGTAAGGGCGTGCGCCAATCCTCGGTGGAGGCATTCCTTCGCCCGGTACGCAACCGGCCGAATCTCGTGGTCGAGACTTCGGCCTTTGCGCGCCGCATTCTAATGCAAGGGCGCAAGGCAACTGGGGTTGAATACGAACGGGACGGGACGATTCAAAAAGTGCTCGCGGCACGCGAGGTTATTCTCGCGGCCGGTGCAATCGGCTCCCCGCAGCTCCTCATGCTTTCTGGCATAGGCTCTGGCAAGCACTTGCAAGAGCATGGAATCACGGTCGTGGCGGACTTGCCCGGGGTCGGAGAAAACCTGCACGATCACGTGTATGCCAACTGTACTTACCGTACTTCGCCGGAGAACTCGCTCAACCGGCAATTGGGCGGGCTTCGAGTGGTTTGGCACGCCATCACCTACTATCTCGCGAAGCAAGGGCCGCTCACCAACGGCGCGTCCCAGGCGACTGCCTTGGCGCGCGGTCTGCCGGACGCTCCTTGTCCCGACCTGCAAATCGTTTTCCGTCCGATGAGCTATGTCTATGACAGCAGTTCGAGGATCGCCCCGGATCCCCTACCCAGAGTGACCGCTGGCGTTGCTTACGTGCGCCCCAAATCGCGAGGACGGCTGCTGCTGAAATCCACCGATCCGCGCCAGGCGCCGGCGATGTACGCGAATTACCTGGCGGAAAAAAACGACGAGGATGGATTGCTGGCCGGCGTGAAATGGGTGCGGCGCATCTTTCAGACCGAGCCGGTCAAGTCTCGCGTCCTGGGCGAAGACTCGCCGGGCGACGCCTGTCGCACCGACGACGACCTCCGCGACTTCCTGCATAAGACGGCCAGTACGTTTTGCCACCCTAGCGGCACATGCAAGATGGGGCAGGATGCCATGTCGGTGGTGGACGAGCGGTTGCGCGTTCGCGGCATCGAATCGCTGCGAGTGATCGACGCGTCGATTATGCCGGCGCTACCCTCCGCCGGTCCCGCGCCTGCTGTGTTCATGATCGCCGAAAAAGGAGCCGACCTCATCAAGGAAGGCCAGTTAGGTGGCGCCACTTCAGAAGAAACCAGGGTCGCTGCTTCAGCCGTCTCCATTCGGTCTTAGATTCTTCTCGGGAGCGAAACGATGTCGCGTCTCAAAGGGCAGGTTGCGTTCGTCACTGGAGCCGGACGAGGAATCGGGCAAGCGATGGCCCTCGCATTCGCATCGGAGGGCGCGACTGTCGGCGTGGCGGACATCGATCCCGCCACCGCGCAGGCGACCGTGCGCGAAATTGAAAAGAACGCAGGCGTAGCGCGGGCGTTTGCGATTGACGTGAGCCGCCGCGATGATTTCTTGCGCGCCGTGGATCAACTTGTCGCCGAGTTCGGGCGGTTGGATATCATCGCAAACAACGCCATCGTGTTCCGCCGCGAGCCGGTCGCGGAAATCCGCGAGGAAACCGTCGCTCGCATGATTGACGTCGGCCTGAAATCGATTTTCTGGAGCGCGCAAGCTGCCTTGAGGCACATGGATCCGGAAAGAGGAGGCGTGATCATCAACAACACTTCGCCTGCGGCGGAGCTGGGTGTGCCGCGCTCGACCGTCTATTCTGCGATCAAGGGCGGAGTGTCCTCGCTCACGCGTTCGCTGGCCGTTGAATTCGGCCCACGTAAAATCCGCGTGAACGCCGTATGCCCGGGCACGGTGCCGACGCCTGGTGCGCGCGCCATGAACAACAATGACGACGCGCTCTACGAATCGCGGCGGCAGAGGTGTCCGCTGGGGCGGAATGGGACGGCGGAGGACATTGCGTCCGCGGCGGTTTTTCTGGCGTCGCCGGAGGCGTCCTATATTTCGGCGGCAATCCTGCGGATTGATGGCGGGACTACGGTGAACGGCGGGGCGTGAGAGAACGCGTGCCGTTTGCTCCTACAGCGTGCTCAAGTAGTAGCTGTCCAAGTACTCGCGCAGGGCGATGACCTTGTCGTCCTTGATTTCGATGAAAAACGCGTAGCGGTTCGAATACTCCTTCCCGTTCTTGAAGCGTCCGAGGCCTCGCGCCTCGACCGCAACAACAGGCCCCTTGGAAATCACGCGGTCGATGTGGATCTTGGGGTCGCCCGGCACAAAGAGGCCGCGCGCAGGGCCAAGAAAATCTTCGATGATTTCCTTTCGACCCTTCTTTTCTCCCGCGCCCTGAATCCCGATTGCCATTACATTCCACGTAGCCTGCTCGTGCAGCAGCATCCTCAGGCGCTCGAGGTCGCCTGAGCTGAGCGTATCGAAAAATGTCCTGGCCACTTCCTCGCTGTGCCTCTCGGCGTCGGACATGAAATCCTCCCTCCCCAGTTGGCAGGCGCGCATTATACATGCGCCTCGCCGCAATTCCAGCCGCATCGTGCCGCGCGCTCCGGCATGTCCGGCCAGCTGGACGTATTCCGGATTTTGGGTATGATTGGCCGCCAGGGAGCCCCCATGACAACATTGAGACAGCTTTCGAGAGCGAGCGGTGTTCTTCTTGTAGCGTTGCTGGCAGTTGTTGCCGCTGCTTCGGCGCCGGCGCAGCATGCGGCCAAGCGGCCCAAGACGGTAAGGCTGTACGTTTTCGACTGTGGGGTGATCAAGGGCCTCGATCCGGGACTGTTCAATTTCAAGAAGGAAGAGCTCGCCGAAACAGAACTGGCAGTTCCTTGCTACTTGATCGTCCACCCCAAGGGCACTTTGATGTGGGACGTCGGCGCCATTCCGGACACCGCCTTCAAGGGAGACGGCGCTCCGGTGACGCAGGGAGTCTTCACGTCAACGAGGACGCTGAAGTCGCAGCTCGCCGAAATCGGTTACGCTCCGACCGACATCACGTATCTTGGCCTCTCGCACTATCATGGCGATCACATCGCCAATTGCAACGAGTTCGCCAGTGCCACGTGGCTCGTGCGACAGGTGGAACGCGACGCCATGTTGGCCGACAAACCTCCGGCACTTTCTGATCCCAAGGACTACGATCTGCTAAAGAACAGCAAGACCGTCATCCTCAATACGGATGAGTACGACGTGTTCGGCGACGGAACGGTGATTATCAAATTCGCTCCGGGCCACACGCCGGGGCACCAGGTGCTGATCGTGAAACTCGCGAAAACCGGTCCCGTGATGCTCGCGGGCGATCTCTATCACTATCCCGAAGAACGCAAGCTGAACCGCATCCCCACATTCGAGTTCAGCAAAGAGCAATCTCTCGCCAGCCGGGCGATGATCGAGGATTACGTCAAGAAGACGAATACGCAGTTGTGGATCGAGCATGATTTCGCGGCCAACTCCAAACTGAAGAAGTCCCCGCAATACTACGACTAGCACCTACGGCGTGACGGCCGTAGCGGCCGTCGCCAAACCGCCGGCTTCATTTCTTGCCCAAAGGGAGACGGTCTTCCCGTCCTTTTCGGGTTTGCCACAAACCCGGAAGGGCGCAGTGTCGAATAGCGGGCTTATTGCGCGAAACGAAAAGCGGGCCACGTTTGCCTCGGGCATATTGCGCCGCAGCAGATCGAGCAACATCGTTGCGATGAGCGGGCCGTGCACCACCAGGCCCGGGTACCCCTCGACCCCGGTGGCGTAGCGATAGTCGTAATGAATGCGATGAGCGTTGAACGTCAGCGCGGAGTAGCGGAAGAGCAGCACGTCGTCGGGCCGTATGATGCGTTCCCACTCCGGATCGGCAGGCGCGGGCTGGGGCGGCGGTGCCGGCTCGCCCGGCTTGGTATGGCCGCGAAATACCAGATCTTGCTCCTCGCTTAGGGCCATTCCTTTCTCATTGCCGATTTCGTGGCGCACCACCACAAACACGAGCGGGCCGGTGCGGCCCTCCTTGTGCTGCACATCGACGATTCGCGACGTTCGCGTGAGAGTTTCTCCCACGCGCACAGGGCGATGGAATTCAAAGCGGCCGCCCGCCCACATGCGGCGCGGCAGCGGCACGGGCGGTAGGAAACTACCCTTCGTTGTGTGACCTTCCGGGCCAAGTTCAAATTGCCGATGAATCCTTAAGAAATAGAGCCAGTGCCACAGAGGCGGCAGTGGATCGCCAGGTCGCGGCGGCGAAGCCTCGATGTCGAGCGTCGCGCGTAGCGCCGCGATCGGCACCGGCGTAATTTGATCCGACACGGTCTCGGTCTTTCCGACCCATCTCCGCAGTTCAGCGGTATCCACGTCTGCAAACTCCAGGCGATTTGCCAGAAATCTTGTGCGCCACCGGGCACATTACCATGCTTCTGCTCGACGCAAAGCGTGCGTGATACACTCCCGCTGCTCAAAACGAGGACAGTCGAATGCTCAGCGGTGTACCCATAGCGACGCTGCCATCGACCGACAATGCGAATCGCTTTGCCGTCGGCTGGCGCATGTGGGTGCCCGTTGTCGTGATGATGACGTGCTCCTTGCTCTCCTACATCGATCGCCAGGCGCTTGCGGTCATTTCTCCAATGATTCTCCAGGACACCGGCTTGAGCGCAGCGTCCTACGCGGACGCGGTCTCGGTATTTTCTTTCGTTTACATGATCGCGAATCCGTTATGGGGCTCGCTTTTGGACTATGTCGGGCTTCGCATCGGCATGCTTGCCGCCGTCGGAATCTGGACGCTGGCGAGTGCCTCGCATGCGTGGGTGGGAGGGTTTCTTGGCTTTGCGGCGGCTCGCGCGCTACTTGGTTTTGGTGAAGGCGCCACGTTTCCGGGCGGTCTGCGAACCGCCGCGGAATCTCTGCCTCTCAACCGCCAATCGCGCGGGATGGGGATCTCCTATAGCGGTGCATCTCTGGGATCCGTTTTCGCGCCGCTCGTTATTACGCCGATAGCGCTGCGATGGGGATGGCGCGCGGCGTTTCTGGCCACGGGCGCGCTCGGTGCGGCGTGGCTGGCCGTTTGGTGGCTCGTCGCTCGACCGCCACTGCTGCGACCGGTGGGGCGGAAGCAGCGAATGGTCCCGTGGCCGAACATGATGGAGCGCCGTTTCTGGCTGCTCGTGTTTGGCATGGGACTCGGAGGAGCGGCACTGGGTCCGACTCTCTATCTCTCCCCTGTCTATTTGAACCGCGTGCTCGGCCTGACACAAGCAGAACTGGGGCGAATTCTCTGGATTCCCGCAGTGTGCTGGGAGCTCGGCTATTACTTCTGGGGCTGGGTGGCGGATCGTTATGTGCGCGAGGAACCGCGGCCAGTGCGTTTGTATGTGCTGCTTACGGCATTTGCCTTAGTGCCGTCGCTCGTGACAAAAGCAGGGTCGTGGCCGGTCGCGCTGGCATTGTTTTCGTGGGCGATGTTTGTCGCGGTTGGTTTTATCGTCGTGTCGTTGCACCTCAGCGCGAGGGCGTATCCGCGCGAAGAGACCGGCATGGTAGCCGGAATCGGCTCTGGCGCGTGGTCAGCCGTTGTTGCGATCTTGATGCCGATCTACGGAATCTGCTTCGACCATCACTGGTACGGCGCGACTTTCGTTTCGCTGAGCTTGATCCCGATCTTGGGCACTACGCTTTGGTGGTGGATCGGCCGTGGGGATGAAATTCGCGCAGGCGCATCTGCCGCGTGAGTTGTGTGCCTACCTCATCACGAATGGATTCGGAGCGCTACCCGCGATGTCGATCCAGACGCTCTTCGTTTGTAGGTACTCGCGGATCGCCTCCGCCCCGCTTTCCCGCCCTATGCCCGACCGCTTGTAACCCCCGAAAGGAGACATGTAGCTCACGGCGCGGTACGTGTTTACCCAGACCGTCCCAGCCTCCAATCGCTCGGCCATGGTCAGAGCGCGGCGGATGCTGGTCGTCCAGACTCCGGCGGCGAGACCGTAGACCGTGCCATTCGCGATGCGAACGGCTTCGTCCTCATTATCAAAGGGGATGATCGAAAGAATCGGACCGAACACTTCTTCCTGAGCGATTCGCATTGCGGGCTGAACGCCGGTGAAGATCGTCGGCTCGACGAACCATCCCGAGCCGCACTCCGGGCGTTGCGCCGGCCCACCGCCCAGGCGGCAGACCGCGCCTTCCTCCTTCGCGATTCGAATATAGTCGAGGACTTTGTCGTATTGCGGTCGAGTCGTGATCGGCCCAACCTGCGTGGCCGAATCGAGCGGGTTGCCCATGCGCGCCGTTTTGGCGAGGGCCAGGAGGTGGTCGACAAACTTCTCGTGGATGGGGCGATGAATCAGTGCGCGTGAGCCTGCAATGCAAGTCTGACCGGTCGCAGCGAAAATGCCCGACACAACGCCTTTCACCGCCTCGTCCAGATCGGCGTCGTCGAACACGATGTTCGCGGACTTCCCTCCCAGCTCAAGCGTGATCCGCTTGATGCCGCGTGCCGCCAGTTGATAGACGTGCTCGCCCGTGCGGTCGCCGCCCGTGAACGCGATCTTTGCGACGTCCCGATGCGTGATCAAAGGCTCGCCGACTTCGTTACCGTACCCGGTCACGATGTTAACCACGCCGGGCGGGAAACCGGCGCGCTCGAACAATTCCCCGAAGGCGAGCGCCGAAACGGAGGAGAATTCCGACGGTTTCCAGACAACTGTGTTCCCCGCCGCCAATGCCGGCGCGAGCTTCCACGCCGCCAGCAGCAGCGGCGAGTTCCAAGGTGTGATCGCGGCGACGACGCCCAACGGCTCTTCGCGCGTGAAGTTGAAGACGCCGGGCTTGTCGATCGGAATGACGCGGCCTTCTATCTTGTCCGCGAGGCCGCCGAAATAATGGAACCACTGCGGGATGTACTTCAACTGGCCGCGCATCTCGGCGATCAGCTTCCCGTTGTCCGTCGTCTCAATCTCGGCGAGC
>Ga0187872_10001520_pt1 | contig 23214 bp, 24 predicted proteins | sample June2016WEW_16_4_FD_132973 | JGI IMG/M metagenome (GOLD analysis project Ga0187872, IMG submission 132973) | Peatland microbial communities from SPRUCE experiment site at the Marcell Experimental Forest, Minnesota, USA - June2016WEW_16_40 | ecosystem: Environmental > Terrestrial > Soil >...
CCGACTGGAGGCTGCGCGAAATCGGTCTCCTTTGGAACGCGCACTCAGATTACGTATGCGAGCAAGACCAGTGGAGATCTGCAATGCATCCGACAGCAAGCATCAGACGGCGATCAGGCGCCACAGCAAGCATCTGAAGACTTAGGCCGATTCGTGCGGACAACATTGGGCCAATTGAAGATTAGCGACACACGCATCGGCTCGAACCAGTAGAATCGACGAAGCCAATCAGACTCCCGCCTCCATTCTTGACAGCCCCTCTGGGTAGCCCACCTATATGGCCAGCAAGGCGACTAGCCGAAAGCACTCGCTTTTGGCAACATTTCAACGTGATGCCAGAAACGAGCCGAGACCCAGCCAGGCCCACGACCACTTGAACGTATAGTCGGATTAGGGATAAATCCGCTCTATTGCCGTGTTTTATCCGGTTCATCGAACGCATAATCTGATGCAAGATGGTTTCCGGCTAAGAGGGATGCGTCGGAGAAAGTCTGCGGGCTGAGGGACAAACGAAAAGGGGAAAGTTAAATAATGGCTGGCAAACAGACGACGCTGCCCGGTTTCTGGAGTCATGATCGTGCCTTGAGTTTCTTCCTTGGATTTCTGGTGCTGATGACCATTTTTGTTCCCATGGTTCGGCAATCGCGGCCGGAGCGAATTGTGTTGGACCTCGCCTTCGCACTCATGCTCGTCTCCGGTGCAATCGCGACGATCCGCCAGCCGATTATCATGTATCTCATCATCGCGCTGACCATCCTGGAATTCACGGCGGACTTGATTGTCGAATTCAAACCCTCGCTGATCCAGTGGGACTGGGATACGGGGCTGAAGGTGCTGGGCATGGCGATCCTCGTGATCATGACGCTGAGGCAGACATTTCGTCCCGGTCCGGTGAGCGTTCATCGGGTGATGGGCGGCATCGCCGCCTATTTGCTGATCGGGTTGGCGTGGGCGTTCGGTTACAAGCTACTTATGGAGAAGATTCCCGACGCAATCCACTTCCAATCGTCGATCGGCGGAATTCCCACAGGTGAACCGTCGCGTTTAATCTACTTTAGCTTTGCAACCCTCACATCTGTAACTTACGGCGACGCGTATCCGGTACATCGCATTGCGCGATCGCTAGCCATGGCAGAAGCGCTCATCGGGCAACTGTACCCTGCAATTCTCATCGCGACGTTAGTGGGGATGGCGTTGCAGGCGCGGTTTGGCGCGGGGACTGACAGAGACTGAGTCTGGCGCAGTTGGCCATCCGTTCCCGCCTTGCACCAATCCTGTTCCTTCCGTGACCTAGAATCAGGCCTGTCGACTGGCTTGCTGCCCGGTTCTGGTGCTTAGAGTGAAAAGTGATCCTGAAACCGCGAACGTGACCGAGCAGCTCCGTCCAGCGATTTAGCCTGAATTTCCGTTCTTGACTCGGCGCGCCTAAAGCGAGAGACCTGACGAATCAATATTCTCGAGCAGACTAACGCGTCGAGAGCGGAGCATCTGTGCATAAAGGAACCTTCTGTGCTAATCGCGACAGACAGGCGAACCCCTGCCTACTAAACTTATTTGGTCAACAGGCCCATTCGTAAGAGAAAAGATAGGTGTGATATGTGCCAAAGAGATTGTCCAGTTTGTCGGCGACCGTTGGAAAAGAAACATCCCGCGGACACGGTCCCCTGTTCCTGCGGTCAGTACGTCTGGAAGGGCTGACGCTGGCCTGTTGTGACTCCTCCGCAGATCATTGCTCTAAGTGCTTCTGAACGCAGGGTGAAGCGGAGCATCGGACGCGTGGTCGGTGACGGTAGGCGTACTGTGATCCCAGTAATTCGTCGTTCGAATTTGACGGAGGGAAGACATGAACCTGAAGCTCGCAATCGGAATACTTGCCATCGCCATGATGGCCGTTCCCGGCATCGCGGTTGCGCAGGACGATACGGATAATTCGACGCAAACTGCGACCAGCTGTCTCCAGAAGGGCCCAACCGCAAACATCTACACGCTCACAGACGAAAACGGCAAGATGTGGGATCTTCGCAGCAAGACTGTCCCACTTGATCCGCACGTGGGGCATACAGTCACCGTGACCGGCACAATCCCGAAGGAATCGAAGGGTAGCAGCGATACTTCTCCGCAAAATCATCTGCTCGTGACGAAACTGGACATGGTCCGCGACAGCTGCAAACAGCCATAGAATCGGTCGCTCACAAGCAGTGTCACAAAAGTGTCATAGTTTCTTCTACGCAGTTGGTGGCAGGAGGAACAGTGCCCGACTTTACATGTAGTTTTTCGCAGCCTCCCCAAGCATTCCCGCATTTTTGGGAGCACACCGTTGGGAGCGGGCATGCGCCGCTCGCGTTGCGCGCGGACTGGCAAGAGCAAATGCTGCGTTGCCACAACGAACTGGGTTTTAAACATGTGCGTTTTCATGCGCTGCTTTCCGACGAGATGGGGACGCTCGTGTGTGAGGAAGAACGACTCCTTTATTCCTTTTTCAATGCCGATCAGATTATCGACTTTCTCCTTTCGATAGGAATGCGGCCTTTTGTCGAACTGTCTTTCATGCCCGAAACGCTTGCGTCAGGGCCTACCACCGTTTTTCGTTACCGGGCAAACGTAACCCCTCCGAAGGATTACAAGCAATGGGCCACGCTGATACAGAAACTGACCGCACATTGGGTGGAACGTTATGGAGCCGTCGAGGTGCGGAAGTGGTTTTTTGAAGTTTGGAATGAGCCGAATCTCAAGGCTTTCTGGATGGGACGGCAGAAAGACTACTTCAAGCTGTACCGCTACACGGTCACCGCCATCAAGAGTGTGGATGAATCACTCAAAGTAGGCGGACCCGCAACCGCCGACAACCATTGGATTCCGGAGTTCCTCCATTACTGTAAGAAACATGCGCTCAGCGTTGATTTCGTAAGCACACACCATTACCCGACCGATGCGTTTGGTAAACCAGGAGCGAATACAGTGACTCAGTTGGAGCATGCGCCGCGCGGAGTCATGAAAGAGCAGGCGAGCAAAGCGCGCGACGAAGCCGGCGGCTTGCCGCTGTACTATACGGAGTGGAATATCTCATCGAATCCGCGAGATCCGTTGCATGATGAGCCGTTTGCCGCTGCTTTCGTCACCAGGATCATTATGGAAGCCCGCGGACTCGTCCAGGGTTACAGCTTTTGGACCTTCAGCGACATTTTCTCAGAGAACTATTTTCCATCCGTCCCGTTTCACGGCGGGTTCGGCCTTCTGAATCTGCATGGGATCGCCAAACCAGCCTACCGCGCATTCCAGTTGTTGCACCGTTCGGGCACCGAACTATTGGAATTCCACGGAACTCATGCGACGGTGGACGCATGGGTTATCCGTAAGAACGACGCCGCAACGATACTCGTCACAAACCTTGCGATGCCGCGGCATCCGATTCAAACTGAACTGTTGAATCTGCAGCTCTCGGGCGCGCGTGCGCTGCGCAACGCCTGGATCGAACGAATTGACGAAGATCACGCAAATCCACGGCGGCTTTGGCAGACCATGGGCGAACCGGAATACTTGAGCGCGTTGCAAGTTGAACAACTCCAGGCGATTTCAACTCTGCAGAAGGAGCCGCAACCCTGGACACAGCGACGGGGAAAAGTTGATCTGGCTGTGGCCCTGCCACCGCAGAGCGTTGCGGCCATCACGATTGAATTTGCCTGACCGTGAGGTGCCTTTCAGGAGTGCCCCAATAATGAATCAACCGTTGCCGGTCTCGAATCCACAGGGAACCGATTCGGAAATGCTTGACCGTCTCCAACGTGAGTCATTCGATTATTTTCAGCATGAAGTCAACCCACGAAACGGTTTGATAGCGGATAAGACCCAGCCTGGATCACCTTCAAGCATAGCGGCCGTGGGAATGGGTCTGAGCGTCTACACGGTGGCAGTTGAACGAGACTTACTTTCACGAGCGGAAGCAGTCGATAGGACTCTGACGCTTTTGAAGTTCTTTCATTCCAGCCATCAGGGTCCGGAACCAGATGCCACGGGATACAAAGGGTTCTACTACCATTTCCTCGACATGCAAACTGGCCGCCGAGCCTTGCAATGTGAATTGTCGACGGTTGATACCGGCATACTCATGGCAGGTGTTCTTACGGTGGCAAGCTATTTTACCGGGAAGAGTGAAAAAGAAGCTGAGATACGGGAACTTGCTGAAAATCTTTACCGGCGCGTTGATTGGAAGTGGGCCCTGAATGATGGGACAACGATCTGCCATGGTTGGAGACCCGAGTCGGGATTTCTTTCATTCCGATGGGATACGGGCTATAGCGAAGCTCTGATTCTTTACGCGCTGGCCATGGGATCACCTACGTTTCCTATCGATCCGGAAGGCTACAAGGAATGGATCTCAACTTTTGAGTGGAAGAAAGTCTACGACATAGAATATCTGTATGCCGGACCGCTATTCATTCATCAAATGTCCCATCTATGGCTGGATTTTCGCGGCATACACGACGACTTCAACAGGAAAACGGGGATCGATTATTTTGAGAACAGCCGGCGGGCCACCTACGTTCAAAGGCAATATGGAATAGATAATCCACTTGGGTTTTCGCACTATCACAAATACGGCTGGGGCTTAACAGCGTGCGACGGACCAGGGCCAGCCGTCCTCGACGTCAACGGGGTTCGAAGAGTATTTTACGATTACACTGCGCGAGGCGCGCCATTTGGCCCGGATGACGGCACAATTGCGCCCTGGGCCGTAGCTGCTTCTCTCCCTTTCGCGCCTGAGATTGTGATTGACACCGTCCGCCACGCCATTGAGCGTCTCGGTTTGAAGGGGCACAGCCCGTATGGATTTGACGCCAGTTTTAATCCAACCTACCCTGAGACAAGCAGAAATCAGCACGGCTGGGTGTCTCCCTGGATCTTCGGCTTGAATCAAGGTCCGATTATTTTGATGGTTGAAAACTTTCAGTCGGAGCTTATCTGGAAGAGTATTCGGAAATGCCCCTATATCGTAGAGGGCCTTCGTCGCGCAGGCTTCCGTGACGGCTGGCTTGACAATGAACATCTTTAAGCTGGCAGACTTGGCCTTGAATCCCTTCGGGTTTCGATACGATTAAAGGTCGCTTGTGCCGGACAGTTAGCAGCGCCGGGCTGATCGTTGACGGCATAAGCCCCTGTCGAAGAGTATCTTAGCGGAAAGAACTCGGTTTTTGAGACGAATCGGAACAGGGAACGATCAGGGAAGGGACTGGGAATGACAAACGCCGCCGGCCCCATCCTGCATTTTGGCTGCGCAGTCGAATGATCTTCCAGCTCCAAAATTCCACGCGAAAAGCCCCTATTTTAATGGATGGAGTTTTCAGTATGCCCAGTAGGGGCCAACGCCTGCTGGCGTGTTCTGTCCCTCGATTGCCGTGTAAACGTTGCGACCAAAGAAGAAGGGGAGTCCCCAGTCGAACGTTCCGGAGATTGGCCCGGCTAGTCCGTTGACTGCAGCATCATTCTCATTAGCCGTCAGAGTATCGGCGTTGCCCACGACGAAATCGACCGTGCCAGTCGCTCCATTCGTTCCTTGGTTGGATGCAGAAAGATTCAGTGTCGTGGACGGGCAATACCAAAAGGTGTAGTCACGGCAAGTCGGTATTCCTGTGGTGTTTGAATCCAAGAAATAGAGGGCATTCGAGCCGCTGTCAAGGAAGCTTGCGTCCGTGTAGGATACACCCCCATAAACCGTAGTGAAATTTCCAGTCGAGGGATCGATCGTATACACAGTCGCACTTCCCAGCCCATTATTCGACTGAGTGCCGATACCAAAGACGAGAGAGCCAGTGATGCTCGTTACCGCTCCTGAGACGGGCGGCAATTCGATAATGACGCCATTATTATCTGTGGCAAACAATGCCACCGGATTCTGTACTTGGTTGGAAAGACTTTCTGTCGTGACTTCGCAACCCGAAGACGGACATGTGTAATAAAGCCCAGGGTTAGATGAGCCGCTCACCGTGCAAGCACTGCCGCAGTCTTGTACAAAGCTTCCCACTCCCAAAAGGCCGTTAGCGCGTAGGTTTTCAAGATCATCTTCAGGCACACCATAGCTTGTACAACCGTCCGGTATCGTGGAGAATTTCGGACTGCCTATAACCTGAATCGGCAGGGACTTCGCCTCCTCACCCGCGATGGTCATATCCACCGTTTGGACTGGTCCCCAAGTGATGCTTTCGATAAATGGAAGGCACTCGACAATGGGATTGCCATTGGAGCCGGTCTGCTGAGGAAGCGAAAGCGTAAGAGCCGAGGACAATATCCTCAGTCCCGAAGATCCGGTATCCACTAGGATGCCACTGATCGTCTGACAATTCGTCACACTGCCGGGAACGCAAACGGTCACGCTAGTGAATGCGCCATCCACATAGGGTTCGTTATACGGAGGACCCGCGGCCGGCCCGGTATTGACCGTAATTGGCTGCACGTTCGATTTCGAGGACGCGAGTGGATTGATCGTGACGTTGAAAGTATTGCTGGCAGTGAGGCCTTTTGAATCCGTCACCGTAATGTTGAGGGTAGCGGTTCCTTGAGTCGTGGGCGTGCCGGAAATCGTATCGCTATCGGATGTGCTTGACCCGAGGCTCAGTCCGTCGGGCGACGAACCGGCCGCCAGCGTCCACGTGAAAGGTGCGACACCACCAGCCTCGATTACGCTCGCACTGTACGCGGTGCCTACAGTCCCGCTCGGAAGAGCGCCCGAAATTGTGGGCGGCGTTACCAAGTCGATTATCAAAGACGCAGTCGCCGCCGTGTTTGCCACCGAAATAGCCGTGACCGTCACGCTTGTGGCCGCAGCGACACTGCTGGGAGCATTGTAGGTGACTGCCGTTGCCGAAGTATTGCCGAGCGTTCCCTCCCCAGTAGCCGGAGATAGACTCCACGTCACACCGCGATTGCTCGTGTCATTTGCGACAGCCCCTGTTATCGAGACTGCCCCTCCCGGATCTAGAGTTTGCGCCGAACTGGGCGAGAGCGTAACCGAGATACTGCCAGGGCTGGCGCTGTTGCTACCGCTGCTGGTTCCTCCACACCCCACCGTTGCCGTCAAGGCTCCCGCCAAACTTAGAAAAACGAACCCGTGCAACCGCACTCGTTTCATCGTATGTCCTCGGCGTGGATTCCTGCTGGCAACATCTGAGGAACGTACGCTCTCCCCGAGAATGACCTCATATGTCCAGCCATTTGGACCACCAATCCGGGCTGCTGGATCAGCAGCGGGCCGTGGCCGCGGCGATTGGCCCGCTGAGCCTGAACCGCTTGCGCATACTGGTCAAAATACGTGCCCAGAAGCTGCCGCAAGTCCGGATGGAAGGGTCCTTGCCATGTAACGGCAAAGACCTGTCCGGCGGGCGATACATATTCCTTCACGGCTACGCCAGTCGATGCTTGAATTTCATGTACCGTGTACGAATCGCTGCTGGTCGTCCGCAGGGTGCCTTGCATTTTCGCCTGATCAGTCTGCACTGATGTCATGTCACCTCCCAAGGAGGCTGACAGAGGAAAGGGAAGAGCAAGCATCACGAATATGCCGCGCATTATTCTCGACTTCATAGGAGGGCTCCCTCTTGGCTAGCATCTGTATCTTATGTAACCTTCGCCTTCGTTGTTTTTGCGTCTCCCCGGCAGTCAGCGGAGAATGTGCAACTCACAGGCCTTCTTGGCTTTTGCAGCTGTACTAAGAAACGAGACCTGACTGTCTAAATTAGCGGGGAGGACTACATCGCCTGCGAAGGACCGGAAGACGAAGAGGTGCTACGAGTTGTGATCAGCAGCTGAATGCCGGGATCGAAGTAAAAGGCTGCAAAATGGCCCTCACCACAGATCAATGAGCTCCCCAAAGCTCTTCGGGTTTCGCTGTCTAGACCCCCTGCGGTGTGTGATGAGCGCGCTTCCGTGTTGGTTGCCCCGAAGCGAAAGCTAGAGCAACACACGCGCTTGGAACGACGCCTGGATTCGCCAGTCGCGAGGACGCAATTTCGTGGCTTCGTACGACGCTGGATGGGGATCCCGCACTGGAGAATCTGGTCGCAGCTTATGAGCAAGAGGTGAACGCCGAACTGGCTAGCGACTCCGACAAGAACAGAGGTATTCCAACCGGCTTCAGCTCCGGGGCATAGGCCGGAAAACACTCATCCACACTTTCAGCTTCTTGAGATTGCTACAAGGGGAACGGCACTGGCACTAGCCACTACGAGGAGACTCACCTATGGTGGAACTTTACCAATCGCGGAATGCGCGAATTCAACGCGAAGCAAAAGGCAATAAAACATTGGGCATATCTGTAAAACATCGCGCCTTGAGAGTCATCGTCGCAATTCAGAAGGCCCTTGGCTGGAGCCTAATTGGCATCGCAGTTCTCTCTCTTATCACGGTCGTGGCACGTGGAGAGGAATCGCTGGCGTTTGCAGCAGCACTCGGGGCTGGTCGTTTCGCGTCGATCTCCTGTGGCTATGTGATCGATCTTTTGATTGACATCCAAGCGAGCGCATATGCTACCGCAGTCAACATCGCGACCTTGATTGAGCGGCAAACCAATCTATCAAACACCGGTGCGACGCGACTTCAAAGTTGAGCCGCCCTACATTGGTTTCCGCTCGCCAATCATTGCTTCCATGCCGTTCGCGGTTTGGCTCGGGTGTCTCCGTCACCACTCTGCGCGAGCTTCTTTGAGTTCAGTTAATGCGCATCGCGCCTCTCCGCATCTGCGGCAAGTTCTTTAATCGTCTTCTGATCGCTGTATTCCAGACCGTCGATCCAAACCTTGGCTTCAACGATTTCCTCTGGCGAGATACCCGCACATCGCGTGCAGTAGTCCAACGTGGCCAATCGCGCTTCGTCTCGAGAATCTACCGCCCGAGGTTTTGCCGAGCCTTTATCGGTTTCCTTAAACCGGCAACGCCGTGGATCAGACCCGATGGGAGAGGTCTCGCCAGGAAGGCGAAGATCAGGCCAGTGCTTGAAGATGCTGGCAGGGAGCCATACCATACACGTATATTCGGTAATACGCTGGTTGGTGCCGTTGACGAGCGTTACCTCAAGTTTCCGTATCACGTGACCTTCATTCATATAGCCCTTGGCAGATTGGAGTCGGATTTGAATACCTGATGGCTTCAGGGATGATCTCCACTCTTCAAGATGCTTAGGCAAAGCCGCGAGCACCTCGGCCTCGTGTGTAAACTCGAAGGGATTCAGACTCAGCACGTCCCTGATCCCTTCACGGCCAACGTCTACATGCTTGAACGCGATTATGGGTAGCGGATGTTTCTCGATACGCTGGATGTAAGTCGCGACGGCAATCTCCTGCTCGATCCAAACGGACGCGCGAGTGTGGGCAGACCTATCCGGGCGTGTGATCAGTCCCCTCGGGTGCATGACTACGATAAACGCGACACAATGACGAAGCGCGTCAAGTATGTTGGTGTCAAGCCCGTTGGGGTCATGCACTTCTTCGGCAAAGAACGGTTCGAGGTTGGTCCACGTCCTGACTAAGGCCGCAATCTGCTTGCCGAGCCCTCTTTCTGCATCGGTAAATTGCCCACAGGAAATAAAAATGAAGTCCTTCGCCACGGGAGTATTCTATCACTCGTACTTGACGAATCGGTATAGGTGGTTCGCACAAAACCTCCAAGCCGGAATTAGACAATATGCGGGCTCTGGTCACCCGCGACCTCGCGGATGCTGCCATTTCATTCTTGTCGGCAGACCGGCGGTTCGCAATTGCCTACAACGCTGCACTCCAGGCGGCGGACATGGCCATTGCTTGTGCCGGATATCGGATCGTCGGCAAGATTGGACATCAACCGTAGTATTTGGTCGGCCTTTACGACGGGGGTGTCCGCCTCCGCCAAAATGCTGCTCGTTGGTGTCGCTTTCGTACGATTACTTTTTGGGTAAAGCAAACCAACGCTCTATGGTGCGCAACCTCTTGTTGTGGAAACCTTGGTGGTAGGGATTCATCCTGATTCTCCGTTCTAATTTGCTGCAGAGGGATACCTAATGAAGAGCAAGTGGATTTCTCGTGTAGCCGACATAAACAAAGAACTGCTGCTCATCTTGTCAATCATTGCCGCGGCCGGAGTCGTCAACTTCTTCGTGGCGGGGCAGCGGTTGGTGCTGACGTTCTACAATATTCCCACGTTGGTGGCCGCGTACTATTTCGGGCGACGCCGAGCAGTGGAGGCTGCTCTGGCCTCCGTTCTGTTCGTCGTGTGGATGAATGTGATGAATCCGAGGGTGCTGGGCGGCGGAGCGGAGACAGGGACACAGCGCGTGTTGACCTGGTCCGACCTGGCTGTGTGGAGCGGGTTCTTGCTAATTTCCGCCTACATCACCGGAACCCTCTACGAACTGGGCGAGCGGCGGCTGCGCGAACTGCGGGAGGCATACTACGGCGTCCTGCAAATCCTAACGCAGCTCGTGGGGAACGACAAATTCACGCAAAACCATTCCTACCGGGTATCCGTGTACGCTGTCAAGATCGCGGAGCAGATGCGCTTGCCGGAATCGCAATTGGAAGACGTGCGCGCCGCGGCGCTGTTGCACGATATTGGCAAGCTGGAAACGAGCCGCGAGATCCTCTACAAAGCTGCACGCCTGAGCGACGACGAAATCAAAGAGATGAAAATGCACGTAGAAAAAGGGATCGTCATGCTCAATCCGGTCGGCGGCTCGCTGAAACGCGTCCTGCCGATCATCCTGGCGCACCACGACAAGTTCGACGGCTCCGGCTACCATCCGAGCAAAGGCGAGGAAATCCCCGTCGAAGCGCGGATCATTTCGGTAGCCGACGTCTACGATTCCTTGACCAGCGATCGTCCCTATCGGAAGGGGCTCTCCCCGTTCGAGGCGCGCGACACGATCGTGAAAGCCGCAGGATCGGATTTCGATCCCGCCGTCGTGAGGGCCTTTGAGTCCGCCTTCCGCAAACAACAAATGGATGTTCCTGAAGTTTTGGTGTGAACACCATAACGATCTTCGTCATGAACGAGAAACTTCCGACACCCACAGGAATCGCGAACGCGCGAGCGAGTTTACAGAGCTTCGAAGCACCGCAAGGCTTCTTCGGAGGATGATTCAAGTGCAGCCTGAGCGCCACCGCGCACGCCGTTATCCCTTCCAAGCCAACCTCGAACTGACCGATGTCCAGTCGGAGACTCAGACTCGGGAACGAACGAGCGACCTGAGCCTGTTTGGATGCCATGTGGAGACAATGAAACCCTTAGCGCCGGGGACAAAAATCACTATTAAGATTGCCCACGCGGGGGCGAGTTTCCGAGCTCTGGGTCGGGTGGCCTATGCCCGACCCGGCGTGGGCATGGGTATCTTCTTCACCGATATTCAGCCAAATGATCAGTTGATTTTGGAGAAGTGGATCGCTGAGCTAAGAAAGAAATAAGCTCTCGGTTGAGTAGCAACTCGATCTGTTTATTCAACGACCGATGCTCCTTTTCAGTGCGTATTCCACTGGCTTCAGCTCCGGAGTATGGGCCGGGAGAAGCTAACTTATGGCTGGACTAAATTTCGGGGGCAGGTCGGTCTGGGTCAAGTTTGGTGACGGCCCGGAGGAATTGAACGTCCTGCCGGGTCCCCATGCGGCGCGCCGGCGAGAATTTTGGCGAGGCACAGGGTAGGTTCTCAGCTTCTGAGCCGAAGTGGAATTTATTATATCGGCATCGCCACCGGCTGGCGTTAGTGGCTAGCGAAGGTCACTCTCGGTGAGTTTGGAGCTGCGCCAAACTGAGCCGGGCGTCATCTCGAAGGCCTGTTTGATTAGGCAGCAGCTTCCGGCGAGGCTCTCAACGGGCCGGCAGCGCGTAGGCGAAGACCACGCCGTCCACTGGCATCACCAGGTACTGGCGGCCATCCAATTCGTAGGTCATCGGCGCGGTGGTCATGGCGCCCCCTGGATACGTGTGCCAAAGCGTCTTCCCCGTGGAGGTATCCACCGCAATCAAATTCATCGATCCATCCCCAGTGAACACGAGGTGGCCGGCAGTGGACAACACGCCTGTGAATCCTCCATGGCCGGAGTAATCGTGCGTCCAGCGGACCTTCCCCGTCTGCACGTCGATAGCCTTCAACATCGACTTGGAGAAGATGAAAAAGTCGCGTCCCCCCCAGCCTTCGGCGTGAATCCCAGGCATCGTGAGATAGAAAAGTCCCAGACCTTCGCGCGAATTCACGTAGAACAGGCCCGTCTCGGGATCGTAGCTCGGTGCCTGCCAATTGGTGCCGACGCCGCCCCAGACCAGAGAGCCATCGGGCTGCGGGTCCTTATCCTCTCTCGGAATCGGCTGGCCGCGTTTGTCGAACCCCGAATACCAGTTGGCAGCAACAAACGCCTCCGAAATCAGTGCCTGGCCGTTGGTGCGGTCAAGTACGAAAAACATGCCGTTCTTCCCGGCCTGCGCCAGCATCTTGCGCGGCTTGCCGTGGTACACGCCGTCGAACAACACGGGGGTCATGACCATGTCCCAATCATGCGTGTCATGGGGGCACGACTGAAAATACCAGACCATTTTTCCGGTGTCCGGATTGAGCGCCACGATGGTATTCGTGTAGAGATTCGCCCCTGGACGCGATTCACCGTTTTCGACAGGGTGGGGATTGCCGGTCCCGAAGTAGAGCAGATTCAGTACTGGATCGTAGGTTCCGGTGAGCCACGTCATCCCGCCGCCGCGCGTGATTACGTCGGTGTTGTGCGGCCATGTGTCCCAGGCGGGATCGCCGGGCTTGGGCATGGTATCCCAGCGCCACTGAATCTTTCCGGTTATCGGATCGACAGCCAGAAGGAAGCCCGGAAGATCGGCGGTGTCACCGGAAGTGCCCACGATGATGTGATCACCGATAACCAGCGGCGCCACCGTACCAAACGCCTTGAGCGCCGGGTCGTCAATCTGGATTTGCCAGAGCTGCTTTCCGCTCTTTGCATCAATACACAAGAGGTTATCGTCGGGCGTCGTCATGTACAGTCGGTCTTTGTACATCGCGGCCCCCTTATTCCCTCCCCCGACCGCCCCGGGGCGTTCGAAGTGCCAGATCTGCCGCCCCGTTCGCGCATCGATCGCCCACATTTGATTAGCTGCCGTAAGGTACAAGATGCCGTTTACTTCCAGGGGCATCGATTCGAGGGAGCCCGTGTGCGTCTGAAAAGCCCACGCCAGCGTGAGCGATCCGACGTTTTCGCTGTTGATCTGCGCGAGGGGGCTGTAGCGGCGGCCGCTATAGTCACCGTTAAAGGTCGGCCACATGTCCTTCGGCGGATTCCGCAGTATCTCCGGATCGAGACCCTGTGCGGGCAACAACGGCGCGCCGACGAGGATAAACGCGAACACCAGCAGGGCTTTTCTCACTTCAATGTCTCCAAATACGTAAACATATCGTGCATCTCGGCGTCGGTCCATTTCGGCAGCAGGGCTTGGTGGGCGGCAGCGGGGTCCTGCACTTCGAGCTTCACTGCGCTCCGCGGCCATGTGTGCGTCCAGCCGTCCGCATCGCGAATGGTGACGTCGAAGCCGTCGTTCAGCTCCACCACGCCTTTGTACTGCTTATCGGAAGGAAGTGTTACGGTCGCCGTGAGCGGCACGCCGACCGGATACAAAAACCGCTGCTCGAGATCGGGAGGATTGTATTTTCCCCCGATTCCTGCGAGGTCACCCGTCGGCGAGTGGCACTTCGAGCATCCGCCGGCGCCATAGAAAAAGGCCTTGCCTGCCTCGGCGTTTCCGGTGGCCAGGCGCTCGGCGGGAATGTCGTTGGGATAGCCGCCCGGTACGCGCGTGTGCAGATCGAACAGCGCCAGCTCAGAACCGATGTACGCGACAAGGTCGGACAGCTGTGCCGCAGTCAACGGGAACGAGGGCATGCCCTTCTCGGCCCGGCCCTGCGTGACCACTGGACCGATTAGGTTGCCGCCCTTGTCGTGGCGTACCGGCGAGGAGCGAATGAGATCTGTGCCGCGGCCGCCGGTAAGGTCGTCGCCGTGGCAGACAGCGCAATTTTGCTTGTAGAGGGCGCCGCCGCGCTTCGCCGCTTCCGCCTGCTCCCTAGGCGGCTGGCTGCCAGCGCCCGGCCGGGCCTGTGGCGGAGGGTTCTGGGCGTTGACTACGATGGCCACTGCAAAGATAGCAAGGACGACGAACAGCTTCTTCACTTCACTCCCCCCGATTGGAACGCACATAGAGGACCTGAGACGGGCCTTCGCAACGCCCGGTTGCTCTCTCCTGCGAACTCCAGCTAACGGCCAGCCTCTGTCAGCGTTGCACCGCTTCTTTAGCTTGCCCTGGGTACAGCCTAAGGGTCACTCGCCACTGCCTTTTCTAGTGCCGCCACGGCCTCACAACCGCCCTTCCAGGAAACTTCTGCAGGAACGTTTCGGTCATATGGCAATTCCAGCAAACCGGCACGCATTCGGAAAAAGCTGCCGGTAGTTGCTCAGCTGGCAGGTCCTTCCATTCCACGGTCTTGCAGTCCGGAATCCTCATCAGAGCTGGCGCGTGATCGAGATGGCTCAACGGATCGATGGGCTTGCGGCAATAGACGCACCTTTGACCGATAAACCACTCGAAGGCCATGTTCCACACCCGATGATCCCTGGGGTCTCGTTCAAACTGGCACACGCAATCCTGGTCGCAGTCGCTTCGTTCCGGCCACCGTGAGCACGCACTCAATCTGATCTGGCCTTTATTGACGAACTCACTGAAGGCGGCACGGAAGGTTGCGACCCGCACTGCGGCGGGCTTCCGAGTCTCGGGGCATGTAACCAGCATCAGGCCGTGGTATCTCCAGGCGTGGGCTGCGGCTTTCAGCCGGCGAATCAGGAAGGCAGCGACGACCACCAATAGGGCGATAACGAGATATTGCTCGGTTGTCATGATGCGCATGCATCCGCACCATCCCTATCGCCGAAGTTCGCCTTCCGCTGTGACCTGAGGCACCGTTCTGTGTGACGCCGGTCACAGACGCCACGACAAACCAAGGTAATATTCAGGGGCTTGCATGGCAGATAATGAATTGGAGGACCCCGGCATGTCGACTCCAACGAATGTGTCGAGACGGGACGTCATCAAAGGTGTCATCGCCGCAGGCGTGGTGTCCTCGGCGAGTTATCTATTCCGCGGCTCCACCGTGTGGGCCCAGGCATCGGCCCCTGGTGCGGTCGAGCGGCTGATCACGCTGACCGTCAACGACCAGCAGCGGCGCGTCGACGTCATGAAGCAAGAAACGCTGGCGATGACACTCCGATACAAGCTGGGCCTCACCGGCACGAAGATCGGGTGTGACCGCGCCGAATGCGGCGCCTGCACGGTGCTCATTGACGATGTCCCGCGCTACTCGTGCTCGGTGTTCACGCACACGGTGCGGGACAAGAAGATCGCGACCATTGAAGGACTGGCCAGCCCCGATGGCACGCTGCACCCGGTTCAGCAGGGCGTCCTCGACGAACAGGGGTTCCAGTGTGGGTTCTGCGCGCCAGGCTTCGTAATGGCGGCGGTGGGATTCCTGAAAACGAATCCGAATCCCACGCGGGCGGAACTGGCGCACGGCGTTTCGGGCAATCTGTGCGTGTGTCGGGACTACGATAAGATCCTCACCGCGTTGATGCGCGGCGCAGAGAACATGAGGAAGGCGTGACCATGCCTAACAACGTGAACGCGACCAATCACAAGCTGATCGGCAAAGACTACACGACCCCCGACCTCTTAGCGAAGGTGACGGGGAAGGCGAAGTATGCTGAGGACTATCGCGCGGATGGCATGCTGTTCTGCAAACTGCTGCTCAGTCCGTTACCCCACGCGCGGGTCAAGCGCATCGATACGAGGGCAGCCCTGGCCATGCCAGGCGTCAAAGCGATTCTCACCATGGATGATCTCCCCGCTCCGGCCGATAGCGTCACCGATCTCGGCCAAGTGATCAAGGCGAACAAACTCGGAGAACGGGGGCTCACGATGGAGCCTGTGTACCAGGGCGAGCCCATCCTCGCCGTGGCCGCGGTCGACGAGCTCACTGCCGCGGAAGCGATTGAAAAAATTCGAATCGATTTCGAGCCGCTGCCGTTCGTCATCGATCCACTGGAAAGTCTGAGGCCTGGTGGGCCCAATGCGAGACCTGAGGGCAACGTCTGGATGCGGCCTGCACCGCCACCGAACGCGCAGGGCGGCGGCCCGCCGGGCCCGCCCCCGCCGCTCGTGGTCGGTGTCCACAAGTGGACTGAGGAGGACTTTGCTCAGGCGAAAGAAGGCCAACTGCCGATGGGCAAGGCGACAGACGAATGGTCGGTGGGCGACGTCGACGCGGGGATGAAGAGTGCAGCGCTCGTCCTTGACGAAACGTTCGTCACGCCAAACACAAGCCACCAGTGCCTCGAGACTCGCAGCACGATGGCATATTGGCAGAACGGCAAGGTCTTCATTCACACGGGCACGCAAAGCACCTATCAGACCGGCCCTGCGATCGCGCGGTGGCTGGGCATCGACCGCAGCAACGTCGTTTTCATCAGCGAATACACGGGTGGTGGATTCGGGAGCAAGATCACAGGGGGCGTCTCGCTGATTATTCCCGCGCTCATGTCGAGGAAAACCAACACCCCGGTGATGATGCGCATCAGCCGCGAGGAGGAACATTACATCGGACGCGCGCGTCCCAGCCTGCAAGGGCGGATGAAAGTCGGGTTCTCGAAGGAAGGCCGGATTGTCGCGGTCGATATGTTCGTGATCTGCGACAACGGCCCGTATGAACAGATGTTCGATGCCGCCGGGTCGGGCATGATCGTGTCGCTGCTGTACCAACCGCTCGCGATGCGCTGGCGCGGATTGACGGTCCTTACGAACACGGTGCCGCGCAGTGCTCAGAGTGCGCCGGGAGGCATGCAGGGGATCATACTCATGGAGCCGGTCCTCGCAAAAGCCGCACGCAAGCTCGGGATCGATCAGGTGGCCATCCGGAGCCTCAACGCCCCGGAGGGCAAGGCGGAGTTCGGAGCGGCGATGGGAGGGAAGCGCGGCCATACCACGAGCTGTTTCATCAAGGAAGCGCTCGACCGCGGCGCGGAGCAGTTCAAATGGGATGAGAGGAGGGCGCGCAGCCCCAAGCGGAACGGCTCGAAGGTGCGCGGCATCGGCGTGTCCATGAGCACTTTCGTCGCCGGCAGCATCGGGTACGATGGGCTTATTGTCATCAAACCCGATGGCCGTCTCTATATCCAGTCCGGTATCGGCAATCACGGGACGGAGTCGGTAAGCGACGTTCACCGCGTGGCCGCCGAAATCGTCGGCGTCCCATGGGAGAAATGCGAACTTACTTGGGGCAATACGACAAAGAACCTGCCGTTCACATGCGCCTCGGGGGGTAGTCAGACCACTCATGCCATGACGCGAGCCGCTCACGCTGCGGGAATGGATGCCAGGAAGAAGCTGCAGGAGATCGCAGCCAAGGATTTGGGTGGCAAGGCCGAGGACTACGAGGTCGCCAACGAGCGCGTCTTCCGGAAAGGCGGGGGGGCCGGCATGAGCCTAGCGCACGCCGCTCAGCGCGCGATCCAGCTCGGAGGCATCTACGATGGCCACGAACTACCCAAGGACATCAACAAAGCCACGGTGGCGTCGGCCACGGCGCTGGCTGGCCAGGGCCTGCTGGCCGTTGCCAAGGACAACTACCCGCACGACGGCGCGACATTTTCCTTTGTCGCCAGCTTTGCTGAGGTCGAAGTCGACCTTGAAACCGGCCAGTATCAAATATTGGATTTCCTCGCATACGCCGACGCTGGCACCGTGATCCATCCGGCCGCCTTTGGTGGCCAGGTTCTCGGCCGATCGATGTTGGGGATTGGCCATGCGATCGGCCAGAAGTGGGTCTACGACCAGCACTACGGCGTGCCGCTGGCCAAGCGGTTCCACCATTCCAAGCCGCCGACGATCCTGGATGCACCAGCCAACATGCAATGGGCGGCGCTGAACATTCCCGATCCAGAAACGCCCGTGGGCGCCCGCGGCATCGGCGAGCCTCCCGTGGGAGGCGGGTGTTGCGCTATCTTGAACGCTCTTTCAGACGCCATTGGGGACGAGGTCTTCCGGCGCGCGCCAGTAACCGCCGATATCATCCTAGCTTCGCTGGAGGCTGGCAGACCTGTGTATGGCGGCCTGACGGCCGATGTTTAGCGGCCGGCTGCCCGCGCGAGCGTAGCGAACTGGATCCGGCGCCGACAAGACATGACAGCGGGACATGAGGAGAACGGAATATGGCTGTGATTCACGATGTAATACCAGCGTTCGAACTCTTTCAGCCGGTGACGATTGACGACACCCTAGCGTTGCTGGCTCGGTACGGCGCAGAGGCCTGGGTGCTGGCCGGCGGGCTCGACACTTTCGACTGGTTGGCAGACCGGATCAAGCGACCCACTGCGGTCGTCGATCTGAGCCAGATCAAAGAGCTGAGTGGCGTACGCCCCGTCGCTGGCGGGCTCGAGATCGGCGCGACGACGACTTTGACCGAAGTGGTGCGGCATCCGATCGTGCGGGAGAAGTATGGCCTCCTGCCGGAGGCCGCCGAGGCGGCCGCGTCCCCACAGATCCGCAACCAGGGGACGATCGGCGGCAACGTGTCCCAGGATGCGCGTTGTTGGTATTACCGCGCGGGCTGGCCGTGCTATCGTGCCGGTGGCAACATCTGCTATGCAGATAGCCCCACGGGCCTGAACCGCGAGCACGCCATCCTAGGCGCGGATCGTTGTGTTGCCGTCAATCCCTCAGACACAGCTCCTGCCCTGATCGCGCTCGATGCGAAAATGGTCATCCGCACGCGGCGCGGTGAGCGAGTGGTCGACGCGGAGGACTACTTCATCGGTCCTGGAATCGACATTACCCGTATGACGATCTTGCGGCCTGGCGATCTCCTCACTGCCATTCGTATCCCGTCCACTTGGGCCGGTGCGCAATTCTATTTTGAGAAGGTTCGGGACCGCAAAGCCTGGGATTTCGCGCTGGTTAACGTGGCGTCGGCGATGACGACTTCCGGGAGCACGATCGAGCGAATGCGGCTGGCAGTGAACGGCGTGGCCGCTCATCCGGTTCGCTTGAAGGCGGTCGAGGCGGCCGTGCTCGGAAAGCCTCGGAACGAAGAAACGGCGGAGTTGGCCGGGCAACTCGCTGTCCGGGGAGCCCAACCTTTGCAACATAACGGTTACAAGGTGCCGCTGATGAGGAATCTTGTGAAGCGCACGATCCGTGGAGTGGCCGGGGGGGAGGCAGCATGAACCTCATACAGTGGGCACGAAGTCCGTGGGGTGAGCGGATCCCGATTCATATTTCTTGGGATCTGCTATGGGCGGCAGCGATTGCGGCAGCGCTGTTCTTGATTGCCCACGCAATTTATATTGGATACTGGGCGAAACCCGTTGCAGAGTCACAGCCTGACTCAAAACTAGCCGCAGCCGCTGCGCGCGTTCCCGAGCGTGTCGCTAGGCATTCGTTTGGGGCAAGAGCCTTTCATTGGGTGATGGCGGCTTCTATGTTCGTGCTGCTGTTCACCGCGTTCCTTCCGAAGGTGGGTGTCAGATTTTCGTGGGTGACGATTCACTGGATCGCGGGCATCGTCCTTACGATCTCCGTTCTGTACCACATCATCCACGCCACATTCTGGCTGGATTTCTGGTCGATCTGGCCGGACAAGCAGGACGTCGTGGACGCATCGAGGAGATTCGAGCGGGCGTTGGGAAAAGCGGCCCCCCCACCGAAGAAATTTGGTAAGTATCCGCTGGAGAACAAACTCTTTCACCTGAGCGTCCTATTCGCGGGTCTTGCGGTGATTTTCACCGGCTTCTTTATGATGTTTCGAGTGCGCACTCCCTTTTTCACGCGCAATCCCTATCTTTTTGGCGACATGACGTGGGGCGTGATGTACGTATTGCACGGCCTGGCGGGGGTTGGATTTGTCGCGCTCATCATGGCCCACATTTACTTCGCGGTCAGGCCAGAGAAGTTTTTCCTCACCAAGTCGATGATCTTTGGTTGGATCAGTCGTGGAAAGTACTTGGAACACTATGATCCAGAGCGATGGCCCGTCGACGAGGGAGTTCGTGAGGCCGGGCCGTCGAAGGCACCGGAAGTGGTGATCTGAGGCGATGCGCGACGATATAAGCGCTCGTTGCACCGCCATCGAGGAATGCTACGAGTTCATGCTCGCGTACGCGGGGCAGGGACTCGCTGGTGACGAAGGCAGCCAGTCGACTGGGCAGGTGCGCGACTACCTGAATCGCACCGTCGAGGCACTTTCAGGTCTGGCGGCGGCTTATGCGGCGGCGGTGAAACAAGAAAACCTGGAGCCGGCCGAACGCTACCACGCATTTCTCGCTGTGCTGGACAGCGACGCTCGTGACTCTCTCGCCGCCATCCAACTTGTTCTTGCCCAGATCACTCTCAGCTCTCAGTTGATCGATAACCTGAATGCTTCGATCCATCTCCGCGCACTGCTCACAGACCTGTTTCTCGTCGACGAGATCTTGAAGCCACAACGGATGCAGGCTAAACCAGTGACCTCGGGCTAGAAGTCATAGAGCAATATGTGGTGTGTGAACGAGAGGCCACTACCCCTCAGGCAACGGCTGCCGTTAACAGGGCCCGGGTCTGCATGCAAGTTTTTCCTCGGGAGACTGTGGGCTCGGGACGGGGGCATGCTTGGGTGGTCGGCCAAAACCTACGTCATACTGTCTGGTTCCTCACTCTCCGACGCTTGCTGCGATCCGAATCTCCACGTTCCCATTCCGGGACCTGACAAAAAATACATCTGCTTGTTCTTGAGGAAGATGGTGGGTTCGTTTCGTAATGCCAGATGCCATATTCAATGCTGGTCTTAAATATGGTATGAGCTGAGTGATGGAGACAGCGCGTAAGATCACCGTCGAGGTGTCGCAGGAGCTTCTCAAGAAGGCGCAACAAGCCAGCGGTACGTGTATTACCTAAACTGTGCGTACCGGGCTGCGGCTAGTGGCGGCATCGCGGACTTACGCTCGCCTGCGCCAACTCCGAGGTAAGGTTCGCTTCACTCGCACGTGGGCAGAGCTGAAAGCCGACCGATGACCGCGGATGATACGAGCACATGGGTTGCCTTTCTAGAAGGCGGCGCAGACGAGGATGCACGGCTACTCGATAAGGCACTCGAAGACCGGCAGGCGGTTATGGTGCCTGTTGTGCTCACGGAGCTCTTAAGCGACCCGAAGCTTCCCTCCAACGTTGCCGAAACGCTCTCAGACGGAGTGGCAGTAACTCGGACAGTCGCCTGCCCTTGCCCTAACAGCTCGGTCGAGTAGGAACTCGGTCTGTTTATTCAACGACCGATGCTCCTTTTCAGCGAGCGCAGTTTGTTTCGCTTTCAGGGTGGCGGGGATGCGCAAAGATAATCGAAGTTATCGTCGGATAAGTCGCCAGTTCCGGAATTGTCATTTAGTGCCAAGAATCTGAGGGCGTTCCTAAGAAACGAAACCTCAGATTTTGAGAAGACTCCACTGGGGAAAATACTAGCCGGCATTAACCATCCAAGGCCCGTAACTTGTTGTGAAACGTTGAGCCCTAAGATATCCCGGCGACGCTTGGTTGTGGTTTAGGATGAACCATAAACCATCTGGGCCACAACCGTTGCCCTTATGAATGGGAGATCTTCACACGACAGATGAAAGCTTCGACGCAGCCCAGTGCCGACGAGAACAGCGCGGAGCGCCGGCGGCGGTCATACCGCCTTCACATCACGATGCCAGTGCTCGTCCGTGGAAAAAAGGGAGATCTGCCCTTCACCGAAGAAACGCACACGGCCTCGGTGAACGTACACGGTTGCATGGTGCGACTTGCGGAAAAAGTCGTGCGCGGGCAAGAGGTCACAATCGTCAACCCGAATACCGTGGAAGAACTGCCTTGCACAGTGGCTTTTGTTGGGCAAAGCGAGTCCGGCAGGACCGAGGTGGGCCTCGAATTTATCGAACCATCGCCGCTCTTCTGGCGGATCACTTTCCCGCCCGAAGATTGGGATCCCTCCGAGCGCAAACGCCCTACCACTACGGGCACGCCTGCTTTGCCCCAGCGCTAAACTTTTCCGTCCGCTGCAGCAAGCTTAATACAGCCACTGTATTCGTCTCTGGTAAACCCAGTCGGACCGTCCGTTAGGCGACATGGCCCCAACACTACCCGCCCTGCGGATTTCCCGGAGATCCTGCATTCCTATCCCAACATGAAATTCGGGACGGACCGCAGACGTAACCTCAATCTTGCAACAGCTGCCAATCAGCAGGCGGGAAATCGATATGCCAAAAGCGTGGCGCAGGCTCTGTAAACTCGATGGCAACCTCATTTTGGCTGGCTCTCTCCCCACCAACCCGGACGACTCGGCTTTGCCTTTCTTCCCCACTATTCCAGTTCTTGATAGCAATTAATTCGTTCGGTTGCACCTTCATAGCCAGAACAATGAGGGCCCCATGGGCATTCACCACTAAAGTGTGGCTAACTTCTGACATGAAACCGTCGCCGTCCGTTCTTCTCCGCACCACTACCCGGACACGCGCCACAACCCGCTGGCTGCGCCTTGTGTTAATCAAGGCTCTCGACGGCGTGGTTTGATGAAAATAGCAGCTGCTTCCTTGATAGCGTAGGATTTGGACCATCGACTCACGCGGTTAATTGCCTCAACAATAACCCCCGTCTTTCGGAGCCTTTAAACGAAGAGATGCAAGCTGGAGTGCCTGGCGTCATGCATGGCCTTCCGGAGCTCTCCCCACAAAGACTCTCTCCGAGAGGCTTCTGGAAAAGCGTACATCAGGCTACACCCCTACACCTCTGCCATGGAGTACAATGAGTGATGAAGAACAAAGTGGCGGACTGTTACACCACACGCGGAATCCCACAGGTTCTTTACCATTCATCAACACGCGTGTCCGGAAGTCTGTGGACCGCAGGATAGTTAGGGCAGCCCTGGCCACTCAGACGGCAGCCTGACAACGGGGGAAACCTTGGCACCGGTGATCGAGGAAAAGTACGACCAAGTACGCCAACTCATCGGTATTGGCAAGGAGCGCGGCTATCTCCTCTACGACGAGGTGAACGACATTCTTCCGCCCGAAGTACATTCCTCTGTGGAGATTGACGAAGTGCTTTCCGCCTTTGAGCGCTACGGTATCGATATCTACGAAGATGCCACCAGTGCCGAGGCCGC
>Ga0187872_10001528_pt1 | contig 23165 bp, 18 predicted proteins | sample June2016WEW_16_4_FD_132973 | JGI IMG/M metagenome (GOLD analysis project Ga0187872, IMG submission 132973) | Peatland microbial communities from SPRUCE experiment site at the Marcell Experimental Forest, Minnesota, USA - June2016WEW_16_40 | ecosystem: Environmental > Terrestrial > Soil >...
CACAACGAATCGGACCATCAGGAAAGCCTTCTGTGGATGCCAGCGGTAGGAGGCCCATTCGACACGGACCAGGAACAGGCCTTCCAGGGGGCGGTCGCCATCCAGCTGACGGGAATGAAGACCGGGGATATGGCGTTTCACTGTTGCACCTCCACAGGGCTTGAATAGGAGTTGAGTTTGCAGATCAGGCCATCGAGGTCTTCTTTTGCTGACGACGACACGTGAGAGATGAAGGACTCGACCAAGTCGCGGCCAGCGTCCTTGAGGGTTTGAGTACCGCAGAAATCAGCGGCATAGGCCTTGACGAGCGTCGGATCGAGGTTGTACTGCCGGATCAGGAGGCAGAGTTGGTCGCGGAGCCGAGGCTGACCATTATTCGAACCGTTTGGCTTGTGAGAACCGTTCGGAGCACCCGACGCCGGGAACGGTTTCGGCGGTTCGGAAAGCCAACCCAATTCTTCGACAGAGCAGAGGCCGATGCCGTACGCTTTTCGCAGAGCACGATTGACGGCCCGAGTTTCGGCAACCCGCATCTCGGCCCCGCGTACTAGCGGAGAAACATTCGATGGATCAGCGTCGCCGTAGCCGACAAATCTTTTCGCCCCGCGACCCTTGTAGACAATAGCCTTGAATACCCATCTGCCACTGGGAATGTCAGATGCGAACCGATCAATTGACGTCGTAATTGCGGAACAACGGCAGCGCTTGGAAACTCGAAGCAACCCAGAATGCGTCACGTACCATCTGCCGTCTAGCAGTTGAAGATCACCCGACGAAACCGAGAGTGCGTGTTTCTCGGCGAGCTCTTTCAAGCTGGACATAGTGGCCTTCGGAAGCTCGCCCCAAAGGGTTCGACCACATTTCGCGTTTGAGCGGCATATACTCGATGCCTTCTTCGAAGCTCTGTCTCTAATGTGGTGCATGCTGCCTCCTGTCCTCGCTATTTCTTTTAGTTGCAGGGGCACCCTCCAAAATGTAAAAAGGGACGCTTACGAGAGCCTGAAATCGTAGGGCCTCCGTATTCTTATAAGCATATGCTATTAGGAATACGGCATAGAGTCAAGAGGGTTTTTTCAAGGGGAGTCTTCTGGCGACAAAGCCCATTAAGTTGAGGGCGGATTTAAAGGCGATCGGGACACGTATCCGCCAGCTCCGCGGTGACGTACTCCAAGAAGATCTCGCGGTGTACCTTGGCATCAGTCAAGGACAGCTATCAAAGATAGAGCGCGGGAAGCTGGGGCCGACTCCAGAAACACTGGTTCGATTAATCGAGAGATTTGGGAAAAGCGCTGATTGGATTTTGACGGGGAAAATGTAGTCGCCTGAGGATTGGAAATGGAATCCGCACCGCGGGGCATCCTACGGAATGTCAAACTCACATTCAACGAGTGTCGCGCACCTTTCTAGTGCGACCAATACTTCGCCCCCGTAATCGCTCGCCTCATTCGGGAAGCGCCAAGCCAGTGCCACGGACTCATCGATAACAATGCCGGTCCCGCCGTCCCCCTTGAAACATTTCACGGAGGCTGAGCAGGCTAGAGGTCAATGCGATCTGTGCAAGATTGAAAGGGCACTGGAGCTGTTCCTGTGTCCGACAAGGAAACGGTCAACAGGCAACCGACAGAAAACACGGAGGATAGCAAAGTCAGGCGAGGCTGAGGGTGAACGTCGTGAACATCGTGAACGTTATTAGGGCAAACGCAGGCGAACTCGGCCTGACGAGCGCTGGCCGCTCAAGACTAACAGTGCTAACCGCAAATACCCCGGATTTTACGCGACTCGCCGAACCACATTTCCGCTGATCTCCCTCAGAGCGGTGCAGATGCGAGCCTGAGCGGGTTCGAAGGATACGAAATTTACAAAACGAACTACCGTAAGGCTTTTGGAATCAGTGCAATTTGTATGTGAACAATGCGAATTGTCTGCCGGCTGAGTACTCTGCATGCCCGCGAATGCATGACATCGTTGCGTCGCGCGCGGTCAAACGAATCCCGGCGAATCCGGATCGCGTCCGGCTGCGTTGATCCGCCGTCGAGCATGAGTTGCAAAAATCGAGGCGCACGAATACCATCTCCACCGGGCCGGGCCGATGCGGGAGCATCCACCGTCCGCGAATACTCAAAAGATGGAAAGAGGTGCCACCATGCCGGATTCGAATGCGAAATTTTCCGTGGAAGACCGGCTCGACATTATCGAGCTGTTTGCCAAGTACGCGTGGGGCATAAACACAGGCGACGTCAAGGCGGTCCTGGCATGTTTTGCAGAGGACGGCTATCTGGACCATCTGTGGCAAGGGAAGCTGCAGGGACACGAGAAAATACGCCGCGCCTTCGAAGAGCTCTGGTACGACCGTCCAAGCTGGTGGTTCGGGCGCCAGCACCTGGCGAATCATTTTCTGATCACGCGGGAGGGCGAAGGAGCGCGCGTGAAGGCCTACTTTACGATCGTTCAGTTCAATGTGGACTACCGGACGAATTTCGTCTTTGGAATCGGGAACTGGGACAATCTCTGCGTGAAACGAAACGGCAAGTGGGTGTTCATGTCCATGTTTATCAACGGCTGGACCGATCGAGACAAAGTGCCGTGGGTCGGCGACACGCGGGCGTACAGCGGGCCGCCGGTGACGAGGGTGCACCAGGAACCGGTTTCATCAAAGGGCGATTGAGGCGTTCGAAGGAATCCTGAAGAGTCCGGCTGCTTGCATCCACGCAAAGACCAGCAATCGGCAGCGGTTGGTGCTTTCCTGGATTCGGTGCGCGCAGTCTTTCGGACCGCAACATCCCGGCAGGACCCGCCATGTGCACCACGAAAGCCGGATCCGCGCGCCACATCTCCGGAACTAGAAGCCTATCGGGACGGGCATCGTCCGATCATTCCCTCACGAGACGCGCGCTGAGATCGCAGGAAACAATGTGGAAACGCGCGCCACGTCTCGTATAATCTGCCACCGGCCGCCGGGCGAATGGATTTGACGCCGGCCTGCACGAAGCGAGGTGCATATCAATGGGCATGGTTGCAGGTGGAGAGCTCGTAGTAAGGACGTTGGTCAAGGCGAACGTTAAGAAAGTTTTCGGGCTACACGGGGCGCACCTCGAGACGATATTTCAGTCGTGCCTGGATCATCACATCCCAATCACCGACACCCGGCATGAAGTGGCCGCGGGTCATGCGGCCGAAGGCTACGCCCGCGCGACTCGCACCTTGGGTGTGGCGATGGCGACCGCCGGGCCGGGCTTCACAAACATCGTTACATCGATCGCGAACGCGTATCTCGACCGCACGCCCGTGCTTTACATCGCCGGATGCGCTGGTCTGAGGGACGCGGAGACCAACACGCTGCAATCCGGATTCGACCAGGCGGCGGTTGCAAGGCCCATCACAAAATGGGCGCACCGGATCACGGTTCCACAAGATATTCCGCGGCTCGTCGCCCAAGCGATCCGCATGGCTACGTCCTATCCGACGGGTCCCGTACTGCTGGACATGCCCGCCGATGTGCTGGGAGCGCAAGTCGACGAAGATTCGATCCGGATTCCAGAGAAGGTCCTTCTGGATTCCTCTTCCTTCCCGGCCCCACAGAGCGGGGCGATCGAAGAGGCGATTCGGTTGCTGGCGAGTGCGGCGCGGCCCGTGATCATGGTGGGCGTTGGTGCTTATCAAGCGGGCGCGGAGGAAGAACTGCGCGCGTTCGTGGAGGCAACGGCAATTCCCGTGTTCTCTGATTTTCAGGCGCACGGGCTCTTGCCGAGCAATCATCCGCTCTACGGCGGGACTTTCCACAAGATGGCCGACTTGTCGGAGCCGAACCATCGGCCAGATGTGGTGCTCGCTCTCGGAGTTCGCTTCGGCCTGTTCACGCTGGGCATGAGCGACATAGAGGTTCCGCACGCGGCGAAGATCATCCACGTGGAGGTGGATCCCACGGAAATCGGGCGACTGAGACAGGTCGCTGTTCCGATCGTGGCGGATCCAAAGGAAACCTTGCGCGCGTTGAACGCGCAGGTGAAGTCGCAGCGCTGGCCGGACTACAAGGCCTGGCAGCAGACGATCCGAGACGCGAAAGCCGACCGCCGCAAACGCGCCCAGAAAGATCTGGAACGGACGGCGCCGCCAATTCATCCACTCCAGGCGGTATCAGCGATCGTCGAGAACATCGCTGAGAATGCCATCATCGTCGGAGACGGCGCCGAGGCCTACCACTGGATGAACGAGGTGATTCATCAAAACCATCCCGGAAGCTACATCACCCACGGTTTCCTTGGAGCCGTTGGATTCGGCCTGGGTCTGGCAATGGGCGCCCAAGTGGCGCATCCCAACCGGCAGGTGTTGTGTCTCGTTGGGGACGGCGCGATCGGCTTCACGATCGCGGAATTCGACACGATGGTTCGCCACAAACTTCCAATCGTTGCGGTCGTAATGAACAACCACAGTTGGGCGGCTTCGCAACACTTTCAGGAGATTGTGTCTGGAGCCAACCGCGTGACGGCGACGCGGCTTCGCGATGCGAGGTATCACGAGGTCGCGGCGGCGTTTGGGGCCCACGGTCAGCATGTAACACGCATCGAAGAGCTGGGACCCGCCATCAAAGGGGCATTTGCGAGCGGCAAGCCGGCGTGCATCAACGTGGCGATCGATCTAGCGCCGCTTCCACCGGAGCTCCATCTGCTAATGAAGCACTGATCTCGCTCTGTCGGCCAGGAGGGAGCCTTGTCAATGGAAATGCGGCAACTAGGTCGCGGCGGGCCTACGGTTTCGGCGATCGGCCTCGGTTGCATGGGCATGTCCGGGATGTACGGCGCCGCCGATGAAAAAGAGAGCATCGCGACGATTCACGCAGCTCTCGACGCGGGCGTCACCATGCTCGACACCGCCGATTTCTACGGCATGGGACACAACGAGTTGCTCTTGCAGAAAGCCCTTGTGGGGCGCCCACGCGAGAGTTTTTTTCTTGCCGTCAAGTTCGGCGCCATGCGCGCGCCGAAGGGTAATTTCGTTGGGATCGATGCGCGCCCAGCCGCAGTCAAGAATTTTCTTGCTTACACTCTTCGACGGCTTGGGACGGACTACGTCGATCTCTACCAGCCCACGCGAGTTGATCCGAACGTCCCCATCGAAGATACGATCGGCGCGGTATCGGAAATGGTGAAAGCCGGATTTGTTTGCCACATCGGACTTTCCGAGGCATCTTCCGAAACCATCCGCAGAGCTCACGCGGTCCACCCGATCGTGGCGTTGCAGATCGAGTACTCGATCGTGACGAGAGGCGTCGAAGTGGACATTCTTCCGACACTTCGCCAGCTCGGTATCAGCCTCGTGGCGTATGGTGTCTTCTCGCGGGGGCTGCTGACGGGACATGCTCCGAGCCGCGAAAGCGCGTCTCAAGGAGATATTCGCGCCCATCTTCCCAGATTTCAAAGCGAGAATCTGAAAGCCAACCAGCAAGTCATCTCACAATTGCGCGCCGTAGCTCAGGGGAAAGGAATCAGCGTCGCTCAGCTTGTCGCCGCCTGGGTGTTCACTCGAGGAAAGGACATCGTGCCGCTCGTCGGAGCACGCCGACGCGACCAACTGTCTGAAGCTTTGAGGGCCACGGAGGTTTCGTTCTTGGCAGATGAACTTGCCGCGATCGAGGATGCCGTACCGGTCGGATCCGTCGCGGGCGACCGCTATGGCGCGGAACAGATGGCAGCGCTCGACAGTGAGCGTCCGGTCTCAAAGTCGTCGAGAGCGAACAGCTAGGTTTACGCCGCTTTCGAGTACGCGCTGGCTTCATCAAGCAGCCGAACCGCGTCCGGCGTGAGCTTCAGAGTCGTCGCGCCGATCAACTCTTTCAATTGGTCGAGATTCGTTGCGCTGGCGATCGGCGCCGTAACGCCGTGCGCGATCAGCCAGGCGAGCGAAACCTGTGCTGGCGTCGCCCGGAGTTCTGCGGACACGGCATCCAGTGCCTTCAGGATGCGGAAGCCCCGCTCATTCAGCATGTCTTTCACTCGATAGCCGCGGGCCCGGCCTTCAAGGTCCTTTTCCGAGCGGTACTTTCCCGTCAGGAAGCCGCTGGCCAGAGAAAAATAGGAAATCACACCGATATTCTCGCGCTTGCACAGTTCGGCAAGTTCACCTTCAAAGTCGGCGCGATCGTAGAGGTTGTACCACGGCTGAAGAGTCTCGTACCTCGGCAGACCTTTCGCGGCGCTGATCTTGAGGGCCTCGGCGAGGCGATCGGCTTTGTAGTTGGATGCGCCAATCGCCCGAACTTTTCCCGCCTTGATCAGGCCGGCATAAGCGTCGAGCGTCTCTTCGAGCGGTGTTTCCGTGTCGTCCCGGTGTGATTGATAGAGGTCGATGTAATCCGTTTTCAGACGTTCGAGAGAACGCTCGACGGCGCGCAGGATGTAAACTTTCGAAAGACCTTTTTCCTCCGGGCCCATTTCGACGCCAAGCTTGGTGGCGATGATGACCTTTTCGCGGCCGCCACGCTGCTTGAGCCAATTTCCGATAATCGTTTCGGACTCGCCACCCTTGTGGCCAGGAATCCACTTCGAATAGACGTCGGCGGTATCGATCAGATTCAAGCCCGATGCTACGAATGCGTCGAGTAACCTGAAAGACATGGGCTCGTCGGCGGTCCAACCAAACACGTTTCCGCCGAAGGCCAGCGGGCCAACTTCCAATCCGGAGTTCCCTAGTTTGCGCTTAGTCACGTCCGTCTCCTATCAACGCCGCGTCCGATTCGTCGCAATTAAGGATTACGCACAAATCTTAGTCGAGACCCTTGTCCGCTGCAACTCTCGCGCACTTGAGATACGCGAGGTTCGGAAACGCCGGCAACCTCGCACCCGTCTATGAAAAACCCAGACGGATGGCGGGCAAAGCGGCAAGATTTGCTATCATCGACCTGCAAGGCGCGTTAACGGCATCAAATTATCAGGACTCGAGAAGGGGACAGCGATTCTATGACCTCGGGTACGGACAGAGACTCTTCAAAAAGCAAAGGCTCTATATTGCGTGGGTTGGCTGTGCTGGCTATCGGACTGGTTTGCATCCTTGCGGCCTATGCGGGCGCAACGAAAGCGGTGCGGGCAGACGATGCCAAACCCACAAAAACGACTCTGGATGGAGTTTACACCGACGATCAGGCCAAGCGAGGCAAGACGCAGTACAGCCAGAGTTGCGCCAGTTGCCATATGGACGACCTCAGCGGGAGCGGCCAGGCCCTGCCACTCGCCGGCGATGCATTCATGCAAGTGTGGGAAGGTCAAACGGTAAACGATCTTTTCCAACTGATTCTCACCACGATGCCCCAGGATAAGCCCGGCACGCTCACGCCAGAAGCTTCCCTAGACGTCGCGGCGTACCTGCTTCAATACAATCAGTTTCCAACGGGGAACGAAGAACTCAAGAACGCCCCCGACGCTTTGAAGGGCATCCTCATTACGAAGAAGGCCTCTCAATAGAAGTCGGTTGGAAGAACCTTTAACCGGCTATTCGGCCGAAAATGCCAGCAGCACGTTGCCCGGCATACCGCCGCCGACGTTGGCGTATCCAGAGCCGACATAGAGCGTGCCGCCGACAACGGTCGGGCCGGGTCCGCCCATTGAGCCGCCCTTCGCTGCGACGCCGTTTACAGTCTTGAAGTCCCGTACTGTGTTGAACTGCCAGAGAACTTTTCCGTCCGTCGTCGAAAGAGCCCGCAGGATACCGTCCCATCCTCCCGTAAAGACGACGCCAGGTATCCCAGTCGCGGCGGCAGACTGGCCGAAGCGCAAGCCCGCCCTCGTTCTGTTCTCACCATTGGGCGTCGGTTGGCCCAAGTCGTCGAGAGATTCGAGCCGCGTCAGCCATGCGCGCTTGCCGGCGAGGAGATCGACGGCGGCGAAATTGCCGTCTTCAAGAGCCAGATAAACTTTCGCCAGGTCAGTGGTTCCTCCGAAGGCGATCTGCCCGTTGTTCGGCGCTGTCTTTTCCGAAAGGCTCAGGCTCCAGACAATCGCGCCCTTGCGATCCGGGTCGAGCGCGTAGACAGTTCCGCTCTTGGGCGTGGCAAGCAAGAGCGAACCGCGATTCGGAACCTCCACCAGAATCGGTGACGAGCCGAAATCAAAATCCACTCCCAGATCCTTCGGGCAGTTTTCCGTCGTCACGGGAACGCAGCCGACCATCCACGCGTCGTTTTCGACTGCCTGAAATGACCAGAGAATTCCGCCCGCCTTCAAATCGAGCGCGACGACGGCATCGGAAGTCTTCGCCGCCGGTTCGGTGTAAGCGTCACCGGTTCCCACATAGAGCGCGTTTCGCCGCGGGTCGATGGTCGGCGAATTCCAGACGGCAGCACCGGCGGGCGCCCACAATTGTACGCCTTGGGAATTCTTCTTGATGGGCTTGGGTGCTTCCGGAATCATGTACGTTTTCCAGAGTTGCCGTCCCGTGTCGGCATCGAGCGCGACCACACTCCCCCGGAACGTACAGCACGGATAGGACGGCGACGCGGAGAAGACCTCTTCCGTGGCTGATATGGGGACGTACAAGCGGCCTTCATACAACGCGGGCGCTCCTGTGATGCGCGCGGTGTAATGGTCGGATAGCTCCTGCGTCCAGAGCTGCTTGCCGGTTGAGGCGTCGAGCGCATACGCGTTCGCCCGCATGTCGCCGACATAGACCGCATACTTTGTGGAGCCTTGCCCCTTCACGGGACCCACCGTCGGGGCGGTTCGCACTCCGGATTTCGCGTGGAAGGACCAGTAAACACATCCGGTCTTTGCATCGAGCGCATAGACGTAGCCGATGTCGCTCCCCACAAAAATTCGAACGCCAACGACGCTCGGCTGTCCGAAGGCGGTGTCACCGTGCGGAAATCCGAAAGCCCACTTGAGTTTCAGTCGCGGAACCTGGCCGGCATCGAGCCCGGCGCTCGGACCGCTCTGGAAACGCGTGTTCGCCCGATCGGCGCCCCATCCGTTCCAGGCAGGGGCTACGCCCGGATTTTCGAAGGGAACGTTGCTCGCGCAGCGATTCGCCATGGAGGCGGCACTACCCCAGTCGGTGAGGTCGAGAGGCCTGCCGCCGAGGTATTCCGAGACGGAGAGCTTTTCCTCGTCGGTCAATTTCGAGGCGGGCACAGCCATGGTTCCCGAGGTGACGGCTGCGTACACGGCTTCAGGCGTCAGCGCCATCAGAGCTTTCAAATCCGGCGCACGCTCCGCGCGGCTCGAGCCCGCATGGCAGCTCGCGCAGGTACGCTCAAAGACAGTTTGGCCCGGGGCCTTCGGTATCGGCCTTTCGGCTTGGGCTTGCCAAACGACTGGATGCGTGCAGGAAGATCCCGCATGAAAGCAGCAGCGCGCACGAAAACAAAAGACGATTCATCCCTATATCCCCCGCGCAGCGATCGTTCCAGGACCGCCCGCGCCCGATGCGTCGCGATAATAAGGTATTCAGTCTATGATTTCGAAGCGGAATTCTTCGATGACGGGATTCGTGAGGACATCTTTCGCGATGCGCTCGACCTGGGCCTTGGCTTCATCGCGGCCCATGCCGTCGAGCTCGAGAACGAAGAATTTTCCCTGCCGTACGTCCTGCACCTTGGCGTAGCCGAGCGAGGAGAGGGCGCGTTGAATCGTCTGCCCTTGAGGGTCGAGCACTGTGGACTTCAGCATGACCCAGACGTGTGCTTTCATTTTCTTGCGCTTGCCGATTATAGCAGGCCCTCTGATTTTGCCGCTGAGCGAAAATCTTCGAGCAAGCGCCGCTTATCGACCGGAGGCAGGAACGCCGCGCTGAAGCTCTGCTCGGCAAGCCGCAAGAGCTGCTCTTGCGAAAGCCCGAGAGCCGCCGCGCGCGAGTATTCCGTGAGCAGGTCCGTGTGAAACATCGCCGGATCGTCGGTAGAAAGCACGACGAGCGAGCCGCGCTCGAGAAACTTCGGAAGCGGGTGATCCGCAAACGACGCATCCGGCTTGCCTGTCTGTTTCGCCAAAGCGCTCGTCGCCACGTTGCTCGCGAGGCAGTTCTCCAACACGACGTGCCGCGTCGCAAGCGATTCGGCCATCGCCGGATCGTGCATCACCGCGATTCCGTGCCCGATGCGCTCGGCGCCTAATATCTCCACGGCGTCGCGCACGGAATCCGGCCCGCCGATCTCTCCCGCGTGGCAGACGATGTGCAATCCGCCCTCACGCGCGAGATCGAACGCGTGGCGGAAATTCGCCGCCGGATAGGCCAGTTCGTCGCCGCCCATTCCGAAGGCCACGACGCCGGACCGTTCGAGCCGCGACGCCCAACGCGCAACCTCCAATACGGCCTCCGCGCCGAACTGCCGGGCGGAATCGAAGATCCACGCAGTTCGAAGCCGGCTGAACAGCACGCCGCCAGCCGTTTCGCGGATGGCCTCGAAGTTCGCCTCGACATTCTGCATGCGCCGCAGCATCACGCCGGCCGAAACCGTGATTTCCGTGTAGACCACGTTTTGCCGGGCGAGTTCCTCGAGCAGTCTCCGCGTGACGAGTGCGTAGTCCTCCGGATCGCGCAGGAACGATGTGACCCACTTGAAGGCATCGATGAATCCGGCGAAGTTCGAGTAGTTGTAGCGCGCGGCGACTTCTTTCGCCGTGAGCTTGACGCCGTGCCGGTCAGCCAGTTCCACCGCCGTGTCCGGCCGGATCGATCCTTCGAGGTGCAGATGCAATTCCGCCTTAGGGAGGGCGTCGAGAATGGTTGTTTGTCGCGTCGCTTCGGTCATGAATACGCTCAATTGGAAGGCAGCTGTGGCCGGCCGGCGTTGATCCACGCCGTCATCCAATAGGATCCCACGTCGGTCGAAGCGTCCGAGAACTGGCGGATAAGAACCGCTCCGGCCTGCGCGTAGAAGCGGTCGTAATACTCGTCCCCGTAGCCCGAAAGCCCTTCGTGAGCGCGACGGTCCGCAAGGAGCACGTTTTCAAGCCAGGCGTGCGCGCTGAAAGCCATCTCGAAGGCGTGGTCGGTCGGATCGCGAATGAACGCGGCTTCGTTCGGCTTCACAAAGAAGAACAACTGGTACCGATCCACGAGTCCGTCCCCGAACCGCTCGTTCACGCCCGGCTGATCGGAAAGCTTGCCGTCGTTGTTCACGGTGGTATTGAACGGGTCGTGTGACGCAGCCACGTAGTGAGCCAGTATGGCTGCCGAGAGCTTGGCTTCGTCCCAGTTGTGCGAGCGAAACGCGTCCGTCAGCTTCTGGCTATAAAGCCCGACTTGCCACGGAAGCACTCCGTAGGTTTCCACGGACCGCTTAGTGAATTTCGTCACCGCGGCGTTGTAAGAGTGCGGAAGCGCCGAAAAGGGAAATTGCCCGTAGTGATCGAGCTGGATGAAATTGTTGTGCTGATCGGCCGAGTTTCTCGCATCGGACTGGTCGGGGTCGGTCACATGGCGGACCAGGAACTGCCGGTTTGCCCCGAAAAACGCCTGCATCTCGTCCGGCAGCGTGTCAACGGCCTTGTTCGCAATCAGGCGCTCGGCGTTCTCTCCCCAACCGAAAGAAGAGGGGAGGGCAAGCAGCAGAATCAGCAGAACGAGCGCCAGGCCCAGCCCAATCCCTCGATGGGTCAACCGGCGCATCAGCGAAGTCCTTCCTTCGCGGCCGCCGCCTGCAGCGTTGCCGTGGCCAGCTCGCTGTGCTTGCGCCCGTAGGATTGGTAGACGACCAGTCCGATCAGCAGCCACACGAAGAACCGGATCCAGTTCGTGATCGGCAGCCCGGCCATCAGCAGCACGCACGTCAAAATCGTCACCACTGGTGCCAGCAGCCCGCCCGGCGCGCGAAATGCCCGCGGCCGGTCCGGTTCGCGATACCGCAGAATGAGCACGCCTCCCGCAACCAGCGCGAAGGCAAACAGCGTCCCGATGTTTGACAGGTCAGCCAGCGTGCCGATGTCGAGAAGTCCGGCTGGAATGCCGACCAGGAACCCGGCGACCCAAGTGGAAAAGTCCGGCGTGCGGTAGTCCTGGTGAACGCGGCTGAAGATGGCGGGCAGCAGACCGTCACGCGACATCGCGAACCACACGCGCGCCTGGCCCAACTGGAAGACCAGCAGCGACGAAATCATTCCCATCAGCGCGCCGATCAACACCGCGAGCCGGACGTTTCCGAAATGGAGTCGCTTCATCGTATTCACAACTGGCGCCGCATCGTCGATTAGCGTCTGCCACGGCACGAGGCCCGTCAACACCACGACGACGCCGATGTACAGCACCGAACAGATCACCAGCGTGGCGATGATTCCGATCGGCAGGTCGCGCCGGGGGTTCCGGCACTCCTCCGCGGCCGTCGAGACCGAATCAAAGCCGATGTAGGTAAAGAAAATGATCGAGCCGCCGGTGAGTATGCCCGGCCAACCGTTCGGCGCGAAGGGGTGCCAGTTCGCGGGATGGATGAAACGCGCCGCGACCCCGATGAAGATGAGGATCGCAAGGATTTTCACGAGCACCATCACGTTGTTCGTCGCGGCCGACTCCCGGATGCCGCGGACGAGAACGATGGTCAGCAGCATCACGATGATAAATGCCGGCCAGTTAAACCCGAAGTGCCACCCGGGATCGTAGAGCGTGTTTCCCTGAAGGTCGGTGAGTCCTCCCGGGAGATAGGCGGGCGTGATCCAGCGAAGGCTCGGATGAAACCCGAACCAGTCGAACAGACCGACCACGTGCGCCGAGAATCCGACGCTCACGGCCATATTCGAAACCGCGTACTCCAAAATCAGGTCCCAGCCGATGATCCAGGCAATCAGTTCGCCCATCGTGGCGTAGGTATACGTGTAGGCGCTGCCTGCGATTGGGATCATCGCCGCAAGCTCCGCGTAGCAGAGTGCCGCAAAGCAGCACACGACCCCCACGAGCGCGAACGAAAGCGCGATCGCGGGCCCCGCTCCCGGCCTGCCGAACGATGCGGAGTGGTAGATCAAGTATTCGAGCAGGGGAGCGTTCAGAATTGATTTAGCTTGGAGTTTCTGACCGGCAATTGCCGTGCCGATGACGGTGAAAATGCCCGAGCCGATCACCGCGCCGATGCCGAGCGACGTGAGGCTCAGCCATCCGAGCGACTTCTTGAGCCGCTTCTCGGGTTGTTCTGAGTCGGAAATGAGTTGGTCGATGCTCTTGGTACGGAAAAGTTGTGGGTCCAATCGCCACCTTCCCCGCGCGACCGAGAAAAAACTCTACCCTGCGCGGCGCTTCCGCGCAACCTGTCCTTCTGGTCGTTCCGGCCGTGCCGCCGCGAACTGTGCTGGGTTTGCTGCCGAATTAGGCGAGCCGCAGATTCGCGTAGCGCTCGAGCAGTTTCTTCGGACCGTAGTCCTGAAAACTGACGGTCAGTTTGCGCTCCTCGCCCTCGCCTTCGACCTCGATGACCGTCCCGATGCCGTACTTCGAGTGCCGCACGCGCGTCCCGACCAGCGGATCTTTCGAAGCGCGAGCCGGCGGCGCCGGGCGACCGGAGTTCGGACGTCCGTACGAGGAACGCCCGATCGCGCGCGGGCCATAGCTTGTTTCCCCGTATGACGGCCGCGTCCGGCGATACCCATAGCCTTCTGCAAATTCAGCGTCGGACTCGTAGCGGCGCGTCTCGCCCGGTTCGGATTGCGATCCGGCGGCCGCCTCAATCAAATCGCCCGGAATTTCCGCAAGGAATCGCGACGGCAGGGACGCGCGCAAACGCTCTTCGCCGTAGCTCCGCCGATAGATCGCCCGCGAGAGGACAAGCGACCGCTTCGCGCGTGTCATGCCGACGTAGAAGAGCCGTCGCTCCTCCTCGATTTCGGCATTCGTATCGATCGACCGGCTGTGCGGCAGGATGCCTTCTTCGAGGCCCGCCAGAAAGACGGCGTCGAACTCGAGTCCCTTCGCGCTGTGCAGTGTCATCAGCGAGACAGGGATCGTCTCGTCGTATTCGTCCGAATCGCTCATGAGGGCCGCATGGTCGAGCAGGTCCTCGAGAGTTTGGCCCTGCTCGGTTGCTTCCGCCATCGCGTTCGAAAGCTCCCGAAGGTTCTCCGCGCGTGAGGTGTGCTCTAGATTGTCCTGTTGCTCGACCCAATCGAGGTAGCCGGTGCGATCGAGCATGCGCTCGATGAGCTGTGCGGGCGGGAGTTCGCTGCACTCCTCCCGCAGCCCCTCGATCAATTCGCGGAAGGCGGCGAATTTCTTGGCGGTCGGGAGTTGTCCGCTGCGAATGACATCCCAGAGCGATGTGCCGGTCTCTTTCGCGCGCGCCTCGAGCGCGGCAACCGTTGTGACGCCGACGCCGCGCGGCGGGACGTTGAGCACGCGCAGCAGAGCGACATCGTCTTCCGGATGGAAAAGCAGCCGCACGTATGCAAGCGCGTTCCGCACCTCGGCGCGCTCGTAGAAGCTGAAGCCGCCCACGACCCGATGGCGGATCGCCAGGCGGCGCAAAACCTCCTCGAACGATCGCGACTGAGCGCCCGTGCGGTACAGCACGGCGACGCGTGTATCCGGGTCGTTCCGCACGAGCGTCGAAACCTCGCCGCAAATGAATTCGGCTTCGGTGGTCGAATCCTGCGCCTCAAAAAAACGTAGCCGATCGCCCGAGCCGAGCGTCGCTTGCAGATTCTTGCCCAGCCGGTCGGAATTGTTTTTCACCACGGCCGCGGCCGCATCGAGAATCGTCTGCGTGGAGCGGTAGTTTTTTTGGAGGCGAATGATCTTCGCGTCCGGAAAATCCTCGGTGAAGCGTTTCAGGTTCCCGGCGCGCGCGCCGCGCCAGCCGTAGATGGACTGATCCTCGTCGCCGACGACGCACACATTCTTCCGCACGCCGGCCAGCAGCCGCACGAGCTCCTCCTGTGCCTGGTTCGTGTCCTGGAACTCATCGACCATCAAATATTGGAAGCGGCCGCTCCAGGCGGCGCGCACTTCGGGATGTTCGCGCAGAATCTCGACCGCGCGCAGGAGTAGGTCGTCAAAGTCGACGGCCGCGGCCTTGCGCAGGATTTCGTTGTACACACGAAACACGTTGGCCACATCCCGGCGGTCACGATCCCGCATCCGCTCCGCTTCGGATTCCATTTCATCCGGCGTGATACCGTGGTTCTTCGCATGGCTGATCTGCGCGCGCAGGCCGCGCGGTGGGTAATCGTCGGCGGAAAGCCCAAACTGGAGGAGCGCGCGCTTCACCGCCGCCACCTGGTCGTCGTCGTCGTAGATGGCGAAATCGCGCGGGAGGCCGGCGTGCCGCGCCTCGCGGCGCAGCAGACGCGCGCAAAAGGAATGAAACGTCGAGATCCAGACCTCGGACACTCCGCGCCCGCTCGCGCGCAGGAGGTCGCTGATGCGGTCTTTCATCACACCTGCAGCCTTGTTCGTGAAAGTGACCGCAAGAATCGCGCCGGGTGGAACGCCTTTCTCGATCAAATGCGCGACGCGATACGTGATGACGCGCGTCTTGCCGGTCCCCGCTCCGGCGAGAACGAGTACCGGTCCTTCGGTTGCGAGCACGGCTTCGCGCTGGCGTTTGTTCAGTTCGTCGAGGAGTGACATTGCGTGCGGGGGATGGCTCAAGTGCAAATTGTATCCGACGAAGTCCGATTCAGCAATTTGCCTCCCGTGCCTTCGCAGGCGCTCTCGAAAACTCTGTTACAATCGCACGATTTCACCGGGGCTCCCGCGAGCAATGAATCCTCCTAAGTTGCCGGCTTGGCTTCAGAAAAGCGTCGCGGTGATGGGTGGCGGGGGACTGTTTCTCGTCGCCTTCTTCGATTCCTCAGTACTCAGCTTTCCGTTCATTCCCGACGCACTGGTGATCGGTCTCTCGATCCAGAAGCCCGCGCGAATGCCCTACTACGCGGCGATGGCCGCGCTCGGCTCGCTCGCGGGTTGCATCTGGCTTTACCTGCTCGCGAAGAAGGGCGGGGAAGCGTTCTTTCGGCGCCGCGCGGGCGGAGCCGCCGAACGTGCGAAGCGGTGGGTGCAGAGGAACGCGTTCCTCAGCGTGTTGATTCCCGGGATTTTGCCGCCGCCGTCCCCTTTCAAAGTGTTTGTCGTTGCCGCGGGAGTTTTCCAGGTTCCGCTCCGAACGTTCGTGCTCGCTCTCCTTGCGGGTCGCGGGCTCCGTTATTTCGCCGAGGGAATTCTGGCCGTTCGCTACGGCGACGCAGCGCTGCTCTTCCTGATGGCTCACAAGCTCGGCTTCACCCTGTCGGTCTTCGCCGTCCTGCTGTTGTTGTATGTCGCCGGCCGCCTACTGTTCCACGGTTCCGAACACGAAAATTAGCGATTCGGCGATGAGGCGTACCGGAAGTCCTCGCTTTGGAGCTCCAAGCTGCCGTTGAGGTCTACGCGGACGAAAATGTTGGCCGGCTCGGTGTCGTCGGACGCGAAGCGCAGATCGTGCACTTCGACGCGATAGCCATCTTCGATCCGCTCGACGCTGGCGAACGGGAATCGCGCGTATTCGAGAAATCTCTGCGCCGCCGCCGTCTTCTGTCCGGCGTCGAGAGCGGGAGAATCCTCCGGTTTGTAGCGCGTGACGCTTCGATTGGGATCGAACTCGTCGCCGGGTCCCAGTGGAACCTCCACTTCCTCGTCGGTGTTGTCCGTCACAGCGATTCCGCGCCATACAAATGGCGCCGACGATGCCGGGAATGCCCCGGCCTCGAGCGGTATTCGGCCGTGATATTCGCGCGCGAGCAGCAGGTCGATCGCGCGGCTGTGCAGGTTCGCTCGCGCGCCCAGATACGCCGCGATCAGAAGCAGTGTGGCGATCGCCGCGCGGCTCCCGCCGCGGCCCTTCTTGCGGTCGCCCACTTCTTCGTTCACGAGGCGGAAGAGCAGTGGCAGCAGGAGCCCCGCGATCAGCAGAAGCAGAATCCAGGGATCGAAATTCGTGGCCAGATCCCATGCCAACCAACGCGCGTGAAATGGCCACAGGAGTTGCACGCCCACACCGCTCGCCAGATCGAGCACAATGTGCCCGGTCGCGCCGATCGCGCACGTTGCGACCGCCGCCCGGAACGTCAGCGGCGCGGGGGTTTTCGTTTGCGCGGTTTTCCTGGCCGGCAATCTCCTGTCGAGTGCGCAGAAAGCGCCGGCGATCACGCAGGCCGCCACCGCCGCACCGGTCGTCGAGTGCAGCGCCGTCCGATGGAATCGCAGAAACGCGCTCGGCCCGGCGAAATAGCTCGCGTAGTCGAGATCGGGGACGAGCCCCGAGACGATCAGCATGGCCGTGCCGAACCGCGGCAGGCGCCGTTCTCCGGCGTGCGCGAGCGCCAGCGAGGTGAAAGCATGTGTGAAGGGTTCCACGGTTGAGTCCCGCCCGGGGAATCGCGTCTAGCGCGCCGGAGTCACGATCGACAACGCATCCCGAACGATTCTGAACGCGAGCGGCAATGGCCCGATCGGCTCGCCATCAATTTGCGCGTAGATCGGCTCGTCTCCGGTGGGTTCGCAGATCGTTTCCGCTGCCTTCCACGCCTCGATGCCCTCCATGTCGCGCAGGGTGCCGAGCCACATCGCGGGCAGGCAGGCGAGATAGCCGAGCCGGCTCTTTCTCGAATTCGTGAGGAACTCAAACGAGTCCTCGTAAAGGTTTGCACCCGTCGTGATTTTGAACGGCCCGCCGTAATTCACGGTCCTTCCCACGACCAGAATTGTGGCCTTCCGCTCTTTTCCTCCGGAGCGAATGCGCATCTCGGGGAATCCGTACGAGAAAAGCTGTCGGAAGCCTTCGAACCAGTAGGCAAGAACCCCGGCGCTGTCCTTCAGCCCCTTATGAACGCCGTTGACGATCGCGCCGTCAGGCCCGGCGCCCCCGACGGAGAGGAAGTACCGGCCTTCGCGCGGAAGCGCGGCAGCATGGTTCCCGTTCATAGGGAACGCGATGCCGAGGGCAATCCGTCGGATAACGCCGCCCGGGATCAGTCGTGCGGCATGCGGAATGTCCCACGGGATGTCGAGTTCCTTCGCGAGTATGTTTGCGGTGCCCGCCGGCAGCAACGCCATCGGTACCTTACTTCCCGCGAGACCGTTGATGATTTCGTTGATCGTGCCGTCACCGCCGCAGGCGATCACCATCCCGCGTCGCTGTTCGACCGCCTGGCGTGCAATCCGTGTCGCGGTTCCAGGTCCGGTCGTGGGAGCAAGCTCCGCCGCAATGCCCGCGTCTTTCAGGACGCGCGCTGCCTGCTCTATTTCCGCAAAACGGCGATGGCGTTTCCGGCCGCTCGTCGCGTTATAGATCAAGACCGCGTCTTTGATTCTAGCCGTCATCGTTTTCGTCGGCGATTCGTGCCGCAATTGCGCATTGTATAATACTGGCGAGCTTTGACCGACTGCATCCCGTTGAGGTTTCCATGCCCAAGGCCGGAACCGCGAAGGCCCGCGATGCCGCCAAAGAGATCGAACGCCTGCGCGAAGAGATTCGCCGCCACGAATACCTGTATTACGTCGCGGACGATCCGGAAATTTCCGACGCCAGCTTCGATCGTCTCATGGAACGTCTCAAGCGGCTCGAAGCCGAACATCCCGAGCTGGCGGCTTCGGATTCGCCCACGCAGCGGGTGGGCGGCGCTCCGCGCGAAGGTTTTCAAGAGTTTCGCCACAAAGTCCCGATGGTCAGCCTCGACAACGCCTTCTCGTCCGAGGCCCTCGCCGAATTCGACCGGCGCGTGCGAGAGCTCACCGGCCGTGAAAAGATCGACTACATTGCGGAACACAAATTCGACGGCCTGAGCCTCTCTCTGCTCTATGAAAAGGGAACGTTTGTGCGCGGCGTAACCCGCGGCGACGGCACCACGGGCGAGGACGTCACACCCAACGTCAAGACGATTCGCTCCATCCCTCTGACCATCGCTCCGGCGCTCCTCAAGAAAGCCGGCTTGCACGGAGACTTCGAGGTGCGCGGCGAAGCGATCATGACGCGCAAGGCGTTTCAGGAGCTGAATCTCCAGCAGAGCGAGCAGGGCGGCAAGATTTTCGCGAATCCTCGCAACGCCGCCGCCGGTGGCGTCCGCGTGCTCGACCCGAAGATCACGGCCTCTCGGCGGCTCGATTTTTTTGCCTACTACGTTCTCGTCGACGGCCGCTCGGCGAAGAAGCGCCTTTCCGAAGTCCTGGAAACGCTCACGACGCTCCACTTTAAGGCAAGCGACGACTGGAAGCTCTGCCATTCGCTCCAGGAGGTCGAGCGTTACATTGACAGCTGGGAATCGAAGCGCGAGAAGCTGGCCTACGAGATCGACGGCATCGTCGTAAAGGTGGATGAGGTCGCCTTGCAGAACGAGCTGGGCTTCACATCGAAAGCCCCTCGCTGGGCCATCGCCTACAAGTACCCCGCGCACCAGGAGACAACGGTCGTCCGCGAGATCGGCGTCAGCGTTGGCCGCACCGGCGTTCTAACCCCGGTCGCCCTTCTCGATCCTGTGCAGATCGGCGGAGTCACCGTAAGCCGCTCGACGCTGCACAACCTGGACGAAATCGAGCGTCTCGGTTTGCACGCGGGCGACACGGTGCTCGTCGAGCGCGCCGGCGAAGTGATCCCTCACGTCCTGAAAGTTGTGACGCATGGGAAGGAGGGAAAGCCCTTCCGCATGCCCGAGAAGTGCCCCGAGTGCGGCATGCGCATCCACAAAGCCGAAGGCGAAGTCGCCTATCGTTGCGTCAACGTTTCGTGCCCGGCGCGCCGTAGAGAATCGCTGCTCCATTTTGCCAGCCGCCACGCGATGAATATCGACGGCCTGGGCGACAAAATCGTCGATCAACTGGTCGAGAAGGGGCTCGTCAAGGACTTTGCCGATCTGTGCAGCCTGAAGCTCGAAAAGGTCGCCGACCTCGAGCGCATGGCGGAAAAATCGGCACAAAACCTTCTCGACGAAATCGCCGCCAGCAAGAAGAACAGCCTCGCGCGCCTGATCTGCGCTCTCGGCATCCGCTTCGTCGGAGAGCGTACCGCGCAATTGCTTGCAGCGCGCTTCGGCTCGATGGATAAGCTCGCCCACGCAAGCGAGGAGGAATTGACGGGCGTGACCGAGGTCGGCCCGAAAGTCGCCGAAGGCATCGTCGAATTCTTCTCCGAGTCGGCAAATCGCAAGCTGATCGAGCGCCTGCGCGCCGCCGGCGTGAACATGAAAGAGGAACGCGCCGCGCCCAAGGACACGAAATTCGCCGGAATGACCTTCGTCTTTACCGGCACTCTTGCGAATCGCTCGCGCGAGGAAGCTGAAGCTCTCGTCGCCGCCCACGGAGGCAAAGCCGGCTCCTCCGTCAGCAAGAAAACCAGCTACGTCGTCGTCGGCGCCGACCCCGGCTCGAAATTCGACAAAGCCAAATCCCTCAAGGTTCCCATCCTCGACGAATCGCAATTCGAAAGGCTGCTCTCGGCTTGAAAGCTACGACTAGCGCTGCGGCGTTCTAGAACGGCATTGCCGGCTCGCATTTAGTGCAGCAACAGCAGCATGGACTATGCTGCCATCAGCAGGCTTAACGGGCGTTAAGTGGCCAACAAAGGACGATTTTGGCCGGGTTTTTCACGGAGACTGCAGTGGCACCAGCAAACTAACTGCCACGAGGGCGACACTCAGGGGTACAATAACAACAGCGGGTGAGTCGGGTGATCGCCGGCCTGTTTCGCGAAGGCGGAGCGGGCGGGAGGAAAGTCCGGACTCCAGCCGTGGTGGGCTCGCAGGAGTCGGCGACGGCAGGGCAACGCGCCTGGTAACGCCAGGGGGTTGCGCCGCGAGGTGCCCGAAAGCGCACTTCACGACGCGGCCACGGAAAGTGCCACAGAGAATAGACCGCCGGTGATGCTCGCACCTCGGCGGCAGGCCTTCGGCAAAACCGAAGGCCCGCCTCTTTCGGTCGAGCGCATTTGGCAAGGGTGAAAAGGTGGGGTAAGAGCCCACCGCCCGGATGGCGACATCCGGGGCACGGAAAACCCCGCGTGGAGCAAGGCCAAATAGGAGGGGAGGGCTGGCCCGGCCCGCATGCGTTCCGCTCGCAAGAGCGGCGCGCTCTGACCCTCGGGTAGGCTGCTTGAGTCCCCGAGCAATCCGGGACCTAGAGGAATGATCGCCGCGTTGCGCGTGCCTCAAGCATTCTGATGCAAGTCAGGATGCCGGTCGCGCAGCGGACAGAATCCGGCTTACAGACTCATCCGCTGATTTTATTAGACTTACTGGAACGCAATCCCTGTGTTCCCTTAGAGATGGCCCCAATCGGGGCTTGCTTTTGAGCCCCGATTGTGTGGATCACCTCCGCCCGAGCCAAAAGTGCTTCTGTCTGAGTCATCGAATCAGAAGACAATGAACAGGCGGATATCGCTCGCTCGAAAAGCACGGGCAACATCCAGTTTGAAAAAGTTGGCTGTAGGGTCTCAGAGCTAAGAGAGAGCGTGGTCATGATGACGTCAGCACTGCTGCAGAACGGGGCCGCACATCTGGATACGGTTCGGAGGGACCTCCTCCGCTGGATGGAGGAACACGAATATGAGTCCGTCACGCAGATGTGCGGCAGCATGAGCCAGCGAAACGTGCCGGACCCGGCCGCCTTCGAACGCGCCAACTAAATTAGGGTGTTGAGCTCTTACACGCTTCGTAGTCACGCCGTCCGGTAACCGTGGCGATCGAATTTGCAGCAACAGGCGATCGGCTCGATTGCACGCGAATTCAGCCGGTTCACCGGCGTTCCTTCCCCCGCAACGCCTCGAAGGACGCGATGATGTCCAGTAGTTCGGCCGTGATCGAATCTTGACGAAGCTGCCGGGACTCCGATGTAAGCGCACGCAAACGATCTTCGACGTTCCTCTCGGCGACCTGCATAGAGGCTAACCGGCTGGCATTTTCGCTCGCCAGCGATTCGGCAAACGCGCGGAAGAGGGAAACAAACAAATACTCGCGGATCAGCGCCTGGAAGAGTTGGGCTTCGTTCATCGTAAACATAGGGATCACGTGGGACGGCCAGCGCTTGGCTTTCAACCCATTGATCCATTCGGCATCAACCGGCAGCAGCCGGACGCCAACCACCCGGTACCACGCGCCGGATACTGGCCTTGCATAGAACAGAACCACAAGCTCAATTCCGCGTTTCGAGTGCCAGTCTTCAATGGCTCGGAGGAGCTCTTCCACCGCCGCGCCGATCGCAGACGATGAACTGGGAACTCGCACCGAATCTTCCACTGTGCGACCCAGGCTTTCGAGTTGCGCCGCGGCGCGCACGCCGACGGCAAGAGTTGCCTGGCTCTCCCGCCGGATAGCAAGCTTTTGCAGGGCGCGCGAGGCATGAGAAACCACCTGATCGTTCAGCAGACCGCACATTCCTTGGTCGGACCCGAAGACAATCGCGCCTAACTTCCGCCCCGGCGCATGCTTGGGCAGCACGACGTCAGGCCCAAGTCGCTCGAGAGCGATCTGCAAACCCATTTCGATTGTCCGGTTGTACTCAGCTACGGCGCGGGCGGATCTCTCAAACTGCCGGATGTTGACTCCCGCCAGCGCTTTCATTGTTTTCACCACGGATTGAAGCTCCTTGGTGATGACAATGGACCGTCTCAATGATTCGGCGGTTTCCATACGGATCCGATGACTTCTTTGGCAAGCTGCACGATCGCCCGGCGGTCGCCATCACTGAGCTTTTTCCCGGCCTCAACGCCTTCATGGAGAAGCGGCAGCCTCTCTGTCAGGGCTTCGCGGAACCGCCCGGAAGACTCGGTGATCTGTTCGGGTGGAACATTGTCAAACAGGCCCTCGGTCGCCGCCAAAAGAACGGCGATTTGCTCGGTCGCGGAGAGTGGATCGTATTGGGGCTGCTTCAGGGCCTCGCGGACGGCGCGACCGCGCGCAAGCATCTGTCTCGTTCGCTCGTCGATCCGCGACCCGAACCGCGAGAACACTTCCAATTCTTCGAACTGCGAATAGAACAGCCGCAGATCTCCGGCGACGGCTCGGTAAGCGGGGAGTTGCGCTTTGCCGCCCACGCGAGATACGGACTTCCCCACATCGATAGCCGGAAGAATGCCTTTCTGAAACAACTCCGGCGTAAGGTAGATTTGCCCGTCAGTAATCGAGATCAAGTTCGTCGGAATATAAGCCGAGATGTTCTGTTCCTCCGTCTCGACGATAGGCAGCGCCGTGAGGGATCCACCACCCAATTCCTTGCGGAGATGTGTCGATCTCTCAAGC
>Ga0187872_10001535_pt1 | contig 23015 bp, 16 predicted proteins | sample June2016WEW_16_4_FD_132973 | JGI IMG/M metagenome (GOLD analysis project Ga0187872, IMG submission 132973) | Peatland microbial communities from SPRUCE experiment site at the Marcell Experimental Forest, Minnesota, USA - June2016WEW_16_40 | ecosystem: Environmental > Terrestrial > Soil >...
CCCAGCTCTGACTGGCCTCGGCGGACAACTGGTTCACGTCGATTTCGCGGGGAGACAACATTACCTGCTCGATGTGGCCGTTGGGGAAGTAGCGGCCAACGTCGGTGCTGGGGAAGATGTAATACGGGCGTAGCGCCTGGATCTGGGTGATCGTTGCGCTGTAGGCGCGCAGGTCCCAAAGACGAATATTTTCGAGCAGCGTGGCGTCTTGCACGGCATCGACCGTCTGTTGCCCGCTAGCAGTGAACGGGCGCTCGGTGGCGTTCCGATTCAGACCGAAGGCAGCAGTGGTGGCCTGAATATGGCGCTCGATGTACGGCCGTTCGATGGAGATCTCATTCGGTCGCACATACACAGCACTAACGATGACCGGAAGAGCCAGTTGCAGGATAAAAAAGGTCCCTATCAGGATCATTGCCTTCTTGTATCTCGATGTCCATGCGAGCGGGAGCGCCGCTAAGACAGCAATAATGAGGAGCCAGCGCAAAGGGAGCGTAATCTTTGCATCTACATAATCTGCGCCAGTCATGAAGGCGTGAGAGTTGAACAGAAGATCGTAGTTGCCGAGGAAAAACAAGGCAGCGAGACCCAGTAGCAAAAGAGCGACGATGATGCGCACGAAGTCGGTGCGGCTGGCGCCTGGCAGCACTAGCACAAGGGCCCCCCGATCAAAAGTCCTCAGGCCCCTGCCACTCATCCACAACTGCCATCCCCGGGCAGTGGCCCAGAAGATCAGGGCGCAAAGGATCGCCAACGCAATCACAAACCAGACTACTTCCGAATAGAAAGGCAGATCGAACAGGTAAAAAGAAAGAGGGTGCGAAAAAACCTGATCCCTCCAAGCGTCGGGGGGCAGCGTGAGCCCACGCGACCCGAAAAAGCGCATGACCGTCCAGTAGTCAATTGAGGCCAGGGCAAAGAGTATCGCCACGATCGCCAACCCCGCCGTGATCAGCCGGGAGTACAAGAGGAAATCCTGTCGACGGATGCCGGCGAAGTGCAATCCCCGCGCATGAGCCATCCACAGCGCAATGAAGGCCACAAGGGCGCCCGCCACGAAGGGGGCAATGCTGTACCACAGCATGCTGATCCAGGTACCGACTTGCCCGACCTCTTTCCACCAGTTGTACTCGATGACGAAATTGGCGGCGATCGTGATCGCCCAAAGGCTGAGCGCCAACAGCACCGCTAGCATCAACAGGTTTCGAATCTTTGAAGGATGCATAAGAGATCGTCGGACCTTGAACAGCGGAGCCGACTCCAAGCAAAGAAAGCGTCGCTGGATTTGCAGGTCGATCGTGATCCTATCACAGGCTCTGTGTTATATGTGAAGGGGGCCCTACGCAGCGGTCGGTGACTATCAGTGACCGCCCTGCAATGCTACTCAGTATCCGACCGCCGGGTGTATCGGCCTCCACGTACCTAATTCGCGGTCGGCGATCAATCAACTGTGTCCTGTCGAAGAGGATATACTTGAGTGCGGCAGTCCGATTGAGCGCCGACTACCTACTCACGCCTTGGCGAGAAGGATTGTGCAATAGCTTCTAGTGGTTGGGCGAGCCGTCAGACACTGCTTCGGCCTGCTTTGTCCGGAGGAATCCCGCGCGGGCGTTCTCGTTTTGCGGCTCACATGCGAGCACGGCGTTGTATTCGCGCTCCGCGTCCACATACTTCCCCCTGGCCCTGTTGCTGTCAGCCATGTCCGTGTATCTCAGAATGTCGCTCTGGATCAACTGACAGTTGTCAGTCTGCGCTTTTTCGCCTCGGGACGGAGTTACCGTGTTACCGGTGGTTTGCGCGGTGGTCGTTTTCTTTTCACTCTTCTTTGGGGCTGCAGCGACCTTCGTGTGCGGAGCCGCCGTATCCCCACCCGTCGGTTGCAAGCGAGAATTGACGTTCATCTGAGTGCTGAGTTTCTCGAAGGAGCCGAGAGCCTCTTGCTCCTTGTCGCCATGGAGAGCGATCACCTGCTGATATAGTTGCGTGGCAGCGGAGGGATTTCCGCTGTCTGCGTCATCCTGCGCCTCGCGGACGAGCGAATCCTCTTGGTCAAGCAGCTTTTGCAATCTTGCGGCCTGCGACCGGGCGTCGTTTGCCAAGGCGCCCCGAAGGCGCGCCAAGTTTTCGTAGTCGGCCAGGGCACGGGGCCAATCCTTGGTCAGTTCAAGCTGTCGAGCTTGGTCGCGAAGATGGATTTCTTGCGCGGTTGCCCCGCTGGGAATTAAATACAGCACTGCGACGACGAAAAGCACGAGAACTAAAGCGCCAGCTGCAGCCGGCAGCGGCCGTTGGCGAACGAATTCGGCCAACCGGGCAAATGGGGGGAACTCTGTGTCTTGCGGCGGGAGACTTTCCGCGTCCTGTGGCTGTAGAAACAGATCTGAGTGCGACGGCGGCAAAGGTGCATCAGCGGGCGCATCGAGTGGAGCGTCGATCCGGCCAATCACCGTGCGCGAGAATGTTCCGGCCGCGACATTAATTATGGTGGCGTCATTTTCCGCGGGAGGCGCCTGTTGGAGGAGCGGGCGCATCTGGAAAACGTAGCCCTTGGCCGGGGGCGTGTCCGCTTCGGGAACCGGCTCCAGCGTGGAAGGAATCGCCGCCGCTTTCAGTTGCTCAATTTCCTGGAACAGTCGGGTGACGCGCGGGTCTTTTTTCGAGAGGAGTTTTGTTTCCAGACCCGATCGCAGAATTTGCGTCGCATCGTCGAACTGGCCTTTCTGGAGGAGCGTTTGCGCGGCGGCCATTCGCCTATCCTGCTCCCGCTGCTTTTCCCGCTTCTGTGCGGACTCCATCTCGGCGGCCCGCAACAACTGGGTTACTTGCTCGTTGGGCCCAAGAGTCGCCAGGGTTTGCTGCGCCAGATTGACTGCCGCTGTGTGCTGGCCGCCGTTGATCTTCACGCGAATCTCCGCGATCCGCTGATGCAGTAACTCGCGGTTTTCCTGTTCTTTTTGCTTCTCGCGAGCCCGATCGCGAATCGCCTCGAGGCCGGGTTCGCGCGGAAATCGAGTGAGGGCCTTCTCGGCGGCGGCAACGGCATCCTTGAATTTACGATCCTGGATTTTCCTCTCGGCACTCCGCAAGGCATCGTGGATATTCCGCTTCCGTTCGAGCTGCGCCGCCTCGCCACGGGCGAAATTCACGATCTCCGAAAGCTCGATGTGCGCGGGATATTCCTTCAGCAGTTTTTCACCGCGAGAGACGGCCTCCGAAAACTTCTCCGTGTTCACTAACGACTGAAGGTCCACAATTGCTTTCTGGAGCTTCTGCCGCCGAAGCAGTTCATCCTTCTCTTGCAGCACGAGTTCGCGCAGCTTCTGGGCAGCGGAGTCGCTCGGATGCTGTGTCGCGAGAGATTCAAGAACCGCAAGAGCTTCATCGAACCGCTGTTCAGCGAGTAAGCTTTTCGCCTCGGTCAGTTTCTGCTGTTTCTGTTGCTCCGCGCGGTCCTGTTTCGCGGTTCCCAGAAGCTTGGCGATTTGCGCGTCGTCGGGAAAATCCTTCTGGGCTTCAGTCAGCAACGTGATGCATTCATCCAGCCGTTGCTCGGCCCAGCACCGGCGGGCGTTCTGCAGGATGTCCGCAAGCCGGTTTCGTTCCTCGCGCCGCGCTATCTGGTCTTGAATCTGCTTTTGGAGAGCAAGTGCTTGCGTATTGCTGGCCTCCCGATCCAGCACCTGTTGCGCCTGTTGCGCCGCCTCTTCCAGAGCGCCTTCGGCAAGGCGCTGTTTGGCGGCGCGCAGTCCTTGCTCAACAAGGCGAGCGCGCGCGGCCCCGGCCTCCGCCTCGATCAACAATTCGCGGGCCACGGTAGAAGCAGGATCGAGTCTGAGCGCAGTTTCGGCTTCCGCTTCGGCTTCCGGGTAGCGGCGATCTTCCAGGAGTGCCTGTGTCTTCGCCAGCAGGCTCACAAGCTGGGACCGAATTTGCGTCCGCCTAAGTTTGGCATTTACTTCTTCCAAAAGCGTCTTCGCCCGGCTATTGCGGCTATCGACTTGCAATGCCTTTCGAAGCACATCGCGGGCGCGCGTGTAATCTTCAGCCCTGATAAGTTCTTCGCCATTGGCGATCAGATCGGCAACGCCCGCTTCCTGGAGGCGTCTCCAAACCGGCTCGAGGTCGAATAGCACTTCTTCCATGGTCTGATAGCGCTGCTGAATGTCCTTGTGCAACATCTTCGCAACGAGGACTTCTAGCGCGGGCCCACAATCAGGAGACAATTGTTTCAGGGTGAGGGGAGGGGGCTGCGTTTCATCGTTTGCGATATTCAGCATGAGCGCCGCATGGTTCGCGCCATCGAAGGGGCGTTGGTAGCAGAGCAATTCATAGAACATGACGCCCACAGCCCAGATATCGCTGCGTTCGTCCGCCCGCTCCCCGCGGATTTGCTGCGGCGACATGTAGCCCAGCGTTCCGATAATCATGTTGGTCTGTGTATGCGATGCATCCATGAGGCGGGCAATTCCGAAGTCGACCACCTTTACGTCGCCGTCCTTCGTGATCATGACGTTGGCGGGTTTGATGTCGCGGTGTACGACTCCGCGCTTGTGGGCGAAGTCGAGCGCGCGGCAAACCGGGACCATGAAACCAACCTTTTGCGCGATAGTCAGAACCGAGCGGCGCTCGATGACTTTCTCGAGACTCTCTCCCTCAAGAAACTCCATGGCGATGAACGGGGTGTCGCCATCCTCGCCCAGCTCGTAGATCGTTATAATGTTGGGGTGCTGGAGTGTCCCAGCCGAGCGGGCCTCACGGTAGAAACGCTCGAGAAACTCAGGCTTTCCGACCAGAGCACCCGAAATGGTCTTCAGAGCCGCCGGGCGGCCGATGAAGGGATCCTGGGCCTTGTAGACCCGGCCCATGGCCCCCCGACCTACCTCCTCAATCAACTCATACTTGCCCAGCCTCTTAAGCACGTCTCGTCCTGCGCCTGAAAATAGACGGATTGCCTACGTTCGCCCGATCACACTGCCGAATGGCCCTCGCCACGCTATCCCCTGTAGGAAGCCGTACCCGGCCTAAACGTCGAGGATTGTCCGAGGCGACCGCTGGCCATAATTTGGACAGAGCATCCGGCGGCATATGTAGAAGACTTGCTTTTCGCTGGCCAAGGTCGCCTCAATAGAATCAGTGACTTAACCTGTCCGAGATACGCAATTGGCGGCTAATTTGGACAAAAGTGGCATACGTTTGCACGGAGAAAGTCCGGGGGCTGGAGGGGAGCGGGGGATCAACCGACTTCGTACCTGCCTTCAGTACCGGAACGGTCAACCCTTTGATACTCCTTCATCGGTACGTTTCCGCTATTCAGGGGCGCGGAACAATCCAGTCCAATTGCTATGATGAATCGGAATCCCGCAGCAGTCCCCTGGGATCGCATGGCATTGTCTGTCTCCGCGCCGAACTATTCCTTGGGGGCGCTCGTGCGCCGAGGGCTGGCGGTCGTTTTGGGGGCTATTTTCCTGGCCATCCCCCTATCAGCAAAAGACGTCTCTCTTGCGGCGATCGAACTGTATAGCGGGACAAACGGTCCGGCTTACGTGCAGATCACGGAGGTTCTGATCAACGGAAAGGTCGAACTGCGCAGTTGCGGTTCGGCGACGAAGATCGGCAAGTCCGCATACGGAGAGTTGACAAAGGTCGCTCTGGGGCCGGGGGCAACCCTTGAATACGGGAACGATGGTATTTTGACTCTGACGAAGGACGCGAGTTCTTCCTGCGTTGTTCCGACGAATGTCAAGTTCGAGAAGAATGTGGCGCTCAGTCCGGCTGATTTGGCCACTCGATCAGTCCTTCAAGCGAAAGTGCTGCCTTCGGCAGCCGGTGCGACCGGCGCCCTTCCGCCGCTCAAACCTGGCGTCAAAATCGTGTTTGTCGCGGCTCCGGACGTCGAACTGGCCGAGTATCTCCGCGCGGAGCGCGCATCCACGACTTCCTGGTGGCAGGACTATCTTTCGAGATACCCTTCAGCTCCGCACACGGCGCAGGCCAAGCAATTTCTCACATCTCTTCTCGTGAAAGATGGTGAGAACAGCCTTCAGGCGTACCGAAAGTCTCCGCCAAACCCGCCGGCACCCAGCCAAGACCTGAAGAACGCGAAGCTAAGAGCGGATCAGGCTCTCGCGGTCGTCCCCAGAGATTCTGCCGCAACCGGGCTCGACAATGAGATCGGGAGTGAACTTGAAAAACTCACCGATCAGGGACGGAACGAGATTCAGGTTTATAAGAAGCTGTTAAGCGAACATGCGTCCGGCTACGGGCACCTCGCGACCGCGGAGAGTTTGGCGAACGCCATCATCGCGGTCGATCCGAATTTTGCGCCCGGCTTGGCCCTCCAGACGGAGACAAACACCCAGGCGAATGCATTGGAGTCGAGCCTTCATTCGGCAGAATCACTGGTGGCTGCGAAACGATTTGATGAAGGTCTCGCTGCGGTTGCGGCCTACCGCTCTTTCGCACAGGAAATCCCACGCGTCGCCGCTGTTTTAAACGCAACCTACAAGTATCATCTTGGCCGCGGGCAAGACTTGGCCAACGCACATGATTGGGAGGGCGCGGTCAAGGAGTTTCAAAGGGCCTCGGGGGTGGAGCAAACGCCAGAAGTCGCAGCGGTCCTCAAGGGCGCGCAGGATCAATGGGAAGCCGTGAAGAACAAGAACGGCGCCAATGCCGCGCTTCAACAAAGCCAGACCTTCGGCCAGCAGCATCAGTATATTGAAGCGTACGATGTTCTCGACAATCTGCCGCCTGCGCAGCGTTCTCTGGTCACCGACCAGTTGCAGCAATTGGTTCCCGCTTACATTCAAAGCGCTTCGGACACGGTCAAGCACATCCAGCAAGCGCATGATCCGATCCGCGGACTTGCCGACGAAACCGAGATCGTACGGGCCTATGGTTACCTGGAAAAAGCCTACGCCCTGAATAACGATCCTAACCTTAAAGACCGAATCGATGATCTTGCGGGTAAATTGAGCGATTACTATTTGCAGCAAGCCACGGGCTACTTGAACAAGCCCTTAGGGTCCGGAGCAGGACTGGCATGGTCCTATCTGCAAAAGGCTGTGCCGTACAAAGCGGCAAACCTGGATGCGGTTCGAGACGAGATAACGAGGGCCGGAGCCGCCTATCAGATGCGATCCAAGCTCTCGATCCGGGTGGAATTTCGAGACCAGACGTCGCGCCGCGACAGTGAAGGGTTCGCGTCACAACTTGCGGACGCGATCGCAACCGGACTGGAGACATCGGGACTGCCCGTGCGGGTGATCCGGCCAAGCGAGACGCCTACGTTTGATCCAAACTTCCAGCTCATCGGAGACGTCCTCGAGCACCGCCGCACGATGGTTCCAACATCTCAGCCGAAGGATTCAAAGTATCGCGCCGGCGAGCAGGATATTCCCAACGACACTTGGAATCAGGCCAACCGCGCCTATGAGGCGGCCAGCCTGGAGCTGCAGGGCGATCAATCCGCGCTTTCAGCGGCCATCGCTCGCGGCAAGAAGAAAGAGATCGACAAACAGAACGACAAGGTGGTGGCCGCGCAGAAGAAAGTCGAAGATTCGCACGCCAAACTGGACGCGATCCCCAAAACGGTGCCTTCCGACATCATAAAACCGTATACGTATACTGAAAAGACCATCGAGCTGGGCGGTATTGTTCAGCTTCAGTATCGCATCAACGACTCTTCAGGGAGCCAAGTCGAAGGCTCCCACCCGGTCAGCCGCCAGGTCAACCAAAAGTCCGTTCTTCTTGAAAACGTCAAACCGGAAGATACCGAAGGGGTCAAAGCGCAAGGCACGGTTCCTGACGATATTCAGTTCCTCACGGATGTTGAGAATAGCGCCCGAGATGAATTGATCAAGGCAGTCAAGGAAAGCGTGGCGGGACTTCCTCAGAAGATCCTCGAACGAGCCCAGAAACAAGTGCAGGATGGCGACATGGACGGGGCCGCGGAGTCTTACATCCTCTTTCTTAACTCGACGCCGGCCACCGAGACACCTCAGCGCCAGGCAGCCGAACTCTTCCTCCAGGAGCAGTACAACATTCAGCCGACTGTGAATCCTTCCCCATAGGGTCCCCATAGCCGCACTTGCGCCAACTGAACGCGACTGGCGGTTTCTGCCAATGCCAGAGTTTCTTTCTTCCATGTATTACCTAGTAAAGCCTGTTCGATGGGCCTGGGAAAAAATGAACGACGGATAGGCTGCAAGCTCTCCCCGCTTCCTCTCGGAGTGCCTCACTAGCCAAACCGGCCGATTTGAAAAGCACGTAATTATTGGGGTTCCGGGCCTCGGACAATCTGGACGAATTGATCGGGACGGATCCACTTTACGAAAGCTGCCTTGACTTGATCGGCGGTCATTGAAAAGTATAGCTGTGCTCCCCTTGCGGGTTCGTCAAGCGGCAGGCCGATTTGAGCCCGTCCGAGCCAACCTCTGGCTACTCCGTTCACACTCGATTCGGCGAGCGGGATTTGGCGCAACAGCAGCGCCTTGGCTTGCTGGAGCTCTGCATCCGTGACATTTTCCTGCTGCATCGCAAGAAGATCGCGTCGGATCAGGTCTCTTGCTTTCGATACATTCTTCGGGTCACACGCATACGTGACCGTATACACAGTTCTCGTCTTGTCCGCGCTCATGCGAACGTCTACGTTGTACACGTACCCGCTCACCTGTCTCAGATCGTGATACAGGCGCGTCGCGTAGAATCCGCCTCCGAGCACGTGGTTTCCTAGCTGGAGGGGATAGTAGTCGGGATCAAATCGCGTGATGCCAACCGTTTCTGAAAGATTAACCGAATCCTGAAGCTGGCTGGGATCTGGAACGTTTGATCCGGAGGCCTTGTTGGCAGGAACGCGCGGCAGGTCGACATCGGGCTTGGCCCCAGAAGCCTTCCATCCTCCGAACCATTTCTCGACCCCGCTTTTGGCTTCTGCGGGCGTGATGTCGCCGATCACCACAATCGTCGTGAGATCGGGACGGAGCGCCTTGGCATAATACTGTTTTACGTCGTCGAGAGTGAGCGTCGAGACCGTCTGTGGCGTGGCTTCTCGTTGGGCCGGGTCATTCGTCGGAAACAGCGCCGTGTTCAGAGCTCGCTCGGTCTGAAAACCAGGGCTCTTCATCCTGCCGGCCACGAATTGCGCTGTTTGCGACTTGATGATCTTGAATGCCTCGTCCGGAAGTGCGGGGTTCAATTCATTGTCGGCCAGCAATTCCACTCCCCGCGAAAAATCCGGCTTTAAGACTTCCAGGGAGAAGCTGAAGCCGGCCGATTCTTCGGCCGCTATATCATCGAGCGCCTTTTGAAACGCCAGCCGGTCCAAACTCTTTGTGCCGTACGAAAACAGATCCTCGAGGACGTTGCTGATCCCGTCCTTTCCAGGCTCGGTTTCCATTTGTGGATCGTTCCGGACGTCTCCTTGGACCGTAATCGTCGGCGTTATCTTCTCCGTTCGGACGATGAGGCGCAGGCCATTAGCTAAGGTCACATCCGAGGTGGGTAGCTCGGAGCGTGGCTTTTCAAGCGATAGAAGCTTCGACGCAGCCCAGGGAGGCAGTGCGACCGACTTCGTAGGAGCTGCGGTCAACTCCTCGCCTCCTCCAAAGCCCTGGGCGGCTACCGGCGCGCCGGTAGGCTGCGGCTTCAGTTCCGCCGCGATCGAATTCCGATCAACCAGATATTTCTTCGCGACTCGATTTACATCTTCCGGGGTCACTCGCTTCATAGCTTCGACGTCATCGTCGGGCGAATTTCGGCCCTCTGCCGCGAGCGCTTCCGACCAGGCCTCCGCAAGGCCTGGAATTGAGTTGCGGCGAAACTCCGCTCTGGCGATTTCTTTGCGCTTGGCTGCTTCCACGAGTTCGGCCGGCACGCCGTTTGCCGCGTAATCGGACATGATCTGGCGCATCTCCGCGATAAGGGGTTTCGCATCTCCATCGGCGGGCAAAACGGCTGCACTGTAGGCCACACTCGCCTTCGCATACGTCTCCGCAAGACCGAACTCGGTGTCGAGCGCTTTCCCTTGCGGAACGAGGGCATACAAATTTCCGCGTTGGCTTCCTAGAACATCACTCAGAATCTGGACGGCCGCGAAATCTGGGCTTTCGGTTCCAGCCGTCCGATAGGAAACAAACACCAAGAGGTAGGGAAGATTGCTGTCGAGCGTGAAGGATTCCGACTTCACCGGCTGCAGAGCGATTTCCGCGCGTGCCGGCAAGGATTTTTTTTGATTTTCCCGAAGAATTCCTTGACTTTGGCGAGTACGGCGGTCGGCTCGACGTCTCCTGCGATGATCAGGATGGCGTTGTTGGGCGCATACCACCGGCTATAGAAGTCTTTGAGCATCTCGCCGGTGGTCGCGTCAAAGGACTCCTTCGTCCCCAGAGCGTCATGGCTATAGACGGTGCCGGAGAACATGTCTTCATTCAAACGCGTTATGAATTTATACGTAGGATTCGAAAGGTCACGGGCTACCTCCTGCTCGATCGCTCCTTTCTCATTGGCCCATTCCGCCTGCGAATCCTCTATGTCCTGCATGCAGGCCGCGTCCAGCCGCAGGGCGATGTCGACATCGGAAGCGGGGACGGTGGTGTAATACTGGGTGATGTTCTGCTGCGTGTCGGCATTGCCGGCTCCCCCGAGCTGGGCGTAGATCGCGGCAATCTGGTCGGCAGTGACCCCGGAACATCCCCGGAAGGCCATGTGCTCTTGGGCATGCGCCATCCCGGGAAAACCTGCAGGCGTCTCGTTGCCGCCCGCCAGAAAGTTCTGCTCAACGGTGACCACCGGAGCGAGCGGATCGCGAACGATCACGACTCTCAGTCCGTTGTCGAGCGTGGCTCTCGTGACCTCCGAATCTCCCGTGGGTTTCGGTTGTCCGGACATCGTGGACGCGACGATCAATACAACGGCCCAAATGCGAAGTGTGCGAATCAATGTGGTTCCTCTGTGTAAAGTCGTCAGCCGAATTTCCGATTTGGATCACTGTCTCACGCATCGTATGCTCCTCCTGCTCTGGACACAACGAATTTGGCACTAGAGCAGGCCCCAGCGAGATCAGCGGGGTTCCGATAGCTCGTTTTGCCCGTCTGACGAACCTCGCTTGCTGCCGCGAAAATGATTGCTTCGACCGTCTGGGAGCTTTGTAGACTTTGCTTTCTCTGTGGGATTCTTCTTGAACAGCTCGGTCGAGTTCTGACAGTCCTGGTAGGTTGCGCATGGTTGCGAATACATGACGAACGGGCTGGCGACCTGTCCTGTGCTCACGATCCGAGGATAGGAGACTTCATGCTGGCTTACTCATCTGGTCGCGTATTTCACGTGCGATTTGTCTTTGTGGGAAGGGGTTACCTCCACTTCGGACTTTAATACCGGCACGAGGTAACTGGCGAAGCCGATGCCCACAAGAATCGTCCCGAACGATTTTTCCGGCGTGTATGTCCGAACGACAGATTTCGCAAACTCGAGCTTGTAGAACCTTGTCTTATAACGCCGCGCAAAAAGCTGCTGCATCGCTTCCCGTAGATTGGCTTCCGCTTCTTCGACCGATCCGTTGCCGGCATACTCGCACGCAAAACCGCCCAGGTAGGAGTCGTCTGAATTGCGATAGACCTTGGCCAAAAGGAGACCAGCCGTGATCCGTGTTCCTGGCTTACGGGTATGCTGAACAGCGATGATTCCTTCAAGCACCGACCCATGGTGGATGTCAGGCAAGTGTGATAGCTCGACCGTTTCAGGCGGTAGCACGGAGGTGTAAAGCAACACGTTGTAATTCTCGATGCCGGCCATGTGCAGGGCTGCGTCATACGATCCGGTTTCGATTCCGACATCGCTCTCTCCCCAGCCGATCGCCCAGAAGTATTCCTTGGGAATCCGGCAGCCGATTTCGGAGTAGCGAGCAGGAAGATGCTTCGGCATTTTTCAGATCGCCCGGCGCAGCTTAATGCGGTACCGGTCTGACGTCAAATGGAGGTGCTGACAAATCGCGCTACCAGGACATTTCCTGATTCCGCCGCGACGGGTACGGAGAGGAATCTAACAGCAGCACCCGAGGGGTACGTCAACACTGGCACCCTGGAAATTCGCAAGGCCCAAAGCGGTTCAACGAATCAGGAGAGACCAAAGCAGGTTCGCACTATTTGTGCAAATCCCGGGTCTCCCAGGAAGCACAGTTGGATCCGACGGGGGAAAATAGGGCGGAGGGAGCGCCCCCGCCCTAATAAACTAAGCGTGGGCTGCGCTGGCCTTGCCGTGAGCTTCGAGATGTGCTTTGGCCGCTTCCTCAGCGTGGTACGTTGCGTGGAGGTGGTGAGCGCGGGCTAGGTGCGCGTGATGTTCCTGGGTCGCGGCGCACTCAAAACTATCGACATTGGACGATTAGTGCGGTGTTACGCGGATGCGCAATCCTGATCTGCAGAATCCGATGCATAATACGACTCTTGTGAGTCCGCAGGCATGGCAAACATGAGGTGATTTCCGGACGGAAGCAGGTCTAATATGCCCCGGCGGCTCAAACCTTTGAATGGTGGTTTTTCCGAAGTTCGGTAAGTTCGGCGAGCCAGGAATCGAGGGTCTTCATCTGCTCGGGCCCCGGGTCGAGGAATGCTAAGCCCATCCCCATTCCCTCCTGTACCCAGACGATCTTGCACGGTGATTCAAAGTTGCCCCGATCGCGTGAGATGCGCACCCGGACCATAGTATTCTTTGGCAAGGTATTGAGCAGGTCCACGTAGCACCCCTTGCGGCTGATCCCTGAGATGCGACCGGAGATTCGCACGCCGCTCACCGGATCGACTATCTCGGCCGCGGTGACAAAGCTATAGCGCGGTACCGTGCGCCGTTCCACGTAAGGCGTAGGAGAGTCGGCCGGAGTGTCGGGAGAATCAGCCATCGTCGTGCCCTCATTCTTCGGCTAAGCGTGGCATAACCACGGGTTCCACACCAACCCCCAAGATTCGGCGTGATGCGAAGTTGAAAACACGATTTCCAGGTCTGAAATAGAAAGGCCAGGTCTGTCCCGCGTTTCACTAGCTGCGCGTCCGATATCTTGCGGAGCCGCTCTCGAAGCTCTTCTACGTCGCAAAGCGATTCGCGGGAGACCGCCCAAATCCTGACAGGTCATTTCTCATTCGTAAGCGTTTATCTTCGCGGCAGTTAAGGGCGGCCACCGATACTCTGCCTTGCACGATCTGGTTTTCTCTCTATGCGGTTAATGCTGCTACGGATTCGCACATTTCGCCCTGCAATCGCCACCAATCCGCGCTAAGCGAATCTGCGCGTGTGGCTGCTTCGATTGCGCGACGGAAGCACAGAGCGGCGTCGACATTATGCTGCTCCTGTGCAAGATGGAATCGGTCCCAAAGGTCTTGTATGGAAATCATCGACGTATAATCGGCACCCATGACTCTCACCGAACCTAGATGCAAGTCCCTAACCAATAGTTACTACTGAAACTACGGCATTTGCCTGCGACCCTGTAAAAACTCCGCGCCACTATTTGTCACATATGGCAGAGCGTGTGCCACCCGACGGACGCTTACTTCTCCTGCAGCGACGCTAAATAATCGGAGAGGTTCTTGACGCGTTGCTTCACGGCACTGTCGTTTTCCTTGTCATTGAGGAAGAGGAAAATAGCTCCCCACGTGGGCATATCGGTCGAGCCGCGAGCGGTTACGCCAGGGCCAAAAAGGAGAACGCTGGAAACGTACGTGTATGGGAATGTTCCTTTATGACGCTTGGCGAGTGTGGTCAGATCCGGTGGCGGTATTTTGAGCAAGGAAGCAGCAGGGCCGTGACCCTTGGCATCGGTCATGAGTTCTCATTTCTACGGGTTCGCCGGGCAGGGCTGAGGCCGGACCAGTCTGCGATTGAATTGAAACCCGTCGCTCGTCCACGATGCGAAGTAGATGGCTCGCCAACATAATTCGCTCTACTGCGTCCGCAGGTTGGATTCCTGTTTGCGAGCGATGGCTATGTAGTGCTTTCGGGCGGCGGGAACTTGTGACGGAACCGACCGTCGCGAAACCACAGCCTCCCCGAGCCTTGCCACCGCTAGAACAAAAATAGAAGCGGAAGCTGCCCTCATCGATCGTGGGCTGGGAGCTCCGCGAGATTTGCGGAAAGACCAAAGAGCACGTCTGAGACCTTCGCGACAGGGGCAGGCTCCACCCGCTCAAGCAAGTTGCGCCAGAGGTACTGCGGGCTAGCGCTGAATATCAGGTTCGTTTCGGCCCGCACACTGTACCACGCTCCCGTGACGATCTCGTTATGGAGTTGCGCCGGCGCCCATTGGGAGCGCCCCACAAACAGGCGCAAGTCTAGTGTTTTCTCCGGTTTCTTCAAAAGCTCCTTGATGAAATCCGGGTCAAAGCTCACGTAAACGTCTCCAAACAACAGCGCCGCCTGCTTGGCGGCCTTGCGTGACGAGCGAAAGGCTATGCCGGGAGCCCGTGGGTCCACAGGGCCGCCGAAGTATGCAGTCTCGGACCGGTTCTTCAGCGCCTCGTCATTGGGGAAGATCTCGCTCAGCGCAACGCGGGCGGGTTTGTTGACGATAAGGCCAAAGACCGTACCTTCTCCTGCCCCCACGGAAGACGGGAACATCAACACCACGGACTCTTTGAAAATAGGGTTGTCTAGCTCAGGGCGGGCAACCAGAAAAAGAATCTTGTCCTCACTGCCCCCTTTGTTGGGCTCGTCTTGTGCTACGTGCACAGGCATCTTGCTGAGAACAAGCAAAAGGCAGAAGGCAAAAGCCGCTCTTGATCCGAGCCGGAATTTCAAATTTACACCTCTGGCTTGTGCATCGTACGCTTCTCCTGCCACCGACTCAACGAACGTTCCACCAGAGCAGGCGCCAGCGAGGTCAGCGGGGTTCCAACAGCTCGTTTTTGTCGTCTGACGAGCCCCGCTTGCTCCCGCGGAATCGATTTCTCACACACCGCTCCGACCCTCCTCCCTCGGCCCCCAAGACCGGAGCCTCAGTGCTATCTGAACTCACGACTTCCAGCGAAGCGACCCGTGATAAACTTTCTGAGAACACTTATTCATCAACTGGAACGGAGACCAAATGGGGAACCTCGAACTAGCGGGTACGGTGAAGATGCTGCAAGGTCAGCGAGCACAAGTTCAGAAGGAAATGGCAAAGCTGGACAAAGCGATTGCCGTGCTGCGAGAACTGTCTGGAACAAATTCGACGCCGAGCCAAAACGGCAAGAGGCGCACGCTTTCCGCCGCTGCTCGCAGAAGGATAGGAAGGGCTCAGAAGGCGCGGTGGGCGAAGGTGAGGCAACAGCGAGCGGTCAAAGGATAGTGCCTAGGGGAGACGTATGAGGCGCCTCGTCTCTTGCCGTTCGATACTTCGCGCAATTCTCATCGCAATGGCCGGTGCGCTCGCATTCACATGCGCTCCGGGAACCGTCGCCCAGCACGGCGTGGTGCACCCCGGTGGCGTGGCCCATGTCAGCGCGCCGCATGTAGTTGGGCCATTCAATTTCTCGCGCCCCCCGCTTTATCCCGCCCGGCCGATCTTCCCGATTTTTGCACCTCCCAGGTTCGGATTTTGGGGTACGCCACTTTACGGCTTCGGGCTGGGTTTGGGATTCAACCCCATCTGGTGGCGGAATTGTCCTTACTGGGGCTGGGGATACAATTGCTACACTTTGCCCGTCTATATTTATGGCGGAGGAGGCCGCGAGCTGGCGCGACTGTATCTGAAGGACGGCACAGTCTACAACGTGACCGACTACTGGCTCGGGAACAACCAACTCCACTTTACGACCATAGACGAGAGCGGCACGAAATGGGTCGAGCATACGATCGATTTCGGCGAGTTGGATTTGCAGAAGACCATCGATGTAAGCACGCAGCGGGGTTTCCGTTTCGTCCTGCGCGACGAGCCCATGCAGCAGTATTTGCAGGACCATCCGGAAATCGGAGAGCCCGGCGCAGTACCGCCAGGGTCGGCGCAGCCGCAGCAGCGGTGACGAAGGAAGTGGGCAAGCTTTACTGGGTTGCTGGGGGTCAGGCTTTGCCTTAGTTACGGCACTTTGGTACGTCTGTGATGCGGAGTGCAGGTTGGAGAGCCTTGGCGACGACGGGTTACACCCAGACTGAAATAGAGTTGTCGTCGCCCTCTGAATTCGCCCGTTTCTCTTGTTTCTTCCGGCTGCCCCGGTTCTGCTGATTTTGCTGCTTCGCCTGTTCCTCGGATTCTTCGTGTGACCCTAGTCTTACGACGCACGAATCAGACTCGCTGTCCGGTACTGAGGCAGAATCCAGCAGTTTTTTTCTGGTGCGCTCAGCTTCCCGTTTGGCCGCAGCCCTTTGCGCGTCATCAAGAGCATGCAGACTTGCGTGGCCGTTGAGGATTCAGGATTTGTTTTCGCGTGGCGGAAGGCTACGTTTAGGAGTGGTGATCTGCTTAGTTGCGTGGGGTCTGGCGATAGAGCATGTACGTGAAGCGACCGTGTAACCACGCTTCGCCGGTGGCCGGGTCGTGCTTGCTGTCCACGCTCTCTCACTGAGCACGTGCGCATAGTCACCCCCGAGGCGAATCATCTCCTGGCTCAGTCGCGTACGGACTTGCGCCATTAAGTCTTCATAGCATTGAGTCCACAACTCGTCCCGGTGAGCGAGCGTCCCTGGCACACGGCCGCTAGCCGTCTCAACGATATGCTCCCCAATCGCTTCCGCGCCGAATGGTGGCAATTCGTTGTGCCAGTAAATCATCTTGCTGCCGTGGCCGTCCATCTCGGTCTCTCCGCGCGGGAGTGTGCAAATGTCGTGCAGTACGCACTTCAAGTCTCCCAAATACTAGCAGATTACCTTGAGCGTCGGTTTCAGGAACCTGAGTTCAATCCTTGCGGACGATGTCGGTCAAACCGCCGACAAACGCGGCAGCGAAGAACCAGCCGCAAATAATCTGCAACCATTGATAAAAGCGCAAAAAACCTGGCGGAAATGAACAGACGTGTGAGGCGAAGGATGCGGTTCAGGTCAGCGGGATTATTGATGCCTTGCTGGGAGGGATCGGGCTGCCATCGCAACTCGGATGCTTCAAAAACACATGAAATTGCGTCATCCGACAGCTGGTTTCAGCTTAGGTGGCCTCCTCTCCCATGTCGTATGGTCGGACACGGAACAAGAGCCGGGAGAGCTATACGGTCGCGACCTCGAAGCCACCGGGCTCCACTTTTATCCACTAGCGGACGCCCACTGCGGCTACGGGGTGGGGCTTGTTGACCGGATATGGGGAGGAGCGTAAGGTTCAGACGGATGCGCCCATCGAGAATCACGTTCCCGTTGCTGTTTTTCCTCTGGTTCAACTTCGTTTCGCTGCCGCTGGCCACGCCCGCGCGCGGCCAAGGCACGCCGCCGGGCCCGCTGCATCCGAATCCCGGAGCCGAGCCGGAGAAAGTGCCCGCGCCCGCCGAACAAAAAGACCAGGAAAAAGGAGCCATCCGCGTGCGGGTGAGCGAAGTGACCGTGCCGGTGGCCGTGCGCGACCGCTCCGGTGAACTCGTTTTCTCCCTCACAGCGAAAGACTTCCACGTCTACGACAACGGCGTGGAGCAGAAGATCGAACATTTCGATTTCGGCGGCGAGCCGCTCTCGGTGGTCCTGGCCGTGGAAACCAGCTCGCGCATCGAGCCGATGCTCCCGGCGGTGCGCCAGACGGGAATCGTGTTCACGGAAACGGTGATGGGGCAGACGGCGGAGGGAGGCGTGATCGGCTTCGACGGCTCGGTGCAGGTGCTGGAGAAATTTACCACGGATGTGGATGAAATCCAGGACACGATCAATCGTCTGCCGATGGGAGATTCGGGCGCGAGGGTCTACGACGCGATGTGGCGAGGCGTGTCGCTGCTCGAAGAGTGCCCTACGGCGCGGCGGCGCATTCTGGTGGTTGTAGGCGAGGCGCACGACCAGGGCAGCGAGAAAAAGCTCGGCGAAGTGCTGCGCGAGGCGCAGCTCGCGAACGTGACGATCTATTCGATCAGTCTGAGCACGACGCTCGCGGACCTGCGCGCGAAAACCACACCCTACCAGGCGTCGCAGATAGGCCCGCCGGGAACATACCCGGTTCCCGTGCCCAACGGGGAGACCGAAACACCGGAAAATGAAGAGCGCGCCCAGGGCGGGAATATTGACCTGCTCGCGCTGGCGATATGGCTGGTAAGAACGGGGAAGAACGCCATCACGCCGAACGCGCTCGCGGTGGCAAGCAAAGCGACCGGGGGGCTCGACGAAAACGTCAAGAAGGACAGCTTGATCGAGAAAGCGATGGATGAAATCGGCGGCGAGCTCCACGCGGAATACACGCTGGGATACCGGCCGGTGGGGACCGAGCTTACCGGCTACCACGAGATCAAGGTCAAGGTGGGCCGGCCGAACGTCACGGTGCGCACGCGGCCGGGATATTACATCGCGCCGCCGGAGCCGTAACCCGGCAAAATCCGCGGCGGGTTTGCCTGCCTTGGCCCTAATAACGTTCACGATGTTCACGACGCACAAGCTCAGCGTTGCCTGATTTTGCTATTCTCCTTTTTCAGATGGTTTAATTTAGGGGAGGAGAGAACCATGGGCTGCTGGGTAAGGCGGGCTCTTGTACTGAGTTTTCTTGTACTGAGTTTTCTTGTGCTGGCGCCGCCTCTGGTGGCGCAGCAAGCCCCACGTAGGCCGCGGGGCATCTATGCCGGGGTCAACATCGAGGAAAACATCAAGAAGGAGCAGGCGGCGAATCCCTCGATCACGCCCGCGGAGCTGAAAGCCTATTTCGTCAATCTCTACCGAGATCTCCTGGGTAACCCGGCGGTCTCGGGGCTGGCGCTGTGGGTGAACTGGAGCGCGCTCAACCCCAATCCTCCGGCCGCCGCCAATGCTTACGACTGGACTTACTTGGATGACGCCTTTAGCCAGGCTTCCGCCTGGAATGTCCAAAATCCAACGAAAGCTCCGAAAACGATCCAACTCGTTCCCCTTCCGGGCTTTCAGACGCCACAATCGCTATTGGCCCAGATTCCCAGTTGCGACGGGCTGTTTCGGTCACCCGTTCAGACTCCCCCCAGGACCTGCGGAAAGGCGACTTTCGCCGGTTTCGTGGAAGGGCGCGGGGTGAGGGAACTGCCCATGCCGTGGGACCCCTTATATAAAAGCTCCTGGCGGGCCTTCTTGACCGCTCTTGCTGCCCGATATGAGTCAAACCCCGCATTTGTCTCCATATCCGTCGCGGGGCCTACTGCCTCGTCGGAGGAGATGATCCTGCCCGATAACGCAAACACGCCGCGTCAAGACCAGTTCGGGGGCCTCTTGCCGAACGCCATGTGGCTCAAACTGCTGGCGTTCCACTACCCCGGCAGGCCAGCGTACCAGAGGTCGGATCAGGCCTTCATCGATGAGTGGGAGGCGGCGATCAGTATGTACGGGGAGGTGTTTAGCGGCGTGACTCTGGTCGCCACGACCGGCGCCGGCTTTCCCAACCTGGCTGCCAGGGGCTTCACGGTCCCCAGCGAGTTCAGCGCGGCCTGTCCCCATCCCAACATGGATTGCGCTGCCGAGACGACGATTCTGTCCTACTTCGGGAGACCCACCGTGGGCGGGAACAACGCAAAGGCAGCCCAGGAGGATGGGATGGAAGCCGCACGCGTAAGCTTGGGACGCTTCAATTTGGGCGTAGACGGCATAAAACTGGTGTCGCGGAGCACGGCGCGGTTCACGTCGCCTGCGGCTCAGGTCCTCGGCGGGGCCCAGTTCAACTCGTCCTTTACAAATTTCACCTTGACGGAAGGATGCCCCACCAAGTTTCCACCCAGTCCAATTGACAGGCCGGCGGGGTGCAGCATTCCGCCCACCTGCACCATACAAATATGCATTCCCGTCGCATGCATCCCACAGGCCTGCCTCGCCCCGGGCGTCACGCAGGCGGATCTGACAGGCTTCCAGACACTCAAAGACGTTCCCAAGAAGGACCTGATGTCGCCGGAGCAGGCGCTATACAACGTGCTGAAAGTCTACTTCGACGGCACGGCCGTCGCCTCGTTCTTCGGCGGAACGCCGGGTGCCACGCCCTTCAATTACCTCCAAATCTATGCTGTGGACTTTGTATACGCAGAGGCGCATGCGCATGCGCCGGAACAGGTAGTGGAGGCCGGCGGCGCGACCGTCTCCACGTCGGTGCAGGATTTGCTCAACTTGGCGAGCCAGAAGCTCTTCGAAATCGGCGAGCCGGCCTCGTTGCGGCCGGAGTGATTCCAATTCACTTTCACAGGTGAAACACATAGCGCTACGTTCGTACATCAACCGTTTTTCGACGGCTCGATGGGACCCACCTACCGAAGAAAAGGGCAGTTGGCCTCAGCCGTCATTACTCGACGGCAATTTTCGTGCCCTGCTGACCTTTGGTCGAGAGGTGCTCTATGCGCTGGTCGATTACCTCGCGGATCGCTTTGAGGAATTCGATGCGCGAATTCGCGAGATGCTGTTTCACCGCGGGCGAAACGCCCAAATAGTCGCGCAGATGATCCAGGAATTGATGGCACAGGCATTGATCGTGCATGACGCCTTGGCCCCCGACCTCCCGATTTTCCTGTTGCTCGTTCATTGCGCCTCCTTCATTTCAACCGTGAGGACGTGATTTTCAAGCCTCGCTCGCGCGGGCAAGAGCATCGCCATCGACCGCGGCAGCCCGATGTGGCGCCGAAGTGTGCCGACCTCAACCACAAGTTCGTCGCCCTTCTTGAACAGCCCTACTTCACCTTTTGTGGCAAAAGGCAGAAGCACTCGGATCTCATAAGTTCCGTTCGCTTTCCCGAATGTGTAAGCCTTCTCGGTCCGGGTCACGGAGGACGGATCTTCCTTGCCAGGATACAACAGCTCAGCAAGTTCCTGTAATCGCTGCTTGCCCAGAACCTCGTGTGCGAAGAGCGGCACGCGCTTGACAGGCACTGGCGCGAAATACTCATCAATCTCGCGCAGAACCTTCTCCTGTGATGTGTGCCATTCGCTGAACCATGCGTCCGTGACGTCGGTCGGCAACACGCGATTGACGATCACCGTGTCAACCGTCAACCCATGGAGAGAGAAGTATACAAACGCCCGCTGCGTCTCGCGCAACACCATTTTCTCGGGATTCGTGACCAATCGCACGCTCGTCGTCTGCGGATCCTCCATGATGTCGTCCACCCCCTCGAGCTTCTCGAACAGATTGCGAATATTGGCGAAGTAGCTATCGGTCGGCAGCTCGAATGGAGCGACCCGATTCGCAATCGGCCGCACAGCCTTCAGCAAGTTCCGCTGAAAAGGAAAAATGTGCTTCATATACCAGTCGAGCGTCGTCGGCATGCTGATGAATCGCATCGATTCGGCAGTCGGTGCCGCGTCGAGCACAATCACGTCGTAACTCTGCTCGCGACGGTACTGGTTGATGTACATCATGGCGCTGAGTTCTTCCATGCCCGGCAGGATCGCGAGCTCCTCGGCTTCGACGCCGCTGATTCCCGTCGTGCGCAACACCGAACTCACATACGAAGAGATCTCCTGCCAATGCCGCTTGATCTCTTTCTGAATGTTGAGTTCCAAAATCGAGAGACGGTCGTAAATGGGCAGCGGATCCGACGTGTGCGCGTGGAACAGCTCGTTGTCCAGGTCGAAGGAATCCGCGAGGCTGTGCGCCGGATCAATGCTCATCACCAGCGTGCGATACTGCAGCGCGGCCAGCTTTACGCCGGTGGCAGCGGCAAGGCTCGTCTTGCCCACGCCGCCTTTTCCGCTGAACAGGAGAATCCTCATACGAAGTATTATAAGGCCGGAGAGAGAAAGAAATTCGAAGTTCGCGCGGGGATGGGTGGTGGGCTGGCCTAGGTGTGGGTACGCCGTGTGGCGGCCGCAAACAGCTAGCCTTGCAGGTAGCACGTAAGCTGTGATCTGTGGAATTATAAGAGAGTCATGAATCTCGAACCGTACCTGGCACCAGGTGAGTTTATCGACAGCAGTCATCCGGAGGTGCGGGCCTTCGCGCAGAAGACGACGGCTGGCGCCGCCGATGCCGTTTCGCGCGCGGTGAAGCTTTACTATGCAGTCCGCGAGATTCTGTACGACCCCTACTGCGCGGGCGAGGATCGGTCGTACTTTCGAGCCAGCGATTGCTTGCGTGCCAAGCGAGGATTCTGCATTCCGAAGGCTGCCCTGCTAGCAGCGGCTGCCCAGTCCGTGGGCATCCCCGCACGGGTCGGCTACGCCGACGTGCGCAACCACCTGTCCACGCAGAAGCTCATCGAGCTGATTGGTGGCGACCTCTTTATCTGGCACGGCTTCACCGAGCTTTATGTTGAGGGTCGGTGGGTGAAAGCTACGCCTGGCTTCAACCTGAGCCTTTGCAAACGCTTCGGTGTGCTCCCGCTCGAGTTCGATGGGCGACACGACTCTCTCTTCCACGAATACGACCAAGGAGGTCGCCGACACATGGAGTATGTCAGGCAGCGCGGTCACTACCCAGATGTGCCATACGACACGATCATCGCCGACTTCAAGAAGATGTACCCACGCTGGCTGGCGCTCCTAGCTACTGGCGAGCACAGAGACTTCGCGAGAGAAGCGTAAAGCCAGGATCCCCAACGAAGCGAGCTAGCGCGACGACCGGGCGGACCGAACCGCAGTGGCAAGTTCCCGGAGCAATGGCAGAGTTTCATCCCATCCGATACAGGCGTCGGTAATGCTCTGTCCGTACACCAACGAATGCCCGGGGACCAGCTTCTGTGCCCCAGCGACCAGATTGCTTTCCAGCATCACGCCGATGATGCGCTGATCTCCCTTGGCGATTTGCCCTGCAACGTCGCGGCATACGAGGGCTTGCCTCGTATAGTCCTTGTTGCTGTTGGCGTGGCTGCAATCGATCATCAAGTGCGGCAGCAGCCCCGCATCCTCCAACTGCCTGCACACCTGGGCGACGGAATCGGCTGTGTAGTTCACCGTGTTTCTTCCACCGCGCAGGATCACGTGACAATCCGAGTTGCCGG
>Ga0187872_10001539_pt1 | contig 22982 bp, 20 predicted proteins | sample June2016WEW_16_4_FD_132973 | JGI IMG/M metagenome (GOLD analysis project Ga0187872, IMG submission 132973) | Peatland microbial communities from SPRUCE experiment site at the Marcell Experimental Forest, Minnesota, USA - June2016WEW_16_40 | ecosystem: Environmental > Terrestrial > Soil >...
ACGCTGACCGTGAACGAACTCGTCAACCCGAAGCTCGCACCCGAGTACCGCACCGGGTCGGACGACGTGACCTCGCACGAGCTAGCGCATCAGTGGTTCGGCGATCTCGTGACGTGCAAGGACTGGGCCAACCTTTGGCTGAACGAGGGGTTCGCGACGTTTTTCGAGCATTTCTGGATGGAGCAGCACTACGAGGCCGATGACGCGGCCTACGAATTCTGGCGCGAACAGAACAATTGGTTCCGGCAGCCGCGCCTCTATCCCGTGCCCATCGTCGACCGCGATTTCGACGACTCGACCAAGTACGAGGGCAACATCTACGATAAGGGCGGATGGGTAGTGAAGATGCTGCGGGAGAAACTCGGCGACGACGATTTCTTCCGCGCGCTGCGCAACTACCTGGAGACAAACCGCGGACAGAACGTGGTCACCGCGGACTTGCAAAAGGCGATCGAGCAGGCCACTTCCATCAACGTCGATGAATTTTTCCGCCAGTGGGTCTACCGCGCCGGCGCCCCCCAATTCGAGGTCAGCTACGCCTACGACGCCACGGCGCACCAGGTGAAGCTCGACGTCAAACAGACACAAAAGCTGGAAGGCCTCGTCGGCCTCTTCGACGTTCCGATCAACGTGGAAATCGCGACGGCCGGCGGGCGGAAGACCTATCCAATCGAAGTAAGCAAGGCAACGGAGAGCTTCACGTTCCCGGCCGACGGCGAGCCGCAAATGGTGCTCTTCGACAAGGGCGACCAGATTCTCAAGAAAGTTGAGTTCAAACGGGACCCGGCGGCACTGATCTATCAACTGAAGAACGCCGAGACGGTTCCCGATCGCGCGGACGCGGCCGTGGCACTCGGCAACGTGCGGAATGACGCCGACGCGGTGGTGGCGCTCGGCGAGGCGGCGCAGCACGATCTTTTCTGGGGAGTCCGCGTGGAAGCCCTGCGGGCGCTTGGCAAAATCGGCGGAGGGGACGCGGAAAAGCAGGTGCTCGCCGCCCTGAACGAGGAGAAGGAACCGTGGGTTCGCGACGTCGCGGCGCGGCAGCTTGGGAGCTTCAAGGACGATTCATCCCTCGCTTCGAAGCTGGCGGACACGGCTTCGAACGATCCGGCGTATCGAGTCCGGGGGGCGGCGCTCGCTGCGCTCGCACAGCTCAAGGCGCCGAATGCGTACGACACGCTTGCCGCAGCCGTCAAGTCGGACTCGCCGGACGATGTTCTTCGCAACGCGGCGCTCGGCGCTTTCGGGATCCTCGAAGACGATCGGAGCATTCCCATCCTGCTCGATTGGTCGGCGGCGGGGAAACCATTTCGCAGCCGGCAAGCAGCGATCGGCGCCATCGCCGATCTCGACAAAAAAGACAAGGCCATCACGCTGGCGCTCGTCTCGTATCTACACGAACCCTACTTCGACGTGAGATTCGCGGCCGTTCTCGCGCTCGGGGGGCGCGGCGATCCGGACGCGATCGGCCCGCTCGAAGAGATGCTCAAGAATGGTCAACTCACGGTCGGCGAAGAACCGTTCATCGAGGCATCCATAACGATGCTGAAGGCGCAGGCGGCCGCGAAATAGGAGCGCCCACCGGCTCAGGCGATGAGGATTCGGAGGTCGCGCAGATTGTTGCCGGTCGGGCCGGTGACGATGGCATCGCCCAGGCGGGCGAAGAAGTTGTAAGCGTCGCTGCGGCGCATGAAATCGCGTACATCGAGACCAGCGTCGCGGGCGCGAGCGAACGTTCCTCCATCGGCGACGGCTCCCGCGGCCGGGCTGTTGCCGTCGATTCCGTCGGTGCCCGCACTAAGCACCGTGATATTCCTTCCAGCGATTTTCGGCGCGCAAGCAAGCACAAATGCGGAGTTGCGCCCGCCGATTCCGTCTCCCGTCACCGGGCTGCTCAGTTCCCCGTCCGCCAAAACGGCGACGCGATGATGCGGATTTGCCTTCTTCTGCGCCTCGAGCTGAGCCAACAGATAGTCGGCGGCTTTTTCGACCGGCCAATTGTCCGTCGAGTTGTCGCAGATGCAGACGCAGCCTTCCGCCTCGCAGGCGTGGTGGGCCGCGTGGAATAGCTCGTGCGTGCCGAGCAGAAGGACGAACTGCGAGCGCGCAAAAGCCGGATCGCCCTCCTTGGGAGTCTCACTCAACGTGTGATTGTCGAAAGCGGCGCGAAGCGAGGGAGGAAGCTTGCCGATGAGGCCGTAGTTCCGGGCGACGCGCTCGGCATCGCGAATTGTGGTGGGGTCCGGCAGGGTCGGCCCGGACGCGAGCGCGGATTCCTGGCCCTGCGGCACGTCGCTGATGGCAAACGTCAGTTTCATCGAACGCGGCGCGGCGGCAGCCAGGCGCCCGCCTTTGGTCGCGGAGAGGTGCTTGCGCACGGCGTTGATTTCGTCGATGGACGCGCCGCAGGTGACGAGCGCCGCGTGCAACTGCTGAAAGTCCTCGATGCTTACCGAGGGATCGAGCGACAGTTCGACGAGCGCCGAGCCGCCGCCAGAAATCAGAAAGAAAATCAGCGTTCGCTGATCGCAGCGCGCAAGGCGGTCGAGAATCGCACGGCCGGCAGCAAAGCTCCCCGCGTTCGGCACGGGATGCCCTCCGGCGAACACTTTCCATCCGGCCAACTCACGTGGAGATCCAGCGGGAACCACGAGAATGCCTTCGACCGGGAATTCCGGCTTGAGAACGCGGGCGAGACCCTCGGCCATCGCGAAGGAAGCCTTGCCGTATGCGATCGCGAGAATCGTTTCGAATTCGCGAAGGTCGATCGTCGCGTCACCGGCGTGAACTCGAGAGCCGCTGCGCGCGAGCTTGCACTCAAGCGCCGCGGAAACGTCGATGGCCGCGAGCGTGTTGCGGAACGCGCGTTGCACAATCTCCTTCACGCTTTTTCGATTGCGGCGGCGCCGGCGCGAGCAACGTCGAGGTCCTGGTCTTCGGTACCCGCACTTGCGCCGACCGCGCCGACCACCTGACTGTCCACGATCAGAGGCATGCCGCCGCGGATGGGCGTCTGATGGCTCGAAGCCGCAAGAGCGAGGCCCAGCGCGACCGGGACATTCACCTGATCGCCCGCCATTGCCGGTCCGGTGGGCGCGCGGCGCATGGCGGCGGCTTGCGCCTTGACCAGGGCTATGGCAATGGACGAAGGCTTGGCGCCGTCCATGCGCTCGAAAACAAGCAGGTGGCCGCCGTCGTCCACGACGGCGACATTCATCGGGACCTGAATCTCCTCAGCGCGACGCCGCGCGGCCGCGAGAACGGCGCGCGCGCCTTCGACCGTCAACTTCGGGTGATTGCGTGTGACGAGTGGCAACTTTGCCTCCATAGAGCAAGTCTCGCCAGCTTCTAGAGCCCAAGCGCGTCCGCGTTCAGCGCGTTCGGCGGGCGGCGGCCCTCGAAAAGCGCGGCGGCGTTCGTCGCCGCCATGACCGCCATTTTCGTGCGCGTTTCGACGGAAGCGCTGGCGATGTGTGGCGCGAGAATCACGTCGCGCCGGGGGATCAAGTCGGGATGGACTTTCGGCTCATGCTCGTAGACGTCGAGCGCCGCCCCCGCGATTTTCTTCTGCTCGAGCGCTTCGACGAGCGCGGCTTCGTCCACGACCGGGCCCCGCGACGTGTTGATCAAGTACGCGGTCGGCTTCATTTTGCCGAATGCATCCTTCGAAATCAGGTGCCGGGTTTCGGGAAGCAATGGAACGTGCAGCGAGATGAAATCCGACTCGCGGAGAAGTCGATCGAGATCGACAAATTCGGCATGCAATTCCCTTTCGACATCGGCCGCCACGCGGGCTTGATCGCGGTAGAGCACACGCATCTGAAAGCCCTGCGCGCGGCGCGCGACTCCGCGGCCGATCCGCCCGAAGCCAATAATGCCGAGCGTCTTCCCCCAGACGTCGCCGCCGAGGAGCTGATCGAGATCCCAGCCAGGCCAGGTGCCCGAGCGCATCCAGGCGTCACCTTCGACGAGCCGCCGCGCAACCCCCATCAAGAGCGTCCATGCAAAATCGGCGGTGGTGTCGTCGAGCACTCCCGGCGTGTTCGTCGCGACTACTTTGCGGCGCGTGCAGGCCGGCACATCGAGGTTGTCGAAGCCGACCGAGACGGTGGACGCGATGCGCAGCCTGGGTGATGTCGCGAGCAGCTCTTCGTCCACTTTTTCCGTGAGCAGGCAGACGAGCGCGTCTTTGTCCGCGACGCGTTTGAGCAGTTCGGCTCGCGGAATCCGCTCGGCCTGCGTCCAGTATTCGACTTCGAAATTCTTGTCCAGAATCGTTCGCGCCGCCGGAAAAAGCGGCCGCGTCACAAGGGCCTTCGGCTTGTTCGCCACGTATGCCTCGCAGAAAGGATTTTGCGCCGCGCAGTAGGATACACCAGGGCGCGGTCTCGTTGACGGCCACTCGCGCGAACGACTATAGTGGCCGCGAGACGGCTCACGCCGCCCACTCGGATGAACTCTCGACTCCTCCACGATCTGAAAAAACTGCTCGGCCGGGACGGCGTCCTTCACAAGCCCGAAGACTTGATGCTTTACGAGTACGACGGCTCGGTCGAAGTGGCGCGGCCGAATTGCGTTCTGTTTCCGCGCACGGCGGAAGAGGTGATGGGAATCGTGCGGCTGGCGAACCGCCACCTGATGCCGCTCGTCGGCCGCGGCGCGGGCACCGGCCTATCGGGCGGCGCGATCGCGCGGCAAGGCGGCATCATTACGTCTTTTGCGCGCATGAATCGCATCCTTGAAATCGACGCGGAGAATCAGCGCGCGCGCGTACAGCCGGGCGTGGTGAACTCCGATCTGAGCGTGGCTGTCGAACACCTGGGACTACATTTCGCGCCCGATCCGTCGAGCCAGAAGGCGTGCACGATCGGAGGCAACGTCTCCGAGAACTCCGGCGGGCCGCATACGCTGGCCTACGGCGTGACGACGAACCACGTGCTGGCGCTGGAAGTGGTTCTCCCGACCGGCGAACTGCTCCATCTCGGCAGCGGGGCGCTTGACGCGCCCGGTTACGACCTCACAGGCCTGTTCGTAGGCTCGGAGGGCACGTTCGGCCTCATCACGGAAATCACGGTGAAGCTCACGCGCCTGCCCGAAGCGACGAAGACGCTCCTCGCGGTCTACGAATCCGTGGATGACGCGACCGAGACGGTGGTCGAAATCACCGCGCGGGGCATCACACCGGCTGCGTGCGAAATGCTCGACGGGTGGACGATCCGCGCGGTCGAAGATTACGTCCACGCGGGGTTTCCGCTCGATTGCGCGGCGATCCTGCTGATCGAGGTTGACGGATTGCGCGAGGCGGCCGAATACGAGGGCGCGGAGGTGGCGGAAGTCTGCCGGCTGCACCGCGCGCGCGAGGTTCGCGTGGCCCGCGATGCTCGCGAGCGCGACCTGCTCTGGAAGGGCCGCAAGAACGCGTTCGGCGCCGTCGGCCGCCTTTCGCCGACGTACTACACGCAGGACGGCGTCATCCCGCGCACGAAACTTCCCGCGACGCTGCGGCGGATCAGCGAGATCGGCCAAAAGTACGGCTTCGCCATCGGCAACATCTTTCACGCGGGCGACGGCAACCTGCATCCGATCATCCTATTCGACGCCCGCGACCAGCAGCAGTTCCGCAATGCCGTCGCGGCGTCCGATGAAATCATCCAGTTTTGCATCGAGGTGGGCGGGTCGATCACGGGCGAGCACGGCGTCGGAATGGAGAAGGACCGCCTGATGCCGCTGCTCTTCAGCGAGGCCGATCTCAACCTGATGCGCAGCGTCCGCGACGTGTTCAATCCGGCGGGCCTGCTCAACCCCGCGAAAATCTTCCCGACGCCGAAAGGCTGCGGCGAAATCCACGTGCGACCCGCGCCTGAACCGGCGACGGCTTCCGGGCCGGCCCCGGCATGAACGCGGCGAGCACAACGATTTCCTCGCGGCTCGCCGAAATCGCCGGCCCTTCGAATGTCGTTGCCGATCCCGCGCAGCTCGGAGCGTACGAAATCTGCGGCAAGATTCCGGGAGCGGCGGCGCGTCCCGGATCGAGCGAAGAGGCCACGGAGATCGTCAAATTCGCGGCGGCGGAAAAGCTCGCCATCGTTCCGACGGGCGCGCGGACGAAGCTCGGGATGGGCCTGCCGCCGCGGCAATACGATCTGGCGCTCGACATGACGCGGCTCGATCGCGTGGTCGCGTACGATCCCGGCGACCTGACTCTGAGCGTGGAGCCGGGAACTCCGCTGCGCAGGCTCGAGGGCGTGCTCGCGGGGCACCGACAATTTCTTCCGCTCGACGTGCCGTTCATGAACCGCGCGACCGCGGGCGGCACGATCGCGTCGGGTGTGGATTCGCCGCTGCGGCAGTTCTATGGCACGGCACGCGACTACGTTCTCGGGATGGAATTCGTCACGGGAGACGGAATGGCGGCGAAAAGCGGCGGGCGCGTGGTGAAAAACGTCGCGGGCTACGATCTGCACAAGGTGATGATCGGCGCGCTCGGCACGCTCAGCGTCATTACGAAGATCAATTTCAGGACGTTCCCTCTGCCGGGAGCCATGCGGACGTTCGTGGCCGGCTTCTCGAGCGCTGAGCGTGCGCTCGATCTGCGTCACCGCGTGGCGCGTTCGCCGCTGAGGCCGCTGACCGCGGAGATTCTCAGCCCGCGCGCCGCCGAGTTGCTTTCGAGCGCCGTCGCCGCGCAGATCGAGCCCGGTCCGATGCCGCCGGGCGCGCTATCGAAGGAGCAGTGGGCCGTCATGGCGAGCTTCGGGGGAACGGGAAAAGTTCTTGAGCGGAGCGAACTCGAACTGCGCCGGATGGCGGAAGACGCCGGCGCCGCGGGAATCATTGCCCTTGGCGACGACAGAGTACCGTTTGCGTTCGGGCGGACGCGCGAGTTCGTTCCCATCGCGCTGGAATCTTCGGCGGCGGCGACGATCCTGAAGCTGGGCGTCCTGCCCACGCGGATGCGACAAGTCCTGGATGCAGCGGCGAAGGCGGCTGATGCGGCGGAGCTGCGCTGGGCGGCGCTCGTGCGCGGGCTTGGTGTCATCTATCTTGCACTGCTTCCGAGCGAAGAAAATCAAGAGGCCCTGGGCCGCGTCGTTCGCGCCGCGAACGACATTCTTGCGGAGTGCGCCGCGCTTGGCGGAAACGCTGCGATCCCATGGTGCCCTGCCGCGTGGAAGAGCCTGCTGCCGGTGTGGGGTCTCGACCGCGGCGATTTCGAGCAGATGCGCAAACTGAAAAAAGTCTTCGACCCCCACGGGATTCTCGCGCCGGGGCGATTCGCGGGGGGAATATAGCGCGTGGCTTCCGGGCTCAGCGGATTCACCGGCGTGGACAAGCCCGAGTACGCGGACTACTCGCGCTGCGTTCACTGCGGGCTTTGCCTGAACCACTGCCCCACCTATCGGCTATGGCATCAGGAAGCCGATTCGCCGCGCGGTCGGATTCGGCAGATGCAGCTCGTGGACGATGGGCGGCTCCAACTGGGCGACGGATTCGTTACGCACATCGACCGCTGCCTCGATTGCCGAGCGTGCGAGACGGCGTGCCCCTCGGGCGTTGAGTACGGCAAGCTGGTGGAGTTGGCGCGAGCGCAGATCGAGCAGCAATACACTCGGCCGCTCGCTTCGCGCGTGGCGCGCGATTTCGTCTACCGGCGGCTGCTTCCCTACCCACGGCGCATCGCGAGAGCCGCGCGCCTACTGCGAATCTATCAGCGGTCGGGCTTGGCTGCGTTCGCCCGCGGGACGGGCATTTTGAAATTGCTCGGACTGGACGATCGCGAGCGGCTGCTTCCGAAAATCGATCGAGAGTTCTTCTTCGCGGAGCTCGGGCGAACATTTCCGGCGCAGGGCGCGCGGCGGGCGCGCGTGGCGTTCTTCGCGGGCTGCGTTGCGCAAGTGACCTTCAGCGAGCTCAATCACGCGACGATCCGCGTCTTGCAGGCGAACGGCTGCGAGGTAGTCGTCCCAGCGGCGCAGGTCTGCTGCGGGGCGCTTCCTGCGCATGCCGGCGTACGAGAGGTTGCGCGCGACCTAGCTCGCTCGAATTTCGCCGCGTTTCCCGTCGAGAACTTCGATGCGATTATCACGAACGCCGCCGGGTGCGGGTCGACGCTCAAGGAGTACACGCACCTGTTTGCAGCAGGCGATCCGGCGCACGAGCAGGCCGCGAAGTTTGCCGCAAAGATGCGCGACGTGACGGAGTTTCTCGCCGAACTGGGGCTGGCCGCGCCCATGCGATCGCTGCCTCTGCGCGTGACGTATCAGGACTCGTGCCATCTCGCTCACGGACAGAAAGTCCGCGAAGCCCCACGCAAGCTGATTCGCGCTGTGCCCGGCGTGGAAATGGTCGAGATGCCGCTCGCGGACCAGTGCTGCGGCTCGGCGGGTGTTTACAACGTCACGCAGACGGACACGTCTCTCGAATTGCTGGCGCTGAAGATGGAATCGGTGGGCGCGACGAAATCGCAGGCGATCGTGACAGCGAACCCCGGCTGTATTTTGCAGCTTCGCGCCGGCGCCGCCATCCATCGCACGGGTCACGAAGTCCTGCACGTGGTCGAGCTTCTCGACCGCGCTCTCGCCTGATTGTCCGCTCGGTTCTATTTCTCGCCGACGAGGTAGCGGCAGCCGCGCGGCCCCATCTGTGCAGAGTGCACGGCGCTGGCGGGAACATCGCAGCGGTCGCCAGCGCGATACGTTTGCGACGCTCCTTTCATGGTGAGCGTCATTTCGCCGTCGAGGATGATGTGTGCGGTGAGTCCCGAGTGTGTGTGATCGGGGTAGAAGGCGTGCGGGCCGTCCTGCCAGACGAACGTGTGCGAAAAGCCCTCCGACTCGAGCTGTTTGCGAAGCTCGCCTTCGCTCAACTGCGCCATTCGGTCAGTATAACAGGAGGTTTTTCGCAGGAGGGGGGCTTGCGGGCGGGGCGTGGTGGGGGGTACCGCCCGCAAGCTCGTTGTGCGGAAGAAACTCGATTGCGACGCGCTACTGCTCGAGCCGATGGCGCCGGTTCATAGCGTTCGGGCCGCCCTGCTTCACCGTGTAGTCGGACGGGACCTGGAAAAGGGCCGCATCCGGCTCGCTGCGCTGAATGTTCGTCAACTGCGTGATCGTCTCGCCGGTGCGCGGGTCGCTGCGTTTGGTCAAAACGACCATCTGTAGATTGGACGAGTACCACCGCTCGGTCGTGATCACAATGGGGTTCCGGTTTCCGATGACTCCCGCGGGAATCGTGCGCGTGTAGCGCGTACCCTCCGCCGCCACGCCATTGATCGTCCGCGTCCCGAGCGACGTGGTAACGACGTCCTTCTGATGGTTCCACGCCCCCGGCCCGCCCGGCGCAGCCTGACCGGAAGGCGGGGGCCCGCCGTGGTGGTGTCCGCCACGGGGCCTCTGTATCGTGCGCGCGACCTTCCGATCCGGTTCGAGGATGTACTGCGTGCCCGCCACAGCGTCGTTGATGAAGACCACGTGCGGCGCAGCCTTGTCCGATGCGGCCCACGGCCCGATCCCGGGAAGCGTCATATCGCGGCGCGTGCGGCCCTGGCTATCGCGGGCAAACGAGCCCGTCGTGCTACGCTGGATTTGATTACCGTCGGCGAGAGTCTGCGTGGTCTGCGTGGAAAAGGTTGCGCTAAACGGCGCACTCGTCACCGTCTTGCCGCCGACTCCTTCCTCGAAGCCGAGGAACGCGATTGCGTCGTCCGGCCCGAACGGGACGATGGCCGGCCCGGGCCGGAACTGCTGAGGACCCGGAGGAGGGGCAGGCTCCTCGAACGCCGGCCGTTGCGCGCGAGCCGCACCCGCAACGACGAGGGCTGCCGCTGCCATGGCAAGAAAGCTGAAATATTTTCGTCTTATCTTCAAGCTCGCTCCTCCACTTCGACCTCAGCTACCTAGAACTCCTGGCTCGCGCTCTCCTGCGAGACCAAGCGGATCGCCTGCGGTGTTCCGTCGGCACTCACCAGCAAATCCACCGGGACGCGCTCGGACGATCCGGCAAACGTCGCCGGCATTCCCATCGACATCAGCGCCGGTCCCGAAAGCTCCACGCGCACGACGGCTCCGCCTTCGAGCCCCTGGGGATCGTCCGCGTAAGGCAGGGCAATGAACCGAGCGCTGGTATCCGAATCCTCTTGTTGAACCTGCGGCGCGGATTGAGTTGTCCCGGTCTGATCTGGATTTGCCGCCGCTACAGGAGACTGATTCGCCTGTAACCCGGTCGAGCCTGATACCGGACCAACTCCGGTTCCCTGCGGCGCGGGTCGGCGGAACTGGTACAAGGAGAGCCCCACGGCCACAAGAACTGCCGCCGCGATTCCGATCACCGCAATTCGCCATCCCATCCCGCGGCGCGAGGAAGCACCCTTCTCGTAACGAAACGCTCGAAGCAGCACCGCTTCCATGGCCGGAGGCGCCTGCTGTCCGAATTCCTTCGCCGCGACGGCGCGCAGCGCCAGATCGAGGGACTCCACTTCGGTGACGATTCGCGCACAGCGCGCGCACAACTCCGCATGGGCGAGCGCGCTTTCGCGCAGCGCCGCATCCGTTCCCGGGCGGTCCAGATCGTGAACCACTTCATCGAATCGTGCGCAGTCCATAGGTTTCGCCTCACTGCCCGTCGGCCCGTTCACCGGTCCATTCACTCGTTTCATTCGTTCGCTCATGCGCCCACCGCCGGAACGCGGCGCGTCGCCCGCGCGTCGCGAAGTTTCTGGAGGAGGATCGCTCTCGCCCGGTGCAGTCGCGAACGAACGGTTCCCACTGGGCACTCGAGCGCCGATGCCGCCTCTTCGTAACTCATCTCTTCGAGGTCGCACAGAACCACGACCTCGCGGTAGTTTTCCGGCAGGGTGGAGATTGCCTGGCGCACGCGGCCGATCGTCTCGATCGTAGTGAATTCATCCCGGCCGGCCGGGTGTGCGCCACGGGAAGTACCGTTTGAGCGGTTGCGAGAAGCGGCGCTGCCACCCTCAGCAGACTCGCGCAGATCATCCGCATCGCCCACGAACGCCACGAGGCGACGGTCCTGCTCCCAGCGCTTCCGCAGGAAATTGCGCGCGATGCCGAGCAAGAAACCGCCGAGAGTTCCCCGCGCTGGATCGAATCGTTTGGCGTCGCGAATCAGCGTCATGAAGACCTCTTGCGTCACGTCGTCGGCCACCGACGGGTTGCCGCTCATGTGCAGAGCAAAGCGGTAGATGGAGGGATGCCTGCGGCGGTAGAGCAGCGTAAACGCTTCTTCATCGCCGGCGATCATCCGGCCAAGCAGGCCGTCGTCGGTCAATTCGGTGGCCTTCGTCATCTTGAGTATTTCGACGGCCTGTCCCCGCTCTCGTTACATAATTCCAAAGACAGTCCCCTTTGGTTCCAGAAACTTGGATGCGGGATCCGGGGACCGCGCCGAAGGCGGGTTCTTGACCAACGCGCCCCGGTCCAATAACGTATGTCCGGCAAAGATACCGAAAACGGCAGCCGAGCCCGCAGCGGCCGGCGGGCCCGGCAGAGATCCGGGGCCCAAGAGGAGGACCGATGCTAGAGTTCGATCCGCACGTTCTCGAAGAAAAGCCCATTCCGCCGCCGGCAGAATTCAGCAAGCGCGCGCACGTAAAGTCTCTCGAAGAGTACCGCAAGATGTACGACCGCGCGCAACGCGATCCCGAAGGCTTTTGGGGCGAGCAGGCAAAGATGCTCGACTGGTTCTCACCGCCCACGCAGGTCCTCGAATGGGACTTGCCCCACGCGAAGTGGTTCGTCGGCGGGAAACTAAACGTCGCTTACAACTGCATCGACCGGCACCTCGCGAAGAACCCGAACAAGCCCGCGCTCTTCTGGGAAGCCGAGGACGGCGCGACCCTGCAACTCACGTATGCCGAACTGCACGAGCGCGTCTGCCGGTTCGCGAACGCGCTGGCCAAGCTCGGAGTCAAAACGGGCGATTGCGTTGCGATCTATCTGCCCATGATTCCCGAACTGCCGATCGCGATGCTTGCCTGCGCGCGGATCGGCGCCGTGCATTCGGTGGTTTTCGGCGGATTCAGCGCCACGGCGCTCGCCGACCGCATCGCCGATGCGAAGTCAAAGATTCTCATCACGGCCGACGGCGGATATCGGCGCGGCAAGGTCGTTCCGCTCAAGGAGACCGCTGACGCAGCGCTGAAAAATTGCCCCACGATCGAAAAATCGGTCGTCGTGCGGCGCACGCGCGAAAAAGTCGGCTGGCAGGAAGGGCGCGACCTCTGGTGGCACGATCTGGAGAAGGCAGCTTCGAAGGATTGCCCCGCCAAGCCTTTTGATTCCGAGCAGCCGCTCTACATCCTCTATACGAGCGGCACGACGGGGAAACCGAAGGGCGTCCTGCACACGTCGGCCGGCTACCTGCTGCAATGCATGTGGAGCGCCAGGCTCGTATTCGACCTGAAAGACGACGACATATACTGGTGCACCGCCGATATCGGCTGGGTCACCGGCCACAGCTACATCGTGTATGGCCCACTCGCGAACGGCGCGAGCATCGTGATGTATGAGGGCGCGCCGGACCATCCGCGAAAAGACCGCTTCTGGGAAATCGTCGAGCGTTACAAGGTCAGTATCTTTTACAGTTCGGCGACGGCCGTGCGCGCGTTCATGGCCTGGGGAAAGGACTGGCTCGACAAACACGACCTTTCGAGCCTCCGCGTCCTTGGCACCGTCGGCGAGCCGATCAATCCCGCCGCGTGGAAGTGGTACTTCGAGGCCATCGGCAAGAACCGCTGCCCGATCGTCGATACCTGGTGGCAGACCGAGACCGGCGCGATCATGATCGCCCCGCTGCCCGGCTCGACGCCCACGAAGCCCGGCTCCGCCACGCTGCCGCTGCCCGGCGTGATCGCGAAGGTCGTCAACTTGAAGAACGAGCCGGTGGCGCCCGGCGAGACCGGTTATCTCACGATCCAGAAGCCCTGGCCCTCGATGCTGCGGACCATCTTCGGCGACGACGAGCGCTACGCCCGCGAGTATTGGCAGAGGATTCCCGGCGTCTATTTCGCCGGCGACGCCGCGCAGTGCGACAAGGACGGCTACATCTGGGTGCTCGGCCGCGTGGACGATGTCATCAAGGTCGCCGGGCACCGGCTCAGTTCGATGGAGATCGAAAGCGCTCTCGTCAGCCATACTTCGGTGGCCGAAGCGGCGGTTGTTGCGCGGCCGGACGAGATCAAGGGCGAGGCCATTGTCTGCTTTGTTACGCTGCGCTCGGGACAGTCGCCCTCCGGAGAGCTCCGCGCGACATTGATGGAACATGTTTCCATGACCATCGGCACGATCGCGCGCCCCGCCGATGTCCGCTTTTGCGACGTGCTCCCGAAGACGCGCAGCGGCAAGATCATGCGCCGCCTGCTGCGCGAGCTCGCGCACAAAGGCGGCATCTCCGGCGACACGACCACGCTCGAAGACATGGCTGTGATCGAGCGCCTCGCGAAGGACCAGGGCAAGGAAGAGGAGTAGGGCGCTCCGAAACGTGAAGCGTCAGGTCCTGACGGCGTGCGCCTCGGCGCCTTCATGCATCATCAGCGGCAACAGAAACTCGTGCAGTCGCCCGCTCTCCACCATCGTCAACTGGTTCAGTTGAATCCCCATTCGGTTTTCACCCAGGGTGCGCACGACGAGGCCCGAGCCGACGATCGGCTTCTTGCCCGGCGACAAATACAGGCTCACGCGCACCGTCGACCCTATCGGAAATTGACGCGGCGCCCGGACCAGCATCCCGTTCAAGCTGACATCAATCGTTTCGCCCTCCATTTCTCCGTTGTCGAAGCTGAGCCGCACTCTTGATTGCAACGCCACGCGCCGGAACCGGCGCCGCTCGTGCTCGATGGCTCCCTGCGTGGCCCGCATCAACTTCAGCAAGCTCCCCTTGTCGATGGGTTTATACAAAAAGAAGCTGGCGCCCGCTGCAAATCCTTCGGAGACGGCGGCATTGCTCTGATCGTCGCTGAGCAGGATGATCGGCGTCGTCTGGTTGAATCCGGAACGGCGCGCCTGCCGCGCGAGGACGATTCCATCGGGGGGCGGCATGCGCAGATCGAACAAGAGCACAGAGAACTTCTGATCCCGGAGAAGCGCCGTGGCGTCCGTGCCCATCGTCAGCGCCAGGACCTGCATTCCTGTCGACGTGAGCACGCTCTGGACAAGCTCGCAGACAGCGGGGTCGTCGTCCACGATCAGGGCGCGTCTAGGTGTCTCCATACACTCCTCCCTATGGAGTTATCGGCTGGGGCGGAGCGCTTCTTGAGTCCGGAACTGGGGTCGGCGCAAACGGGCAATCGCGTGGGCCGGCGTGACCGTCGAATGGACGGGGGAATCCCGTTTGCAGACGGCTATTGTGGCCATTATACTGCACCGGCTTGCGACCGCAGCGCGCCGAGAACGCGTGCCTATTTGACGATATTCAGCAGAAGGTTTGGGGATTAGAAGGAGGACTCGCTTAATGCGATTTTCAGGGACCGCCGTCTTGGCTGGTGGCGCCGCGCTCGCTTTGCTGGTGGCGCCGACGACGAAAGCTCAAACAGCTTCCGATTGGCCGATGTACAACCGTGACCTGGCCGGCACGCGTTATTCGCCGCTCGCGCAAATCAACACCGGGAATGTCGCGAAGCTCACGCAGGTCTGGGCCTATCGCCCGCGGACCGGGGGCGAGGGCCCGTCGGCCGCCAGCTTTAACCAGGTGACGCCGATTGTCGTGAACGACGTGATGTACCTGGCCGCGGGAAACCGAGTGGTGGCGCTTGAACCGGAAACAGGCAAGGAGATCTGGCGGTACGAACTGAAGACGGGTTTGGTCCCGCAGCGCGGCGTCGCCTACTGGCCGGGCGACTCCGACAATCCGCCGCGAATCATCTTCACGAGTCTCCACAAGCTTGTGGCCCTCGACGCCAGGACTGGGAAGCTCGACCCCAAGTTTGGCGACGGCGGCGAAGTCACCATGGACGTGCCCTTCGCCGAGGTCCCGACAATCTACAAGAATGTCGTCCTGATCGGAGCCAACGTGTACGGCCCCGGCGAGACGAACCTGCATCCCCAGGACGAGGTGTGGGCGGGGATTCCGGGCGACTCGCGGGCATACGATGCCCGCACGGGCAGGAAGCTTTGGACCTTCCACACGATCCCCTGGCCGGGCGAGGTCGGCAACAACACCTGGCCGAAGGATGGATGGAAGGGACGCGGCGGCACGAACGTATGGTCCATCACGATGACCGTGGATGAGAAGCGCGGCATCGCGTATATGCCCGTCGGCGGCCCAGCGGCCAACTACTATGGGGGCGACCGGCCCGGCGACAACCTGTTCTCCAATACTCTGGTCGCGGTCGATGTGAATACGGGAAAGCTGAAATGGTATTTCCAGACCGTTCATCACGAGTTGTGGGACTTCGATCTGCCGCCGGAGCCAGCGCTGATCGACATCGTGCACGACGGCAAAAAGATTCCTGCGGTCGCGCAGACGGGCAAGTCGGGCTACATGTTCATTCTGGATCGCGTCACCGGCAAGCCGATATTCGGCGTCGAAGAGCGGCCGGTTGCCAAGGGAGACGCTCCCGGCGAGGCGTATTCGCCCACGCAGCCGTTTCCGGTGAAACCACCGCCTCTGGCGCGAGTCTCGATCGGCCCGGAGGATATCGTCACGGCCGACGATACGACTGCTGATCACGCCCAGGCCTGTCATGAGCTTTGGGAGAAGAGCAACTACCTCACAGAAGGTCCGTTCACGCCGTGGGTCGTTCGAACTGACCCGAAAGACACCAAGACGACGTTGATTTTCCCCGGGGCCACCGGCGGAGCGAATTGGGGCGGCACGGCGTCTGACCTCAAAATGAACTACGTCTTTGTGAATGTCCAGAACCAGGGCTCAAGCGGCTGGCTGGAGAAGAATCCGAGATACAGCCCGGATATCGCGAACAAAGAAGTCGCCTATCACCGGGGCACCGGCGCAGGCAGCCAGTACGGCTCATTCAGCGCTCAGGCAAAGGATCCGGACGGCAAGGTTCTTGGCACCTGGCCGTGCCAGAAACCGCCGTGGGAAAGTCTGGTCGCGGTTGACGCGAATACGGGAGACATAGCGTGGAGCGTCCCGCTCGGGATCACGGAAGAGCTGCCCGAGTCGAAGCAGCACACCGGCAGGCCCGGCGCTTTTGCGGGTCCCATCGCGACGGCAGGCGGATTGGTCTTTATCGGCGCGACCAACGACAACCGTTTCCGTGCCTTCGATTCGAAGACGGGCAAGGAACTTTGGTCCACGAAACTCGAATACACGGCCAGCGCCGTGCCGATGACCTATGAGGGCAATGACGGCAAGCAGTACCTCGCCATCATGGCCGCCGGAGGCGGCGAGGGCACCGATCAAGGTCTGGTTGTGTTCGCCGTGCCCGCTGAGTAACCTGATTTGAGTGGAGGCGCGTGTGGCCTATCCATGTGACCGCCTGCAATGACGGATCGTTCGCGCCGCCTCGTCATGAAGACGGCCCTGAAGATCGCATCCGTCGGCGCTGCGTTCACTGTGCTGGGCGTTTCGGACGACCCGGTGCTCGGGTTGATCTTCCCTCCGGCGAACACTCCCGTCCCGCCGGAGGCATACCTGATGTACCCGTCGGGCGTGCAATTCCTTGCGCTCGGCGTCGGCCTTGAGCGCATGACGCCGGAAGGGTACGACAAGGTGTTCGACCGCATCGTGCCCGCCGCGAAGAAGCTGGCTGCTGATGGCGCAAACGCCATCGCCGTGATGGGCACATCGTTGACGTTTTACAAGGGCGCCACGTTCAATCAGCAATTGAAAGAGAGCATCACGAAAACCACCGAGTTGCCATCGACTACCATGAGCACGGCAATCATCGAAGGCCTGAAGGCGGTCGGCGGGCACCGTCTGGCCGTCGCCACCGCCTACAACGAAGAGGTGAGCCGGCGGCTGCGCGTGTTTCTCGAGGAATCGGGCTTCGAGGTGCTCGCGGTGAAGGGGCTCGGCATCGAGAGATTCGAGGACAGGCCCCCCGTGACGCAGGATGAACTCCTGAAGTTCAGCGTCGGCGTATGGGAGTCGGCCCCGAAAGCGGACGCAATCGTGATCTCCTGCGGCGCCCTGAAGACGCTCGAGATTCTCGCGCCCCTCGAACAACGTTGCAAGGTGCCGGTCGTTTCCAGCCTGCCGCACGCGCTCTGGGCGGGCGTTCGCCTGCTCGGCTTCAGCGGATGCGCCCCCGGATACGGAATCCTGCTCTCCAAGGGATAGTTTGCCCGGAGACCAAGATATGCCCCAATCATGCAAAAGTTGAGTGCGGGATTGCTTATGTTCAGGCGACGAGATTGGGCGCTTGAGGTCCTTCTCGTCCATCCCGGCGGCCCGTTCTGGAAAAACAAGGACGACGGCGCGTGGTCGATTCCCAAAGGCGAGTACGCCGAGACCGAAAACGCCCTCGACGCCGCCCGCCGCGAATTCCGCGAGGAGACAGGATTCGAGCCCGGAGCTGAACTGATTCCTCTCGGCGAGATTCGGCAGCCCAGCAGGAAGATCGTGAGCGCATGGGCGTTCGAAGGCGACTGCGATCCGGCCGCCCTGCACAGCAACACGTTTTCAATCGAGTGGCCGCCCAAGTCCGGCCAGACGCGCGAATTCCCCGAAGTCGACCGCGCCGCCTGGTTCCCGATCGACGTTGCCCGGACCAAGCTCTTGAAGGGCCAGCTCCCGTTCCTCGACAAACTGATCTTGAAACTCCAAGCGCCTGAGCCCTAACCGCCGGAATCCTGCCCCGCGGGCCGCATCATCTTCGCCGCCATTTTCGCGATGAAGCGCCGCGGCGCCAGGCGTTCCCCCTCGACCATCAGCCGGTTCCTGGCGCCCGAGATGACGCAACTTTTGCCTTCGAGAAGCCCTTCGAGGCCCACGCGGGCGACTTTTTCGGCCGTTTCCGCCACGCGGAACATGCGATCGGGCTGCTGCGCGACCTGCTGGAACTCCGTGTTCGTCGAGCCGGGGCATAGCGCGCAGACGCGCACGCCGAATTGGCGGACTTCCTCGGCGATGCCTTCCGCGAAGATCAGATCGAACGCCTTCGTCGCCGCATACGCCGCAATGAACGGCACGGCCTGAAATGCCGCCGTCGACGCCAGGATGAGGATGTCGCCGTGCCGCCGCTCGATCATCGCCGGAAGGTACAGCCGCGTCAGATGGACGACGGCGGAACAGTTGACCTGGACCATTTCGATCAGGCGTGCTTCGTCGATTTCGTGCGTGTACCCGAACGCCCCAAACCCAGCGTTGTTGATCAGCAACTCGACGTCGATGCCCTTCCCGGTCGTGAACGCGTGAATCTCGCGCGTCGCTCCGGGCTGAATCAGGTCAGCGGCAAAGACTTCGGCTCGGACGCCGTGCTTTGCGGAGAGATCCGCTGCCAGCTTGGCGAGACGGTCCGTGCGCCGGGCCGTCAGGACGAGGTTCGCGCGTGCCGCCGCCACCTGTTCGGCCAGCGCCCAGCCGATTCCGGCGCTGGCGCCTGTCACCAATGCCCACTTCCCGGTCCATCGGTTGTGCGAATTTGCAGACACGGATGCCTCCTCTCAGCAAAAAAGCATCAAATCACACTTGGGGATGCTTCGAAAGCAGGAAAACGGAGTTCTAAGACATGTGGAGCCGCGAATCAGGCCGCGCGATCTGTTCGGGGGAAGACCGTATCACGAAGACGCGTGCCCTGCTCCTTCAGTCGGTCGAGGAGCCGGCGCGCCCAGACGAATTCCGCGGCCAGAACGCCAAGGGCCAGAACAATCGTCAACCAGCCAGGACCCGGCGTGACGATCATGACCACGCCGATGGCGAGGAGTGTGAAGCCGAAGACGATTCGGAGGATCCGCTTGGCCTGTTGGAGCGTCTTGATCATCATCTCTTCTTCTTCGACTTCCTCGCTGATTCGATCGCTCTTCTCATCCGCGATCGCTTCAGCTACCGCGTTTGATGCACCAACTGCGACACACGCTTCCAAAAAATTCAGAGCACGTCCCATGCCAATTCATCCGCCGCTTGCCGAATGCGTTCGTGCTGCTGATAATGGACTTCGCTCGCGGCGCGTTCGAAAAAGTTTCGCCGCATCCCAAATGTGGGAAATTTCTTCTCAGCGAGGATGAAAAAATGGAGCTTCTGAGCGTCCGCATGGAAATTCCCGACGGCGCAAATCTGATTCTGGGACATTCGCACTTCATCAAGACGGCCGAGGACCTGTACGAAGTCGTGGTCAATACAGTCCCAGGCGCGAAATTTGCGGTCGCGTTCAACGAAGCCTCTGGACCGTGCCTCATCCGCGTCGAATCAAACGACGACGAGTTGCGCCGCGCGGCAATCGCGAACGCCCAATCGATCGGCGCCGGGCACGCGTTCGTGCTTCTCATCCGCCAGGCGTATCCCATCAACCTGCTGAGCCGCGTGCGTGACTGTTTCGAGGTCTGCACGATCTTCTGCGCCACGGCGAACCCGGTCGAAGTGATCCTCGCTAAGACCGAACAGGGCCGCGGAGTTCTCGGCGTCGTGGATGGCGGTTCGCCCAAGGGCGTCGAAGGTCCGAAAGACACGAAGCACCGTCGCGAATTCGTCCGCAAGATCGGATACAAGCTCTGATCCCCGGTCCAACACCCGAGCTCGACGTGTATTGGCCGCATTTCGACATACATTTCGGCCGAATCGGGTGAGACTTTAGGCTTTGGCTGCGGCAACCGGGGTTTGCGGCGGCCGAATTGGACTTGCCCGCAGGTTAGAACTTATAGACGACGCCGGCTGAGACCTTCGGGCTGTACTGGTAGGTGCCGAAGTAGCGTGTTCCGACCATGTCCGCCTGCAAGCGAAATCCGAGCCGCCGGTGAGGCGGGATGAGGTCAACTCCGCCGCCGGCCTCGAAGCCGAAGGCATCCTGGCTGCCGTAGGCCGTCTGGGGCGTGAGGTGCGACCCGCCGACCAGGCCGTGCGCCCACAGTTCAAGCCCGCGCGGTCCCGTCCACCGGAACCTCACACCCCCCAATCCCAGCACGAATTTTGAACTGACTCCCGATTGAGAGCCGAAAGTGGAGACAAACTCGCCGTCGGCGGCAACCCAGTCCCGGAGAAAGTAGGCCAGCGAGAAATTGAGGCCGTTCATGTTCTCGGTAACGTTGGGCACTGCATAGAAGCGAAAGTAGGTGTAGCCGGCGTACGCTTCGAACCGGTATTCCGGGAAAACTGCAAAGACGCCTTGTCCCTGTTGGGCTGCGGCAGCCGAAGCAGCTGGGTCAGCCACGGGTGCAGCGGTGGCGGCGCGCGCCACAGGAGCTAGGGCCAGAGGGGCGCCCAGCTCAGCCGCGACCAGATTCGTAGTAGGAGACTCCGACTGCACGGGGCTTCCCGAAGCTACCTGCGCCCCGGCGCCACACGCGAAGATGAAAAGGGCCCCGCATACGACTGCAATGTACCTCATGGCTCGCCCCCCTTGCCGGTCCCTGCTCCTCCTTCATTAGAACTGGCCCGGCAATTCACTGTCTATCTATTTGGCGCGGGAGGACGCGAGGGAATTACTGTCCCTACGGCCCGGTGCTCTTTGTACGTGTCGAGGCCGGCACACAGGCGCGGACGCGGTACCCTTGACGGCGATAAAGGGCATTTGTTACGATTCCGGTGCTGCTTAACCGGCAGCGCTTATCCAGAGTGGCTGAGGGGACAGGCCCTAGGAAGCCACAGCAACCTGGTGCTAGTGCCAAGGTGCTAATTCCTGCCCAGTGGGGAGAGATAAGATCCTCAACTGACCCCGAGCCTTCGGGGTCGATTGAAGATTCAACTCCCAAACTGAAGTCCAAGAGAGTTCCGGCATCCGTTCCTGCGGATCCCATGCTCTCTATATACTATGGCGCACCGGGCGCCGCGTGGCTTGTCGCATCTGCAAGCTCACGCGCGCACGATGCCGAAAAGGGAGTGACACATGAAGTTCGCAACGAAGACGATCCACGCGGGCCAGCCGTCGGAGCCGGAAACAGGCGCGCTCGTCGCCCCGATTTTCCAAACCTCAACCTACGAACAGGAGGCCCCCGGGCAGGACAAGGGTTTCTCCTACTCGCGCACCAACAATCCGACGCGCCAGCGGCTCGAGGGCGTGCTGGCGGCGCTCGAAGGCGTCGAATACGCCGCCGCGTTTGCGTCGGGTCTGGCGGCCGAGAATGCAGTGTTGCAGGCATATCTGCGCCCCGGCGACGAAGTGGTGATTCCTCTCGACGTGTACGGCGGCACCTACCGAATCCTGAACAAGGTCTACCAGCCCATCGGCGTGGTCGTGAAGCAGATCGACACGAGCGACTTGGCGGCGATTGAGAAGGCCCTCACGAAGAAGACGCGTTTCCTCTGGATCGAGTCGCCGACAAATCCGCGCCTCCTGATCACGGACATTAAAGCAGCGAGCAAGCTGGCGCACGCGCAGGGCGCGCTCGTCGTGGTCGACAATACCTTCGCAACTCCCTACTTCCAACAGCCCTTCGAGTTGGGAGCCGACATCGTGGTCCACAGCGTGACGAAGTATCTCGCCGGCCATTCCGACACAGTCCAGGGCGCGGCGCTCGCCAAAGAAGCGGCTGTCTTCGAGCCGATCAAGTTCCTGCAAAACGCCACGGGCGCGGTTCCTTCGCCGTTCGACTGTTGGCTCACGATGCGCGGGTTGAAAACGCTCGAATTGAGAATGCAGCGACACGAAGAAAACGCTGCCGCCATCGCCAACGCTTTGCACGGCCATCCGCTCGTCCGCCAGGTCTACTTCCCCGGCCTCCCGAGCCATCCGGGCTACGAAGTCGCGCGTCGGCAGATGACCGGCTTCGGCGGCATGGTTTCGATCGACCTGAATGGAACGGTCGAAGACGTTTCGACGTTCGCGTCATCGCGGCGCTACTTCACGCTCGGGGAGAGTCTGGGCGGAGTAAAGGCGCTGATCTGCCATCCGGCAACGATGACCCATGCTTCGATTCCCGCCGAGGCGCGCGCCCAGCTCGGCCTTACCGACACGCTGCTTCGCCTTTCGCCGGGATGCGAGAACTCGGAAGACCTTGTCGAGGATTTGCTCGAAGGGCTCGCCGAACTCGATCGCGCGCAGGCTGCGCGCAAGCCGGTCAGCGCGTCGGCCCGGTAGTCTGGCTCGACCACACCCGAAATGGGAACGGGCACGGCATCGCAGGCGCCGTGCCCCCGCAAGCTGAAACACCTTGCTTCCGCTCAAGTCCAATAGAACTTAGAGTCCTGAGGGTTTTCTCCGGGCTGCGATAGAATGCCACAGCTATCGGAGCCGAAGACTTTGGCATCGCGCAAAGTTCGATGGGGAGTGCTGGGCGTGGCTTCGATCGCCGTCCGGCGAGTAATCCCGGCCATGCAGAAGGCCAACTGGAGCACAGTGGCGGCGATTGCCTCGCGCGAGTTGTCCAAGGCAGAGCGGGCGGCGCAAGCGCTCGGAATTCCCAAGGCATACGGATCGTATGAGGAACTGCTCGCCGATCCCATGATCGAGGCGGTCTACAATCCGCTGCCGAACAACTTGCACGTACCGTGGTCGATTCGCGCGGCCGAGGCGGGAAAGCACGTCCTGTGCGAGAAGCCGCTGAGCGTGACGGCCGAGGAGGCAAAGAGCCTGGTTGCGGTGCGCGATCGAACGGGAGTGAAGATCGGCGAGGCGTTCATGGTGCGCACGCATCCGCGCTGGCTGCGGACGCGCGAACTGGTCCGCGCCGGGCGGATCGGGCAGTTGCGAGTGATCTCGGGTTCGTTCAGTTACTTCAATCGCGACCCCGGGAACATACGCAACTTGCCCGAATACGGCGGAGGGGCGCTGCTGGACCTTGGCTGCTACCCTGTGACGCTGTCGCGGTTCATGTTCGGGGAGGAGCCGTCGCGCGTCATCGGACTCCTCGAGCGCGACCCGGATGCGAAGACCGACAGGCTGACGTCGGCGATCCTCGAATTCCCTTCCG
>Ga0187872_10001540_pt1 | contig 22974 bp, 17 predicted proteins | sample June2016WEW_16_4_FD_132973 | JGI IMG/M metagenome (GOLD analysis project Ga0187872, IMG submission 132973) | Peatland microbial communities from SPRUCE experiment site at the Marcell Experimental Forest, Minnesota, USA - June2016WEW_16_40 | ecosystem: Environmental > Terrestrial > Soil >...
CGACCGGCTGTCGCCGATGGTAGCCCGCCCGGGCGATCCCGGAGACTCGTTGCCGCTGGCCGAAATCAAGGAACAGATCAGGATTGACATCGCGCTGGGCGGTTCCTGCACGGGGGCAAAGCGCCGGGACTTCGACTTCTATCACGAGGTGCTCAAGTGGGGACTTGACCGCGGCATGCGCGTCGCCAAGGGCACACAGCTCGTGCTGCAATTCGGCACCCTCGGGGTCAGGGACTATTGCATCTCGAAGGGATACCTGGAGACGTTCAAGGTAGTAGGCGCCGAAGTGGTCTCGCCAGGCTGCGGCGCGTGTGCCAACTGCGGTCCTGGCCAGTCAACGAACGAAGATCAGGTCACGATCAGCTCGATCAACCGAAACTTTCCTGGGCGCTCCGGGCCGGGCAAGGTTTGGCTTGGCAGCCCATACACCGTCGCGGCCAGCGCGCTGGCAGGTTACATCACCAGCTTTCAGGCTCTGCGGGACAAAAGCTGAGCCTCGGCTTGGAGCCTGCGGCAGCAGTCACGCAGGCCGCTTACGAGCGAGTTGTCGGCACGATTGCCATCACCGCGCGGTGCTCGGTGTCCTGGCGGCGTCAAGGTCGTTGCGGATGATCTTGCCGCCCTTCATGACAAATTTGATACGCCCGAGCTCGGTAATGTCTTTCAGCGGATCGCCGGAGACCGCGACGAGATCGGCGTACTTTCCCTTCTCGATTGAGCCGATCTGATCCTGCCAGCCCATCATTTGCGCGGCGACGGTCGTGGCGGATTGGATGGCCTGGGCCGGGGTCATGCCATGGTGGACCATCCATGCGAACTCGTTGACCTGCGTGCCATGCAGATAAGGATGACCGTCGGCGCCGCTGCCGAAGGCGATTTTCACGCCGCGGGCCAGGGCCATGCGGAAAACCTTGTCTCCGAGAGCGGGGAAGCTGTACTTGCCGCCGGAGGTGACGCGATCGTGCTCGACCACGTCGGGCATCGAGTAGCGAAAGCCGGTGGGCACGTAGTAGAGGCCCTTTTGCACCATCATGGCGATCTCGGATTCGTCAAGGCCCTCGCCATGCTCGATGGAGTCTGCGCCGGCCATGATGCAGTTGCGCAAACCTTCGCCGCCGAAGGCATGGCAGGCGACACCGCGATGATGGCGATGGGCTTCGTCGACGATGGCCTGCACTTCGTCCAAGGTGAAGGTGGGATCAGCCAGCAGCTCGCCCGTGGGGCTGAACGAGTACTCTCTCACCGCGAAGAGTTTAATCCAATCGGCGCCATAACGAATCTGATCGCGCACGGCGGCGCGAGCCTGCTCGGCTCCGGCGACCGTCTGCGCGCCGGCGGGAATGGTGACGTCCGGCGTGCCGATGCTAGCGGGGCCGGTGTTGAGTCCGCGGGTCGAGACCTGCATGCGCGGACCGTCGAACATGCCGCGGGTAATGGCGTCGCGGATGTCAACGTCGCCGTATCCTTCGCCGTGCGTGCCGACATCGCGCATCGTGGTGAAGCCGGCGCGCAGATCAGTCTGTGCTTCCTTGAGCGCGAGTAGCGTCCAGGCTTCACGGGATGTCTCCACGCGGCCGGCGGGCGTGAGGCTGTCGTATACATGGGTGTGCCCGTCAATCAGACCCGGAAGCACGGTGGCCTGGCTGAAGTCGATCACCTGCGCGCCGGCCGGAATTTTGACTTGGGCGGCTGGGCCGGCATCGCTGATGCGCTCGCCTTGGATGACGATGACCTGATTGGTCAACAACTGGCCGGACTTGCTGTCGAACAGTCTTCCGGCTCGCACGGCGATGACTGGCGGCGCCTGGGCGAAAAGTGAAGCGACAAGAGACAGCGTAGCGATCGAAACAGCCAACATAAATTTAGGGCGAATCATGAGTATCTCCAGCCTTTCTTAAACTCGAAAGCTTTGACCGCTTTCTCTCGTACTCTCCATGCACGAGAGCGCACGTTTCACAGCGAGCTTCGCATGCGAGTACGGCTAATACAACAGCTATTCACATCATCTATTTGCCTCTATTGTAAGAGCTGATGGCAAGGGTGTGGCCGATTCCTGCCGGTGCTGCTACCCGTTCGCCGCCGCAACGCCCAACATGGGGCGAAATCATTCCTCGTTCGCAAATGAAGCTTTGGGCCTTGTAAAACCGCTCACGAGAAGTACAATTCGAGCGATTCAGGACTGAATAGAATCCTGCTAAACCGGGTCTACAACCCTGCAAACACGCCCCTGGGAGACAAGATGGAACTCAACCTGAAACTGAACCGACGTGAGTTACTGGGCTCAGGCTTAGCTTTGCTGGTGACGACACACGCTCAGAACGCAATCGCGCAGAACACCAAGCCAGGCGATGATGCTGGCGGACGATCTCCCGCCTATGGCGCAGCGGCGCTGGGCTTGGGCATTACAAGCACCTTTGCCCGCTTCCTGTCCGGAATCCAATTCGACCAGCTTTCGCCTGCTGCGACTCACGAGGCGAAGCGGGCAGTGCTTGACTGGATCGGATGCGCGCTGGCCGGCAGCCGGCACCCAACCGCGGAAAAACTGCGCGCCACCTTCGCGGAGATTGGCTCGCTACCTGTCGCCACGGTATTGGGTCGCGGCGGCCTCAAGCTTAGCCTTCTGGAAGCCCCAGTGGCGAACGGCCAAATGGGGCATGTACTGGACTTCGACGACACGCACCTCGGCGGGGTGATTCTTCACACCAGTACCGCCACTCTGCCTGCGTTGTTTGCCTTGGGCGAAAGACGCAAGTCTTCAGGTCGAGACTTGATCGTCGCGTTAGCCGCGGCTTTTGAAGCCGGTATCCGCGTGGGGCAGGCTGCTCCGCGCCACCATTATGGGGGCTGGCATCTAACCGGCACCCTGGGCACGATTGCCGCCACCGCCGGATCGGCCCGGCTCATCGGACTCGATGATAAACAGACCACCTATGCCTTAGGGATCGGCTGCACCCAAGCTGCCGGCATGCAACAAAACCGCGGCAGCGACTGCAAGTCCTTGCACGCAGGCAACTCAGCCTACCACGGCGTGTTGGCAGCCATGTTGGCATCCAACGGCTTCAACAGTTCGCCGGAAATCCTGGAAGGGAGCCTGGGGTTCGTCAAAATCTTCAGCAGCACGCAGCAAATCGATGCCATCACCGCCGGACTCGGCCAAAGTTGGATGATTACCGGGAACGGTTACAAACCCTACGCCTGCGGCGTGGTGTTGCATCCTTTGATCGATGCCATGATCGAAGTCTCGCGCAAGGCAAGTCGGCCTGCCGCGTCACTGGATCACGTCGAAGTGCTGGTCCATCCGGATGTCATCCGCATTACGGGTGTAGACGCGCCGGGATCCGGCTTGATGTCGAAATTCAGCTCCAATCATGCGGCCGCCGTGGCCTACATCGACTAGGCCGCCGGGGTATCCCAATTCAGCAATGAGCGCGCCAGAGATCCGACGGTGCAAGCTTTACGGAAGCTGATTCAGATCAAGACGGTGCCTTCTTTCCGATTAGATCAAGCCGTCGCAACGGTGTTTACTAAATCCGGCGCGACATACGAAGCTCGGATAGAGCATGCCACCGGAACCGTCAGTAACCCGATGTCCGATCAAGCGCTGAATGAAAAGTTCCTCGGCAACGCGACAATGGCTATCAGCGCCGACCGCGCTCGTCGCGTCGTTGACTTAATTTGGAGGCTTGATTCGCTCACGGATGTTGGCGACTTGGTTCGGGCTTGTGCCTAGCTGTTCGGCGGGGTCTTCCGTTGCTTCCATAGGCGGTCTGCTGAGTGTAGGCAGTGAGATTTGCTGCAAGCCTGTGGCGACGATTCGCAACACAAGTCTCTCTATTTAACTTTGACGTATTTCCTCAGGTTGTGGGCACCGACGTCGGCTGCGTAGATGTTGCCCTCTTCATCGGCGGCAATGCCTGAAGCCGATGTTCCCCACACCTGTTTGTCGAGGTCAGCGGGGTCTGGAATGAAGGCCTTGAGCGACCCGTCCTTCGCGCTTCCAATCACGATGCCCCTCAACTGGCCTTTTTTCTCCTTCGGATCGGAGCATGACGCGCCCACATAGATCGTGTCGTCTTTCCCGACAAAGACAGAACTCGGCTCACCAAATTGCTTCCACGCTGCAATAAAGTTGCCGTCCTGGTCGAAAACCTGGATTCGTTTGTTTCTGCGGTCGGCGACGTACACACGATTCTGTGAGCCGCCAATGAAAATGTCGTGAGGTTCGTCGAACTCGCCAGGCCCACTTCCCAAGCGTCCCCAAGCCTTGATAAACCGGCCATCCTTGGAAAACTTCACCACGCGTGCAGTCCCGTACTTAGTTGCATAGTGGCCGTCTGCTACAAAGATTGTGCCATCGGGTGCCACGGCAATGCCGGTCGGCCGGTCGAATGTATCCGGGCCATTTCCGGCTACGCCCTCTTTGCCGAGCATCATCAGCACCTTGCCGGTCGGACTCAGTTTTAGGACTTCCTGGCCCATGACTACGCCGTCCGCGTTCTTGGCCGGCATGCCGAGCACCACCTCTTCGTCATTCACATCGCTCGTCCACAGGTTTCCATCTCCATCGACGGTGAACCCGTGCGCATATGCGAACAGCCCGGCGCCAAAGCTCGTCAGGAGCTTCCCTGAGGGATCAAACTCCAGGATTGGCGGGTTCGCATCTCCCCGGTTAATGCACGTAGCATGGCCAGGAGGTACGGTGTTGAAGCAACGCTGGAACACCCATATATTGCCCTTGCGATCAAGATGTACCCTGATGACCTCTCCCCAATGGCCTCCATTCATGGTCTTGGGAAGCGTTGGCCAGCCTTCCACAAGGCGATACGGATTAGGCAGTTCGGCTGGATTTGGATATTGGGCTTGTTGGGCCAGTGCTGCCACTCCGCACGTAAAGATGGCGACAGCAGTTGCTATGGATTTGAATACGGCACGACCTGCACACGACATCCTAGTTCTCCAATAGAGAATGCAGGATTCCATGTTGCCACCGAATCCGCGTCTTCAATTTAAGACGTGGCAAGATTCTATACCAGCCCCGCTCGCTCACAACGCTCGGTTGCGATCCAACAAGCTGCCGAAAGCTGGCGGAAAACACTTCAGCTTCAGTCTGCTCATGTTGGAGAAGAAGTCGCCGTTGGCGCGCAGATTTGCTTTATCGAGATCACAACTCTCGCCACAAGCAAAAAACATCTCGCGACCGACAACAAACGGCGTATCTGAGCACGGTTGCTTATGACTGAGGGAACAGGCGCGTCGGAGCAAACTCATCATGCCTTAAAACTTCACTCGCGGTAAACCGCCCGCGAGCGGTTCTAATCAGGCAGTCCATAATCTTGTCCCCCGCCTGTTCCAACGTGGTTTCCCGACTCATGACGCCGCTTACGTCGACATCGATGTGTTCAGGAATAAGTCTACAAGACCTAGGATTAGCGCAGATCTTTACTACTGGAGTTATCGGATTACCAAGATTATTTCCCCGTCCCGTAACAAATACGTTCATCACGGCACCAGCCGCCGCCATAGCTGTAACCAAGTCGGCTGCAGCAGATGAGGTGTTCATGAAATGAAGACCGGGGGCCGACGGGGCTTCAGCTGTGTTCAAAATGCCCATGATCGGGGATTTGCCGATCTTCATAATAGTACCTATGGCCTTCTCCTCAATGGTAGTTATCCCACCGGCGATATTCCCCTGCGTTGGTTGCGATCCAAACAGATCTTCACCGTGTGAGAAGATCACGCGCCTACGATCTGTATCTCACCCGTGAGCTGAAACACGCCGAAATCGTCAGGGCGCCGACATCTCCCACCGTGACGGACGTCTTCATCCAGCAGAAGTGTGAGGTCGCGGCCGGGGTAAAACAGCAGTTGGAAGCGGATGCGAAACGCATTTCGGGTGTGCGCTTATTGGATGGCCACTTCATGGAGATTAGGCAAGCCATGGCAACGCCAAAGAGTCGCGAGCCGGCGCATGCTTATCTCAGCGCCTTCATTGAAGAAATGAAGCGCTCCGGGTTCGTGGCCGAAGCGCTTGCGCGACACCGGATCAAAGGGGCAGCGGTTGCGGCGTTGACCGATCAATAGGGCCGATCAGGCGACTGTACCTACCCCTAACTTTCTTAATTCTTAATCGGCCCGACGTATTCCGTTCTGGGCGCTGCCGTTGATCGGCTGGGCATCCAGGCCGGCCGCCATACCGTGTAGGGACTTGGGCGGCAGCGCGTGCAGGCTGCGGGGAGCCTCATGCGCCGGTGCGCGGTCCCCGCGAAGATGAATCGCGCGGCATGATCGAACCGGCGCTCGAGACTGCGTTTTCCGCGGAGCTTAGGCAACCAAAACTGCCTCCCCCTTGAGGACCTCATCCACCGGTGTGCATTTCAGGCCAAATGCTTCGGCCACACCGCAGTAGGTCACCAAACCGTCGGCGATGTTGATGCCGGCCTTGATGCCCGGGTTTGACGAGGCAGCCTCTCTCCAACCTTTGCTTGCGATAGTCGCCGCATACGGCAGGGTCGCATTGGTCAGCGCCATGGTGGATGTCAGCGGTACGGCTCCGGGCATATTGGCCACGCAGTAATGTACTATGCCCTCAACCTCGTACGTTGGCTCCTGATGCGTGGTGGGCCGCGAAGTTTCAAAGCAGCCACCCTGATCAATAGCCACATCGACCAAAACGGCGCCTTTCTTCATGGTCTTGAGCATGTCGCGGCTTACCAGTTTGGGGGCCTTCGCTCCGTGCAGAAGGACCGCGCCGATGACCACATCGGCCTCCTGTATCAATTCCCGAATGGCTGCCGGTGAAGACATCATCGGGAAACAGTTTTTGGGCATGACCTCGGAGAGATGGCGCAGACGGTCAAGGTTCGTATCCAACAGATAGACCTTGGCGCCCAGGCCACATGCCATTTGTGCAGCATGGGTGCCGACCACCCCGCCTCCCAGGACCAGCACCGTGGCGGGTGCCACGCCCGGGACACCGCCCAGCAGGACACCTCGCCCGCCCTGGGCCCGTTCAATATACTTGGCACCCTGCTGAACTGCCATTCGCCCGGCCACCTCACTCATGGGGGTCAAAAGCGGCAGGCTGTTGTCGGCGCCTACGATGGTTTCGTATGCGACACAGATGCAGCGCCGTTTGATCATCGCCCTGGTCAGCCCTTCCGCTGCGGCAAAATGGAAATAGGTAAACACGATCTGCCCCTCGCGAATCATCTCGTATTCGGACGGTTGGGGTTCCTTGACGTGCATGACCAGCCCGGCGCGTTTATAGATCTCGCGCGGGGTGCTCACGATTTCCGCTCCGGCCTGGCGATAGGCTTCATCGCTGAAACCGCTGCCGACACCTGCCGATGTTTCCACCAGTACCTTGTGGCCGTTGCCAGTCATGAACTCGACTCCGGCCGGGGTCATGCAGACGCGATTCTCTTCGACTTTGATTTCCTTCAGAATCCCGACGATCATGTCAAACTCCCTTCATATAACTGTGCGTTGCGCTTGCGGAGCAGGCAGCACACGTAATGAGTTACGGTCAGAGCATAGCAATAAAAACAAAATGCTATCTTGCAAATATTCGACTAAAATCGCAGGTATTGATGGATTGCTTCAATTAAAGAGGATTTATATGCAGAATATGCCAACCTGCGACATTGACAAGATCGATCGAGCCATTTTGAGAGTGCTGCAGAAGGACGGCCGTGTGTCAAATGTGCAGCTTGCCGACCGGGTCGGACTTTCCGAATCGGCCTGCCTGCGCCGTGTTCGCCTGCTGGAACAGAGCGGCATTATTGATCGATATGTGATGTTGATCAATCAGGCCGCCGTCGGAAAACCGGGCAACGTGTTTGTCAGGGTTACCCTGGAGGGGCAGCAGAAGGAGAAACTGCAGCAGTTCGAAAAGACGGTAGCCGCCGTACCGGAAGTCATGGAGTGTTATCTCATGTCAGGCGACTTCGATTATCTGCTGCGGGTGATCATTAAGGACAACTTGGATTACATGCGCGTCCATGACAAACTTACCGGCCTGCCTGGGGTGCTGCGCGTCCAGTCTTCGTTTGCTTTGCGCACAGTGCGTAAAACAACCGAACTGGCACTGGATAATTGATCTGAAACTCCGCAGCACATGCCTTGCCAGCAGATCTCGATTGACGTTCCATCCCTCTCCTCGCTACTATTCTGCCTCCGCTGAAAGTCTCTGCGCACAGGCGTCCAACTGAGTGTCTTTTGCGTGCGTTGGAGCAAGCTGAGGAGAAGCCATGCATAAACGTAAACCAGCATTTGGAAAGCATCTGCCACTGACATGCTTTGCATTGTTGATGCTGTCATTCACGGCCATTCTTGCTCCGGCGCAGGCCGCGCCCAAGCAGGCGGCGGAAACGATCGCCATAAAAGGTCTACTGCAGCCGGCCGAAATCCTGATCGACCGTTGGGGCGTACCACACATCTACGCCAAGAACGAACCCGACCTATTCTTCGCCCAAGGGTTCAATGCTGCCCGCGACCGGCTCTTTCAGATCGATCTCTGGCGGCGCCGGGGCCTGGGGCAGCTATCGGAGATCTTCGGACCGACGTTCATCGAGCAGGACAAGGCGACGCGCCTGTTCCTCTACCGCGGTGATATGCAGAAGGAATGGGCCGCCTACAGTCCGGACTCAGAGCAGATCGCCAAGTACTTCGTCGCCGGCATCAATGCCTATATCGACTGGCTAGGGCAGCATCCGGAACGAATGCCGTATGAGTTCCAAAAACTGAATTACAAGCCGGCAAAGTGGGTGTCGGAAGACGTGGTGCGGATTCGCACCCACGGCCTGACGGGGAACCTCAATTATGAGGTGGCGCGATCGAAGGTGGTCTGTGCCTCCGATATCAAAACCGACCAGATCCGTTACAGATTGCAACCGGAATGGCAGACACAGGTGCCGCCGGGGTTGGATCCCTGCTTGCCAGCCGACGTTTTGAAGGCGTTTACACTGGCGACTCAGGACGTGCGGCTTACGCCAAACGCATTAAAGGCGGCGAATACTGGTATCGCTGAGCTGGCCCTCGAGGTCGTGCCGAACGACAGAATCGAGGGAAGCAACAACTGGGTGATCGCGCCAGGCAAGTCGGCAACGGGACGCGCGGTCATGGCCAACGACCCGCACCGCGCTTACGGAGAGCCCAGCTTGCGCTATATTTCGCACCTGGATGCTCCGACGCTGCACGCGATTGGCGCCAACGAACCGGCGCTTCCGGGCATCTCGCTCGGACACAACAACTGGATTGCGTTCGGCTATACGCGTTTCTACATCGACCAAGAGGACCTTTATGTGTACGAACTCAATTCCGCCAACCCGGAGCAGTACAAGTACCAGGGCCAGTGGGAACCTGTCCGTGTAGTACGCGAGGAAATCAAAGTCAAGGGACAGCAAGTGGTGCCAGTTGATCTGAAGTTCACGCGCCATGGACCGGTGATTTACGTCGAGAAAGACAAGAACCGCGCCTTTGCCGTAAAGAGCGCGTGGCTGGAACCCGGCACGGCCCCTTACTACAACTCGATCCGCTATATCCGCGCCAAGAACTTCCAGGAGTTCAAACAGACGATCGGCAACTGGGGCGCACCTGGATTGAATCATGTCTATGCCGATGTAAAGGGCAACATCGGATGGGTGGCCGGCGGACTGGCGCCGATCCGTCCGAACTGGGACGGTCTGATGCCGGTTCCGGGGGATGGCCGCTTCGAGTGGGCCGGGCGTTGGAGCGGCGAACAGTTGCCGAGTATCTACAACCCGAAGGCCGGCTATATCACGACTTCGAACGAAATGAACATACCGGCCGATTATCCCTACAAGGAACGGAAACTCGGGTTTGAATGGGTAAACGGTTCGAGACACCAGCGGATTAGTGAAGTGTTGATGAAGCTGAACAAGGTGACTATCGAGGATTCGATGCGCCTGCAGAACGACGAGGTTTCTATTCCGGCGCGTCGCCTGGTAGCTCTCCTGCAGCCGCTCTCGAGCAACGACCCGAAGACACAGTCCGCGCTCGACGTGCTCAAAGGCTGGAACGCCAGCTTCGACGCCGATGGGCCGGCGCCGGCGCTGCACGAGGTTTGGTTCAGCCGCTATTTGGGAAAGGCCTTTAAGTACGCCGTGCTGAACAAGGCCGCCGCGGATTCCTTCGTCAACCCGGATACGGCCGTCATGCTGGACGCGCTGGAACGTCCAGAGACGCTATTCGGCGACAACGCCGGTCAGAAGCGAAATGAAGTGCTGCTAACAAGCCTGCGCTTGGGCTATGAGGATATGGAGAAGCTGCAGGGCTCCGATCCGAAACAGTGGAGGTGGGGAAAGCTTCACTACAACTTGAGCGAACACCCCTTTGCGGCAATTGTTGACGAAGCCACGCGGGCGAAGATCAACGTCGGACCGATCGAGAAGAACGGCAGTGAGTACGTTCCGAATAACTCCCAATACCGCAACACCGATTTCCGGCAGATGAATGGGCCCTCTGTACGGGTCGTGGTCGACGTTGGAACCTGGGATAACTCTCGCGTCATCAACCATCCCGGCCAATCGGGCGATCCAGACAGTCCGCACTACCGCGACTTGGCACCGATGTGGCGCAACGGGCAGTACTTTCCGCTGCTCTATACCCGCAAGGCGGTGGAGAAGGAGACGGAGAAGACGATCAAGCTTGTACCGCTGCAGTAAGGGGCCCGCAGGACGCATTATCACGGAGTTCGTCCGTTCGAAGAAGCCCGGCCGTTGTTGACCGGCCGGGCTTCAGCAACTACTTTGTTGCCACATCCCACTCCTGCTCACCGCTCCTGCACCAATCCACTGATCGCCTGCTGGTAGCGGTTGAGGTATTCCTGCCGACTGCTATAGCGTTCCGCAATCGACTTGCGCTGATCACCTGCGAATGAGGAACTTTATTGCTGAGATGCATAGAACGGAGTACTATCCCCCCCGACAAAAGGTTCTGTTCACCAACGAGGGGGCACCCATGGCTTCAAGCGAACCGCGAAGCGCCATAGAAGCAGCAACCATGCGACGAGTATCGTTTCGGCTCGTGCCGTTCCTGATGATCTGCTACTTCCTCGCATTCCTCGACCGCGTGAATGCAGGCTTCGCCGCCTTACAGATGAACAAAGCCATCGGCCTTTCGCATGCGGTCTTCGGCATCGGTGGCGGGCTCTTCTTCATCTCCTATATCTTTTGTGAGATCCCCAGCAACCTGGCGCTGGAAAAGTTCGGGGCGCGAATCTGGATCGCTCGCATCATGATTACCTGGGGCATGATCTCGGGCTGCATGGCGTTCATCGTCGGCCCATACTCGTTCTATCTCACACGCTTTCTGCTCGGCGCCGCCGAAGCCGGGTTTTTTCCTGGCGCTATCCTTTACCTGACCTATTGGTTCCCGGCCGAGTATCGCGGGCGCATCGTGGCCATCTTCATGATGGCCATCCCGATGTCCAGCTTCCTCGGCTCGCCGATCTCGGCGGCGCTGCTCTCTACCAGAGGGTTGGGGCTGCAAGGCTGGCAGTGGCTGTTCATCCTGGAGGCTGTCCCCGCGGTGCTCTTTGGGCTTTTAACGCTCTTCTGGCTGCCCAACCGCCCGGCCGACGCCAAGTGGCTGAACGGCGAGCAACGCCAATGGCTGATTCAGCGCCTGGAATCCGAGCACCACCAGGTCAAGGCCGTCGCGCACATGCCGCTGTGGAAGGTTTTGACCAACAAGTATGTGCTGGTGCTGGCGATCGTCTACGGCGGCAGCTCGGCCATCAGCAATGTGCTCTCGCTGTGGCAGCCGCAGATCATCAAATCTTTCGGCACGAGTAACATCCAGACCGGCCTGCTGAACTCAATTCCCTTTGGCTTGGCCTCGGTGGCGATGATCCTGTGGGGACGCCGCTCCGACCGCTCGGGCGAGCGCGTCTGGAATACGGCGCTGCCGATGGCGCTCTGTGCCGTTAGCCTTGGCTCAACCCTGCTCACCCGCTCACTAGTTGTGACCATGGTGCTGTTGAGCCTCACGCTAATCGGCAACTATGCCATCAAAGGACCCTTCTGGGCGCTCTCGACCGACTGGCTGTCAAAGGACACGGCAGCCGCTGGCATTGCCCAGATCAATACCGTCGCCCACATCGCGACTTTCGCCGCTACTTCGCTACTAGGGGTGATCCGGGATGCCACGGGCAGCTTCCCGCTTGCGCTTTTGCCGTTGACATTGCTGGCGACCGTGGCCAGTATCTCCATCGTGCTGATCAGCCGCAGCCGGCCGAAGGCGATGGCGATGGCGGCGCGGGCCAGTGCGGGAAAGTGAACCCATTTGAGTTTCAAGCTTGAGGAATCGCGCGCAGAGCTGCACGGAGCGCAGCCCGTCGGCGCTGAAGCTGACCGCCTCCTTTGACCGATGCCGATCAGCCAGCTTGTGGACGCCGCTCTCACCAAAAGACCAACTCTAAGACCGTAATGACAGCAGACGCTCCGCCCGAAGTAAAGATTTGGCCCGGGCAGCAAGATTGCCAGATAAATGCCGGAGATACGCATGGCCCGTACTAGATTGCGCAGTGGTGCAACTGTGCGTCCAGTGCTTCAGTACCGGTTTCGCTTGTTCGCTGCCGGTTGTATGGGGACCGCCAGCTCAGGCAACATCGAGCACCACATTGCCGATAACATCACCCCGCTCAACGATGTCGTGAGCTTCGGCGATGCTCTCCAGCGGCAGGCGCCGGGCGATGGTGTGGACAAGGCGGCCTTGCTTCAGCAAGTCATTCACCTCCGCGATCCCCGCCGCACGATCGGCCGCGGTAAGTTCGTATACGAGAAATAAACGGAGCGTGACGCTGTTCTGCATCAGCCAGAGGCTGGGCAGCGTCGATTCGTTCGCCGACATGCCGTAAATTACCACCGTCGCATACGGGCGCAGAACTGCCGGATAAAACCTGGCATTACGGCTGAGATCCACTTCAATCACCGCATCGACACCGCGACCACTCGTCAGCGTTCTGACGCGCTCGCCAACATCCTCTGTGCGATAGTTGATCACCTCGTCCGCTTCGGCGGAGCGCGCGTGTGCGGCCTTGGCGTCGTTGCTGATCGTGGTGATTACGCGTGCGCCACGCAGCTTGGCAAGCTGGATGGCGTAATGTCCTACGGAGCCCGCACCTCCGGCAACCAGCACCGTTGCACCTGGCCCGACCTGAGCCAGGCGAATGGCCTGAATCGCTGTCAGCGCCGGAATGCCGAGACAGGCGCCGACGGCGTAGTCGACGTTGTCGGGCAGATGGACTGCCTGCGCGGCCGGCAGAACGATGTATTCCGCCGCAGTGCCAAAGGGGCGCTTCCATTGTCCATTCCAAACCCACACGCGCTCGCCAACGCGGTCTGGAACGCCCGCACCGACGGCGTCAATATCGCCTGCGCCGTCGCTGTGCGGAATGATCAGCGGCGCCATCAGGGGACGTCCGAAACCGCCGCGGCGCACCTTCCAGTCCGACGGATTGACTCCGGAGGCTCGAAGCCTGACCCTGACCTCCCCAGGACCAGGCTCTGGCGTAGGCTGATGACCGACCCGCAGCACGTCGCGCGCCGGACCCTGTTCCGAATAGAAAGCTGCATGCATGAGATCCTCCCCCGATCACACCGATCGGCGGCCACAAACTCGCGGTTAGTGATTGGCCACAGTGCTTCCACCTGCTACACCGGCCAAGGTGGCCACTGCCCTGTCCAGAGAAGCCTCGGCAGCGGCCAAGTGTTGCCTATGCGCCTTAAGCCAATCAAAGTCCGTCCTGACACGGGCATGTTCATCGGCCACTGGTGTCTTCAGGCATTGTCTCACTTATTTAAGCCGTGGCTGGAGGCTGGTTCAGACGGTATTCCGCGACAAACTTCCCAGCCAATGGACTGGCGAGCATCTCCTCGATCAGGTCATCCTCGTCGCCCGGCAGCTGCTCGACGCTTTTCGTCAGCTTACCCAGCAAGGTGACCACGCGGAGGGCAGGTAGCAGCTCAGAACCCAGTGAGCGATGCCGATCAGTCCGATCAGTGGCTACTGCTTCAATCAAAGGTAGAGCTGCTAGGGCCCAGCTTCTTCGTTGGTATATCTCGGAGCTATCACGGCCGGGCTGACCGCGCGGCTGCTTCAGGGGAGATACCTTTCGCGAAACTGGTCTACCGAAAATGAGCGCCCGCGAAGCAAGGGCGCAGAATTCCGTTGTTCCCGGAAGCGTTCTCTGCGAAAATCCCCCACCTTGGGGTCTATAAGGTAAATCATCTTGAATTCGACTCGGGGTACGTAGCGCCGGCTTAGCAATTCCATGGGTGCGGCTTGTTGAGTCGTTCGTTGCGGTCCCGGGGCATGGAGCGGATTATGCAGCAGACAGTGACAGTCAAGGGAGCGAAAGGGAACCTGATTGGTGGCCAATGGCGGCCCGCAGCGGGGGGCGGCGTTCTCCCGGTGATCGATCCCAGCGACGGGCAGCCGTTCACGGCCATTGCCGAAGGCTCGCATCAGGACGTCAATGAGGCGGTGGCGGCGGCCCGGCAGGCGTTCGATGCCGTATGGAGCCGCACTTCGGCCGTGGAGCGTGGCCGCATTCTCACCCGCCTTTCGCGGCTGATCATCGAGCATCACGAGGAACTTTCAACCCTGGAATGCCACGACACCGGCAAGCCGATTCAGCAGGCGAAGAATGACATCACGGCCTGCGCCCGGTATTTCGAGTTCTACGGAGGCGCCACCGACAAAGTGCACGGCGAGACCATTCCGTTCACCGAGGGCTACCTCGCGCTCTCCATACGCGAGCCGTTCGGAGTCACCGGGCACATCATTCCCTGGAATTATCCCTCGCAGGTTTTTGGGCGCACGATAGGCGGCTCACTGGCCGCAGGCAATTGCTGCGTGCTTAAGCCCGCCGAAGACGCATGTCTGGCGCCGATCCGCCTGGCCGAGCTGGCCAGTGAGGCGGGACTGCCTGCCGGAGTGCTCAACATTGTCACGGGTCTCGGGACGGAAGCCGGTGCGGCGCTGGCCTCGCATCCGGGTATCAGTCATCTTTCGTTTACCGGATCGCCGGAGGTTGGCACTCTGGTAACGCAGATGGCGGCGAGCAACCACGTGCCGGTTACGCTTGAGCTGGGTGGCAAGTCGCCACAGGTCGTATTTGCCGATGCGGATCTGGACCAAGCGCTGCCGATGATCGTGAACGCCATCATTCAGAATGCCGGTCAGACGTGCTCGGCAGGCAGCCGGGTTTTGATCGAGCGCTCGATCTACGACAACACTATGTCGCGCTTGGCGGAGGTTTTCTCGCGGCTCAACACCGGCCCGGGAATGCGTGGCCTTGACTGCGGGCCGTTGATCAACCGCAAACAGTTCGAGCGCGTTACGCGCATGGTGGACAGGGCCGTCGCCGACGGGATCACCGTTGTCGCCAAGGGCGAGGTCGTCTCCGATGCCCCCAGCGGCGGCTATTACTTCCCGCCAATCCTTGTCGCCGATGTGCCCGTGGAGCATACGGTGGCGCAGCAGGAAGCCTTTGGGCCGGTGCTCGCCGCTTTCGCCTTCGAAACCGAAGAGGATGCAATCCGCCTGGCCAACAACTCGCGGTACGGCTTGGTCGCCGCGGTTTGGACACGCGACGGCGGCCGGCAACTGCGCATGGCGCGCCGCATTGCCGCCGTACAAGTCTTCATCAACAACTACGGCGCCGGCGGCGGCGTAGAGTTGCCGTTCGGAGGCATGAAGCACTCGGGCTTTGGCCGAGAAAAAGCACTGGAGGGCTTACGCAGTTTTACGCAAATCAAAACCATCGCTATTCGGCATGGCTGAGAATGGCCTAGATGGGGAGGAGCTGATGAAACTTAAGGAAAAGACTGCTTTAGTTACGGGTGCCGGCTCCGGTTTTGGCGAAGGCATTGCTAAACTGTTCGCCGAAAACGGAGCGAATGTAATTGTCAACGACGTGAACGAAGAGGGCGGCAAACGGGTCGTGGGGGAAATCGGCCGCGCCGGCGGCAAGGCGCTGTTTGTGCGTGCCGACGTGAGCAAGGATGCCGAGTTTGCGGCGTTGGTCAAGGCCGCCGTCGAACGCTTCGGCGGGCTCGATATCGTGGTCAACAACGCCGGAATCACCCACCGAAACTGCTCGATGCTGGAAGTGGATGAAGCGACGTTCGACCGCGTCTATGCCACCAACGTCAAGAGCCTTTATCTTTCCGCCCGGCATGCGGTCCCGGTGTTTCGCAAAAACGGAGGCGGCGTCTTCCTGAACGTCGCCTCAACTGCTGGCGTCCGGCCGCGTCCGGGTCTCACTTGGTACAACGGCACCAAGGGCGCTGCAATTATCATCACCCGTTCGATGGCGGTGGAACTGGCGCCCGACAAAATCCGGGTAAATGCCATCAATCCTGTACTGGGCCAGACTGGCATGACAACCATGTTCCTGGGAGAGGACACGCCGGAGCGGCGGGCAAAATTCATGGCGACCATCCCCTTGGGCCGTATGAGCACGCCGCTGGATATTGCCAAGGCCGCGCTGTTCTTGTGTTCCGACGATGCCGAGTTCATCACCGGGGTTTGCATGGAGGTGGATGGCGGGCGCTGCATCTAAACTAGCCTGTCCAAGAGCGATCATGGCCGGCCGCATCCACAACTAGCTAACCAATGGATCGTCGTGTGATCTGACTGCTCCTTAAGGAATAGTGACGTGTTCCGTGCGAAGATGGACTCTGGCCGCCAGAACGCGCGGAGCACATGGAGGCGTCAACGTTTCGCAGGGTATTTAAGGCATTCCAATATCGAGACTTCCGCCTGATGTGGGTGGGTGCCTGTACGTCCAGTATCGGCACCTGGATGCAGATCGTGGCGCAGGGCTGGCTCATCTATCGTCTGAGCCATTCGGCCTTTTTGCTCGCACTGGATCAGTTCCTCGGCGGCATTCCCATCTTCCTCTTCACGCTAATCGGCGGCGCGGTGGCCGACCGTGCCGAGAGACGGAAGATTCTCCTCGTTTCCCAGTACGTGCAGATGGCGAGCGCGACGCTGCTCACTGTGCTGGTGGCGACCGGACTGATACACGTGTGGCATATCCTCTGTCTCTCGTTCGTCTGCGGCTTGGCCCAGGCCTTTGGTGGGCCGGCGTACCTGGCGCTGATTCCTACGCTGGTCAAGAGAGAAGACATGCCGAACGCCATTGCGCTGAACTCGATTCAGTTCAACATGGCGGTCATCATTGGCCCCGCGCTCGCCGGTCAGGCTTTGGCAAGGTTGGGTGAGAAGTGGTGCTTTGGGCTGAATGCGCTTTCCTTCCTTGCGCCCATCGTTTCGCTCTCCATCATTACCTCTCGGTTCCTGCCGGAGATTACCACCGACTCGATCTTCAGCAGCCTGAAGCAGGGTATCAAGTTCGTTCGCATGCAGAACTCCATGGAGACACTCATCGTGCTGGCGTTCTGCATGACCGCTTTGAGCATGCCCATGCGGACCTATATTCCCGTGTTTGTCAAAGACATCTTTCATCGCGGCCCGGAAACCTACGGTAACCTGCTTTCACTTATGGGAATTGGTTCGATTTGCGGCTCGCTGATTGTCGCGGGAAGGGGCAACATACGGAACAAGGGGCGGGTCGCCCTCACCATGCTCATCTGCTTGGGTGCCGGGATTTCTGGGTTTTCCCTTTCGAGATCGTTGCCGGTGAGCTATGTCATGATGGTGATCGTGGGTGGTTCCATGATGGCGGTTTTTGCCACGGTGACTTCGCTGGTGCAGTTGATTACCACCAACGAAATGCGCGGCCGTGTGATGAGCGTATACAACTGTGCATTCCGCGGGGGCATGCCCGTGGGAAACCTGCTGTCGGGATGGCTCGTTCCCGTGTTTACGGCACCATTGGTGCTCAGCCTGAACGGATTGCTACTGATTCTGGTAGCTCTGTACTTTCTGCTGGTGCAACGGCGAGTGGCCGCGCTTTGATGGGCTGGCGGACTACATCGCTTCCGCTCTCTACAGACGAGCGACTGCGCTACGTTTGCGCGGTCAATTCTCCCACGGTAACTTCGAGATAGCGCTTTCTCGTTCGGGTAGCAAAAGAGTTAGAATGGCGGGGCCGTCACAGCTCCTGACGGGGAACTCTGGGATCCACGTAGACAACAGAACATCGCCATCGTGTCCATCCCTCGCCCAGGCATCAAGTGGGGAATTTAGGGGTTTAGCAGGCGAGTACCGGTGAAAGACGATTTGAGCGGAATGCGCAACCACCTCTCCAGCGCGCAAGGTGCGAGTCCATCCGAACAGGCTGCGACCGCAAGCCAGCAGAAGCTGGAGGGGCAGCCCCGGCCCGGCAATCGCCGCCGGGGTTCCATTCGACTCAGGCTTGTGTCTCTCGTTGTTGCTAGTGTGCTGCCGGTATGGATCGCCGCTGGACTCCTCGTTTACTACAACTATCAGAGCAGGCGGGCGCTTACCGAGCAGCGCATGTTGGAAACAGCGCGGGCGCTCACGATGGTCGTTGACCGGGAGCTGGCCAACATGCAGGCCGGCTTGAGCGTTCTCGCCACTTCACCTTCGCTCGTCTCTGGCGACCTCCCCGCCTTTTACCGACAGGCGCGGGTGATCCTGGAGGCTCACCCCGGCGACGACATCCTCCTGGCAGACGCGACCGGTCAGGAACTCGTCAATACACTTCTCCCATTCGGCGCGCCCTTGCCCAAGCGCGGCGTCCCGGATGCAGTTCGCCAGGTGTATGCGACAGGTAGGCCGCTTATCACCAACGTCTTCAAGGGCGCTGTGACTGGGCGCGTTCTGATCAGTGTGGACGTGCCAGTGTTCCGCGACGGGCGAGTCGTTTACGACTTAGCTATGACCGTTTCTCCTGATCGCTTTGCCACAGTCCTCTTGCAGCAGCACCTCCCGCCGGAATGGGTGGGAACGATCGTCGACAACGACCATGTAGTAGTTGCCCGAACCCATCTCCCGGAAAAGCTTGTCGGGCATCTGTCCGGCCCCGTCCTGTTGCAACGGATGGTGGCGGCGGCGGAAGGCACGGTGGAGCTTAACAACCTTGAAGGGATTCGGGTGTTCGACAGCTTCAGCCGCTCGGCGACGTCCGGCTGGACAGTGGTGATCGGGGTGCCCAAAGCAATCATGATGGCAGAGATATGGCGCTGGCTGTGGTGGATCGTTGCCGGTACGGCTCTGCTGTCCATCACGGGCATAACGGTGGCGGTATGGCTAGGACGGAGCATCGCCCGTTCCAGCGCTCGCGATGCGGAACTGGCGGCCATCATGGACGTCGTGCCGGCAGTCACGTTCATTACCCGTGACCCCGAATGTCAGCGGATAACGAGCAATCGCGCCGGGTATGACCTCCTTCGGCTGCCACCCGGAGCCAACACCTCAAGGTCGGCACCGGACAGTGAAGGTCCATCGAACTACCGTTTCCTGAGAGATGGAAGGGAGCTTACTCCCGGTGAGCTGCCGGTGCAGTTGGCTGCAACAGGACGCGAGGTCCGGGATTGCGAGTACACGATCGCATTCGATGACGGAAGCTCGCGGAGCGTTTTCGGCAACGCCGTTCCGCTGCTCGACGACCGGGGAGGAGTTCGGGGCGCGGTCGGCGCATTTATCGACATCACCGAGCGTAAGCGGGTGGAGCAGGAGTCGGTCGCGGCCAAGGAACTGGCGGAGAAAACGGTGGCGCAGTTCCGCGCCAACATCGACAGCATGTCAGAGGGAATGTACGTCATCGGTACCGACGGCAAGCGGCTGCTGACGAATCCCGCCTACTTCAGGATTCACGGCTTCGATCCCGCGCCTTCGGAGGAATTCGTCTCCTCGATTTCCGCGCTGCTGGAACGTTACGATCTGAACGGCAGGTTGCTTTCCCCCGAGGAATGGCCGGTCTCCTGCGCACTTCGCGGCGAGACGGTGCTGCAGTCGCAACAACGTGTGCGCAGGATCGATACCGGCAAAGAGGTAATCCTCAGCGTCAATGCGGTGCCCGTGCGGGATACCGCTGGGAACGTGACTCTGGCGGTTGTCACGATCGAGGACATCACCACCCAGAAACAGTCGGAGGCGGCGCTGATCCGCAGCGAGAAACTGGCCTCGGTGGGTCGCATGGCGGCAACCATCGCGCATGAAATCAACAACCCCCTGGAAGCGGTGACCAACGCGCTATACATCGCCAAATGCGACAGAGATCTGTCGGAAACAACTCGTCAGTACCTGGACATAGCAGACGCGGAGCTGAGGCGGGTCGCGTATATCACGCGACGGTCGCTGGGGTTTTATCGCGAGTCCAATGTACCGGCGCTCACCTCAGTCAATGCGGTGCTGGAATCTGCGGTTGACCTGCTGAAGGGCAAGATCAATGCCAAGAGCGCGGTCATCGAGAAACAATGGGGCGAACCGGTATGGATAATGGCCGTGGGTGGGGAGCTGCGACAGGTGTTCTCCAACCTTGTCGCGAACAGCTTGGATGCCATCGACAACCAAGGTACGATCAAACTGCGAGTGTCCAATGCCCCATCCATTACCAACGGCCGGCGCCGAGTGCGAGTGACCGTCGCCGATAACGGTAAAGGCATCACTCCCAGTGCGCTTGCCCATATCTTCGAGCCGTTCTTTACGACTAAAGGTTCTTACGGCACTGGCCTTGGGCTTTGGGTAAGCAAGCAGATCATCAAGAAGCACGGCGGTTCTATCCGCGTGCGTTCCAGCAGTAACAGAGCGCGTAGGGGAACGGTATTCTCGGTTATTCTGCCTGTCGATCCTGAGGCAGCGGCGTCAAGCCAATCGGCAGGGGCTTGAGCTGGCATCAGTTGGCGTAATGTGATCGTGGCTGCGGGCGGGCTTTGGGACCACAGACTTCTTCCTGAAGGCTTGGAGCTACTTGTAATGAGCGCATCGATGTATGGTCCTCGGTCCGAAACGCGACTGCGCGAAGAGATCGTCGAGTTCGGACGCTCGATCTTCGGGCGCGGATTGACGGCGGGCAGCAGCGGCAATATCAGCGCACGACTCGAAGACGGCTGGCTGCTCACCCCCACCAACGCATCGCTGGGCCGGTTGGATCCCGCCCGCATCTCCAAAATCGACTGGACGGGAAAACTGCTCAGCGGCGACCCACCCTCCAAAGAGGCATTCCTGCACCGCTCCATGTACGAGGAGCGCGCGATTCGTCATCCAACAGCTGCTAGCATGGATGATACCGTGGCAAACGCTACCTCGCGGAGTGGAAGTTTACAACCTGATTGGGGGCCAAATGCTGGTCCGACTGAAGCAAAATAATTATGCCAAATACTAATGGTTTCCGTGTCGCGGTACTTGCCGGGGACGGCATCGGTCCTGAGGTCATTGAGCCTACGCTCGTGCTCTTGGAGCAAGTTGCGCGTCGAGCAGGCAGTCCTTCTCTATCCTTCGAGCCTTTACCGGCTGGTGCCGCGCACTATGCAGCTACGGGTGAGGCGCTGCCGGCGCGTACGCTTGCCGCGGCGCGTTCGGCGGACGCAATCCTGCTGGGCGCAATGGGCGATCCCGCGATCCGCTATCCCGACGGGACCGAGATCTCCCCACAATTAGGACTGCGATTCGAGCTGGAGCTTTATGCCGGCGTACGGCCGGTGCGCTCGGTTCCCGGTATCCCCGGTCCGCTTGCGGACCTCCGCGCCACTGCCTTGGATTTTGTCCTGATCCGCGAATCGACCGAGGGCCTGTTTGCTTCCTACGGCAAGGGCACGATCGAGAACGATGCGGTGGCTCGCGAGACAATGGTGATTACCAGGTCGACAAGCGAGCGGTTGTTTGATTTCGCATTTCGCTTGGCGCAGAGGCGCAAACAAGATGGCAGGCCAGGCGTGGTGACCTGCGTTGACAAGGCAAACGTCTTCGCTGCTTTTGCTTTCTTTCGTCGGATATTCAACGAGCGCGCGATCTGCTTCCCGGAAATTCAGCCCAGATATGCATACGTGGATGCGACCGCTTTAGATATGGTCCGCAAGCCTTGGACCTTCGATGTGTTGGTGACCGAGAACATGTTCGGGGATATTCTCTCTGACCTAGGCGCGGGCCTGATTGGCGGCATGGGGATGGCGCCCTCCGGCGACATCGGTGACGAACATGCCGTCTTCCAGCCTTGCCACGGCAGCGCTCCCGATATCGCAGGCTCCGGCAAAGCGAATCCCACAGCCGCATTCCTTTCCGGGGCGATGATGCTCGAATGGCTTGCTGTCCAGCACCGTACACCGGCCTGCGCCGAGGCGGCCGCTCTGCTGCGCAAAGCGATCGACCGGGCCTTCGAAAAAGGGACGCTGATCACCTCCGAATTCGGAGGCAATGCTTCGACCGGTGACGTGACTCGGGCCGTGCAAGTGGCAATCGATCAGTTGGCAAACTGATCTTGGCCCTGCGAACAACGGAGGATTAGCTAAACGGGGTTGTGTGGGTAATTCCGTCCGAGATCGTCGCTCCACGCGAGCAGACAGCACGGTGTTCAAGTCGCAATGTTGCAGATCTTTGTTGCGTGTTCTGGCGATGAAATCTGCCAGGAAGTCGCCTCCCTGCCGGAGGCTCTTAAGGCCCTGGATTCGATTCTGTCTATTGGGTTCCGAAGTTCATCCCCTTGGTACACTAACCTAAACACAACGGGATTTCCGAGAGAGCCGATTGTAAGCGTCCCCTGACGGGCCGCTATTGGAAGTAGCAAGCGCTCTCTCAACTCGATTTCAGGAGCTCGAAATCTATGAAACCGGACATTCTTGCGGTCGACAAACTTCCCCCTTTTCTTGAAGATCGCCTGCGCGCAGCGTTTGCGTTCCATGATCGTACGAACGATGCGACCGCATTCGCCGCGATCGCAGGCAGAGTGCGCGGCCTAGTACTGTGACCGCATAGATAGGTAAGCTAGATAGGCACTTGGCAAGAAATGGATTGGAGTCTATAGCTATGTCATGCGTGGACGCAGATCACTTCAGATTCAACTTTCTCGACGGGAAC
>Ga0187872_10001542_pt1 | contig 22967 bp, 22 predicted proteins | sample June2016WEW_16_4_FD_132973 | JGI IMG/M metagenome (GOLD analysis project Ga0187872, IMG submission 132973) | Peatland microbial communities from SPRUCE experiment site at the Marcell Experimental Forest, Minnesota, USA - June2016WEW_16_40 | ecosystem: Environmental > Terrestrial > Soil >...
CCTTCTCGCCAAACCCCAGTCTAGGTTCGGCACCGCGTCGTAATGTGTAATACCGACTTTGCGGCCGGTTCAGGACGATTATTTTTCTAGTGTGTTCAACAACTTAGCGCCCAACCTCGGAAATCTTTTCCGAAGTTCATCCTTCACTTGCTAATAAGTAATCTCTGTGGAACGCGGCTCGGGCCGCTGGCTGGATCGTGTGCTTGCCTCCGACGCGCCGGGGCAATCAGGTAATGGGGGCTGGCTGCTCCATCTTTGTGGCCGTTCGACGGCCCACATCGCAGGGCTGTTCCACCCTGCCTTGGAAAAAGCCGGAGCCGCCAGTCCCCTAAAAGAGGTTCAAGTGTGACCGGCAAGACCTCGCCTGAGCACGGCCCCCTAAAAGAGCCGAGGATTCGCCGAGAAATCGCCGTATTAGATACTCAGCAGCGAGCGTCGATGTGATAGCCACGGCTCCGTGGCAATTCTCCTAGACACCGATGCGATCCAGCATGGGTCGCCCGCCGTCACGATCTAAGAGGACGATGGGGGAGCCCAGTTGAAACAGTGTGAGGCGTGATGTTTGAATTCCTTCAAGTCGCAGTTAAATCGCAATGAACCCATACACGAGCACAAACCGTGCTCCCAATGTCCGCCCGAGCCATTCGTCGATGCCACCCGTCCCACGCCCGATGTGGTGACTCTCTCAGAAGCCTCTCTGGCGGTGAGCGGATCGTCGTGCTTATCACCGGGCCCAACCTCAGTTGCCGAACCGCGACCCAACCTGTTGCAATTCTCCGACAGCGATAATAAGGTTCTTACCGCGATACCAGACCAGAGACGGAGGAAACATATGTCTCGCAGGTCTGGTCAGAACGGCCGTATCGAGCAACATGGGAAGTCTTGGACTGTCCGGTTTTGGTTGGACGTTCCAGGGCAAGCGGAGCGTGATTACAAGCGCGTGAAGATTTGCCCGGTGAACGGGGCCGGATCACTCAACAAGTCCGAACGGAAGCGAAGAGCGAAAGAGATCATCGCTGAGTCCGGAGCAGACTCCGAGGAAGTCTTCCGCGAAGCGGAAGCCGCGAATCTCGGAACAACGTTCAAGGAACAAGCTGAGAGATGGTTCAAAGCAGTGCAAACACGGAAGCGGAGGCCAATCAAGCCGCGTACCGCAGATGCGTGGGCAACCTATCTCTCTTACATCAACGCACAGATCGGGGAAATGCCGCTTACGTCGGTGAACAACCTCGCAGTGAAAGAACTCATTGCGAAGATGGCCTCCGAGGTAAAGAAGAACAAGCCGCGTTTCGCCGCGAAGACGATCAGCAACTACGTCCAGGTTGTAAAGATGGTGGTGGCGTCTGCAGTCAACGATAAAGGGGAGGAGATCTATCCAGTGAAGTGGAACCATGACTTCATGGATCTGCCCGAGGTCAAGGATCAGAGGACTCCTACTTTCTCTGCCGACGAGATCAGCACGATCGTCTCGAAGGCCGAGGGACAGTATCAAGTCCTCTATGCCTTGCTCGCGGGGACGGGTCTTCGGATCGAGGAAGCCTTCGCTCTCCAGGTGGAGGACATCGAACACTCTGTGATCCATGTCCGGCACAGTATGTGGAATGGCAAACCGTACTCGCCAAAGACGGCGGCGGGACTCCGCGAGGTGGACATCCATACCTCGCTGGCTGAGTTGCTACACGATCATCTAAATGGACGTTTTACGGGGTTCGTTTTCAGAAGTGCAGTAAAAACTCCGCTAGCTCGCTCAAACGTGTTGCGGAGGAGCCTACACAAAATCTTGGGAGAGATGGGCCGCGAGAAGTGCGGCTTCCATGCTTTTCGGAGATACCGTGTGACTCATCTTCGCAAGCAACGAGTGCCGGAGGATCTGTTGCGTTTCTGGATCGGTCACGCCGATGGTAGCGTCACAGACGGTTACTCGAAGGTGAAGGAAGATGTCGAGTTCCGCAGATTCACGGCGGAACAGGCGGGACTCGGTTTTCACGTGCCCACTGTGGAACCGAAATTGCCAGTTGCACCCATTGCACCCAAAACTGCGGGTGCTGAAATCGCTCTAACTGCTTGAAGGAATTGGTCGGGGAGAGAGGATTTGAACCTCCGACCCCCTGGTCCCGAACCAGGTGCTCTACCAGGCTGAGCCACTCCCCGACACGCGCGACGGCGGCAAGAAACAATATCGTGCTCGCTCGAGAAAACGCTGAAGCGCAAGAAAATTATAGCATTCTGGCGCCAGCGAGAGCGATTGAAGACAGCCATCGCCAGAGCGCCTTTGCGGTAAGGATGGCAGTAGCGGAGTTCAGGCGCCACGGCGGGGCGGTGAACCGGTTTCGGCGGATACGGAGCGGCAAGCGATCCGCTTCGTGCCGCGGTTGTGGGAAAAACGGTCAGCGACTACGATGGTCTTTCGCCGGCCCCCGTCGCCGGACCCCGTTTATGAGAACCGTATTCACTGCAAGCCGCCTTTACACTCCGACCGAAGAAATCCTGCATCCGCTAGTCGTCGTCGAAGACGGACGGATCACCGATGTGGTCTCGCGATCCGGGAAAGAAGTCCCGGGCAACGCTCCCTTGGTGGATTTCGGCGATGCTGTGCTCGCGCCCGGCTTCCTCGACATTCACATGCATGGCGGAGCCGGAGTGGATCTGATGAGGGCGTTGCCGTCCGATCTGCCGCGGTTGGGCCATTTCCTCACCACCCACGGCGCGACAGGATACTTCCCGACCACCGTGGCCGCGCCGCTCGACGCGACCTGCGCGGCGCTGGAGCGCCTGGCCGAGGCCATCGAGAAGGATGAGAGCCGACCGCCCACCAATGGCGGCGGGGTCCAGGCGCGGCCTTTAGGCATTCATCTGGAGGGGCCGTTTCTGAGCCACAAGCGCCGGGGAGTGCATCCGCCGGAATATCTGGTTGCGCCGACCGTAGAGATTTTCGATCGTCTGTGGCAGGCGGCGCATGGGCACGTGCGCATGATGACGATCGCGCCTGAAATTCCGGGAGCAATGGAAACGATTGCGGAAGCGGCTCGGCGACAGGTCTGCGTAAGCATTGGCCACTCCGATGCCGAAATGACGGTGGCGCAGAGCGCCGTGGAAGCTGGGGCCCGGCATGCGACGCACACCTTCAATGCCATGCGCCCACTCGATCATCGCGACCCGGGCATCATTGCCGAAGTGCTCAGCGACGACCGGATGAGCGCCGACATCATCGCCGACGGAATTCATGTCTCACCTCCGGTGGTGAAGATTTTCCTGCGGGCGAAAGGAATCGAGCGGGCAGTGCTGATTACGGACTCTATTTCTGCGACTGGCATGCCCGATGGACGCTACCAATTGGGACCGATCGAGGTGGATGTCAAGGACGGCAAGTGCACCTCGGGCGGCGGCCTGGCCGGAAGCGTGCTCACCATGGATCGCGCGGTGCGCAATGTCACGCAGTTTGCCGGCTGGAGCCTGAAAGATGCGATACGGGCAGCCACGTTGAACCCGGCTCGGGCGGCGGGTTTGCCGGGGACTTACGGAATCCTGGCCAGCGGCGCGAACGCCGATTTCGTGGTGCTCAGTCCTGACGGAGAAGTGCGCAAGACGGTTGTGCGCGGGCAAGGGTTCTAGAGCGATCGGCACTGTGGCGCTGCACGCTGCCGGACGGCCCTTCGGCTTCGCTCAGGGCAGGCTGAGGCCGGCGTCCCGACATGGGATTGTTAGTTTGGCTTGCGCTGCTTGGCTTCGGCCAGATGTTGCAGGAGCAGGAGTTCGTCGGCGCGGGAAAGCTGATCCAGAAAAGTCTTCTCGACCTTGGGGGCCTCATCCGTCGCGGTTTTGGCCGCGGCCGACTGCCGCAACTTCTCCCCAAATTCCGCTTCGTTGTTCATGACCTGCGAATAGAACCACAGGAAATGACGCATCTGGTCGAGCGCCAGACGCAGCGTTTCAATGGGCTCAGTCTCGGCGAGAGAATTGAGCGCTTCCATGAGTTCTGGATCGCTCGGCGCCTGCATGGCCGCGCAGTTGAGCTCGCGCTGGATCGTGCGCAGATCGTCGGTGACTCGTGCGATACGGAGGTGAAGATCGTCCATGTCGTCTTGGGCCATTCTGGTCGCCGTCCCAACATCTCATCGGTAAAGCTCAGCGAACAGATGTCCCACGGGCATAGGCTTTGGTAATTCTCCGATTACTTTGGTCTGCCGGGGAGTCACTGCGGTCAAATGCCTTGATTGGCACGGCTTTTCGCGCGGCCGGCGGAGTTCATTCCGAGCTGTTCACGGCGCCTGTCGCTGGGGATGAATTTGCCGGCGGCAACCGTTGGTGCATGCGAGATCTGCTCTAAGGTCACTACACCGAGTCGAGTTGCGAGTCGCTCGGTTGTGCTGGAGCCGGCTTTCAGATCGGCTGGGCTTAGTTCGTGCAGAGCCGCACGTAGTCGACCAGCATCTCTGACGGGAACGGCGTGGATGAGTCGGGCGGCGGCCGTACTAGATCCCGACGCCGCTCTCGATCTCCAGCAATGCCTTTTTCCGTTCGATGCCCCAGCGATAGCCGCCCATGCTGCCATCTTCGCGAATCACGCGATGGCACGGGATCGCCACCGCAACCGGGTTCGTGGCGCAGGCCCGGGCCACGGCGCGCGCGGCACGGGGCTTTCCAATCGCCTGGGCGATCTGGCGATAGGACCGTGTGGCTCCAAAAGGAATGGACTGCAGGTACGTCCAGACGCGGCGTTGGAAAGCGGTAGCGCGAATGTCGAGGGGCAGCGAGGAAGCAGGCTCCTTATCGCGGCCGTGCATGTGGCGGAGCAGGGCCTCGACCCAGGACTCGAGTTCGCCGTCATCCCGCTTGCGGACCGCAAAAGGAAATTCGCGTTTCAGGCCTTCGATCAGTTCGCCATCGGATCGGCCGAACTTGATGGCGCAGAGGCCGCGCTCGGTGGCGGCAATGAGCATGCGCCCCAGCGGCGAATCGGCGCAGGTGTAGCGGATGGTGGCGGCAATGGCGCCGCGGCGATACTTGTCAGGCGTCATGCCGAGCTGCGAGGCGGTGCGTTCGTAAAGCCGGCTGCTGGAGCCGTATCCGGCGTCGTACATCGCGCGTGTCACCGAGTCTCCGGCCTGCAGGTTGCGCTTCAGCAAGCGCAGGCGGCAGGAGTCGGCATAGGCGCGCGGCGTAATGCCGAGAACCGCCTTGAAGCGGCGCTGCAGGTGAAACGGGCTCTGGCGAAATTCCCGGCCGAGACGAGCCAGAGTGAGGGGCTCGTCGAGATGCTGCTCGATGTAACGGCAGACGGCTTTCACGCCGTCGGATTTGGCTTCTGATAGGGATTTCGGTCGGCAGCGCAGGCAGGCGCGATATCCGGCCTGCTCCGCCAGCTCGGGCCCGGAAAAGAACTGGACGTTTTCCCGCCTCGGGCGGCGCGCCGGGCACGAGGGGCGGCAGTACACTCCGGTGCTCGAAACAGCAAACACAAATTCGCCGTCATGCGCGGCGTCGCGGCGAAGAACCGCGCTCCAGCGCTCGTCGTCGGACGGTGTGGCCGCAACACGATCAGCAGAAGATCGGTCACCGGGTGACGGGACGGCCGGGTTGGGTTGCGGCGTGGGCATTGCCTTCAGGCTTTCTGCTGCGAGTATGGCATTGGTGGTCATGGTAAGGAAAGCCTATGACAAAGCATGAGAGTGGAATATCCGAATCTTGCGGGCAAAGCAAAAAACGGGGGTCAGCGGTTCGTTGCCATTGTTCTCGAGCTCCACCGTGTCCCCAAGTTGCGCATGGCGGCAAGAGTGATTACAGTTTCCCTGAGCTCTCCACTCTTGAATTCAAGGACGCCTATCATGAGAAACATTCCTTTGGCTCTTCTGGCTGTTCTCGGCGCAGCCCTGTTGTCGACCGCTGTCGCACAGCAGGCTTCGAAGCATGTGCTCACCAGTGATGAACTGAAGAAGGCAATCCCGGCGGAATTCTTCTTCGCGGGGCAGAAAGCGACGGTACAACTGCGCAATGCGGCTGGATTTCAGCTAGCCGACAGCAAAGTGGCGCTGGCTGCGCTGGTGGATGCGTCGGGTTACTCGACCTCGATCCAGCAGAAGTATCAAGGCCTGCTGATCACGGAAGTGAAACTTAACATCGGAGGATCGGAACTGGCGCCGGGCCAATATGGCTTCGGTTTCACGGAAGGCAAGTTTGTGGTGATGGACGTGGCCAACAACGATGTGCTCAGCACCGCCTTTCAGACGGACCAGGAACTGAAGCGTCCCGTCCCGTTGAAGCTGGTGGAGGATGGCGAAGGCTACAAGCTCTACGCTGGCAGGAAGTGGGTTGGAGTGAAGGCGGAGTAAGCGCCCGCCTCGCCTACTGGTTGCGGCCGGACTCCTTCATCAGCTTGAGCAGTTCTTCGCGGCGGGCGCGGTAGAGCGGCCGCTCGGGATCGAGCCGGGCGGCTGTTTCCAGCTCCGCCAGGGCTTCGTCATAGCGATCGAGGCTCATCAGACAGGCCGCCAGGGAGTAGTGATTGTCGGCCGAAGGATTCAGGCGCAGTGCTTCGCGGAACTCCTTCTCGGCGGCCTGGAGCTCCTGCTGCTCGAACAAGGCCGTGCCCAGCATGTGATGAGCCAGGTCGGAGTCAGGGTTGAGAGAAACGGCGAGACGCAGTTCCCGCAAGGCATCTTGCGGCTTGTTGTCGAGCAGCAAAACCTGTCCCAGGATGCGGTGTTCGGCCGATCCGGTGGGATTCTGGCGCAGGGCCAGCCGCAGTTCTTCCACGGCAGCGTCGTAGTTCTTCTTCGCCATGTAAGCGCTGGCCAGGCAGGCGTGCCCCTGCTGCCACTCCGGGTGCTGGCGGTAGAGTTGTTGTAATTCCTCAGCGGCGGCGTCGAAATTTCCCTGGTCGCAGTAGGTGTTGCCCAAATTGTTGCGGATCGAGGCCTCATCCGGGGCGATCTGCTTGGCGCGGCGATATTCGGCCACGGCGCGATCGAGGTTGCCTTCTTCGTGCAGAACTAATCCCAGGTTGGAGTGAGCCTCCCAGAAATCAGGCCGCAAGCGGATGGCATGCTCGTAAGCTGCCATAGCGCCGGGAAGGTTGCCATCGGCGTGCAGCGCGATTCCCATGTCGTAGTAAGTGTCGGCATTGCCGTGATCCCAGGTCAGCGCCTCGCCGTAGGCATGGACCGCTGCCTCATATTGACCAGTCGAGTACAGGCCAAGGCCCAGGTACTGATAGGCCTCCGCGTTCTTCGGGTCAAGGCTGAGGGCGGTGCGTGCCTCGGCCACTGCATCCGGGCCATCGTCGCTGCGGTAGAAGATGTACGCCAGGGCGCTGTGGTTCTCGGGGAAATCAGGCATCAGCGCGGTGGCCTGGCTGATCTCGTCGAAGGCGTCGTCCCATTGCTCCTCGAAGCGGAGCACGGTTCCGAGGGCGAAGTGCAGGGCGGAGTTGCCCTCGTCTGTGCGCAAGGCCTCGCGCAACTGCAGTTCGGCCTCATGGTAGTGCTGCCGGCGGGCCTCGGCCGCGGCCTTCAGCAAGGTTGCCGGAATGTCAGGGCCCACGCTGGCGGACCGGGCATTTCCCGAGCTAAGAGCCCGCAGCAGGTCCTTGCCGGCTCCGGCCGACTCAAGCTGGCGGAGTTCATTCCTGGTCGGGAGGGTGGCAACTCCGCGTTCCGTAGCCAGACGGGCCAGGCGGTCGCTGGAGATCCCCCCGGTAAGCCAGGCTGCCAGCTGGGTGGTGTTCACGGCTGGGGTCGCGGAAGAAGGGGTATCGGTGGAATAGGCGGCGCTGGCCGCAAGAACGAAGAAAGATAGTAATAGTGACGCCTTGATTCTCACAGGACTCCCCGACGCGCGATCGGCCCGCTCGACAACCTCGCCTCAGCTCGGTTGCGCCGCCAGGCCTTGCTGGTGGCGGCTTTTCAGGCAGAAGCCCCTGCCGAAAGCCCCTTGGAAACATAGCCCGCCGGCGAACTCGGCGGTAAGGTCACGGAAGTAACAGGAAAAGGTAACTTGATTGCCCAGCTGCCAACCGGCGCCTAGCGTATGGTGTGATCGAAATCACAGCTAACTGTGGGGTCGTTCACCGAAGGGGAGGACGGCGTGGGGTAAAAAGAGAATACGACGACTCGAAGGCCCAGGGAGAAGGTCGCTTGACCTTCCCCCGGGACGTTCGATAGCGTATGATCTCGACAGGTAATAGTGCGCCTTGGAGGCTGCAATGTTTGAAGGTCTATTTCAACCGATGCACCTGGTAGTGATTTTCTTTATCGCCCTGCTGGTGTTCGGTCCCAAGAAACTGCCAGAACTCGGAAAGGGTCTGGGCGAGGGGATTCGTGCCCTGAAGGAGGGTATGAAGGATAATCCCCCGGCACAGGGTTCCAACGAGCAGGGCAAGAATACCGAAACCAAGAGCTAAACCGGCCCGCCGCTGAAACGCGGGCGCTATCTTCTGGTTTTCATTTCCTGGTTCCTGACTCCGCTTCGTCCCTGTTTCTGGTTTCCAGCTTCAAAGGTAATCCCGGGTCCCAATTGCACCTGTATTCCAAAAACTCTGAAAGGTGGAGGTAGGCTGTGCTGCGTAAGTTCGAACTGTTCACTCTAATCGTGTTTCTTGGACTGTCGGTGGCTGCGTTTGCCGATCAGATTACGTTGAAAAACGGTGACCGGCTCACCGGTACGGTGGTGAAGGGAGACGGCAAGACGGTGGTCCTGCACACCGATGCGGCGGGAGATGTGACCATCCAGTTCTCCGCGATCCAGGACATCAAGACCGACAAGGAGTTGCACATCAGCCTCAAGGGCGGCAAGACGGCCGTTGGTCCGGTCACCACGGCTGACGGAAAGATCGAAATCGCCACCGCGACCGCCGGCACGGTTGAGGCGGCCAGAGAAGACGTGACCCTTATCCGCAACGACGCCGAGCAGGCGGCCTACGACAAGTCGCTGCATCCTGGACTTCTGCACGGATGGACTGGCGGAGCGAACGTGGGTTTCTCTGTGGCCCGGGGAAACAGTGAAACGGAGAACCTGGCGCTGGCTTTCAACGCGGTCCATACCAGGCTCGCCGATAAGCTCACCCTCTACGCGACTGCGATCAACACCGAGAACAATCTCGCCACCCCGAGCATCGTCGCGAGTCTGGAAACCGGCGGCCTGCGCTACGACCGCAACCTGAATCCCTGGATGTTCGCCTTCGGCGCCGCGGACTTCATGAGCAATGCGTTGCAGTCCCTGGATTTGCGCGCAGTCTACAGCGGCGGCTTCGGCTGGCACGCCATCAAGTCCGACCCCACGACACTGAACATCCTGGGCGGCATCAACTACACGCATGAAACTTATTCGAACGGGGCTGAAGTCCCACCGACTCCGCCTTTGACTGCGCCAACCGGCGTCTACCAGTCCTATGGCGTGACCAACCGCTTTGCGGCTTTGACTCTGGGCGAGGAACTGAGCCAGAAGCTGGGCAAGAGCACAGTGGCTACTCAGAATTTCTATTTCTATCCCGATCTACAGCAGACGGGTCAATACCGGGGAATCTTCAACTTCGGTACCGTGACCAAGATCAGCAAATGGCTGGGCTGGCAAAACCAGTTCGGCGACATTTACGTTTCCAACCCGCCGATTGGGGCCAAGAAGAACGACGTCCTTTTCACCACCGGACTGAACTTCTCGTTCGCCCGCTGAACTCGAAGCCAGAGGCAAAGCAGGCCGCCTGTCCAGGCGGCCTTTTTCTGGACCGCGGCTCGCACCAGCCAGACGCGCTCGAAACGTGCTCTGCGGGTCCGGTTCCGGTAAACTAGGTAACCATTCCTGCTCCTAAGGATCCCGACCATGTTGCATAAGAATCGTCTTTTTACTCCCGGGCCGACGCCGTTGCTGCCGGCGGCCCAGACGGCCATGGCCTCGTTCGCGGCGCATCACCGGACGGCCGACTTCAAGGCGCTATTTCAGCGCGTTCTGAGCGACATGAAGGAATTCATCGGCACGAAGAACGATGTACTCGTGCTGGCGTGTTCGGGCACGGGCGTGATGGAAGCGGCGGTATCGAATCTGACTTCGCCGGGTGACAACGTGCTCGTGCTCACGGCGGGCAAGTTCGGCGAGCGCTGGGCAGCTCTGGCCAAGGCGTTTGGCTGTCACGTGGAGGAGCTGAACGTGCCCTATGGCCAGACTTTCCAACTGGAAGACATTCGGGCGCGAATGGCGGTCGATGTGCGAGCCGTGTTCGTGCAGGCGACCGAGAGTTCCACCGGGGTTCGGCACGACATCGAGGGGATCGCGAAGATCGTGCGGGCTCACGGCGGGGCCTCAGGAAATGAGACCCTGCTGGTCGTCGATGCGATCACTGGCCTGGGCACGACGCACCTTGATGTGGACGGCTGGGGCGTGGACGTGATCATCGGCGGGTCGCAGAAGGCGCTGATGATGCCGCCGGGGCTGGCGTATTGCGCGGTGAGCGAGCGGGCGTGGAAAAGCATGGAAAAGGCGACCTCGCCGCGCTATTACTTCGATCTGCGCAAAGAACGCAAGTCGGCGGCCAAGGGCGAAACCGCGTACACGCCCGCCACTTCGTTGTTTGCGGCGTTGGGAGCGGCGCTGGATTTCGTGCGCGCTATGGGGAAAGGCAATCTGGCGCAGGGACGCGAGGAACTCGTCACGAACGCCGAGCAATGCGCCGAGATGACGCGGGCGGGAGCGAAGGCGCTCGGATTGGAGTTGTATGCGTCTTCGCCCGCGGCCGCGCTGACGGCAATCTGTGCGCCGGAAGGAATCGACTCGGGAAAAATCGTGAAGGAATTCCGCGAATCGTTCGACGCGGTAGTGGCCAACGGACAGGGCGAGATGAAGGGCAAGATTTTCCGCATCGCGCACATCGGCTATTACGATTACCTCGACACGATCGGCATTCTGGGCGCACTGGAACACGTGCTGGCCCGCGTGACCGGGAAAAGTGTTGCCTACGGCGCGGCGGTGCGGGCGGCGCAGGAGGTTTACGCCCGCCATGCTGAGACCGCTCTGGCCGTGCGTTAAGGCTAGGTGGATAGCACTGCAGCAGCGCAATCATCCTGATTCGTAAGGAGGCGCATGATGAAACTCAGATCCATTGGAACCACGCTGGCAGTGACGATCCTGGCAGTCGCCACGAGCCGGGCGGATTTCAAATACACGCAACAGAGCAAGGTAACCGGCGGCACGCTGGTGAACGTGACCAAGACACTGGGAGTGTTCAGCAAGAATGCGCGCCAGGTGACGGAACCGCAGCTTTCCACCACGATGGTTCATGGCAACCGCCTGCGGACCGAACGCCCCGACGGAACCGTCGAGATCATTGACCTGGACGGCAAACGGTTCATTCACATCGACACCGCGAAGAAGGCCTATTGGGTTCAGACCTTTGAACAGTTCCGGCAACAAGTCGAACAGGCCAGGGAAAAGATGAAAGAGGAGCAGGCTAAGGCGGCGGCCAAACACGATGATGCCCAGAACGTCACCATGGTTCCGAAGTTTGATGTGCAGGCTACGGGCCAGACCACCACGGTGCTGAACGTTCCTGCGAAAGAAATGAAGATGCGCATGGACATGACGTTCAAGTCTACCGATCCCCAAACCGAAGCGAACCTGGAGAAGTCCAACGCATCCACCTGGATGACCGCGGACGCCTGGTATGGCTCGATCCCGGGTTACGAGGAGGTCCGACAGTTCTACGTCAAAATGGCAAAAGAGTTGGATTGGCTGCCGGGCTCAGTCGGAATCTCCAATTCGCAGATGACCCAAGCCTCCGACGAGTTCCGGAAGAATGCCATCAAGATGGATGGCATGCCGCTGGTCGAGTACAGCAGTTTAGGGATGTCGGCAACGGGGCAAGGCGGGCAGGATGCCGGCGCTCAGGGATCCAGTGGACAGGCATCCACCGGACAGGCGCCGCAACAACCGGACCAGGGATCGCAGACTTCCTCGAGCAACAACAGCCCGCCCACCAGCGCCCACGACGCCATCACCAAGGGCCTGGGCGGACTTTTTGGCAAGAAGAAGCAGCAACAGCCAAGCGACAGCGGCAGCGCGAGTGGCAGCGGCGGTACAGCGGGACCTCCGCCGCCAGCCCCGGCGCCCGGTTCGATGATGGACATGAAGATCGAGGTGACGTCGTATTCCCAGGACAGCCTCGACGCGAGCTTGTTCGATGTGCCGACTGGATATGCGGAAGTGCAGCCGCCGCAGGGTACCAGCGCGCACTGAGATAGGCGAAGGGCGACGGCGCAGGCCGAGGGGAGGGCGTAGAGCCTGCGCCGCTGGAATGCCTTTCTCCTCCTCCGCCCTAGTTGATGGTGAAGTTCACGGGCTGCGAGGTTTCGGCCAATGTTCCTCCGCTTCCGTACATGCCGGTACCGGGCGTGGCAGGGTTGGTTACGGTGACCGCAACGGCGCCGGCGTTCGCGATGGCCGAAGCTGGGAGGGTCACGGTGAGCTGGCCGGCGCTCACGTAGGTCGTATTGGCGGTTTGTGCGGTTCCGTTCCAATTCACCACGGCTTTGGTGGAGAAGTTGCTGCCGTTGACGGTGAGGGTGAACGTATCGCCGCCGGCCGTTACCGAGTCAGGACTGAGCTGCGTGATGGCAGGGACCGTTCCCGCGACCGCAGGATAGTTTTTGGAACTGTAGCCGCATGCCAGCGTCAGAGCGAGCAGCGTCGCCAGCAAAGTTGTTTCGACGGTTGTCTGCGTTGAAAGAGTTTTCATAATGTTCTCCCAGGGGTTGGCACTGAGAGAGAGTCTAGAAAGCCGGCGCAGCAGGCTTGTCAGGGACGTGTCACTTTCCGGTCATTTGGTTGTCTGGCGGATTTCTAAGAAAGGCTCACGCTGAAAGAGAAGCGTGAGCGAAGGAAATGGTTCGTGAAAATTATCGTAGCGGAGAAGATTTCTCGATCGGCGGTGGCGGAACTGCAAGAGCCCGGGTGGACCGTTCTCACTGCGGATCAACTGGAAGGCAAGCTGGCGGAGCATCTGGAATCCGCCGATGCGCTGATTGTGCGCTCGGCGGTGCAGGCGGACGCCAGGCTGCTGGAACACGCGAAAAAACTCCGCGTGATCGGGCGGGCCGGCGTGGGCGTGGACAATATTGACCTGGAAGCGGCCACGCGCAAAGGTATCGCGGTGATGAACACGCCGGGCGCCAACGCTGTGGCCGTCGCCGAGCAAACGCTGGGCATGATGCTCGCCATGGCCCGCCATTTGTGCCGCGCGGACGCACTCATGCACGCGGGCAAATGGGAGAAGAAATCGCTGCAGGGAACCGAACTGCGCGGCAAGACGCTGGGCATCATCGGGCTGGGACGGATTGGATTGGAAGTCGCGCGGCGGGCGCAGGCCTTCGGCATGGAACTGGTGGCGCACGATCCGTTTGTGTCGGTCGCGGTGGCCAAGGAGCTGGGAATCCGGCTGACGGGACTCGATGAAGTCTACGGCGTCGCGGACTACATTACGTTGCACGTGGGCCTGACGCCGCAGACCGTGGGGATGATCAACGCGGCGTCCATCGCAAAGATGAAGAAAGCGGTGAGGCTGGTGAACTGCGCGCGCGGCGAACTGGTGAATGAGGCCGATCTGGCGCAGGCGCTCAAGCAAGGCCACGTCGCGGCGGCAGCGCTCGACGTCTTTGCCGAAGAGCCACCGAAGGACTCGCCGCTGCTGGCGCTCGAAAACGTGGTGCTCACGCCGCACGTGGGCGGTTCCACCCATGAGGCGCAGGAGGCCGTGGGCGTGCAGATCGCGCGGCAGGTGAAGGAGTATTTGAAGCATGGCGTAATTCAGAATGCCGTGAACGTTCCCTCGGTTTCGGCCGAGGAGTACGCGCTGATGCAGCCTTACATCGTGCTGGCGGAACGCATGGGAGCATTTCTGGCGCAGGTTGCGGAAGGGACGATTGAAGAAATCTCGATCCGGTATAGCGGCCACATTGCGGAGTGGAAAACGGAACTGATCCGCAACGGGGCAATCAAGGGCATTCTGAACCAGGCGCTGGAGGAAAAGGCGAACCTGGTGAACGCGGCTGCGATTGCCGATGCGCGCGGGCTGCGGGTGCATGAGTCGCCTAAAACGACGGCCTCGACTGGGGACGCGGGCAGTGTGCTCTCGATTTCTCTGAAGAGTTCCAGGGAAGAACACATGGTGAAGGGAGCCGTACTGCACGGGAACGCGCCACGATTGCTGCATGTGGATGGAATTGATGTGGAAGCGCCGCTGGAGCGCAACCTGATTTATCTGCGCAACCGCGATGTCCCGGGCGTGATCGGTAGAGTGGGAACGATCCTGGGCGAAGAATCCATCAACATTGCTGATTTTTCCTTGGGGCGGCGCAGCGCCGACAAAGATTCAGACCAGCCGCGGGAAGCCATCGCCGTGGTGCACGTGGACGGGAGCGTGCCGCCCGAAGTGCTGGCGAAGCTACGGCAGATTCCGGCGGTGCAAACAGCCAAAGCCGTGCGGCTGTTTTGATGATTTCCGATCAATCGGCAATCGGCAATCGAAAATCGAAAATCGAAGATGATCTTAGGTTTCGCGGGCTCGGCTACGATTCCGTCTCGTCCCGCTGCAGCTTGCGGCTCTCGGCCAGCAGGGCCATGGAGTGCATGAGGTTCTGCAGGGTGACAATGCCGATCAGGCGCTGATCCTCGACCACAGGGATGATGCTGGAATTTCGGGCTGTGAGTTTACGGAAGGCCGAACTGAGCGACTCCTGGCGCATGGAAACCTCGAAGATCTTGTTCATTACCGCCTGCACGTAGCCGTTGCCTTCCGCCCGCAGCGCGTCGAGAATGCGCTGGCGTGAAATCACTCCGACCATATCGCTGCCCCGAACCACGGGAAAATCGTCCTGCAGAGAATGAACTGCCTTTTCCAGAGCGCCTTCCAGAGTGTCGGCGGGCGAGAGCGTGGCGAAGTCGGTGAGCATGACCTCTTCCAGGCGGACGTTGTCGAGCACCGACTGGAACACGAGCGCGCGTTCCTCCAATTGAGCCGCGAAGAAAATGACCACGCCGACCATGGTTAACCAGAGGTCACTGAAGGGGCCGGCAAAGATCAGCACCATGGCGATCGCGGTGCTGATCGAAACGGCGCGCCGGGTGGCAGCGGACAGGTCGAGCGTGCGCGTGAACACTGCCCGCAGCATGCGGCCGCCATCGAGCGGATAGGCGGGTATGAGATTCAGAATGGCCAGGTAAAGGTTGGCCCAGACCAGGCTGCGGGGCAGATTGCGTGCGGACAGGAAAGGCCACTTCCAAAGTTCGTAGTCGCGGCCGGTGCCACTGATGACAGCCGCTGCCAGACATGCGAGGGTGAGGTTCACCAACGGTCCGGCCAGAGCGAGACGTATCTCCCGCTGCCAGAGCAGCGCGGGCGTTTGCGATTTTTCGGTGCGCGGCTCGTCGTAGAGGGTTACGCCGGTAAGCGGCAACAAAATCACCGCCTTCGGGATCAGGCCAAAGCGGCGGGCGGCGAACATGTGGCCGCATTCATGAGCGGCTACACAAGCCAGAATGATGCCGGCGAGAGCGAGGTCACGCGAGCCGTTGGCGTTGCCCTTGTTTGCCGAATACTCGCACCAGTAAATGAACATGGGCAGGAGGAAAAAGGTGAGGTGCAGGCGCACATCTACGCCGAACAGACGTCCCACCGGCATGGACCAGCTTCGCATAAGGGCTTGGCTGCTTTTATTCTACATGGGCGGATATATTAGTTGCGGGAACCGAAGGTTCACAGCCATGCGGGTGATCGCGGGGAAATACCGGAGCCGGCCGCTGCGCTCGCTGCGCGGCATGGACATCCGCCCGACCTCGGACCGGCTGCGGGAAACCCTGTTCGATGTGCTGACTGCGGGAAATCCATCTGCACTCGAAGGCAGCGTCTGGCTCGATCTGTTTGCGGGCACGGGCGCGGTGGGGATTGAAGCCCTCAGCCGGGGCGCAAAGCTGGTGTGCTTTGTCGAGTCGTCGGCAGCGGCAGCGAACCTGATCCGGCAGAACCTCGAGAGCCTCGACCTTCGCAGCGGATTCAAGCTCTACCAGGAGGCATTGCCGCGCGCCTTCTGGCACATGGCGCGCGAACACGTGGCCGCCGACGTAGTGTTCGTTGATCCGCCCTACCGCATGAAAGCGGCCTACCGCGAAACGTTGCGGGGGCTGGCGGAATCGCCCGTGGTGTGGGCGATGTCGATGGTGATTGCCGAGCACGAAAAGAAATTCGATCCGGGCGAAGAATTCGGCCCGCTGCGCAGATTTCGCAGGCTGATACAAGGCGATGCGGCGCTCAGTTTCTACCGCATGGCCAGCGCAGGGGACGTGCGCGAACGGCCGGCCTTCCGCTAAGGCGCTACATGATCAAATCGTCGGCCCGGCGGACGATGGGATGCTGCATCTCTTCGAGGTCGTTCTTCACCATGTTCAGTCCGTAGACGCAGCTTTCGAAATTTCGCGAAAGGTTGGCGAACAAGGGCGCGACCTTGGCGTACTCGAAATCCTCAAACTTGGAGACGATGTAGTAGCTTTCTTTTCCGGCCTTGATCCACTCCACGAAATTTTCCAGGCGATGACGGCGCAGCCGGAAATGATTGATGCTCTCGGGGAACATTCCCGCGAAGAACAACGTGTAGTCGCCGATATGTTTGCGCACCTGGCGCTCGCGGTCAAACGATGGCGCGGGCCCGTAGACCGGGTCGGATTCCACCAGCATCTCGCCAACGTCGGTGAGTGGACGGTTGGCGCGGTCACAAATCTTGTAGAGCTGGTCCGCTTCGCAGAACTCCGCCAGCAGATGCGAGACATACGCCACAATCTGGGGATCGCGAATGCCGATCTCCTGCGCGTAGTGTCGCCCCACCAGATCCTGAAACAACTGCTGCAGCGGATGCGATTCCGGAATCATAATCCCAGGTCCCTCGAACTCCGCCCCCTGTGCGGAGTTTGATCACTTGCCGAGTAGATATCACCACTGCGCACGACGCAAGTGACTTTTGTTTATCGTTCCAATCGATTCTGCTAATCAGATGGAACCCGCTGCTGGCGGGAGAGTTGTCGGCGGTTTTCTGCTGGCACTAGGGCAAGATGGCTGCTAATAAACCGCAGGCGGCTTCAGGTTTCTCTCCCGGGATTGTTGAGACACCCCCCCCGAAGGGACGGCCTTGTAGAATCAACCGCCACGGAGGAATCGCGATGGAACGGCAGAATATTTCGAGCGGTACGCCCTGGGAGCCGGTTGTGGGTTACTCTCGCGCGGTCAGGATTGGGCCATACGTGCACGTCTCAGGGACGACAGCGACGGGGCCGGATGGAAAAATTGGTGGCGTCGGCGACGTTTACGCACAGGCGGTGCAGACGCTGAAGAACATTGAGAGCGCTTTGAAAAAGGCCGGAGCCAGTCTGAAGGATGTGGTGCGCACGCGCATGTATGTCACCAACATTGCGGAGTGGGAGAAAGTCGGCAAAGCCCACGGCGAGTTCTTCCGCGAGCTTCGTCCGGCGACCTCGATGGTCCAGGTAAGCGCGCTGATTTCACCCGAGATCCTGGTGGAGATCGAGGCGGAAGCGGTGGTGGGAGGATAGTTAAGACAACGCGAAATTTCGGAGTACTTTAGGCTCTAGTGGACCGTCGCAAAGAGAGCGTTACCGCGGGCGATGTAGGGGCGGACGCATTCGTCCGCCCCGCCGAGCACAGCGAGGGGTACCCTCATGGCTCGCCGCTAACGCTTTCACCGCGACACCCCTCTAGTGTAGTGCGTCAAGCAACTCGTCCTTTATGGTTTGCGCTTTCCGGCTTCTCTTCGCGATCTTTGCGGATGTCCCTTTGCGCGCTTTGCGGTTAAAGGCTTTTCCTTCCTTCTCTATCCCCACGCGGAACACCCACGCGACATAACGGTCGCCATTTTCAACGCACTGCCTTAGGTAGGCCAGGCCCATCGTATTTTTCCCTGAATTCCCTTGACAACCGTTTCGCCGCAAGCATAATGCCTCAATCCACTTCCGTCGGTCGATTCCTGGCCCGGCGTAGCGGGCCGAAAGAGGTGCCTATGAGCGTTCTGGAACTTTGCGATCGAGAAGCTGCGGCAGTGGGGCTGGAGGCCAGCGTGGCCGACGCGATTCACAAGATGCTCGACCACCGCGTGGGTGCGGTGGTGGTTGTGGACGGGGACTTACGCGTGGCGGGAATGTTCACCGAGCGCGATGTTCTGCGGAAGCTCGCGCTAAGCCGTCTGGACCCTGAAACTACCAAAGTACGCGATTTGATGACCACCCCGGTGGAGATGGCTACCCGGAACACGGGGACGGGAGAAGCTCTGACCATCATGCTGGAGCGGCACTTCCGGCACATGCCCGTGGCCGACGATGACGGCAAGTTGCTGGGGATTCTCTCGATCCGCCACCTGCTGGAGTGGCGCGTGGACGACCTCAGCCGCGAACTGGAGTCGCTCGAGCAGTATGTCTCCAACGACGGGCCGGGAGGCTAGAATCCTTCTGCGTCCCCTCGGGAATTTGACGGCCTCGCTCGTTCTGCCTTTCCCAGGTGATAGCATGGGTTCGTTTTGCTGTTCCTCACCAGCTTCCCGTTTCTGATGTGGGAAGCATTTCCTGGCCTGGACAAACCAATCTTGGACTTCGTTATTGTTATGAATCGAAAATCGAGGAAAAGAATGACCAAAAGAACTAAGGGTGTGGTGTTTGCAGTGGCAGTGGTCTGCATGGGCCTGCAGTTAATGGCACAGACGTCCCGCCACGTGGTGGTGCACGCGGGACATCTACTCGACGTAAAGAGCGGCAAGGTCCTGGCTGATCAGATGCTGGTGATTGAGGACGGAAAGATCGTCAGCACGGGCGCGGCGGGAGAGACGAAAGTTCCAGCGGATGCGGTGCGGATCGAACTGCCCAACGCGACGGTGCTGCCCGGGCTGATCGACGCGCACACGCATCTGACCATGGATCCGAAGTTCGGCTACGACCGGCTGGCAATTTCCCTGCCGCGGGAGGCGCTGATCGGAGCCAAGAATGCGCGGCTCACCTTGCTGGCGGGATTCACTACGGTTCGGAACGTTCATGCCGACGGCTACAGCGATGTCGCGTTGCGAGACGCCATCAACGCCGGCGACGTTCCCGGGCCGAGGATGCTGGTCAGCGGGCCGGCGCTCGGCATCACCGGCGGACACTGCGACAACAACATGCTGCCTTCCGAATATCACGCCGTGGGCGATGGGGTTGCAGATGGCATCGCCGAGGTGCAACACAAGGTGCGAGAGAACATCAAGTACGGCGCCGATCTCATCAAGATATGCGCGACTGGCGGCGTGCTGTCTCTGGGAGACAATCCGCAGGCCTCGCAATACACATTGGAGGAGATGAAGGCCATTGTGGCCGACGCGCACCGGCTGGGCCGGAAAGTGGCGGCCCACGCGCACGGAGCGGAAGGAATCCGCTGGGCGGCGGAGGCGGGCGTGGATTCGATCGAACACGGGTCTTACATTGACGACGCTGCGATTGCCGTCATGAAGGAGAAGGGCACGTATCTGGTGCCGACGCTCTACCTGGGCGACTGGATGATCGACAACGCCGGACTGACTCACCTGCCGCCGCCGCTTCTGGCCAAGGCACAGGAGGTGCTTCCGGCGGCGCGCAAGAACGTTGCCCACGCCTTTGCCAGCGGAGTGAAAGTTGCCTTCGGTACGGATGCCGCAGTGTATCCGCATGGAATGAATGCGCACGAATTCGCTGTCATGGTGAAGCTGGGACTGACGCCGCTGCAGGCGATCCAGGCAGCAACCATCAATGCCGCAGACTTGCTCGGATGGCCCGGCAAAGTGGGGACTCTGGAGCCGGGGGCGTGGGCGGACATAGTTGCGGTGGATGGCGACCCGGTCAAAGACGTCACTACTCTTGAGCGAGTGAAATTTGTGATGAAGGGCGGTGAGGTGGTGAAGAACGAATACGGGAAGTGAGATGTTTACCGCGCCTATACCAAGGAATGGTTCCACAGATGGGTTTTGAGTAGTCCAGGACCGCAAATAATGCGGGCTTCAGCCCCTGAGGGCTTGGGACTCGCCGCGCACAAGAGCATTTGTGAAACCCGTTCTAGTGTAGTGCGTCAAGCAGATCGTCCTTTAGGGTTTGCGCTTTCCGGCTTCTCTTCGCGATCTTTGCGGATGTCCCTTTGCGCGCTTTGCGGTTAAAGGCTTTTCCTTTCTTCTCTATCCCCACGCGCAACACTCACGCGACATAACGGTCGCCATTTTCAACGCACTGCACTAGGGCGTCTGCGGTGTCCTGCGCACCTGCTCCGTGACCCAGTCCGTCCAGAACGCGGTTGCTCCGCTGGACAGCAGCGGCGCCTTGCCCTCTACGGCATCCACAAAATTCTCGATCAGGGGCAAGTGCACGTTGGCATGAACCGGCAAATACTCGCGTCCGCCGGGATAGACGAGATCGGGACCGTTCAGCGGAGATAGTTCCATCTCGCCTTCGGTTCCGCGGATGCGGCACTCGTCGCGGCCCACCTTAGAATGCCAGCGAACATCCACCATGCCGCGGACGCCGCCCGCGTACTCAATCATTGCCGTCGCGTTGTCTTCCACCGCGTAGTGATGCACGACGTTCGAGAGCTGGCCGGTGGCGCGCAGCGGCTGGCCGAACAGAAAATTGACAACATCAATGCGGTGGGAGGCAATGTCGAACAGCGGTCCGCCTCCGGCTTTGGCGGGATCAAAGAGCCAGCTGCGGCCGCCTTGGCCGTCAAACCACATGTGGCTGGTAAGCTCGGCAAGCACCGTCCGCCCGATGGCTCGTGCCTCCAGCAATTGCTTGGCACGCTGCACTTTGGGATAAGCGCGGCGATAGTAGGCGACGCCGAAGGTCTTTCCGCTTCCGCCGGCGGCTTGGAGCATGTTGCGGGCTTCGGCTTCGTTCATGGCCATGGGCTTCTCGCACATGACATGCTTGCCCGCGCGGAGTGATTGAATGGTCTCGGGCGCGTGCAGGAAAACCGGCGTGCCAACGTAGACGGCATCCACTGCCGGATCGGACAGGGCCTCGTCCAGAGTCGCCCAGACGCGGGTGTTGTAGGGCGCTGCCTTTTCGGGATGGCCGGTAACGAAACCGTACAGCGAACTGCGCGGTTCAGCCTGGATGGCAGGAATGACGCGGCGAGTCGTGATGTCGCCGATTCCGATAACGATCCAGTTCAGCATGGCAAATCAGGTTTCAAAGTTTCAGAGTTTCAAGGTTTCAAAGCCTCTGTTGAATCTGCGTCGCGACCTGCACTCTGAAACGTTGAAACTTTGAAACGTTGAAACTTTGAAACATTGAAACTTTGAAACATTGAAACTTTTTCTCCCACAAAATCAAAGGCCGGGCCGGGCCGGCCTTCGAGGTCGAGCAAGAACGGGAGCTACTTCTTGGGAGCGATCGCGTCCTTGGCGGCTTTAGCCACGCGGAACTTCACCACGGTCTTGGCCTTGATCTGGATGGGTTCGCCGGTCTGCGGGTTGCGTCCTATGCGAGCCTTGCGGTGCGCCTTCACCAGGCGGCCCAGGCCGGGCACTACAAACACGCCGTTCTTCTTGGTTTCTTTGATCGCGGTGTCGGCCAGGTGCTCTAGGAACGCCGCGGCCTGCTTGTTGTTGAGTTCATTCTTCTCCGCCAGAAGGCGGACGAGTTGAGTCTTGGTCAAACCAGAAGCCATATGTTCCCTCCTCGAAAAAATCGTTTTAATACCAGCGGGGCTATCTTATACCCGCCGCCCTGTGGAAAACACCATATTTTATGCGGGTTTCTGATTTTATGAGTGTTGGAGAGGGCATTTTTGCAGGGGTTCCCGTATGCCTGCGACGGCGTGGTGGATGTATAAGCAACTCCCGAGTCACAACCCGGAGCGCAGACGGGGGGGCAATTGTTGAATTTTGATTGTTGATTGTTGAATGGGAACTCTGGGTCCGAAGCGAGGTCGGGTTTCATTCAACAATCAAAAATCAACAATTAACAATTGGCTGCCGCTCTCTGTGGTGGAATTCTGCAGCGGGATGCCATAATGCTCTGAGGGAGCCCGCACTTGCCCTGCGCCATCTGTGAAATCCGCAAGGAGAAACGCTTCTGCCCCGCCGTTCATGGGCGCATTTGCCCGCAGTGTTGCGGGGAGCAGCGGGAGGTCACGCTCGATTGTCCGAGTGACTGCCCCTATCTGGTGCAGGCCCGCGAGCACGAAAAGCCGCGCCCGGCGGACCAGATTGACCCGGCGGGACTGTTTCTGCAGGTCGAGGTCCCCGATCAGTTCATCTATGAGAAGGAACATCTGCTCATGGGTCTGACCTATGCGCTGGCCAAGGCCGCGCGGACCGACCGCAGCCTGAATGATCAGGACCTGATCGCGGCGATTTCCATGCTGGCGAAAAGCTACGAGCGGCGGGTGAACTCCGGGCTGCATTACGAGCAGCCGCTGGCCGGCGAATCGCGGCGCCAAGCCGCCCTCGAGATCGAGAACATGGTCAAGGAATACCGCGAGGCTGAGCAGAAGCACATGGGTTACTCGAGCCTCCGGGAATCGGATGTGCTGAAGGGTCTGGTGTTTCTGCTGCGGCTGGCGCATGGAAGAACGTCGGGGCGGCCGAAGTCGCGGGCCTTCGTGGAATTTCTGTTTGCCCAGTTTCCGGAGAAGGAATCGGCGGTGGTCACGCCGCAGGAGGCGGGAAGCCGGATTATTCTGCCGTAGGGGCGCCGGCTCGCGAAGAGGATCCCGCCGCGTCAAGGTTGTCTTGTCCGGCTCAGAGATGCCTGTGCTACCGTGGAAGAGCGGCGCTTTTAGCGCCGCGTAGCGATCCTTGGAATCACGGGCTTTTAGTGTGTGCGTGAGAACTCAAAATCTCGCTCCGTGGTGGAGCGGACCATGGAGTTCCTAGCCGCGAAGCGGCGGCAGAGTGCAGCCCATGGCGTAAGCCATGGGTCAAAGTGGGAAATGA
>Ga0187872_10001543_pt1 | contig 22962 bp, 20 predicted proteins | sample June2016WEW_16_4_FD_132973 | JGI IMG/M metagenome (GOLD analysis project Ga0187872, IMG submission 132973) | Peatland microbial communities from SPRUCE experiment site at the Marcell Experimental Forest, Minnesota, USA - June2016WEW_16_40 | ecosystem: Environmental > Terrestrial > Soil >...
TCCCCTTGCTTTTCGGCCCCCTGCCACAACCGTTGCCAGGTGTTCGGTGTCGCGAATGGGCCGCGACCGAACAATCGCCCTGGCGATTCTGCGTGAGTCCCTCTCCTCCGCTTTCTGATAGAGGATATTGGCCAACTCTCTCTCCGGCCATTGGTTCACAATTTCGTCCGCCGTCAGCGGCGTATCGAGGTTCATCCTCATGTCGAGCGGTCCGGCCCAGCGGAAAGAAAATCCGCGCTCAGGGCTGTCGAGCTCGAGGCTGGAAACCCCCAGGTCGGCGAGCACTCCATCGAGCGGGGGCAGCTTCAAATTCTCCGCCACCTCACCGATGCTTGAAAACTCTGCGTGCACCAGAACCGCCTTTTCTCCGAATTCTTTCAGCCGCTCCCGCGCAATTTCGAGCGCCTGCGGGTCGCGATCCAACGCAATCAAACGGCCTGTCGTCAGGCGCCGGGCAATTTCGAGTGCATGACCGCCCGTGCCGGCCGTCGCATCCAGATACGTTCCTTCGGGCCGGATGCGGAGCCATTCAATAACTTCCGCAGCCAGAACCGGCGTATGCAGAACGCTCAACTGCTAGATACCCAGTTCGTCGAGTGCCTTTTCGTCGTCCGTCGTGATCGGGTTCTGCTTCAGGTGCTCGAGGAATCGCCCATGGTTCCAGACTTCCAGGTACGTCAGCTTGCCCTGGACGTCCACTTCACCTTTCATCTGCGCCGATTCCCGCAAGACGGGTGGAATTAGAATGCGCCCCTGCCCATCCACCTCGACTACCTGACCGTAATAATTCGTGTGTTCCAGAAATCTTTGCTTGGCCCGGTTATGGGACGAGAGCTTCGCGAGTTTCCGCTCGATCTCCCGCCACGCCTTCATGGTGTAGATACGGGCGTACTCGCCGCTGTCGCTTGTGACGTAGAACCGGATGCCGCTCTTGCGCAGTTCGGCCAGGAAGTCTGCGGGAATTTTTACCCGTCCCTTCTCGTCCACTGTCGCTAGATAGTTGCCCCGCAGCATTCAAGCCTTTGAAAAGACCGCCCGGCGTGTTCGCCCCGAGAATCACTCGCTCTTTAACCCTTGCCGCTGCCCTGAACTGTTTACCACTACGCGCCACTTTCTCCCACTCTGGGCCCCGATTCTAGACGCGTTCCGCTTCTTGTCAAGAGGAATGTTTCAAAAATGAGAGAAATTAATTGCGGAACAAAAGAAAGTGAGCGAAGAGCAGCGCGCGGGCATTCAGCGCGGGAAACCGCAAGCAGTAGTAGGCGCACGCGCGAGCCTCACGATGGCTTGCGGTCGATGGCCCGCAGAACTCAAAATTGTTTTGTAAGAGTCAACATTCGGATGCCCGGCGCAAACGGCTTCGCGCCTGCCGAAATCGGGTGGGATCAAGTGGGAAGATTCGTGCGGGGTTATTGTGGCGGCGGATTTCGCAGCGAATTCAGGTCGCGCAGCATCGATTGCTCGTCCGGGCTCAGCCCCTGCATGAACCGCGGATCGTTCAGCGCGGCCTCTTGGGTGGCCGGGCTCATGTTGCGCAGCATGGCCAGATGGCGGTTGATCGCCTGGCGCCGATCTTGCGGCATCGACTGCCACTTCGGCAGAAGCGTATTGCGCACGTATTGGCGTTGCTCCGGAGTCATGCGCTCCAGGGCGGTCTCCCCGTCTCGCGCGGTCTGCTTCTGCTCCGGCGTCAGGTTGTTCCATCTTTGCAGGTTCTGCCGAATCTGCTGCTGACGTTGCGGCGGCAGATTCCGGAAGCGCTCATTGTTCTGCATGAAACGCTCTTGCTCTTCCGGCGGCATATCGCGCAAATTGTCGACCCATTTGGGCGGCAGCCCTTCCAGCGCGCGCGCATTCGGCCGCCCCGCCTGATTCCCCGCCTGTCTCTGGGCTACGGCCTCCGCGCGCCGCTGTTTCGCTCTGGCCAGCAGCGGGCCTTGCGCGGACGCAGGCTGCGCCGCCAGCCCCGTTAGGAGCCCGAGAGAAAGCCCGAGCGCGAGAATGTTATGCGGCACCTACAAGCCTCCGTTAGTCATTGCTGCTCGGTTCGTCCGGCTGCGGTTTGTCCGGCTGCGGAGCCGTCGCCGGAGCGAGTTCCGATAGAGCATCCATCTTCGTCACCACGTCGTAGTTCTCAAGCACGCCCAGATTCTGGATGGCGTTGAAATCCTCTTGTTGAATCGTCGCCACTGTCGGAGGCGCTCCCGGATTGCTCGACGGCATCCTCGCCACCCATACGCTCAGCGCGATCAGAAGAGCCGCCGAAAACGCGAGCCGCGGTGCCGGCACAAACCGGCCGAACCACCGTCGCTGAGGCTCGGCCGCCACGCGCTGCCGCACGCGGGCGTCGAAGCCAAAGGACGGCTCGATTGCGGGAACCTCATCCATCACCGTCCAGATCTTGCGAAACTCATCGACTCGGGTCCGGCAAGCCGCGCAACCGCCGAGATGCTCTTCCACCTTGCGCCGCTCGGCGGAACTCGCCCGGTGATCGAGATACGCGATCAATTCCTTCGAAACGTCTTCGCACATCATGACGGCCTTCCTTCCCCTATGTGGCGCTCCACGGGCTGGGTCACAAGCGGCGCCAGTTGCACCCGAAGGGTCTCGTAAGCGCGAAACAGCAGCGATTTCAGCGCGCTCTCCGAGCAATCCAGAATCCTGGCAATTTCTCCATAATCCATCTCTTCATACTTATGCAGCAAAACGGCCGCGCGTTGCTTCTCGGGCAGCGACGCGATCGCCCGCTGGATGAATTCGGTGCGGTCGCGCTCGATCATGTGTTCGTCGATGCGCATTTCCCGCGCCGGCAGTTCCCTTGGCGCCGAATCTTCGTCGTCCGCGGGAGCATCGAGCGACACCGCCAGCTTATCGTACCGGTTGTCGCGGACCGAGTTCAGCGCCACGTTCGTCGCGATGCGGAAGAGCCACGTCGTGAACTTTGCGCTCGGAGTATATTGCTTCCGCGCGCGGTACACGCGCAGAAAAACCTCCTGCGCTAGATCCTCGGCCGTAGCCGTATCGCGCACCATCCGGTAGAGGAAATTGACCAGCGGCGAGCGATACTTCCGGAGGAGGAAGTCGAAGGACGCCTCGTCCCCCGCCTTCACGTCCAGCATCAATTGGACGTCGCTTCTGGCCATAGCCTCCACAGTTTATCTAACACCCGTCACGCCATAAAGTTGCGGGCCGTAGGCATGTTCCATAGTTCAAACTCGACTGCAGGTCCGTCACGGAAGTAGGCCGCAACACACTGATTCTAGAGTGCTTATATCCGCTAAAGGTGGAATAGGGCCTTGAGCCCAAGCAGAACGGCAGCACTGAGAAAAACCAGCACTGCCATAGCCGGGGCAGGCTCGCGATTCACTTCAGGGATCAGGTCAGACGCCGCCACATAAAGAGTGACGCCCGCCGAGAACGGCAGCGCATCTGCCACCGCGCTGCACGAACATCAAACCCATGCCCGCGAGCGTCGCGCCACCCAGTATCGCCGAAGATGTAAACGCGGCCGTGCGGCTCTGCCCGCTCGTGAGCATCAGCGATGCCACCGTGAATCCTTCCGGAATCTTGTGCAGGAAGATCGCGACGAAGATCACGCTGCCGAGCCACGTCGAAACGAGCAATCCGGAGGCGATTGCCACGCCGTCGAAGAACGTGTGAATCACGAGTCCAAGCAGCGCTGCATAGCTCGCATGCGCGCCGGAAACTTTTTCGTGGTGCGTTTCCTCGCCGAAATGAAAATGCGGCGCGATCGTGTGCTCGAAAAAATGCACCAGGAAATACCCGGCAAGGACGAACACGAAAACCGCGCTCGTATCGTTGAAGAAGAATGATTTGTTGTCGCCGCGAAGCTTCACTGACTCCGGGATCATCTCGATCATCGCCGTTGCAAGCATGAAACCCGCGCCGAGCGCCATGAAGTACTTCAGGTAATGGTGCGACCATCGACGGTGCGCGATCAGCGAGCCGCCTGCCACGTTCGCCCCCGCCGCCGTCAACCCGAGCAGCGCCGCCAGTAAAATCCGCGTTGTCTCAGCCGAAGCCATCGCCGCTAACCGGAGTGGCGAAACAGTATCACGTCGCCATCCTGCACGATGTACTCTTTGCCTTCCAGGCGCACCTGACCGCGTTCGCGCGCCGCGGCAAAGCTGCCCGCCTTGAGCAGGTCGTCCCAGTTCACAACATCGGCCTTGATGAAATTCTTCTGTATGTCGCTGTGGATCGCGCCCGCCGCTTCTTGCGCCGTCATGCCGCGTTCGATCGTCCACGCGCGGCATTCCGGCTCGCCGCAGGTGAGAAACGAGATCAGTCCCAGCAGCCGGTAGGTCGCCTGGATCAAGCGGTCTCGTCCCGACTCCGCGAGCCCGTAGGCTCGCATCATCTCGGCGGCCTCGGCCTCATCGAGCTCGGCGAGCTCTGCCTCGATCTTTCCGCAAAACGGAACGACGGCGGTGTGCGGCTTGGCCGAAAGCTTCTCGAGCTTGTACTTCTGGACCACGCGATCGATCTCCGGCGCCTCTTCGTCGCCGAGATTCAGCACGTACAGCATCGGCTTGCGCGTCAGGAACATAAAGCCGGTCAGCATCTTCTGCTCTTCCGGTTTGAATTCGAGCTCGCGCAGCGGCGTTTCGGCTTCGAGCGCCTCGCGGCAGCGGGTAAGGACGCGTAACTCGGCTTCGAGCAGCGGGTCTTTCTCTTTCTTGAGGTCCTTCTCCACGCGCTCGATCCGCTTGGCTGCTTGCTCCAGATCGTTCAGGATCAGCTCGATATCGACGCTCACGATGTCGCGAAGTGCGTCGAGCGACCCGGCCTCATGCGGCACTGAGGGATCTTCAAACAGCCGCACCACGTGCGCGAGCGCATCCGCCTCCCGTAGCGGTACGAGCGAAGCGGAATTCTTCTCGCGGTCCTTTTGTATGCCGCCGATATCGACGTACTCGATCCTCGCGTACGTGATCTTTTTCGGCTTGAACACCTCGGCCAGCTTCGCCACGCGTGCATCCGGCACTCGCGCGATCCCCACATGCGGTTGATTCGGCGCGGTCCTCGCCTCCACGCGCGTCCGCGTCAGAATGCGGAACAGACTCGTCTTCCCTACCAGCGGCAGCCCGATAATTCCCGTTTGCATAAGTTCGATACTAGTGCCGTTCCAACTTGTAACTCCGAATACGGAGGGGACAAGAAGCGAGACGTTAGCAGTCTATCGAACCTTCCAGTCACTTGGCTCAAAAAGTTGGAACGGCACTAGCACACGCCGCTTGTTCACCGTCCGCCGCGGCGGGCGATACCGCGTTCATCTTGCTGTAACGGAACACGAGTACAATAAAGTTGCTTCCGAAACCTGTCGAGATGCAAAACGGCAATCAATTGCAGCCCCAGGGGCTGATTCAGCAGTTAAGCCTCCTTCGTTCGGAGATGCTCAGCCTCGAAGCGACCAGCCTCGCCGATTCAGCCGGAGTGCGCCCCGAGCACCGCGCGAGCGCGACAAATCTGATCCACTACATGGCGTTACGCCGGCACGACATCCGCCAACTTCAGGCGCAGCTCGCGGCCCTCGGACTTTCGTCCCTTGGCCGCACCGAACCTCACGTCATCGGCGCGTTGCACGCTGTCATGAACGCCCTTCACCGGCTCGCTGGCTCGGACGAAGCAGACGCCGCTCTTCCCGACGGAGCTCCCGAGATGGGTGAAGGGGCTGCGCTGCTCCCAAGAAACGCCGACGCGCTGCTCGGCCCTTCGCCAACGGGTCGCAGCGTTCGCATCATGGTGACCATGCCGCCCGAGGCCGCGACCGACTACGATCTGGTCCGCGATCTCGTCCGCCACGGAATGGACTGCATGCGGATCAACTGCGCGCATGACGGCCCGGAGGCGTGGTCGGGAATGATCCGAAATCTTCGCCGTGCGGAAAAGGAAACGGGCAGGGCCTGCAAAGTCGCAATGGACCTGGCGGGGCCGAAACTGCGCACGGGACCCGTGGAGCCGGGCCCGGCGGTTCTGAAATATCGGCCCAAGCGAGACGATTTCGGGCGCGTCGTTTCGCCGGCGCGGATTTGGCTCACGCCCGGCTCGCAACCCGAGCATGCTCCCGCGCACACGGCCGCCTCCATCCCGCTGCCCGCGAAATGGCTCGCGCAACTGAAGCTGGGAGACCGCGTCCGGTTCACCGATGCTCGCGGAGCATCCCGCTCGCTGCTGATTTCAGGCATCGACGGAAACAGCTGCTGGGCCGAGTCCAATCGAACCGCTTACGTCGTTCCCGGACTCGTTCTCGAAGTGCAAGCCCGCGCAAACAGAAGGGTCGCAAAAGCGCTGCGGCGTACCCGCGTCGGCGCGATTCCTCCGAAGGCGCAGACGCTCCGGCTCAATGTCGGTGACACGCTCGTCCTCACGCGCTCGCTTGAGCCCGGCCGCCCCGCGAAGTACGACAAGAAGAAACAACTCATCAGCCCAGCCCGAATCGGCGTCACTCTGCCCGAGTTTTTCGTTTGCGTGCGGCCCGGCGAACCGATCTCGCTCGATGACGGCAAGATCGGCGCCATCGTCCGGACCGTCGCCCCGGAGAAGGTCAGCGTCAAAATCACCCATACTCGTCCGGCCGGCGAAAAACTCGGCGCCGAAAAAGGCATCAACGTCCCCGAAAGCCAGCTCTGCCTTTCTTCTCTCACGAAGGACGATCTCGAGGCTCTCCCGTTCGTGGTCAAGAACGCGGATATCGTCAGTTATTCGTTCGTGCGCAAGGAAGCGGACGTACACGATTTGCAATCCCGGCTCGCCGATCTCGGCGGCGAAAATCTCGGCATCATTCTGAAGATCGAAACGCGCGAAGCTTTCGACCAATTGCCTCGCCTGCTGCTCGCCGCCATGCGCAGTCGCGCCGTCGGAGTGATGATCGCGCGCGGCGATCTCGCGATCGAATGCGGCTACCAGCGCCTCGCCGAAGTCCAGGAAGAGATTCTCTGGATCTGCGAGGCCGCGCACATGCCGGTGATCTGGGCAACGCAGGTTCTCGAGTCCCTCGCGAAGACCGGCGTCCCGTCGCGCTCCGAAATCACGGATGCGGCGATGGGCGAGCGCGCGGAGTGCGTCATGCTCAACAAGGGCCCCTATATCGTCACTGCCGTGCGCATTCTCGACGACATTCTCCGCCGCATGCAGTCCCACCAGGAAAAGAAGCGCTCCATGCTGCGCAAGCTTCACGTGGCCTCCGCCTTTCACGCCGGCGCCTCCGCGTAGGAGTGCAGATTTCTAGCTGCGGTTCGGCGGACGATTGTACAAGCCGCCGCCAAGCGATATTCTTTCGAGCGTCCATGAACTCGACGACGAGCAAGCTCGCGCTCCCTTTCGATCACGTCGAAGCCCACGCGCATCTTTCGCACATCGACAAGCGCCTCGCCCGCGTGATATCGCGGGTCGGCGAATTTCAATTCAAGCTTGACGAATGCGACAGCGTCTACGAATCCCTCCTCGAGGCCATCACGCACCAGAGCATCGCGGGCAAGGCCGCGCAGGTCATCTTTGGCAGAATCATGGCGCTCGGCACCGACGGTCGCTGCCCCACGCCGCAAGAACTTCTCCGCGCCCGCAAGTCAACTCTTCGCAAGGTCGGTCTCTCCAACGCAAAAGTCGCCGCTGTAAGGGATTTGGCGCAGAAGACGATCGAAGGCGTCGTACCCACTCTCGAAGAAGCTGAAAAGATGTCCGACCAGGAGCTTGTCGACCGCCTGATTTCCGTCCGAGGCATCGGCGCGTGGACCGTCGAGATGTTCCTGATCTTCCGCCTCGGCCGCCCGGACGTTCTCCCGATCCACGACTACGGCGTGCAGAAAGGCTTTGCCATCACCTATCGCAAGAAGGCGATCCCAAAGCCGCGCGAGTTGGCTGAATTCGGCGAACGCTGGCGCCCCTATCGCACCGTCGCGAGCTGGTACCTGTGGCGCGCCGTGCAACTCGCCGGCCCCTCCGCCCGCAAAATCACAAAAGGCAAGGTTGTCGCGAAGAAACGTGTGGTAGTTAAGAAACGCACCACGCGCGAGCGACTAAAGACTTAGGTGTAGCGCCGCGGCCTTCAGCGCGGCATTCTCTGCTCTACCGCACCATCAGACAAGGGTTGGTCTTTGTAGGGGCACGGCATGCCGTGCCCGGCAGACGACCTTGCCTCCGCTCCGCCCATTCAAAACGCTGTCATCCCGAACCCAGCCGCGCCGTTGGCGGATGGCGGTGAGGGATCTGCTTTTGCTCTCGTAGCGGTCGCCTTCAGGCGGGCGATCGTTCCTCGCGCACCGTCATAAACAGCGCCACCAATCCAATCACCAGCACGCTGCCCTCTAAATCCACCGAAACGCGGTGCAACCTATCAAACTCCGCCCGCCGCGAATCGCTGCTCGGCGTCGCATCGACGGAGCCCATCTGGCTCCGCAGCACCGCCATCCTCGGCATCACGTAGTTCTGCGAAATCACCGTCAGCACCAGCATGATCAGCACTGCTATCACCGGCAACCTGAAATTCAGTTTCTCCCGTTTCAAAAGGACGAGCGTCGCGACGACGTAGACCACCGCCGCAATCACGCCCAGATGGTGCAGCCCTCCGAGCGTGTACCCCACCAGCAGCCCCGCCTCGTCTCGATTCGGCAGCACCGCAAACGCGCCCTGCGTCACCACCGTGGCGAAATAGGTGATCGCTCCCACCCACGTGCCTAATGCGAACACCCGCACGAATCGCAGTACCTGGCTCATGTCGAGGTTCCGCTAGAATGATTTCCGGGGCTGGCGAGCGATTCGCTCTTCATCTTCGCCGGGGGAAAGCCACTTCGACGCATCCAATCGAGTGGTGGGCGACCAAGGACTTGAACCTTGGACCTCTCCCGTGTGAGGGGAGCGCTCTAACCACTGAGCTAGTCGCCCACGGAACTCATTTTTTGTAGCAGAAGGCCCGATCAATTGCAAACCGCCGCCACATCCGCCGCCAGCCGCCTTGCCGACCTTCAGCGCTCGATTGCGCGCGTCGTGAAGGGCAAGGAAGACATCATCCAACTCGCGCTGACCACGCTCCTCGCGCGCGGTCACCTGCTGATCGAAGACGTCCCTGGCGTCGGCAAAACCACGCTGGCCCAGGCCCTTGCGCGCTCGTTCCACTGCTCGTTCCAGCGCATCCAGTTCACTTCGGACATGCTGCCGAGCGACGTGATCGGCGTCAGCGTCTACAACCCCGCCGCGCAGGAATTTGAATTCAAGCCCGGCCCGATCTTCGCCAATATCATCGTCGCCGACGAAATCAACCGCACGACGCCGAAGACGCAGTCCGCGCTGCTCGAAGCCATGAACGAGGCGCAGATCACCGTGGACAACCACACGCACCCGCTGCCGCAGCCGTTCATGGTTCTCGCGACGCAGAATCCGATCGAGCACCACGGCACCTATCCGCTGCCCGAATCGCAGCTCGACCGTTTCCTGATGCGCATCCGCATGGGCTATCCCGCGCGCGCAAGCGAAAAGGAAATCATTCGCAATCATTCCGGCATGGGCGGCGCGGACCAGGTCGCTGCGCTCATGGACGCGGCCGACGTCGTCGCCATGCAGGAAACCGCCTCGCAAGTGAAGGTTGAAGAGAGCCTGCTCGACTACGCGCTCGAAATCGTCGAGTGCACGCGCCAGACCGAGCAGCTCAGCCTTGGCGTCAGCCCGCGAGGCGCCGTGATGCTGCACCGCGCGGCGCAGGCGCGCGCGTTCCTCGAAGGCCGCGACTACTGCCTTCCGGACGATTTCAAGCGCCTCATCATTCCGGTCTTCGCGCACCGCGTCGTGGTCAGCTCGCGCTACGTCTCCACGCAGAAGAAATCCGAGCAGGCCGAAGCCATCCTCCGCGAAATTCTCGATACCACGCGCGTCCCACTGTAGACGATGCAATCCAATTTCCACTGTCATTCCGAACAGTCCTGGCGCCCGGTGGGCGCCATCGGGACGACGAGGATTCTCTCTTATGCCACGAATGTCGTCGCCGGCCTTTTAGGGGGTCGGACCTTCAGGTCCGACATGAAACCGCCGCGCGAACGCGCGCACCTTTGCGCTGCCTCTCTTGCAGCATGTGCTGCTTTTGCACCCGCCGTGGCGGCTAGTTGCGCAAGCGCTCCAGCATGAACTCCGCAAGAATCTCCAACTCCAGTGACTTCCCCCTCGTCCGCTCGTGGCGCGCCCGCGATCGCACGGGCTGGCGCAACTTCGGCGTCGCCATGCTGGTGCTTTCCGCAGCGCTGTTGGTCGCGCTATTTTCGGCCGCCGTCGCGCAACAGGGTCGCATCCTGCTCGCAGGAATCACCACCATCATGGCGCTCAGCATGGCCGCCTGGGTTGCGGTCACGATCGTGCCCGCCCTCGCGCGCCGCACCAGCCTGCGCTGGCTGAAGTATCAGGTCGAATACCGCCTCACGCGCGACGGCATCATCTATCTCGCCGCAGTTTTCATCCTGATCCTCGCCGCGGTGAACACGGGCAACAATCTTCTCTTCCTGATTCTCGCCTGCATGCTCGGCGGCATCCTGATTTCCGGCGTGCTCTCGCGTGTCGTCCTCACGGGCATCGACCTGAAATTCGACCTGCCCGAGCACATCTTCGCCGAACAGCCTGTGCTCGCGGAACTCGAGCTGCGCAACGAAAAACAGGGTTGGCCGTCGTTCTCGTTGCTCGTCGTCGGCGAAAGCAAGCGCGAGAGTGCGACGGCCGAAATCCTCACGCGCCCCGTCTTCTTTCCCTACATTCCGCGCCAGAACGCATCGCGCCAGAAAGTCGAGTTGCGTTTCCCGCGCCGCGGTGTCTACCGCCAGGACGCGTTCGGCATTCGCACCCGGTTTCCCTTCGGCTTCTTCGAAAAAACGCGCCAGGTGAATTCAGAGGTCGAGATCGTCGTCTACCCGCGCGTCGAGCCGATCGAGCAGTTCTACGAGGCTCTGCCGCTCCTCAGCGGCGAGATGGCCAGCTACTTCCGCGGCCGCGGCCACGAACTGCACTCGCTGCGCGACTATCAACCGACCGATAGCGCCCGCTTCGTCGACTGGAAAGTGACCGCGAGATCCGGCCGCATGATGGTTCGCGAGTTCGCGCGCGAAGACGAACGCCGCGTGATGCTCGTTCTCGATCCGTTCCTCGGGCCGGCCCGCGCCGATCTGGGCGAACTGGCCGCTGCCGAACACGCCGAGCGCTTCGAGCGCGCCGTTTCGATGGCGGCTTGCATCGCCTGGCATTTCCACGAAATTCGCTCTGTCATTCAGTTCCGCACCGACCGTTTCGCGACGCCCATCGCGCCCGCCGGCGAAATCATCTACGACGCGCTGCGCGAACTCGCTCTGATTCAGCCCGACGCTTCCGCGACCGGCGGCGCATTTCTCGACGACCTCGCGAACGACCGCGAAATCTTCAAAATCATCATCACCGCTCGCGCCCAGCGCACCATTCCCACCGCCCTGTGGTCCTCCTCCTACTTCCTCTTCATCGACCGCCTCTAGCTTTTTCGCTGGCCGTGCACTTCTCTGCGTCTGTGCAGTGAGTCTCGGGTTCTCTCTGTGGGCTCCGTGATCCTCTGTGCTCTCTGTGGTTCGCATTTGCAACGTCCCATGCGAGAATGGCGCGCGCATGAGCGTTCAATTTCCCCCGCGCACCCTCGCACATTTCCGGCACCGCCTGCTCGACTGGTTTCGCGCGCACTGCCGCGACCTTCCCTGGCGCACGAGCCGCGATCCTTACCGCATCTGGGTAGCGGAAATCATGCTCCAACAGACGCGCATCGCCACCGTCATGCCCTATTACGACCGCTTCCTCGAAAAATTCCCCACCGTCGAATCGCTCGCCTGCGTACCGCAGGAGGAAGTCCTCAAGCTTTGGTCCGGCCTCGGCTACTACAGCCGCGCGCGCAACCTGCACCGCGCCGCGAAAGAAATCCTCGCGCGCCACAACGGCACATTTCCGCGCTCGCTCGACGCAGCCCTCGCGCTTCCCGGCATCGGCCGCTACACTGCCGCAGCAGTTCTCAGCATCGCCTACGATGTTCCGCTCGCTGTCCTCGACGGCAACGTCGCCCGCGTCCTCGCGCGGCTCGGCGCCATTCGCGGCGATGTCCGCGCGCCGGGCCGCTGGAAGCAGCTCGCGCAAACAGCGCAGCGCTTTCTCGCGCCGCGCGCGCCCGGTGACTGGAACCAGGCGCTGATGGAGCTCGGCGAAACGATCTGCACGCCGCAAATCCCTCGCTGCGGGGTGTGTCCCGTATCGCGCTGGTGTCGCGCCCGCGCGCGCAAACTCACGCGCGAAATCCCTGCCTCGCGCAAAAAACGCGCGCTGGTCCGCATCCAGATCGCTGCCGCGATTCTCCGCGATCCGCGCGGCCGCACGCTTCTGGTCCGCGATCCCGGCGCGCACGACGACGTGCTCTTTTCGCGCATGTGGCAGTTCCCTGCCATCGAAGTCGCGCGCCGCGCAAAGGATGAGCTCGCCGCGTACCTCGCACAAAGCCTCGGGATGGACGCTGCGTCCCTCGATCTCGAGGCGCTGCCGCGCGCGCGCCACGGCGTGACGTTCCGCAACATCACCCTCCTGCCCTTCCTCGCCCGCGTCGCGCGCCTCCCGAAACGCCAGCGCACCCGCGTCATTTCACTCGACCATCTCCCCGATCTTCCCGTTTCCAGTGCAACACGCAAAATCGCCGCCGCCCTCGCCCACCATTAAATTTGGTTGGGCGCCGTTGCCGAATTCGCATCTCACTCGCGCTTCCGCCGCAAAGCCCCGCGCGCCTGGTGCTAGCATCGTAAGACGCCCATGGCTTCCGCCGCGCGACCGACCGCGCCGTCTCTCCCAGCGCTCGAGCGATACTTCGAGATTTCGCTCTTTCTGCTCGTTTCCACGGGAGTGCTCGCGATTGTCTCGACCGGCAAGCTCGATCCCTTTTCTGCACTCGCTCCCTCCGCTGCGTTGATCTACAAGGGGACTCGAATCTGGCGTGGGCGCGGCCCGGAATTCTCACCGCGCGTTGCCACCTGGCTCGTGCTCGCCTATTTTCTGTTCTTCCCGCTCGACCTGTGGGTGCTTTCGCGCAACCTGGCGGAGGGCGCGCCGAATCCACCGCTCTACGCCGCTCTGCTTTCGGCGATTCATCTGCTGCTCTTCGCCACGCTCGTCCGCATGTATTCGGCGCGCACGAACCGCGACTACGCCTTCCTCGCTGTCCTCGCGGTCACGTCGATGCTGGCTTCCGCGATCCTCACTGTCGAGACCGGCTTTCTGATCGCGCTCGCGGCTTTCCTGGTGCTTTCGGTTTCGACGTTCGTGGCTCTGGAAATCCGCCGCAGCGCCGCGGGCGCGGTTTCACCGTCGTTTGACGCCGGCTCTCTCATCGCGCAACAGATGAACCGCGCGCTCGGAACGACCTCGCTCCTGGTCGCCGCGAGCGTGTTGTCGGTGGGTCTCGTGCTGTTCTTCCTGATTCCGCGCTTCACCACCGGTTACCTGAGCACTCTGAATCTCCAGCCCCAGATGATGACCGGCTTCACCGACAACGTCGAGCTTGGCCAGATCGGCGAAATCAAGCAGAACTCGGCCGTCGTCATGCGCATCCGCATCGAAGGCGATTCCGCCCGTGCGGCGAGGATGCACTGGCGCGGCATCGTGCTCACGAATTTCGACGGCAAGCGCTGGTTTACTCCCCACGAAGAACAAATCGTCATTGTGCCGGACGCGGACGGCGACTACTTCTTCGGCGCTCCGGCGCCGCTGCACGGCAACTTCTATCCGTTGCGCTACACGGTGTTGATGGAGCCGCTTTCGACCGACGCGATCTTCATCGCGCCGCGCCCCGAAATCCTTCGTGGGAGATTCTCCGAGGAAACGGGCGCTCTCGGCGGCCCGCCGCACCGCACGTACCTGCTTCTGGACAAGACGGGCTCGATTTTCAATCCCCTCCACAACAACGCGAAGCTGCGTTACGAAGGCGTCTCGCGCCTCCCCAGTACGCCGCCGGCCGAGCTACGCAAGGCCCCGTCGAATCATCCCGACGCCGTCCGCCAGACCTACCTTCAGTTGCCGCCGCTCGATCCGCGCATCCAACAGCTCGCCGAGCAGGTCACGGCCGGCTCGCAGAACGAGTACGACAAAGCCTCGAGCATCGAACGCTATTTGATGACGCACTACGCCTACACCCTCGATCTTTCCGGGCCGCGCGCGGAAGACCCGCTCGCGAATTTCCTTTTCGTCCGGCGTTCGGGCCACTGCGAATACTTCGCCTCGGCCATGACGGTGATGCTCCGAGCGATCGGAATCCCCGCCCGCTACGTCACCGGCTTCCTCCCGGGCGAATACAACGACCTCGGCGGCGACTACATCATCCGCGAAAGCGACGCGCACAGCTGGGTCGAGGTCTATTTCCCTTCCTATGGCTGGATCACTTTCGATCCCACGCCGGGCGGCGCCGACCAGCGCCACGGCATGTTCGACCGGTTCTCGCTCTATTGGGACTGGTTTCAGTTCGCCTGGGGCGAGTGGGTCATCAACTACGACTTCTCGCACCAGTTGACGCTCGGCCAGACCTTGGAGAAATCTTCGCGCAACTGGAGCGACCGCGCGCGCGACTCATATCGCCAGAAAAGGGACGCGGTAATGCGCAAACTCCTCGCGCTCGACGGCAAGGTCGAGAAGTCGCCGTGGTTTCTGCCGGGCGCGCTCGTCTTGCTCGTTGTCGTGCTGTTCGGCCTGCGCGGCCGGTCCATGATTCGCTACGCCGTTGCGCGCTGGAGCCTGCGCGCGCGCCGCGGCGGAAACCTCACCGCGTCGCTCGCCGCGCTCGAATACTCCGAAATGCTCCGGCTGCTGGAGAAGCGTGGCTGGAAGAAATCTCCGTCGCAGACGCCGCTTGAATTCGCCGCCGCGATTCCCGCGCTCGATCTGTCCGCTCCGGTCGCGCAGCTCACCGAGCTGTATCAGTCCGCGCGCTTCGGCAGCCATCCCGCGCGAGCCGAACAGATGTCGTCGCTCCTCCGCTCCATCCGCGACCTCCTCCGCTCCCGCAAACCTTTCCGCTCAACTCATTTCTTCTAACGTGCCAAAAAATATGGCGTTGTCATCCCGAGCGTAGTCTTGACAATCCCCTTCCCTCGGCACACGATTCACCCGTCCCTTCTTTCGCATGAACACTCGCCAACGCCTGCTGCTCGCCCTGATTCTCCTCACCACTGTCGTCCTCGGCGGAACGCTCGGCTTCCACCTCATCGAGGACTGGTCCTGGTTCGACGGGTTCTACATGACCCTCACGACCATGACCACGATCGGCAACGGTGAAATTCATCCCCTCTCGCACGCCGGGCGCATCTTCAACTCGTTCATGATCGTTGCCGCCGTGCTCGCGGGTGCTTTCGTAATTGCCACGTTCTCGCAGACGTTGTTAGAATTCGAGTTCGGCAAGGCCCTCGGTCGCCGCCGCATGGAACGCGAACTCGCCAAACTTTCCGGCCACTACATCATCTGCGGCGCCGGTCGCGTCGGACGCACCGTCGCTCGCCAGCTCCGCCTCCGCGGACAGCCCTGCGTGATCGTCGAACGGGATCCCGTCCGCGCCCGCTGGGCCGAGGAAGAAAAAATTCCCGTCGTTGTTGGCAACGCATCGAGCGAGGAAAACCTTCAGAAGGCGCGCATCGATGCCGCTCTGGGCTTCGTTTCCGCCGTCAGCTCCGACGCCGAAAATATCTACATCGTGCTCACCGCGCGCGGGCTTCGCCCGGACTTAAAGATCATCGCGCGCGCCAGCGAGGAGGAGGCCACATCGAAGCTGCTCCGCGCCGGCGCCTCGCAGGTCCTCTCGCCCTACCACTTCATCGGCCACCGCATGGCCCAGCTCCTGCTTCGCCCCAACGTTCTCGATTTCGTCGATGCGGCGTTCGGCCGCGAGCGCCTCGACTTCGAAATTGGCGAGGTGAAGATTGCCGGCAAGTCAGGCCTCGTCGGGAAAAAGTTGGCCGATTCTGCGATTCCGCGTCAGGCGGGCGTCATCGTTCTCGCGCTCAAGAACGCGGACGGCAAGATGACCTTTAATCCCCCGCCCGAATCCGTCATTCAAGCTGACGACTGCCTCATCGTCATCGGCGGCGACGAGCAGTTGAAACGCCTCGAATCCCTCGCTTCGTAGCGGCAGGTTCCGAACGATCGCGGTTCAAGCTGGGCGGCGGGATGAGTGACGCTTGCTCGACGCGGCAGCGCGCCATGCCCCTCGGAGGAGGTCCTGCAGCGCATCCGGGTGAACGCGTGAGAGCCGAACGAGTATCCACTGGTAATTCAGATAGTGATCGGTGATGTAGTACGTTTCGGGATCGGCCTCCATCAACGCCGCGCGCTGTTCAAAATCCATTCGAACGACCAGCGACTCGCCATCCTGATGCAGCCTCGTGAACAGCTCGCCGCCCACCTTGAACGCCGGCGTCCCGTAGGACGCGCCTTCCTCGACGTTTTCCAGAGAAAGCGCAATTTCGCGAACCGTCTCGAACGCCGCGGGAACCTTCACCGCCTTGCGGCCTTGCTCCAGAGCTCGCGTCCCTCGAGAAGCGGACCGAGTTGAACCGGCCTTCTTGCCTTTCTTGCGTTTCGTCACGGCCTGCCCCCGTATGTCTCGCAAAGTGTGCCAAATCGCGCCCTTTGAGGCCACAAAAGTGGCCAAAATTGCCACCACCTCGGCACTAATTGAAGCTTCGAACTCGAACGAATTTTCGGGCTCGGCACCATCTCCTCGCCGCCCTCCTCCCGGCCCGTTCGTCGAGGCCTGCCATGATAGAATTGACCGTTTGGAGACAGTACAGAGGAACGCGCAGAGATGCCGAAGGTTGGATTTGTCAGCTTGGGATGCCCGAAGAACCTCGTCGATAGCGAGGTCATGATGGGAATCCTCGCTCGCGCGGGCTACGAAATCACGACGCGCGCCGGCGACGCGGACGTCCTCGTCGTCAATACGTGCAGCTTCATCGCGCCCGCCCAGCAGGAATCCGTACAGTCGATTCTCGAGATGGCCGAATACAAGAAGTTCGGCCGCGCGCAAAAATTGATCGTCGCCGGCTGCATGGTCGAGCGGTACCGCAACCAAATCCAAGAGCAGATTCCCGAGGTGGACGCCGTGATCGGCACCGGCGAAGTCGAAAAGATTCTCGCCGCGTGCGAAGGCGAGCTCAGCGCGAATGCGGCCGCCGCTGCCGCGAGCGAATCGCCCACGTATCTCTACCACGACCTCACGCCGCGCATCCTCGCCACACCGCGCCACACCGCCTACATAAAGATCAACGAGGGCTGCGACCACCCCTGCACGTTCTGCGTGATACCGCAGCTTCGCGGAAAATTCCGCAGCCGGCGATTCGAATCCGTGGTGCGCGAGGCCGAAAACCTCGCCGCCGCGGGCGTGCGCGAAATCAATCTCATCGGCCAGGACACGACCTACTACGGCGAAGACCTCGGACTGCGCGACGGCCTACCCACGCTGCTCGAACGCCTAGCGCAGATCGAAGACCTGCACTGGATTCGCTTCCTTTATTGCTATCCGAACCGCATCACCGGGAAACTGCTCGACACGATCGCCGCGCATCCGCGCCTCGCAAAATATCTCGATATTCCGCTCCAGCACGCGAGCCGCAGCGTCCTCGCGCGGATGAAGCGCGGCTCGAATGCCGATGCGTTTCTGAAGATGCTCGAGAGAATTCGCAGCGCGATTCCCGGCGTCTCGATCCGGACGTCGTTCATCGTCGGCTTCCCCGGCGAAACCGAAAACGATTTCCGCGAGCTGTGCGATTTCGTCCGCACCGCCGAATTCGACTGGATGGGCGTTTTTGCGTACTCGGACGAGGACGCGGCGAAGAGCTTTTCGCTCGAGGACAAAGTTGACGCGAAGACGATCGCGCGCCGCAAGAACGCGCTCATGTCGCTCGAAAAGACAATTTCGCGGCGCAAGCTACGTCGGCGCGTCGGCGAGGAGCTCCAAGTGATGCTCGAAGGCCCGTCCAAGGAGACCGATCTCGTCTGGGAAGCACGCCTCGAAGGCATGGCGGCGGAAATCGACGGCAAGGTCTACATCACGGAGTTCGAGGGCGTGAACGACGCCGCGGAATTGCCTGAGCCCGGCACGCTCGCAACAATCGAAGTCACCGGCGCGAAGGACTACGACCTCATCGGCCGCGTCGTCGAATTTGCGGCTGCGCCCGCCGCCGTGCCGGACGCTCCCGCGAGAACGAATCTTTTCCCGATCCTCGCCTCCCGTTAGAATAGCCGCCGCGAGAGATCCGGCGGGGCGCCACTTGCGAAGGCGAAGGAGTGAACGTATGAGTACCACCCTCAGTCAGCGATCTGTTCCCGTGCCCGAGCCGGAGTTGACCCCGGACGTGATGATCGAGCGGGCGATCGCGCTCCAGCCCCGGCTGCGCGCGGAGCAAGACGAAACCGAGCGCCGCAGCGTTCACTCCGAAGCGATTCACGAAGAGTTTCGGAAAGCCGGATTCTATCGGTGTCTCCAGCCGCAGCGCTTCGGCGGCTATGAGTTCGACCTGAAGACGTACTACCGCCTTGGCATCGAGATCGCGCGCGGCGATCCATCGGTGTCCTGGTGTTTGATCGTCGGAGCCGGCCACGCGCTGATGCTCGGCTCCTTCTTCGACGAGCAGGCGCAGGCGGACGGCTTCGGTCCCGACGGCAACTTTTCCGCGCCGTCCGTTGCGGCGCCAAGCGGAACCGCAACCCCCGTCGACGGCGGCTGGCTCGTCAAAGGCAAGTGGGGCTACGCCTCGGGCGCGCCGTATGCGACGCACTTCATGCCGAGCGTGCTGATCCTCGAACATCCGGATAAGCCGCGCGCCGGAATCGCGCTCGTGCCCCGCTCGCAATGGAAGATGCTCGACGATTGGGGAGCCATCCTCGGCATGAAGGGCAGCGGCTCGAACTCCATCGTGATCGAGGGCGCGCACGTGCCCAAGAGCCACGTGATTCATCTCGATATGCTCAACATCGACCTCGCGGGCGGGACTCCCGGTTCGCGGCTACACGGCAACCCGATGTATGCGGGCCGGTGTCTGTCATTTTTTCACGCGGAACTCGTGGCGGTGTTGGTGGGGCTGGGCTACGCCGCGATCGACGAGTACGAGAAAATCATTCGCACGAAAACCACGCTTTATCCGCCAATGATGCTGCGCTACCTGCATCACGACTATCAGCGCTACCTGGGACTCGCGCTCGGGATGATGAACGCGGCCAAGCGGCTAGTGCTGAACGCGGGAGACGTTTATATGGAGTATTGCCGGCGCGGGTTGGAGGGCGGCGAGCCGTTCACGATGGAGGAAGATCTCGAGCTTTTCGCGAGCCTGGAGCACGGCGGGCGGCTGGCTTGGGAAGCCGTCGAGATGCTGTTTCGCACGTCCAGCTCGAGCGGCGCCAAGGACGGCGAACGCATGCAGCGCTACTATCGCGATGCCTCGATCTACCGCGGGCACCTCTCGGCGCAGTACGACATGGCCGCGCAGCGTCTCGCTCTCGTCCACCTGGGATTGAACCACGCCATCTCGACGGCAGACCGCGGCGCGCCTGCGCCCACTGGCGATCCGAATATAACTAAGCCAGCGGCGAAATGAGGACGGCCGCGGGCGTTACGTTTCCAGCTTGAATCTGGTCGATGCCAGCGTGTACAGGCGGCGCCAGACGAGGCGGTTGATGGTCAGGACGATGAGGGCCATCAGCATCGTCGCGACGAGAAGGACAGGATAATTCGCTTTATCCGCCGCTTCACTGACGACCGCGCCCAATCCGGTCGTCGAGTAAGTCTGACCTTTCAGGTGGAAGTATTCGGCCAGAATGCTCGCATTCCAGGCGCCCCCCGACGCGATCACAAAACCGGTGATCAAGTAAGTGAAGATTCCGGGCAAAATCAGCTCTCGCCATCGTTCCCATCTGCCGAACTGGAAGACGCCGCAGACTTCTTTCAAGTCAGTGGGCAGGGCGATCGCGCCGGCGATGACGTTGAACAGGATGTACCATTGCGTTCCGAGAAACATCGGCACGATCGATCCAACCGCAAGCCCTCCGCCGACCCGTGTCAGGAGAAGAACAATGATCGGGAACAGGGCTGTGGCGGGCACAGAGGCCACGACCTGGACAATCGGAAGCTGACCCGGTACCCGCGGCGGAGGCTTGCTGCGCCCTTGTAGCCTTTGCGGTATGCTCTTCGAGTGAAGCACCACTGCCCAATCTGCCGGAAGCCGACCTATTCCGCGACGGACGCCGAATTTCCGTTTTGCAGCGAGCGTTGCCGCCTGCTCGATTTGGGCAACTGGGCGAGCGAGAAGTACGTCGTCAGCGAGCCGGTGCTCGACGAATCCATTCCTGAAATTCCCGAGCAGAATCCGCGCGCCAAAGAAGAAGATGGACACGAGCGCTAGCTCATCTTCACCTGCGGGCACCGTGCCGGCCACGGAATCGCGCGTCACAATGAGACACAAACCGCGCTTCGCGCTCTTCATCGCGACAGCTTGCGGCCTCGGCTACATTCCGATTGCGCCTGGCACGTGGGGCTCCCTGTTGGGTGTCGCGCTCACTTGGATAAATGTGTACGTCAGTAACGCGAATCTGCGACTCGCGCCGCCCCCGGCGAATGGTCATTGGACAGATCGCGCGCCTGAGGCGAACTTTCTGGCGAGTCAGGTTTCGATGGTGTTCGTCATACTCATCATCGGGCTCTGGGCGGCGAATAGAGCCGCGAAATACTTTCAGGAAAAGGATCCACAACGCGTCGTAATCGATGAAGTTTCGGGTCAAACGATAACCTACCTCGGCCTGCTGACGGCCGGACGGATTCCGCATAGCTGGAAATATTTGTTGCTGGGTCTTATACTTTTTCGGTTGTTCGATATTTGGAAGCCTTTTCCGGCGCGGCAGGCGGAGTCGCTGCCGGGCGGCTGGGGAATCATGGCGGACGACTGGGTCGCCGGATTGTACGCGGCGATCGGACTGTGGGTCGCGCGAGCGGCGGGGTTGTGACGGGAAGACTGTGAACCGATCTTGAAAACGAACGGCACGCCAAGAATTGAAAGCATCAAACCGGGAGCGGCCCTGCCGGGTGGCGAAATCTCGATCCAGGGCAGCGGGTTCGCGGTGCGCAACCATACGCGGCCACAGGTGCAGTTTGGCCCTGCCGAAGGCAGCCTCGTCATGGCCGGAGACGACATCCTGATCGCGCGAGTGCCCGAAGGAGCTTCGGGCGGCGCGGTGCGCGTGCGCATGGGGGCCATCGAAAGCGCGCCGTTCCCGATCGCGCTCGGCGTGCAGGTCGCGGACAACCTGCATCCCGTCGGCAATCCCGCGGTTGACGCCGAGGGCAACGTCTACGTGACGTTCAGCGGCCAGCGCGGGCAGAAGGTTCCCGTCTCGCTCTACAAGATCACCGCGAACCACACCGTGAAGCCGTACATCACGGAGCTGATGAACCCCACGGGACTCGCCATCGACCGCGAACGCCATCTTTTCGTCTCCTGCCGGAACGACGGCACGGTGCATCGCGTTTCGCCCGACGGCCGCTCGATGCAGTGGGTCGAGGGCATGGGCATCGCCACCGGCCTCGCGTTCGACAAGAATGGAAACCTCTACGTCGGCGATCGCAGCGGAACGATTTTCAAAATCGGTGCGGACCGCGAAATCTTCGTGTTTGCGACGCTCGAGCCTTCGGTGGCGGCGTATCATCTCGCGTTCAGCCCGGCGGGCGAGCTTTTTGTCGCCGGGCCGACGACCTCGAGCTTCGACCGCGTGTACAAAATTTCTCCCGCGGGCGAAGTGAGCGTCTTTTTCCGCGGGCTCGGGCGGCCGCAGGGACTTGCGTTCGATCGCGCCGGCAATCTTTACGTCGCGGGATCGCTCGGCGGCAAGCGTGGGATCGTGCGCATCACGCCGCAGGCCCAAGCCGAATTGGCGCTGAGCGGAGCGAATATCGTCGGCCTCGCCTTGCTGCCCAGCCACCGCGCCATGATCACCACCAACAATGCCCTCTTCACCCTCGACTGGGACGTCGCGGGCCTTCCGCTGAACGGTTAATTAGCTCCGACACCCTGGGACGCTTCATGAGGCCGCGCTTGGCATCCTTGCGCTCCGTCGGCGTCATCGAGTAAAACTCTTAAGGCATGAAGGCGGAAATCATTGCGGTGGGGTCGGAGCTGCTGACGCCCTACCGGCTCGACACGAACTCGCTTTTCCTGACGGACGAACTAAACAAGGTCGGCGTCCGCGTGGTGCACAAAGCGGTGGTCGGCGATGACCCGGAGGAGATGCAAGCGTCGTTTCGCCACGCGCTCGAACGCGCCGACGTAATTGTTTCCTCCGGCGGCCTCGGCCCCACCGACGACGACCGCACGCGGCAGACCGTCGCCGATCTGCTCGGCCGGAAGTTGGTCAGCGACCAAGCCACATTCCAGAAGATCGAGGAACGATTTCGCCGGTTCGGGCGCTCGATGCCCGAAATCAACAAGCGGCAGGCGATGGTGATCGAGGGCTCGACCGTGCTGCCGAATCCGCGCGGGACCGCGCCGGGAATGTGGATCGAGGCGAAGGACCACATCGTGATTCTGCTCCCGGGCGTGCCGAACGAACTTCGCGCACTGTTCGAAGCCGAAGTGAAACCGCGCATCGCGAAGCTCGGCATCAAGGAGCGGCTGTTCACGCGCGAGCTGCGCATCGTCGGGCTGTTCGAGTCCGAGGTCGAACAGCGCGTCTCCCCGCTCTACGCCGCCTATCCCGATACGGAGACCACCATCCTGGCCTCGGCCGGCTACATCCAGCTTCACCCGCGAATCTGGTCCGACGATCCCGTGCAGGCCGAAGCGCGCCTCGATGAAATCGCCGGGCGAATGGCGCTGGCGCTCGGCGAAAATCTCGTTTCGACACACGGCGAAACGCTCGAAGAGATTGTCGCGCGACTGCTCACCGAGA
>Ga0187872_10001545_pt1 | contig 22926 bp, 22 predicted proteins | sample June2016WEW_16_4_FD_132973 | JGI IMG/M metagenome (GOLD analysis project Ga0187872, IMG submission 132973) | Peatland microbial communities from SPRUCE experiment site at the Marcell Experimental Forest, Minnesota, USA - June2016WEW_16_40 | ecosystem: Environmental > Terrestrial > Soil >...
ACCTGCGCGACGAGGTCTCGGAGGTTGCCATCTGCGGCGAGATGGTGCAGATCTACCAGGGCCTGCGCGAGAGCGAGATGCGCTCCGCCGCCGCCGAGTTCTTCGCCACGCAGATCGAGCCGAACCTGTTCGCGGAGATGCAGACCCTGGTGCGCGAGTTGCAGGCGCGCGGCAGCGAAATCTGGGCAGTCAGTTCCACATGCAACTGGGTCGTCGAGGAGGGCATGCGCCGCTTCGAGATTCCCCCCGGCCGCATCCTGGCCACGCGCGTTGCCGTGGTTGAGGGCTTCGTCACCCCCACCCTGATCGACGTCCCCACCGACGAGGCCAAGGTCGCGTCCCTGGCCCGCGTGGGCATCCACGCGCCCGACGCCGTCTTCGGCAACTCCATCCATGACGCCGCGATGCTGGCCATCGCGCGCCGCGCCTTCCCCATCGACCCCAGCCCCGCCCTGCTTGCGCGCTGCGCTCAGGAGCGCTGGCCCGTCTACTACCCTGCCTCCGTCGCTCCGTAATTACAACTCTTGCCTGTTCCCTGTTCCCTGAATTTATGCTGCTCGAAGGCCTGCACATTCCGCTGACCACCCCCTTCCACCCGGATGGCCGGCTCAACCTGCCCAAGCTGGCCGCGAACGTCGAACGCTATTCGAAATCTCCCGCCGCCGGGTTGATTGTCCTCGGCCCCAGCGGCGAGCCCACGCTGCTCACCGACGAAGAGACGCACGAAGTGCTCCGCGCCGCAGCCCAGGCCGCCGCGCCAGAGAAAATCCTCATCGCTGGAGTCTCCCGCGACAGCGTCCGCGCCACGCTTGCCCTCGCCGACCTCGCCGCAGAGCTGCTCTACGACGCCATCCTCGTCGGAGTCCCGGATTTTCTGGCACTCGAGTCCGGGTACTCCAGACTCGACTCAAATCAAAGGCCGATCCCATTGTCGAAGAACAGCCTTATCGAGCGGCGCACATTCTTTCAGACAGTCGCTGACCGTTCTCCACTCCCTGTCATCCTGCTCAATATGCCTAGCCGAACGATTACTATTCCTGTGGCGCGCACAGTGTCATCGCATCCAAACATCATTGGTCTCTATGGCACCAATTATTCGGTCGAAATCCAAAGCGCGCTGATTGCGTCGCTCCTCAATCACACGGCCAGTATCAAGCGGGAGGATACGGTCACGCCCACCTTCGCCGCCGTCACCGCACGCATGAAGCTAGCAGCCATCTCCACCGCCCCTCTCATCTCCGCGTACACCCTCGCCGGTAACTCCGCCACAGCGGTAGCCGAACCCCCAGCGATTCCCGCGCTGCGCACGCGCACCAAAACCGTCGGCTTCCAGATCATCTGCACGAACGCTCCGAGGATGCTCGATGCGCTCAACTCCGGCGCCGTCGGAATCGCACCCCCCATCGCCGCAGCAGCCCCACAGGCCTGTTACGAAGTCTTCGCTGCATGGAAAGATCAGGACCAGCCTCTCGCCCAGGAAAAGCAGCAGCGCCTGCTCGCAGCCGCCCTCCTGGCCGGAACCTTCGAGGCCGGCGCCCTCAAATACGCAGCCGACCTCAACGGCTACTTTGGCGGACGGCCGCGCCTGCCGCTGCTTCCCCCCACAGGCATCCAGCGCGCCGCCCTCGAGCAACTGATGAAGCAGCTTCGCAACTAATCAGATTATTCGCATCAGATTCCATTTAGGATTAGCTCACCGGGCAATTCTTATGGCGAAGACAACCACAGCGCGGCGCGACAGATCGACCGGCGAACTGGCCCGCGAGGCACTCTGGTTTGCCCTGCACACGCTGGCCGCCATCGTTATTCTGGCTGTCGTTCTCGGCCTGATGACGTTGGCCCATCCCGATCCCGGCTCCGCCGCACCCAAGGTCTTCGCCGGCGCGCTGGCCTTCCTGGTTCCCATGGCCGGCGGCTTCGTCGTCGTCCGCATTCTGCCCGGCAACGAGCAGGCCCGGGCCGCGCGTGCCATCTGGGTCTCCGGCCTTTTTCTCTTTCTTGCCGCCGGCGTCTGGGTGCTCGGCCTGCCCACCGGCAACGGTCTCTGCGAGGGCTGCGGGGCGACCGAGAAGCTGTGGCGCACCTTCTTCAGCATCCATCGCGGCAGCGGGCTGATGGGCGGCGACGGCATGCTGGTCGGCGTCTGGGCGCCGCTCTGCACGATCGGCTACGCCGCCGGAGCTGCCCTCGGACTCGTGGATTAGACTAGAACCCATGCCCGCCGATCCCGACCGCGTCGCCCTGATCCAGATGGCCTGCGCGCCCTCCAACGAGGAGAACCTCGACCACGCTGTGGACCTCGTCCGCCAGGCCGCGCGCGCCGGCGCAGAGCTGGTCTGCCTGCCCGAGCTCTTCGGCGCGCAGTACTTCTGCCAGAGGGAGGACCATCGGCTCTTCGCGCTGGCCGAGTCGATTCCCGGGCCTTCGACTGCACGTCTTTCCGCAGTCGTACGAGAAGCCAAGATCACGCTGATTGCATCGCTGTTCGAGCGGCGCGCCCCCGGCCTCTACCACAACACCGTCGCCGTGCTGGACCACGAATCGGCAGGGCCGGACCACATCGCCGGCCTCTACCGCAAGATGCACATCCCCGACGTCCCGCTGTTCTACGAGAAGTTCTACTTCGCACCCGGCGACCTAGGCTTCCGCGCCATCCCCACCTCGCACGGCCCGGTGGGCGCGCTCATCTGCTGGGACCAGTGGTTCCCGGAGGCCGCGCGCCTGACCGCGCTGGAGGGCGCGCAGTCGATCTTCATCCCCACCGCCATCGGCTGGCACCCCAGCGAGAAGTCTGAGTTCGGCGCAGCGCAGTACTCGGCGTGGAAGGCCATCCAGCGCGCCCACGCCATCGCCAACGGAGTCTTCGTCTGCGCGGTCAACCGCGTGGGCCACGAGCACGGCGACGTGCTCCTCTCCAACCCGGACGGTACCGCCACTGAGGTCCCCGGCCCCGGCGAACACACACCAGGCGGCGGCTGCAAATCGGGAATTGACTTCTGGGGCGGCAGCTTTATCGCCGATCCCTTCGGCCGCATTCTCGCCCAGGCCAGCCACAACCAGGAAGAGATCGTGACCGCCACGCTCGACCCCGCCCTGGTCGAAACCACGCGCCAGCACTGGCCCTTCCTGCGCGACCGCCGCATCGACGCCTACGCCAACATCACCAGCAGGATGCTGGATTGATTGCGAACTTAGAATCGCGAGTTGAGGACGAGATGAAGAGTCACACCGAGTACCTGGTCTTTGAGACAAAGAAGCGGCGAGAGATGGTCCATATCACGGATGAGGTGGAGCGCATTGTAGAACGCAGCGGCGTGCGGGACGGCCTGTGCTTCGTATCGCCGATGCACATCACGGCGGCGGTGTATGTGAACGACCTGGAGAGCGGGTTGATCGAGGACATCGGAAAGTGGTTGGAGGAGCTGGCACCGGCGCGGCCTGATTACAAACACCACAGGACCGGCGAGGACAACGGAGATGCTCACCTGAAGTCGCTCTTGCTGCATCACGAAACGACCCTGCCGGTGACCGATGGCCGGCTGGATCTGGGGCCGTGGCAGCGCGTCTTCTATGCCGAGTTCGATGGACAGCGCCGCAAGCGGGTGATTGTGAAGGTGCTGGGCGTGGAGTTGGGCGGATAGAATTATGGCGAGCCGGGTGCCCCACATCTCGATTTTGAGATGTGGGTTTACTCCCGCCGAAGCTCGCCGCACTCCACCACCTGAAACGACCCTGGAACAGCCCCATCCACAGCCGAGGCAATCTCAGCCAGTTTCTCCTTCAGGGTCGGCCAGTCCTGTGCCGACAGGAGCACAATCCCAATCTGTCGCTGCTTCAGATTCTGCTGGTGCCGGAGTTTCTTGTCTCCCGTAACAAAGACCTCGAAGCCTGCCGTCTCCGCCGCACTCAGCAGTTCCCCATTCTTTAACCCATTCCACCCGACATAGGCAACCGTGCTTGCATCATGATTTGTCAAGCCCAGCCGCAGCTTATGCGGCAGGTCCTCATCCAGAAGAACCTTCATGCGATGCGCCGCACTTGCCGCGCTTGGGCGAAGTTGAGAAGGCTACAGATCGTCGCCGATGAGAGCGAGGGATAATTCTCCTCAATCTCCTCCACCGGAGAACCTGCCTCAAAATTCTCTACAATCACATCCGCGGGAATGCGCGTCCCCTTCACCAAGGGTCGGCCCGATACCTTGCCCGGAATGACTTCCACCAGCTCGCACCCTGTCCAGTCCATAGAGCACCTCGCAAGCCAATTCTACCGCCCAACCGCGCTTTCCGAACACCTAGCGCGACGAGGTCGCCTCGTCCTGGTAGAACTCGGCGATCTCCGCGGCGTACTTCTGCTCTACGACGCGGCGTTTGAGCTTCATGCTGGGCGTCAGCTCGTCGCCCTCCACCGTCCACTCGTCCGGCACCACGGCGATGCGCTTGATGGTCTGGTAGGGCGCAAGCGTGGCATTCACCTCGTTGACGATGCGCTGATAGCGCGCCACCACCTGCGGCACTGCGACCAGCGCCTTGCGGTCGCCCGCCGGATAGACCACGCCCTTCACCCGCGCCCAGCTCTCCAGAATCGCGAAGTTGGGCGAGATCAGCGCGCAGGCAAACTTGTGCTTGTCGCCCACCAGCGCGGCGTTCGCCACCAGCATGCGCGCCTTCAGCTTGTTCTCGATGGGCTGCGGAGCGATCATCTTGCCGCCGCTGGTCTTCAGCATCTCCTTCTTGCGGTCGGTGATGGATAGGAAGCCATCCGCGTCGATCATTCCGATGTCTCCGGTGCGCAGCCAGCCATCGGGGGTGAAGGCCGCCGCGGTCTCCTCGGGCTTGTTCCAGTAGCCATGGAAGACCGAGGGCCCGCGCACCTCCAGCTCGCCGTCCGCCGCGAAGCGCGCCTCGACGTTCGGCAGCACCGGCCCCACCGACCCGATGCGATAGCTCTGGGGATCATTCACCGCAATCAGCGGCGAGGTCTCGGTGAGCCCATAGCCTTCGAGAATGCGGATTCCAACATCGGCGAACCAGCCCGCCGTGTCCATCCCCAGGGGCGCGCCGCCGGAGACGAAGAACCTCACGCGCCCGCCAAATGCTGCGCGAATCTTGGAGAAGACAAGCTTGTCCGCCAGCTTCCACCCCAACCCGCCGGGCTGCTTTCCCGCCAGCGTCTGGGCGCGATGCTTCCTGCCCACGCTCAGCGCCCAGTTCAGCACCATCTTCCTGGCGCCGTGCGACTTGCCTTCGACTGCCTGGCGGATCTTCTCGTAGACGCGCGGCACGGCCACCAGGAGGGTGGGCCGCACCTGCTTCATCGCCGTCGCAATCCGGTCGAACTTCGGGCAATAGGCCAGCGTCACGCGCTGGTCCATCATCGCGTAGTCCAGGTGGCGCGCCGTGACATGCGAGAGCGGAAGAAACGAGACGCAACTGTCCTGCTCGGTAAACCCGAAGGGCCGCGTCGACATGGTGAAGTTGCTCGCCAGGTTTCCATGGGTCAGCATCACGCCCTTGGGCTCGCCGGTGGTGCCAGAGGTGTAGATGATGGTCGCCAGATCGTCCGGCTGCACCAGGCGAGCGAGCGCGTCGAACTCGGCGTCGCGCTCTTGCATTGCAACCGAATCTTTCATCAACTCGGCAAAGCTCTGCACAGCGAATACGCCGGGTGCCCCATTCATCACGGCTTCATCGCGATGAGTGGGAGACGAAACAGTTGCCTGCTCCGGTTCCATCTCATCCATCACCAGCACATGCTCCAGCCCGGGCAGCACGCCCGCCGCACGCACCTTCTCCACCTGCTCCCACGACGAGACCACCGCAACCTTGGCGCCGGAGTCGCGCAGCATATACCCCACCTGCTCGGCGGTCAGCGTCATATACAGCGGCACATCGACCGCGCCCAGCGCCAGCACCGCAAAGTCCGTCACCGGCCACTCCCAGCGGTTCTCGCTGATGAGCGCCACGCGATCGCCCTTGACGACGCCCCACTGGGCAAGCCGCGCCGCCAGCGCGCGCACCCGTCCATACGCCTCCGCCGACGCGATCGGCTTCCATGTCCCATCCACCCCCGCGCTCGCATCCAGCCAGCGCCAGACCACCTCGTCGCCGCGCCCGCTCATCTTCAGGAACGCGTCGTTGATCGTCCTCACATCCTGCATGCAAATCCCTCCGGCCTGCGCAGCCCGGATAATAACCTCATCCAGCCTACGCCGCCCGGCTGCACGTGATCTAGCAGCGAACGATCTTTTCGGACGCAATCCCCCTGGTGGCATTGCGCGTGTCCACCACCAGCCGCGACTGGCGCACAATCGCAGCGTAGTCGTAGCCGGAGTGGTCGGTCATAATCAGCACGCAGTCGTACTGCGCAAGATCGGTCAGCGGGGTGGACCTCATATTCAGGTTGTAGTGGCGGCCGCGGCCCACGGTTGGGAAGTAGGGATCGTTGTAGAGTACCTCCGCGCCCTGCTCGCGCAGCAGCTCGATCACGGTCAGCGAGGGCGACTCGCGCAGGTCGTCGATGTCCTTCTTGTAGGCCATGCCCAGCATCAGGATGCGCGCGGCTTTCATGGCCTTGCCGTGCCGGTTCAGGGCCTGCGCGACGGACTGCGCCACATGCGCGGGCATCGCCTCGTTGACCTCGCCGGCCAGCTCGATGAAGCGCGTGTTGAAGTCGAACTCGCGCGCCTTCCAGCTCAGATAGAACGGGTCGATGGGGATGCAGTGCCCGCCCAGTCCCGGCCCCGGATAAAAGGGCTGGAAGCCGAAGGGCTTGGTGGAGGCCGCGTCGATCACCTCCCAGATGTCAACGCCCATGCGCAGCGAGAGCAGCTTCAGCTCGTTGACCAGCGCGATGTTGACGCAGCGGTAGATGTTCTCCAGCAGCTTGGTCATCTCCGCCACGCGGGTGGAGGAGACGCGCACCGCGCGGGCAAAGATCGCCTCGTAGAGGGTGGCCGCAAGCTCGGTGGCGATCGCTTCGTGCCCGCCCACGACCTTGGGAATGTCGCGCCGCGCCACCGTGACGTTGCCCGGGTCCTCGCGCTCCGGCGAGAAGGCCGCATAGAAGACGCCGCTTTCGGCCGCCGCGCCCTTGGCCTGCGCCTTCAGCCCATGAGGACTGCCCGCCTCCAGCAGCGGAATCAGCAACTCTTCGGTAGTGCCGGGATAGGTCGTGCTCTCCAGCACGACGAGTTGGCCCTCGCGGATCCAAGGTGCCGCAGCCTTCGCCGTATTCTCCACAAAGCTCAGGTCCGGCTCGCGGTGTTCGGTGAGCGGCGTAGGAACGCACAGAATAATCGCGTCCTGGTCCGACAGACGCGCAAAATCCGTCGTCGCGCTAAATCCCTTCTGTCGCGCAGCCTCGATCTCCGCGGCCGCAATGCGAAAGATGTACGAGCGGCCGGCTTCGAGGTCGTCCACTTTCTTTGCGTCGATGTCGAAGCCGGTCACTTTGAACCCCGCCTCCGCCAGAAGCAGCGAGAGCGGCAATCCAACGTAGCCCAGCCCGATGACTCCGATCCGGGCGGTGCGCGCCTGAATGCGATCGAGACGCTCCCGCGCAATCCGCGGCAGAACGACTTGGCTGGGATTCAAAACCTGGCTGGTCTTTGGTTGGCTGGGATTCAACATGCTCCCGATTATCGCATCCAACCTTACGCCCGATATAGTTGGAATTGCTGCGCCCCAGTATTAATTCTGCGTAGACCTGCAACCGCGGCGATTTTTGGGTTTGCGATAAGATGGCTCGACAGCTCAGAAAAATATTTTGGGTGGAGAACCAATGTCCCGTTACTTGATTACCGGAATCGCAGGCTTTATCGGCTCAACCCTGGCCCACGCGCTCCTTGAGCGGGGAGACGAGGTGCGCGGCTTCGACAACCTCTCGACCGGAAGCCTGGAGAATCTCGCCGGCATTCGCAACCGGATCGACTTCCAGCAGATGGACCTGCAGGACGCCGCCGGGATGCGCTCCGCCTGCGAGGGCGTGGAGTACATCCTGCACCAGGCGGCGCTGGCCTCGGTTCCCCGCTCGGTCAAAGACCCGCTCATCTCGCATGAGTCGAACATCAACGGCACGCTCAATTTGTTGCTCGCAGCGCGCGACGCTGGTGTGCGGCGCATCGTCTACGCGGCGTCGTCTTCGGCCTACGGAGACCAGCCCACCCAGCCCAAGCAGGAAGAGATGCCGCCGCTTCCGCTCTCGCCCTACGCCGTGCAGAAGCTGGCATGCGAGTACTACATCCAGGCCTTCTACCGGACGTATGGGCTGGAAGGCGTCTGCCTGCGCTACTTCAACATCTTTGGCCCGCGCCAGGCCGCGGATTCGCCCTACTCCGGCGTCATCGCCAAGTTCACAACCACGATGATGGCAGGCGAGACTCCCACCATCTTCGGCGACGGCCTAACCAGCCGCGACTTCAACTACGTGGACAACGCGGTCAGCGCCAACCTGCTGGCCTGCCGGGCGCCCAGCACGGTGGCCACGGGCCGCGTCTTCAACATCGGGACCGGAGAGAGCCACACGCTGAACGATGTCTACGCGGCCATCGCAGGCCAGCTCGGATTCACCGGCAAGCCGCTCTACGGCCCGCCGCGCGCGGGCGACATTCGCCACTCGCTGGCCGACATCAGCCGCGCCGGCAAGGAGCTTGGCTACCAGCCGAAGGCCCGCTTCCACGAGGGCCTGCGGAAGACCGTGGCCTGGTACCTCGCCGAAAAAGAGAAGAGGGCCGCCTCGGCGCTCTGACTCAAGAACACCGCGCCGCCCCTACCCCAGCTTCGCCAGCTCGTCGCTTGCGTCCCTCGACGTCTTGCTGTTGGGCGCGAGCGCCGCGGCCTTCTTCAGATGCAGTACGGCGTCGGACTTGTCGTTCAGCTTGCCGTAGGTCATGCCCAGGTGGAGATGCATGGAAGCGTTGTCCGGGGCCGACCGGAGCGCTTCCTCCAGCAGGTCCCGCGCCGCATAGTAGTTCCCCTTATAGAAGTAGACCCAGGCCAGTGTGTCGGCGGTATGCGGCGAGTCCGGCATGGCGCGCCGCGTGGCCTGCGCCAGGGTCAGCGCCACATCCACATTCTGGCCGTTCTCCACCATCAGATACGCCAGGTTGTTGGAGGCAATCGCATTGTTCGGGTCGATCTGCAGCGCCTTCTTGTACGCCTCCATCGCCGTCGAGTTGTCGCCCTTCGCCTCCTGCAACGATCCCACCATCTGCCACGCATGGGCGTCGTTGGGGTGGGAACCGATCCAACCCTGCCAGGTTGCGATTGCAGGATCGATGTCGTTCAGGGCGATCTCGGCCTGGGTATAGATGTCGACCGCGTCGAGGCTTGACGGGTTCAACTGCATCGCCTTCTGCGAACTCTGCTGCGCGTCCTTGAAGTCCCTGGTTTGCAGTTGAACGGCGGCAAGCTCGGAGTAGAAGTTGCCATTCTGCGGCTCCTTGGCGATCTGCGCCTGCACCCGCGCAAGGGCCTTGGCCGGCTGCTTCTGCTTGAGGTCGTAGGAGGCCAGCATCCCCAGCGCGCGGTCCGAGTTCGGGTCCTTGTCCAGCGCCTGCTGCAGCATCGCCATGCCCTCGGGAAGATGCCCCTGGGCAATACGGACCTGGCCCAGTTCCAGGTACACCGATGGGTTGTCCGGACTCGCCTTCAAGACCGCCTGGAAGTCCGCCTCCGCCTTGTCGTACTCCTTGCGGCTGGCCTCCGCCGTGCCACGCCACAGATAGGCCATCACATAGTCGGGGTGCTGCTGGATCGTCTTGTCCGCCACCTCGGAGAGCATACTGGCGTCGTTGCGCACGGCCGCGATCTGCGCCAGACCGCTGGCCGCATCCAGGTTCCCGGGATTGAGCTTCGCAACCTCGCGCAGGCTCGCCTCGGCGGTCGGCAGGTCTCCCTTGCCGGACGCCACCTGCGCCAGCAGCAGCCGTGTCTGCACGTCGTTCGGGTTGTCCTTCACCGCCTTCTTCAGCAGCGCGATTGCGTCGTCAATCTTGCCCGTGTTCACCAACAGCAGCGCATTCAGGACCTGCACCTGGGGATTGCCTGCATAGGTTTTGGTCAGCACAGCTGCCACCGACGACGCCTGGGCATAGTTCTTCCTGTCGAAGAGAACGCGCGCGTAGGTGATCTTGATGGCGAAGCTCTTGGGAAACTTCGCGGCAAGCTCCGCAAAGGCGGCCTCGGCGCGGTCCAACTGCTGCGTCTTGGCGTAGTAGTCGCGCAGCAGCGTCGTGGCCTCTTCGTTCTCGGGCAGATCGGCCACCGCCTGATGCAGCGTCTGCTCGGCCTTGTCCTTGTTGCCCACGCGGAAGTAGAGCCCGGCCAGCGCGGCGCGCGGCCGAAGGTTGTCCGGCGCAATCGCGACGGCCGCCGTGTACTGCTGCTCCGCGCCCTGCAGATCGCCCTTCTTCTCCATCAGCGCCGCCAGCACAAGATGCGGCGTTGCGTCCTTGGGGTCCAGCGATGCCGCCTTGCCCAGCTCGTCTTCGGCCGAGGCCTCGTTCGCCGGGTCCGCCGTCAGCAACAGCGCCGCCGCGGTATGGAAGCTGGCCCGGTTGGGACCGAGCTGCAACGCCCGCTGGATCAGCTTGAGTGCATCCGCGTTGTTGCCCCTGCGCTGCGCCACGCCGGCCAGCAATGCGTATGCGTCCGCGTTGTTCGGGTCGATCGCCAGCACCGCGTTGGCCTGCGCCTCCGCGCGGTCGGTGGCGCGTCCATCCAGCAGCAGGTTCCCCAGATCGATGTGCGCCTGCACGTTCCCCGGACTCACCTGCACCGTCTTCATCAGCTCCGTGTAGGCCAGCATCGGAGTGTTCATCTTCAGATACGTCTTGGCCATCTCGTAGTGCGCGTCGCCGAAGTTCTTGTCCACCTTCAGCGCATTGAGGAACTGCACGGTGGCCTCTTTGTACTTGCCGGCGGCCTCATACCTCTTGCCGCTCTCCAGGTACTTCTGCTTGCGCACGTTCGGGTCGCGGCTGCATCCGGCGGTGAAGACCAGCGCCAGCGATACCGCCACCACCGCCGAGACCCGGGCAACCTGCACTTTGCGTAGTTTGAACATTGGCGAATTCCTCATCTTCCCTTGCCGTTCCCTTCAATTCTTCTCTTTCATGCCGTCTCTTGCAAACCTGCGCTTCGCGCCGAGGGCCGGGCGAGCACCGGCAGCGGAGCAGCGGCTTCCTCAATCGGGAATATAGGCTGGAAGCAGCGGCGCGATCTGCTCGGCAAACTTCATCGTGCGTGCGCGCGCCTGCAGCCTGTCCTCGCCCGGCTCGACGGGCGTGATGACGCGCACCAGGGCAGCGTCGGTGCGTCCGTAGCGGATCGAGTCGGCCAATGTATACAGCTTCGCCGCATAGTCGCCCGCGATGACGCGCCCATGCATCTGGTACCAGTACAGGACCTCCTGCGTCGAGGTCCCATTCGAAATCAGAAACTCCTTCACCTGGTATTTTTTGCCTGCCGCGTTGGTCAGTGTCGTGATCCACGACGACTCAAAGTTCCATCCCGCGCCGGGCAGGCAGTTCTGCGGCGAGTGGATCGACTGCCCCGTGCGCTGGGTGGGAAAGTAGCCGATAAAGAGCCCGATCGACGCGCGGTCGCCGATGCTTGCGTTCTCCGGCAATGGACTGCCCTCGATCGGAGGCTGCGCAATATACACCCGGTTCAGGAACTCCCCCTTGCCCAGATTCTGCAATACATCCGCATCCATCACGATCTCGGTCGCGGTTCGCGTCCCAACCGTCATCGGAAACTCGCTGAGCGGCCTGCTGGGCGGCACGCGGTCCACATCTCCGCGCAGGTGCAGCAGCAGCGCCGCGGACAGCATCAGCAGGGCCGCAAACCAGAGTTGTGGAGACCAGGGCCGCGCGCTCCTCATGCCGTGTGCCTGCCTTTCCCCGCCGCCAGCTCCATCGCGCGATGCACCAGATAGAGACACCCCAGCGAGATCAGGAACATCAGCCAGCCGGAGAACTCATGGAAGAAGCCCATCGCCTTGTCCGGGTCCCAGTACTGCACGCACAGTCCGGTGCCGAAGATCCGCGCCCCATTGGCCGCCACCGCAATGGGAACGCTGGCCAGCGCCAGCGCCACCCGCCGCCACGTCTTGCGCTCCAGAAGGTAGCCGTAGATCACCGCAACCGTGAACAGGCTCATCAGCGACCGGATGCCGCTGCACGCCTCGGCCACCTCCAACTGCATGGCCGGCAACTGGATCACATTGCCCTCGCGCAGCACCGGGACCCCGGCCAGAGGAAGCAGCGCGCTGGCCAGCCGCGATGCCAGAATCTGCAAGGGAAACGTAATCTGGTTGAACAGAATCGTCGGCAGCGGAATCGCCAGCAGAAGCACGAAGAGCACAAACTTTACCTGTCCCAGCATCTGGCGGCCCAGCAGCGTCCACACCAGCCCCGCCGCCAGCAGGACAAACGAAGTGCGCTGCAGGAACAGGTCCGCGCCGAAGACGCCCAGCAACAGTACAAAGAGCCCGAAGGCCACCAGCCACGCCCCCGCCCAGCTCGGCGCAATCGCCGTGCCCTGAAGTTCGCGCCGTTTGTCCCATAACAGGAATGCCGCAAAAAACGGGATCAGAAACCCGTGCGAGAAGTCCGGAAGCTGGGTCCAGTCCGTCACCAGCTTCACCGCGACACCGTGGTACAGCAGCACAAGCAGCGCGACGACCAGCAGCAGCGGCCCGCTCGCAGCAAGGGCAGGAGGCATCGCAGCATCGGAGGCCGTGTGCATCGGATTCGACTTCACGCGCAGCACCTGAACCAATCCCAGAAGCAAGCCCGGAACTAATCCCAGAGTAATCCTATGGCAATTCAAAGGCCCAGCGGATTATCGCACGCAAAAGGTACCTTTGCGGTCTACGTCTTTCGAGGTACCCGGGTGCGCAAGGCCGCCAAATGGCACACCTTAGGAGTGTAAAATTGCCACGGGCGCGTTGCGCGGCTCAAGAAGAGTCTGCGGGCTCGATGCGGCCCAAACAGGTGGTTTGCCATGGATCTCTGTTCCCAAAAGATGGGCCGGCAGGGTGCGGCCTTCGACCCCCGATGCGAGTCTCGATGCGAGCGTCGAAGCCGGTTTCAGGCGGCTGCATTCCGCGACGCGCATGAATCGGCAGGAACGATGACCCCTCTGCGCTGTGCGCTGCTTTCGATCTGCCTTGTTCCGGCGCTCGCCGCAGGCGTTGCTCAGCAGACAGTCAGCAATCCTGCGCCCGGCGCCAAACCTGCCGCCGCGCCCGCCATCAACCACCCCGCAACCTCATACTCAACCGCGCGCCCAGCCCCCGCTGCCCGCCCGTCCAACGTCGCCTCCAACTACATCATCGGCGCGGAAGACACCCTGCAGATCACGGTCTGGCAGGAGCCCAACCTCTCCACTCCCGCCCTCCCCGTGCGGCCTGATGGAAAGATCTCGCTCCCGCTGGTGGGAGACATCACCGCCGCCGGGTTCACCCCCATGCAGCTCGCCGCCGACATCGGCAACCGCCTCAAGCAGTACGTCACCGATCCGGTGGTCGACGTAACGGTTCTCGCCGTCAACAGCAAGCGCGTCTACCTGATCGGCGAAGTCATGCACGTTGGCCCGCTTGCCATCTCTCCAGGAATGACTGTGCTGCAGGCCATCGCCACCGCCGGCGGACTCACCCCCTACGCCAACAAGAAGCACATCTACATCCTGCGCGGGGACAGGCAGCAGAAGATCCCCTTCGACTACGCCCTGGCCATCAAGAAGGGAGACATGCAGGGCGTCTCGCTCGTCCCCGGCGACACCATTGTGGTCCCATGATCAAGTCCCCCCAGACCGCTTTTCAGACCGCCTCAACCCTCCTTCTGCTTCTGCCGTTGCTGGCGCATCGCGCCCTGACCCAGGCGCTGCCCGCAACCTCGCCCATCTCCACAGGCTTCTCGCTGCCTAGCACGTCGGGCACGCTGCAGTACGCCCTCAGCGCCTCCCAGAGCGTCACCTCCAACTACCTCGGCAACTCAGGCGTCGCCTCCTTCACCAACCTGACGGGAGACCTCGCCTTCATCACCAGCAGTTCGCGCGACCCCTTCGGCGCGGTCTTCACCGGCGGGCGTTCCTGGAGTACGTCGAACCAGCCCTCCTACAACTACCTCAACCTCTCGCTCTCTCAAGCGGTCAACACGCACCGCTGGACCTTCACGCTTTCCGACGCCGTCAACTATATGCCGCAGACCGCCTCCACCGGGCTCTCCGGCATTCCCGGCGCAGGCGATCTCGGCGTCACCCCTGTGCCGACGGGAGCCAACCCCGGGCCGACAGGCGTCAACCCCGTGCAGACAGGCCCCACTCCCGGTCAACCGGGTCCCACTCCAGCGCCAACCAGCGCCAACCCCGGCCAGGGAGTGCTCTCCGGCTACTCCACCCGCGTCACCAACACCAGCTCGCTCAGCCTGCAGCGCCAGATCACCGGCAAGACCTCGCTCAACGCCTCCGGCTCCTACTCGCTCATCCGCTTCCTCAACAACTCCGGCAGCTCCACCGTCCCCAGCTCCCCCGGCCTGGACAGCGACGGCGACTCCGCCGGCGCCGGCCTCAGCCATCGCATTAACGCGCGCAACTCCCTCGCCGGAAACTTCACCTACGCGCGCAACACCTACTCCGGCTCGGGCCCCGGCATCCGTCAGCCCGCCTTCTCCAGCCAGACCGCCAGCCTGCAGGTCAGCCATCAGTTCACGCGCAAGCTGGGCGCCGTTGCCGCCGCCGGCCCGCAGTGGACCAGCATCGACAGCCCGGGCCTTACGCCCGCGCTCAGCCTCTTCGCCAACCTCTCGGCCAACTACACGGGAGAGTTCTCCCACGCCTCGCTCGCCTACTCGCGCAGCACCAACAGCGGCTTCGGCGTGGTCGGCGGCGCCATCTCCAACTCCGTCATCTTCTCCGCCGGACGCATCGTCGACCGCGTCTGGCTGGTCGCGCTCACCACGGCCTACACCCAGACATCGGACCTGCCCTCGGCCGTTACTCTTCCCTTCACATTCCACACCACCGTGGCCGGCGTGCAGGTCTCGCGCGCCCTGACCCGCACACTCTCCGCCTACGCCAGCTACACTTTGCAAAAGCAGTCCACCCAGGGAACGGCCTCCGCAGTCGATCTCTTCAGCGGCCTCTCCAATGTGGCCGGCTTCGGGCTCACCTTCTCGCCCTCCGCGGTCCGTCTTGGCGGACACTCGTAAGGAGAAAGAAATGCTTGGCCATCGCGCACTGAACGTCGAAGATTATATGGCAATCCTCAAGCGCCACTGGTGGGTCATCGCCATTCCCACGTTCATTATGCCGGTCCTCGCGGTTGTTGCCACCTTTTACATCCCTCCGCAGTACGTCTCGCAGACCCTGGTCCTCATCGACCAGCAAAAAGTGCCGGAGAACTTTGTCCCCTCGGTCGTCACCGAAGACATCAACAGCCGCCTGGCCTCCATGAAGGAGCAGATCCTCAGCCGCTCCAGCGTTCAGCCCATCATCGAGAAGTTCGACCTCTACGCCGATCAGCATCTCTCCATGGACGACCGCATCACGCTGGCGCGCAAGAACATCGACATTCAGCCCATCACAAGCGAGATCGCCCGCTCCAACGGCCTTCCCGGCTTCAAGATCTTCTTCACCGCCAACGACGCGCACACCGCGCAGGAGGTATGCGCGGAGATCACCACGCTGTTCACCGGGGCCAATCTCCGCTCGCGCTCGGAGGCCGCCGAGGGCACAACCGACTTCCTCAAGGAGCAGCTCGACAACGCCAAGCGCACCCTCGACGACCAGGACGCAAAGCTGGCCGCCTTCCAGCGCGAGCACTTCGGAATGCTGCCCGAGGATGAGGCCAACAACATCAACATCCTCAGCACCCTCAACACCCAGCTCGACGCATCCACCCAGGCCCTCAGCCGCATGGAGCAGGACAAGTCCTACATGGAGACGATGCTCGCCCAGCAGGCCGAATCCTCTCCCGGCGCAGCCTCTCCGCAGAGCGACGAGAAGGAGATGCAGGACCTGCTGGCGCAGCAGGCCAACCTTGCCTCCCGCTACTCCGCGGACTACCCCGACGTCATCGCCATCAACCGCAAGATCGCCGACCTGCGGCGCAAGATGGCGCAGTCGCCCGCCGCCCCATCCTCCGCGGCTTCCAGCACCGCCCCAGGCCGCAACGACTCCGCGGCCGTCCAGGACCTGCGCGCGCGCATCCGCGCCGCAGACATCGGAATCCAGGCCAAGCGCGCCGAACAGGCCCAGCTCAACAAGCAGATCCACTCCTATCAGGCGCGCATCCAGTCCAGCCCGCAGGTGGAGGCGGAGTTCAAGGAGCTGACCCGCGACACACAGACCTCGCAGGCCTTGTACGACAGCGATCTGACCAAGCTCAACCAGTCCCGGATGGCCACCGATCTCGAGCGCCGGCAGGAAGGAGAGACATTCAGCCTGCGCGACGAAGCCAACCTCCCCGACAGCCCCACCTTTCCCAAGCGCAGGGTCTTCGCCTCCGGAGGTTTGGCCGGCGGCCTGATTCTCGGCCTGCTGCTCACCGCCCTGATCGAGTACCGCGACACCGCGCTGCGCAGCGAGCGCGACGTCTGGGCCTTCACCAAACTGCCCACTCTGGCCGTCATCGCCTGGTCGGGCGACGTGGCAGAGCGCAAGCCCGGCAAGCTGGCCCGCCTGAAGCGGCCCTTCCGGCGCAAGCCCAAGGAACCCATCGCGGAAGCCCAGGGATAACCATGTATAAGAGCTTCTTCCATCTCGACAGCACGCCGTTTGCCGACAGCCCCGATCCGCGCTTCCTGGTGCGGATGGCGCACACCCGCGAGGCCCTCGCCACGCTGGAGTACGGCATCGGCGCGCACAAGGGCTTTATTGTGCTCACCGGCGAGGTGGGAACCGGAAAGACCACCCTGCTGCGCTCTGCTCTCGCCTCCTTCGAACCCGGCCGCGTCTTCAGCTCCTTCGTCTTCAACCCGCGCCTGGAGGTCCTCGACTTCTTCGAGTTCATCCTGGCCGACTTCGGCATCGTCCCCCAGACCCGCACCAAGTCCGGAATGCTCATCCAGCTCAACCGTTGGCTCATCGAGCGCTTCCGCCACGACGAGACATGCGTCCTCGTCATCGACGAGGCGCAGAACCTCACCTGGGAGCAGCTCGAAGAGGTCCGCCTGCTCACCAACCTGGAGACACCAACGCGCAAGCTGGTGCAGATCGTCCTCTCCGGCCAGCCCGAACTGGAAGAGAAGCTCACCGCGCCCGACCTGCGCCAACTGCGCCAGCGCATCGCCCTCTGGGCGCGCACCCACGCCATCTCCGCCGACGAGACCTCCGAGTACATCACCCAGCGCCTGCTCGTCGCCGGCTCCTCCGACCCCATCTTCCTTCCGGACGCCGTCGCCGCCATCCATCGCGCAAGCTGCGGAATCCCGCGCATCATCAACCTCATCTGCGAGCAGGCCCTCATCCTGGCCTACGTCGAACAGCTCCACCAGGTCCCCGCTCCCCTCATCCACGCCGTGGTGCGCGACCTCGACCTCGACCCCCAATCCTACATGGTCTACTCCTCGCGCTTCGCAACTCCCACAGACCGCGCGCCTGCTTCGCTGAAGCACACGCGGTGGGAGGAAGGAGGCGACGAGAGATGAGCAATATCTACGAAGCCATGCGCCGTGCAGCGTTGGAGTCTGCCAACCGCCCCGCCGCCGAACCCGCCCCCGTTATTGAACCCGCACCGGCTACGGAACCCGCCGCGCCAATTCCCGTTGCCGCGGAGTCCGCGCCCGCCACAGGGCCTGTTCCAATCGCGCAAATCCCCGCCGCGCCAATTCCCGTTGCTGCGGAGCCCCTTCCTGCAGCTCAACCCGCCGGGCCAGCCCCTGCCGCGCCAATCTCAATCGCCGGCCCCGCTGCTGCGCTCATTCATGACAACGCGCCAATCTCAGTCGCGCCCGTTCCAGTCGCGCCAATCATCACTGCGCCCTTTCCCACAGCCATCCCAATCGCCGCGGCCAGAACCGCCGCCGCGCTCGATGCCGACTCCCCGCTCGATCTGCCGAACATTTCCCAGGTGCGATGGCTCCCTTCACTGCATCAGCTCCCGGCGCTGGACCAGCGCGGCGCCGCGGTGGAGCAGTTCCGCAGCCTGCGCTCGCGGATGCAGGAGTTCCGCGACCTGAACACGCTGAAGTCCATCCTCGTCTCCAGCGGCCTGCCGCAGGAGGGCAAGAGCTTCGTCGCCGCCAACCTGGCCATCTCGTTTGCCCGCCACAAGGCCGCCCGCGTTCTGCTCATTGACGGCGACATGCGCCGCGCCTCGCTGCACAAGCTGCTGGGCGCACCATTGGGCCCAGGCCTCACCGAGTATCTGGCCGGCAAGGCAGGCCTCACAGAGATCATGCAACGCCCCATTCCCGGCGATACCGGCCATCCCCTGCCCGCCGGCCTGGCCTCGCTGATCTTCATCCCCGGAGGCACCGCCAGCGACAAGGCCGCCGACCTCTCCGGAAACCGCCGCTTCGGCCGCCTCATCGCCGAGGCCTCGCCCCACTTCGACTGGATCGTGGTCGATTCCTCGCCCGTCAACCTCGTCTCCGACGGGGTCAACCTCGCCCGCTCCTGCGATGGCGTTCTGCTGATTGCGCGCGGCGGCGCCACCAAGTACCAGGCCGCCCAGCGCGCCCTCGCCGAACTCAAGGCTTCCAAGGTCCTTGGCTTTGTCCTCAACGCCGTCGAAGACCCTCCCCTGACCGGGGGATACTATGGCTACGACGGATACGACAAGATTGAAGAATAACCGGGGACGCCCCAGTCAATGATCCGCTTCTTGAACGTCTACTATCCCACGCGCACCATCATTCTGCTGCTTGCGGAGGCGTGCGTGGTCTGCGGCTGCTTCCTGGCCGCCACCTGGATCATGCTCGGCCCGGACGCCTTCATCGCGCTGGAGTACCAGGAGGGCCTGCTCAAGATCGCCCTCATCACCCTGGTCACCCTGGTCCTCTCCTACTACTTCGACCTCTACGAGCCGCGCATCCTCTCCGCCCGCCAGCAGATCTACTTCCGCATCCTTCTGGTGATCGGCTTCGACTGTTTCCTGCTCTCCGCCTTCCTCTTCTTCGATCCCCAGGTCGCCATCGGCCCCTTCGTCTATACCCTCGGCTTCGCCCTGCTTACGCCCTCGCTGATCCTGCTGCGCAGGGGCTACGAGTGGGTCGGCGCGCAGAAGCTCTTCCGCGAGCGCGTCTACGTCCTGGGCGCCGGAGAGTACGCGCGCTCCATCGTCGAGGCCATCCGCTCCCAACCCGGCATCGGCATGGAGGTCGTCTTCTGGGAGGACGTGGATCTCGAACCCTCCCAGCGCAAACAGCTCTGGATCTCCGTCCTCGACCGCATCGCCAAGGCCGATCCCCCGGTGCACCGCATCATCGTCGCCATGGAGGTCCAGCGCGGAGAACTGCCCGTCCAGGAGCTCCTCCTGCTGCGCTTCCGCGGCATCGAAGTGGAGGAGGACAGGACCCTGCGCGAGCGTCTCTACGGCAAGATCCAGCTCGAAGGGCTGCGCCCCTCCAGCTTCCTCTACAGCGAAGGCTTCCGCCTGTCGCCCTCGCTGCAATTCACCCGCCAGTTGGTCAGCCTCACCGCCGCTGCGCTCGGACTTCTCCTCTTTCTGCCGGTCTTCCCCTTCGTCGCCCTCGCCGTCAAGCTCTCCTCCCGCGGCCCGCTCTTCTTCCGCCAGCCCCGGGTCGGCATGGGCGGGCGCATCTTCAACGTCATCAAGTTCCGCACCATGTTCACCGACGCCGAATCCGGCGGCGCAAAGTGGGCCACCAAGGACGACCCACGCGTCACCAAGGTCGGCTCCTTCCTGCGCAAGACGCGCATCGACGAGGTCCCCCAGCTCTGGAACATCCTGCGCGGAGAGATGGGCTTCGTCGGCCCGCGCCCGGAGCGCCCCCAGTTCGTCGCATGGCTCACCGACGAGCTCCCCTTCTACTACCTGCGCACCCTGATCCGCCCCGGCCTGACCGGATGGGCCCAGGTGCGCTACGGATACGGCGCCACGCTGGCCGAGACCAAGGAAAAGCTGGAGTACGACCTCTACTACATCAAGCACATGTCGCTGGGCCTCGACCTGCTGATCATGTTCGAGACCATCAAGACCATACTGCTGCGCCGCGGCGCCCAATAACCCGCACTCGCCCAAGCTCTGAACAAGTCGGGGCTCTCGAAAGTGCAATTACATACTTGTCGCACAGGGCGAAAAGGGAAGACAATTATTCATCATGGCTAAAGGGACATTTGCGGTATTCATCGCTGCGGTTGCTTCTGCGATGGCGAGTGCAGTCTTTCAAATCAGCACAATCGTTGGTTCTGTCTGGATTCGCCAGAACTTGCATCGGTATGTTTGGGTGGGATGGGTGGTATCTGGCGCACTGTGGCTGTGGTGGTTATTGGCAAAAGCCAAAGAGGTTGGAGCAAAGCAACCTGGTTCGGTCCAACCGTCAGCCCAGATACCGATCAATATCAATCTGTCTCACACACTCTCGCCGATCGTTTCCCAAACGGTTTCTCCCAGTCATTCGAACAGGCAGACGGTGTCACCGCCTGCGTATCCGCCGTCCACTGAGCCGCCAAAGTTGAGACTGTCCATTTGCGGGTCTGAGATGCCAATCTTGATGTTTAGGATGGGTCATTGGAGCATCTACGCCAGCGGGACGCCCAGTGTGATTGTCTGGGTGGAGAACAAGGCTGCTAATGAGGGCGAGAGCTGTGAGGCTATTTCAGGCGTCGTTGCCGCCATCAGTTACCGGGATAGCGATGGGAGAACACTAGCTCAAATTGCTCGCGCCTATTGGCTGAATGATCCAGCAAGCCAGATCGACATTGGTGCAGGAGAAAGAAAGGCCATTGTATTGGGGACGCTTTACGGACGGGACTGGAAGGTGTATGAGAACTCTTATATTCCGCCGATCAGACTCGCCAGTGCTCCAGAACTTCCTCATTTTCCAGCCCCGAGAGAGTTCACGGTAGTGTTCAACAATACGCTAGTGATCGTGGTTTCAATCATTAATGTGGAGATGAGGAAGACCATCAAAAAGTTTACTGTAGAATTCCTCGACAAAGGTGGCGGCGATAGAACGATCACAGTGAATGAGCACATATGAAATCGGAACACACCGAGGATCCGAAAGACGGGTGCCCCATCCATTGCACGTTCTCTGCGCAATGGGTGGGAATCGATGCAGCCCTGACACAGCAAAAAAACGATGGACGCGGCTGAAGCCACGCCCATCGTTCGTACTGCATAACTGAAGCTTACTTTTTGCCCTTCTCGCGCGTGGCCTTGGCGGCGGCCAGCGCGGCCTTCGCCGTGCCCACCAGGGTGGCAAAGCCGGCCGCGTCGTGCGCGGCAATCTCCGCCAGGATCTTGCGGTCCAGCGCGTTGCCCGCCAGCTTCAGCCCGTTGATGAAGGTCGAGTAGCTGATCTCGTTGGCGTGGCAGGCCGCGTTGATGCGCACGATCCACAGCGCGCGAAACTGCCGCTTCTTCTGCTTGCGCCCGCTGTAGGCAAACTTCAGGCTGCGCTCCACGGCCTCTTGCGCCGCCTGGTACAGCTTGGATTTGGTGAGGTAGTAGCCGCTCGCGCGATGCAGAATCTTCTTGCGGCGGTCGCTGCGTTTTGTACTCCGCTTTACACGGGGCATTGTCGTTCTCCTTTTGCGTACTTCAGTTAAGCGGCTGGAGGAAAGGCTCCCTCTTCACGCGCTATGCAACTCCAAGTCTCGGTGGGTCCGCTCGCGCAAAACCCAGGGGCCGTAACGCATCCATCTGGCCCTTTGCTATGGACTTCGTCTCCGGTGTACTCTAACCTCCGGCCCCGAATCCGATGTCCGCAGCGGCTCGACTTGAAATACTCAGTGAAACTCGCGCCCCGGACCTCAGGCGTAGGGAAGCATCCGTGCCACCTTCGGCGTGTCCGCCTTGGAGATCAGGACCGACTGGCCCAGGTGGCGTTTGGTCTTGGTGGCCTTCGAGGTGAGGATGTGGCGCGTCTTCGACTGCCCGCGCTTGAACAGGCCGGACGCGGTCTTGGTGAAGCGCTTGGATGCGCCCGTATGGGTCTTCAACTTTGGCATTGTGTTTCCTTGGCGTTTCTGGACAACCCTACAAGTGTAGCCGATTCCGCGCCGCAATGATAGCTCTTCGCCCGCCTGCGCACGCCGGGACACGCCCTGCGCGCCCGCCTGCGCCCGTCTCTTCGATGGCTAGAGCGGTTTCACCGCAACTGTTATCGCGCGAGAATTATTAAAGTGGTTTTTCTTGAGGAAAAACCACGCAAACGTTCTTCGCATCTGTAAGGACCTATGGTGAAACCGCTCTATCGCAAGCCATGTACTTTCAAGAGCATCCAAGTTGAAAATCAATTGCGAACCATTCCCTCGCAGCGTAAGGTAATGGAAGAATCCGTCCGTCCGCCGCGACAGGCTCTTCGCAGATGCAATGAAACAAGCTCCAAGGAGAACACCGTGCCCCTGAATCGCTTTCTTCCCGTCTGTGCATCCACCATGCTTCTGCTGGCGATCGGATGCGGCCAAATCCAGCAGACAGGGCCCTCCTTCACGCTCTATGTGGTGCAGAACAGCACAGGCGTGGCGGGCAGCAGCGTGCTGGAGCTGCCACTGCTCAACGGGCAGACCTGGCAGGCGCTCGTCAATCCATCCAACACCATCACCATCCCCTCGCAGACCGCGTTCCAGGCTCTGGCCGTCGACACCGCGGGCAATCTCTACGTCTCCGGCAGCGTAACCACCTTCCCCACGCTCTACGAGATTCTGGTCTATGCGCCCGCCGCCACCGGCCAGGCCACGCCAACGCGCTCGATCGCGCTCACCAACCCCTCGACGCAGACGATGGTAA
>Ga0187872_10001552_pt1 | contig 22907 bp, 20 predicted proteins | sample June2016WEW_16_4_FD_132973 | JGI IMG/M metagenome (GOLD analysis project Ga0187872, IMG submission 132973) | Peatland microbial communities from SPRUCE experiment site at the Marcell Experimental Forest, Minnesota, USA - June2016WEW_16_40 | ecosystem: Environmental > Terrestrial > Soil >...
GACCTGGCCGTCGATCTGGTGCGCAACCTCGAGCACAGCCAGCGCTTCCTCGCGCCTCACCTCAACAACGAAACGTCGCAGACCAAGGAGCCGAACGGCCTGGCGCCCGTCGTACAGACCGGCGTTCCCGGCGGCGTGGAGTTCGATATTCTGAGCGGCTACAACCCATTGCCCGCGACCGTGAAGGACCGGCAGCAGGAACAAAATGATACAGGTGCGGAGACGAAAGTCGCGGCAAAACAGGACAGGCCGGCAAAATCCCCAGATCATAAACCCGCAGACAACAATGCTGCGGTCCATAAGGCCGTCGCGGCCCATAAGCCTGCGGCGCCTGCTGCATCCGCAAAGACCGGCAAGCCCGCCGCCAACGGGGGTGCCCGATGAGCGCCGTCACCGCGATAAAGTCCAAGGTTTCGAAAGGCAGTGTGCTGGCGCAGGCAAAGGGCCTTTTGAGTGCTCTGAACCTGCACTGGGCGGGCGTTGGGCTGCTGGCCCTGGTAAACCTCTATCTGCTGGCGCAGATGGGGTTCCTGTGGCACGCGGCGAGCAATCACAACGCCGAAGCGATGGCCCGGCAGCGCATCGCGCTGAAGACCGCCGGGATTGCGGCGCAACCCCTGCGCGGGCTGGATGCAAAGCTGGCGCGCGCCACCGAGGAGGCGGACAAGTTCAGCCGCCAGCGGCTTCCCGCGTCGGACTCCGACGTGGCCGGCGAGCTGGGCGCGCTGACCAGGAACCAGGCCGTGCACCTGACCCGGGCACAGTACTTTCATGCTCCCGTTCTTGCCGGATCGGCGGGCGAGCTGACCGAGGTCCGCATCGACGCCACCCTCAGCGGCGACTACCGCCCGCTGGTCCAGTTCATCAACTCCATCGAGCGCGACAAGATGCTATTCCTTATCGCCGGAGAGACGCTCAACGGCCAGCAGAGTGGAACCGTGAGCCTCAGCCTGCACCTGAAGACCTATGAGCAGGGGGCTGCGGCGCAGGACCGCACGACCGCTCAGGGCGAGGCCGCGGACGCGGCAAATGGAGGGCCTGAGCGATGAAGCTGGCCAGCGGCAAAGGCTCCGAAGACCGCAAGAAGATCGCCGCAGTGGTCGGCTTTGTGTTGATCGCCTCCGCGCTCTTTTACTTTGAGTACTTCTACACCGGCGCCCCCGCAACGCCCGCGCCCGTTGCAGCGCCTGTGCCCGCAGCCTCTGCGAACAATGCAGCGCCGGCAGGCAATCCGCCCTCGGGCGCAGCCGCCAAGCCGCTGGGCACAACCTCGGCCGCGCTCGACCCAACCCTGCACATGGAAGCCATGCTGGTCACCGAGTCGCTGGAGTACTCCGGAAGCGGCCGCAATATCTTCTCCGCAAGCTCGGCGCCGGTTGTGACGATTCCCAATCCGATTACCGCCGCGAGGCCGAAGCCGGGGCCGGCGCCAGTCGTTGTCCCCTGTCCGCCGAACTGTCCACCGCCGCCGCCCCCTCCGCCGCCGCCGCCCATCGACCTGAAGTTCTTTGGCGTCGAGACCGCTGCGGACGGAACGCGGCAGGCCTTTCTGCTGCATGACGACAGCGTCTTTCTGGCCTCCGCCGGCGACGTCGTGCTGCGCCGCTACCGCGTGGTCTCGATCGAGGCGAAGTCGGTCCGGGTGGAGGACATGCAGTACAACAACACACAGACGCTCCCGCTGCTGACAAACTGATGAAGAGCGACAAGGCACAATCCGCAGGCGGCAACGCAAGGCCGCAGCCCGGCGGCGAGCAGGGATTCATGCTGCTGGGACTGATCGTGGCCATTGCGCTGCTCCTGATCGCGCTGAGCGTGGCCGCGTCCAAGGAGGCCTTCAGCCTGCGCCGCGAGCGCGAGGTGGAGTCGGCGCGCCGGGCCAACCAGTACGTGCGCGCGATCCAGTTGTACTACAAGAAATTTGGCCGCTACCCCGCATCGATCGAGCAGTTGGAGAACTCCAACAACATCCGCTTTCTGCGCCAGCGGTATGTGGACCCGCTCACCGGAAAGGCCGACTATCGGCTGATTCCGGTGGGGCAGAACCAGACCACGGTAAAGGGCTTCTTCGGCGAGCCGCTGGGCGGAATCGCAAGCGCCGGCCTGGGAGCGGCCGCTGGAATGCAGTCGAACGGCATCGGCGGGGCCGCGGGAGCCAATGGCGCATTCGGAGCAAATGGCGCATTCGGAGCAGGTGGCGCAACCGTCCCCACGGGAGCGACGGCGGCCGCAGGTTCGACGGACGCAAGCGGCCAGTCCGGGGCGTTCGGCGGCTCGTCCGGAGCCTTCGGCGGCTCGTCCGGAGCCTTCGGCGGCTCGTCCGGACTTGGAAGCGCATCCGGGATGCAGAGCCAGACGGGGACGGGCCTTCCCGGCTCAACCGGCCCCTTCATGGGCGTTGGCAGCAGTGCCACCGGCAACTCCATCATCACGCCGAATGAGCAGACCACCTACCAGACCTGGGAGTTTCTCTATGATCCGCGAATCGAAAAACTGAAGCAGGCAGCAATCCTGAATGGCGGCGCGGATGCGCTGGGCGGAGGAACACTCGGCCAGTCGCCGAACAGCATGGGCCAGCCTCCGAACGGCTTCGGTCCCTCGCAGAGTGGCTTTGGCCAGTCGCCGGGCAGCACCGGCCAGTCTCCGTCATCTCCCAACGGCGGCGCAAATCAACCGCCTTCGCCATAACCCTGTAGCTTCGCAGGCCCGTCAATCGCCGGCCGGTTCCCCTGCCCCCGCCAGGCCATACTCCTTCAGCTTGCGATAGAGCGTCGTCTTGCCGATGCCCAGCAGCTTTGCCGCCATCAGCTTGTCTCCGTTCAACTGGCGGATGGTGCCCAGGATCGCCTGCTTCTCCATGTCGGCGATGGAGACGATGGCGTCGTCCGCACTGGCGTGATCGCGCCCGGCGTCCAGCCCATCGCCCGCTTCGCCTGCCAACGATAGGTTCGCCTCCCGGCGGTGCATGCGGAAGTCCTGCAGTTGCGTGGGCAGGTCGGCCATGTGCAGCACCGGCCCCGAAGAGAGCGAGCAGGCGCGCTCGATCGCGTTCTCCAGCTCGCGCACATTGCCCGGCCAGTCGTACTCGGTCATCAGCCGGATCGCGTTCTCGCTGAAGACGTGAGATGCGCCGGTCTCGCGGTGCAGCCGCTCCAGGAAGTGCTCCGCCAGGATCGCTATGTCCTCCCGGCGCTCGCGCAGCGGTGGCAGCTTCAGGTTGACCACGCTCAGGCGGAAGTAGAGGTCCTTGCGGAAGGCCCCCTGCGCCACCATCGCGCTCAGGTCGCGGTTGGTCGCCGCCAGCACCCGCGCCGTGATCGGCACCGCGTGGGTGGCCCCCACCGGGCGCACCTCCTTCTCCTGCAAGGCGCGCAGCAGCTTGGCCTGCAGGTCCAGCGGAAGCTCGCCGATCTCGTCCAGAAAGACGGTGCCGCCGTCGGCCGCCGAAAGCAGCCCCCCCCTGGAGCGGTTGGCGCCGGTGAACGCGCCCTTCACATGGCCGAAGAGTTCGCTCTCGATCAGCGTCGGCACCAGCGAGCCGCAGTCCACCGGGACAAACGGCTTGGCCGCATTTGGCCCGTTGTTGTGGATCGAGCGCGCCACCATCTCCTTGCCTGTTCCGCTCTCGCCCAATATCAGCACCGGATGGGTCGAGTGGGCCACCTTGGAGAGGATGCGGTAGACCTTCTCCATCTCCGGCGAGCTGCCGATCAGGCCGCCCATGTCCTGCTGCGCGCGCAGCCGCTCGCGCAGACGCCGGCTCTCCAGGTCGAAGTGCAGCCGCCGGCTCGACCGGCCCAGCACGCCGGTCAGCTCCTCCAGCGCAAAGGGCTTGGTCAGATAGTCGCCCGCCCCGATGCGCATCGCCTCCACCGCGGACGCGACCGTGGCAAACGCCGTCATCACCACAACGCCCGTCTCAGGATAGAGGGTCTTCACCTCGCTGAGCAGCTTCAGCCCCCCGCCGCCGGGCAGCTTCAGGTCGAGCAGAAGCACCTCCACGGGCTGCTGCCGCAACACCGTCAGCGCCTCCTGCACGCTGCCCGCCGCCAGCGGCACAAAGCCCATTCCGGAGGCGATCTCGCAGCACGCCTTGCGCAGCGAGGCGTCATCGTCCACCACCAGAATGCGAAACGCAGGCAACCCCTCCGGCAGGCGTTCCAGCCGGTGCGTTCCCTCCAGGTCTGACACCCCAACCAGGACCCCCGACGGCGTAAACGCAGCAGCCTCGACCTGCACCGGCTCGCGCGCCCATCTCCCAGCCGGCGCAGCGGCCGTCTGTCCGGCCTTTCGTTCCCGGTCCGATTTGTTCAAAGGCGCCACAGGAAAAATAGGTCCCGGTGTCAGCATATCGTCCATCCCCCGTCGCCTGCCGCGAAATCCACACCGGAACCAGGGACCGCAGCCGCCTCAACCGCAGGCGGCCCCTGCGCCGCGTGCGCCACTCGCCGTGCCCGCCCCGGTCCCGGCAATTCGGAGGCTTCCGCATGCCGGCCCGAAGCCGTTGCCCCGCAAGATTCAGGGCTCCTCTGCGCCGCGTCCTCCTGCAAGACCGCCGTCACCGGCCACTCGATCTGCACCCGCGTGCCGATTCCCGGCGCGCTCATCACTCGCAGGTCTCCCGACGAAGCGGCCACCAGCTCCCGCACCACGCGAAAGCCTATCCCGTGTCTGCCTCGCGACGGTGCCCTGCATCCGCTCAATATCCGCTCCAACTGCTCCGCAGTCATTCCACACCCGGAGTCCTCCACCGTCAACCTCACCCGGCGCAGCGGCCACGGCTTGGGGTCATCGATGCGATTGATCAGCACCCCCACCCCAATCCGGATCGACCCCGGAGTATCGTCCGCGGTCCGGTCCGCAATCTTCTCCACGACCGAGCCTGGCGCCGTACTCTCCATCGCATCTCCAGCCGCATCGCACGGCCGTTCCGGCCCGCGCATCGCCGCCGCCGAGTTGCGCACCAGATTCACCAGAATCCGCTCCACCGCCTCCTCGCACACCGGCACCGGGACCGAGGCCGCCGCCCCGTAGCTCACCTCGATCACCCGGCCGTCCGCCACCTGGCTGAGCAGGCCCGAGCAGCGCTCGACGATCGCGCGCAGGCTCACCGGAGTGGGCAAAGGGACTGGACTCTCGACCGGCCAGCCCTCAGCCTCCCGCACCTTCGCCAGGGCCAGGGAACGGGCCGCCCCCACCTCCCAGGCTGCGCCCATGCCGGAACCCTGCGGCGATTGCCCTTGCGCCGGCGAGGACTGCGTCCGATGGTCCATCAGGCGTTGGATCAGCGCCCCGCTGCGCGTTCCCAGCATCCGCAACTCCTCCGCGTAGTGGCGGTGCTCCGGCTTGAGCACATCGGGCATCGACAGCAGGTCACAGTAGAGCCCGATGGCGCCCATCAGGTTGCGTGCATCGTGCAGCAGGCCTTCGCCCTGGGTCGTCTCCGATCCAGCGTCCAGACTGCCGCGCCCGGCAGGCTTGGAGATCTGGCCGCGAAGAAACGGATCTGCGCAGATCGGGATCGGCGGCGTGAGTGGTTCGGAACGGCGATACATCCCTGAGGCGGTGGAACTCTGCTTTGCCCGCATGGTTCGTACTCCCGTCATCGTCAGCACTTCAGATATAGCCTGTTTCGCTCCTGATCCGAGGATGCCGGCACCAACTCTATAATCAGGTTGAGTGCCAAACTGAAACACCAATTGTAAGTTATAGATAATAAAACCGTAATCGAAAGAGACCCTGGGTTCCGTTCTGGCACACAATTCCCAATTGGGAACCGGAAATCCACCCCAGTATCGTGTAACTGCAACAAAACAAAAACAACATCGCTATTCCCAGATTGGAACGCATTCCCGTTTCGGGAACCAGCCGAAGACCTACGCTGAACCGCTCCAGCAGGCAGTGAAAAATCCCGCAAGCCTCCGTCCGCCGTTCCCTTTGAAGGACCTCAACCAGGCAAACGCGTCTGGCTGCGGAAGATGGGCCCGCTGCCGATTGCCCTGTCCCTGGTTTTCTTGCCGCCAGGTTGTCTCTCTCGGGAGGGCCAACTCCAACCCGTGCCACTATAATCGCGCCATGTCCCCAATCTCCCTCTCAACCTCCGTCCCGGCCCCTGCGCAGTCCTCTGCCGCGTCTTTCACCGCCGCTCCCAGCCAGCTCTTCCGCCCCGACGGCCGCGCCGCCGATGCTCTCCGCACCGTCCATTTCACCCCTGGGTTTGTCGCCACCGCCGAGGGTTCGGTGCTCATCGAGAGCGGCAACACCCGCGTCCTCTGCAACGCCACCATCGAGACCGGCGTTCCCAACTGGATGCGCAACTCCGGCCGCGGCTGGGTCACCGCCGAGTACGGAATGCTTCCCCGCGCCACCCTCACCCGCACTCCGCGCGAATCCGAACGGGGAAGGGTCGGCGGGCGCACACACGAGATCCAGCGCCTCATCGGACGCTGCCTGCGCGCCGTCGTCGACATGAAGGCCCTGGGTGAGCGCACCGTCATCCTCGACTGCGACGTCCTGCAGGCCGACGGAGGAACGCGCACCGCCGCCATCACCGGGGCCTCGGTCGCCCTGGCCCTGGCGCTGGGCAAGCTGGTCGCCGCCGGAACGCTGAAGGTCTCGCCGCTGCGCCAGATGCTGGCCGCCACCTCGGTGGGCATTGTGGACGGCAACATCCTGCTCGACCTCGCCTATGAAGAGGACTCGCGCGCCGATGTGGACATGAATGTCGTCATGCTGGCCGATGGCGGGTTTGTGGAAACGCAGGCCACCGCCGAGCGCGTCTCCTACACCCGCGCCCAGCTCACCTCCATGCTGGACCTCGCCGAGAAGGGCATCCGCGATCTGCTCGCCGCCCAGCAGGCCGCGCTAGCCTCCGCTGGCTAGACATCCCTAAGGAGTCTCTGAATAAGTCCCCGTTTTGAAAGGGCGGGACTTTAGTCCCGCCGCAAGCGGCCTATTTCCAATGCGGCTTTAGCCGCTGAGGGAATCTCGAAGACTTGTGTATACCTTCCCTAGGGATTCGGCGCAGCGGGTTGATCGGCGGGCGTATTTGCCGGCGCTGGCTTGTCAGCGGGCGCGGTGGAATCCGTCGACGCACCCTTGTCCTGCGTCGAGGTGGAATCGGGCGTGGGCACAGGTGTTGATGCGGGGACCGGCAGCAGCACGCGCTTTTGGCTGCCCGGCGCAGCCTCGCCCGGTTTCAGGATCGTCGGCGGCTTGGCGCTGCCATCTTCGCCGTTGCCCGGCTTCGCGTCTCCCATTGCGACTTCGTGCGTGTCTTCCGGATCGAGGTAGCCGCGCAGCTCGTTCTGGTCGTGAATGACGATGGGCTTGCCCAGCGCGGCGATGCGCAACTGCGTCACGCGGTCGCCCTCGAAGCGGACGAAGCGCACGGTCTGCGGCATCTGGCCGTAGATCCACTCCTCATAGCGCCGCGTCGTCGAGCCGGGGACCAGCTCGCGCACCTTCGACTGCGGCTCGCCCATCGCGGCTAGCACCATCTTGCGGTCCATCCCCACCAGCACGTCGTGATGCGCAACCGCGTCCTTCAGGAACGCCGGCAGGCTGTCGGCGTAGGCCTCGGCAGAGGTCTTCACCCCGAAGTCGACGATGGGGTCCAGCAGCGCCTTCACCTCCGGCGCGCTCACCTCCGGCAGCCCGCCCTCGAAGAGCAGCGTCACGCGGCAGCCCGTCACCTGCGCGCCATCCTGGGGAACGATGGGCACGTCGTTGAGGTCGATGTGGCGCAGGAAGCGGTGATTGAGGTACGGCCCGCCGTTGAGGTCGAAGACGATGCGGTCGTCCTTCACCGTCACTGCCGTCAGCACCACGCGGTCGCCGGGCGCGGCCGACTGCCCCTTCTTGTAGAGCATCTCCTTATATGCGTCGCCGCTTGGCGTCAGGTTGCCGTTGGCCACCAGGATGAGGTCTTCGCCCAGCGGCAACGCGCGGGCTGCGAAGCCCTGTTCGGCCTCCAGGTTGCGCACCAGCTCGCGCCGTCCGCGCTCTGTGATGGGGGCCGACGGCAGCTCGATCCGCGTGGGGTGAAACTCGGTGGAGACGCCCGCCATGGCCGTCTTTTCGCCCACCACGAAGACCTGCGCGCGCGCCGCGCCGCTCAGTCCACAGACCAGCCCTCCGGCCAGCAGACAGGCCGGGAGTATCGTTGCGTGCGGACTCCATCGATGGGAACGAAAGGCCATCGCAGGCACCTCGTGGTGAGGAAATCTTGCGCCTTCTCTTCCCAATTATCAAGCGCACTCTGGTTGCACTGCAGGTCAGTTTAGATTGTCTTGAAGGGGTGAGGCTTCAGCCGCACCGATACAACCAATAACTCATGGGGACTTTAGAGCAAAACTAGGGATGCTATATCCATCGCCTTAACTGATAGCTGTATGGCTGATCGCTTACAGCTCCAGAATCATGCCTTTCGTCTTTGCCGTGCCGTTGGCATTCCGGGTTTAAAGCACCTCACCAACTCTGGTTTTGCCCTAGTCCCCGAGGAAAAGCCTTTCAGACAAACTGCGCACTACCTTGGTTGCACGCAAATGGCCCGCATCTATTCGGACGGAGTGCGGACGCCGGCACCCTGCGGCGTGCCGGGAAGAATCTGCACCAGCACGGCGGGATTGACGGGCTGGGCGGATTCCGCAGCCTGTTCCATCGCAATGTGCGCGGCCGGCGGCGCAATCGTTACGTCGTAACCCCCGGGAATCAGTGGCGGATGGGTGTACTCCCAGGCGTAGTCGCTCGTCGCGCGCACCAGGATCGGAATTGCAGCCAGCAGAAGCAAAATTGAGAACGCCGCAGCAGCAGGCCCGTACTCGCCGCCGGTGAGCCAGGCGGGTCCGGCGGCGCGCGTGTCGACGATGGAACTGAAGCTGTTGTCGCCGCCAAGCGGCAGCCCGAAGAGCACTGCAATGCACACGGCCCACGCGAAGCTCAGGCCCCACAGCAGCCACAGTCCGTGCGTGCGCAGCCAGCACAGCGAGAGCAGCACGGCGATCAGCATTGCAACCAGAACGCGCGTCCCATCGGGAGTGCCGTAGGCGGTGGGAGTGAATGCGGCGCGGACCGCCGTCAGAAGCACCAGAATCATCGTCGCGCGCACCGGCCCGGTCGCCTCGATCAGCCGCTGGAAGCCGTAGCCATAGATTGCCAGCGCGTGGGCCAGCGTTGCGAGGGCGAGCGTCAACATGCCGAGCGCGAACAGCATGAAGGCGCGCGGCGCGGTCCATAGCTGCACGTTGAGCGCGCGCGCAAGCGCCATCGGCAGAACAACAGTGATGGCGAGTCCCCAGCCAATGGCAGCTCCCGTGGCCCATTCAGTGCGCGAGGTGGCGCGGCGCGGAAGGCCGAGCGTCAGCCGCAGCGGCGCGCGGCGGCCTTCGATGGCGCGCAGCAGCGCAAGTCCGCAGACCAGAAGGACAAGAAGGAGTGCGGTCTCAACCAGCGGGCGCGCGGCCCCGAGATCGAAGTGCAGGTCGAAAACACTGGCCGCGTCTATAGCGAGGGCCTGCGCGCAGAAGTACCAAAAGATCGCGGCCAGAAAGAGAACAAACTGCAATGAGCGCGAACGAGTCCGCGGGCCAGCGAAGCCGGGCTGCGGGGGCGGTGGAACGGCGCTGGTGGAAGTGGCTTGCATGGTTTCTTGCAGCGTATTGCTTCTCCTAAGAAATCTCGAATCAATCTCCGTTTTGAAAGGGCGGGACTTTAGTCCCGCCGCAATCGGCCTATCTCCTATGCGGCTTTAGCCGCCGAGGGAATCTTGAACACTTGTGCAGTCCTTCCCTAAACTGTTTTGCTTAAGGGCACGGCTTCAGAGCCTGTCCTGAGTGAAGTCGAATGGATGCCGAAAGAGCTTCTTTTGAGTTGGGGCTTTAGCCCCTGAGGTACGTTTCACATCCGCGATCACTCGGCGGTGGTATAGAACTGCGCGATGTTGCGGAACTTCTGGTAGCGCTCTTCCAGCATCTGCTCCATCGGTTTGGCGTCGAGCTCGGCCAGGTGGAAGCGCAGCCGCTCGTCCACCAGGGCCATGGCCAGCGCAGGGTCGTTGTGCGTGCCGCCTTCGGGCTCGCCCAGCACGTCGTCGACGCAGCCCAGCGCCTTCACGCTATGTGCCGTGTACTTCAGCGCGTCGGCCGCCTGCTGTTTCTTCGTCGCGTCCTTCCACATGATCGACGCGCATCCTTCGGGCGAGATCACCGAGTAGATGGCGTTCTCCAGCATCAGCACGCGGTCGGCCACGGCCAGAGCCAGCGCGCCTCCCGACCCGCCCTCTCCGGTAATGGTTGCGATGGTCGGCACCCGCAGCCGCGACATCTCCCGCAGGTTGCGCGCAATGGCCTCGCCCTGCCCGCGCTCCTCCGCGCCGATGCCGGGATTGGCGCCGGCCACATCCATAAAGGTAAATATGGCGTGGCCGAACTTCTCCGCGATCTTCATCGCGCGCAGCGCCTTGCGATAACCCTCGGGGTCGGGCGAGCCGAACTTGCGCGCCACGCGCTCCTTGAGCGTCCGCCCCTTCAGGTTGGCCACCACCATCACCGGCCGCCCGTGAAAGCGCGCCATGCCGCAGGCCATCGCCGCGTCGTCGCCGAAGGCGCGGTCGCCGTGGATCTCGCTGAAGTCCGTGAACAGTGCCGCGATGAAGTCCATCGGATAGGGGCGCTCCGGATGCCGCGCCAGCTCCGTCCTGCGCCAGGCCTCCGGCACAGCCGTTGCTGCCGCCTGCACCTGCGCGAGCTTGCCTGGTTCCTGTTCTGCCATTCAATCCATTGTATCGGAGTGCGGGTTGCAAAGCGCGCTAGTCGATGATGCGCACCGCGCCGCGCCCCACCAACTCCTCCACGCGGTCGATAAACATGCGGTCGGCGGCGACGCTCACATTGCGCGGCTCCAGCACGGCGCGGAACTCGCCCGGCTCTTCCAGGTCCAGCAGCAGCTTGCCCGGCCCCGGCGCAGCCACAAAAATGGCTTGCAACTTCTCCAGCAGCGCGGCGTCGGGATGGTCCAGAGGGACCCGGATCCGCAGCGACTCCGGCAGCTTCACTACCACGTCCTCCAGCGCCTGAATATTGCTGACAGCCAGCTTCGGCGCGGAGTCCTCTTCGCCCCTCAGCACGCCGCGCACCAGCACCGGCACGTCGATCTTCAGCCGCTCGGCCAGCTTCTGGTACGCAGTCGAAAACGCGATCAGCTCGATCTTCCCGGCGGCGTCCTCCAGCGTCGCCTGCGCGTACATCTCGCCCGAGCGCTTCGACCTGGCCACCTTCAGCCCGCTGATGACCCCGGCGATCTGTATCTCGTTCGGCTGCTCATTCTGGCCGCGCCTGTAGTTCTGCGGCTCGGGCTTCATCTCGATGGCCGTTGCTGTATCAACGACCGTGAGGTTGCGCAGCTTCTCGCGGTACTTGTCCAGCGGATGGCCGGAGACGAAGAAGCCGAGCACCTCTTTCTCATATTGCAGCCGCGTATGTTCGTCCCAGTCCGGCGCGGGCGGCAACGCTTCAGCCTCACGCTTTGCGGCGGGCGCGTCGTCCGCGTCGAAGATGCTTCCGAACAGTCCGCTCTGCCCCGCCGCCGCGTCCTTCTGCGACTTCTGCGCGCGCTCGATCGCCTTGTCCAGCGCCGCGGCCACCTGCCCGCGCGGCCCGAACGAGTCCATCGCTCCGGCCTTGATCAGCGACTCCAGAACGCGCTTGTTCAGCAGGCGCAGATCGACCCTCTCGCAGAACTCCCACAGGCTGCTGAAGCCCTGCTTCCCTTCTGCGCGCAGCGCCTCGCGCGCCGTCAGGATCGAGACAATCGCATTGTGCCCCACGTTCTTGATCGCCGCCAGCCCAAATCCAATGGCCTCGCCCGCCTCCGTGCGCACCGGCGTGAAGTTGGAGTCCGACACCTGCACGCTGGGCGGCACCACCGGGATGTTCATCTCGCGGCACTCGGAGATGTACTTCACCACATTCTCCGGCTTCGACGTTTCGCTGGTCAGCAGCGCTGCCATGAACTCCACCGGGTAGTGCGTCTTCAGCCACGCCGTGTGGTACGCCAGCAGCGCGTAGGCGGCGGCGTGGGATTTGTTGAAGCCGTATCCCGCGAACTGCGCCATCAGGTCGAAGATGGTCCCCGCAACGTCCTTGGGATGGTTGTTGGCCGCGGCCCCGAACATAAACCGCTTGCGCTGCTTCTGCATCTCCTTCTCGTCCTTCTTGCCCATCGCGCGGCGCAACAGGTCGGCCTCGCCCAGCGAGTAGCCCGCAACCACGTTCGAGATCTGCATCACCTGTTCCTGATAGACGATGACGCCCAGCGTCTCCTGCAGCAGCGGTTCCAGCTCCGGCAGCAGGTACTCCACCGCGCGCCGTCTCCACTTGCGCTCGATGAAGTCGTCGATCATGCCGCCCTGGATCGGCCCCGGCCGGTACAGCGCGTTCAAGGCGGTCAGGTCTTCGACGCTGGTGGGCTTGTAGCGGCGCAGCACGTCGCGCATCCCGTTCGACTCAAACTGGAAGACGCCCGAGGTCAGCGCGCGGTGGAAGACCTGCTCATACGTCGCCGCGTCATCCAGCGCGATCGTGGCGAGATCAAGGTCGATGCCCTTGGTGGATTGGATCAGCTTGAGCGCGTCGTTGATGACCGTAAGCGTGGTCAGGCCCAGGAAGTCCATCTTCAGCAGGCCCATCTTCTCGATCGACTTCATGTCGTACGCCGTGACGATGGCCTCGTCCTTGGTGCGCGTCACCGGCACAAGCTCGGTCAGCGGCTTGGGCGCAATCACCACGCCCGCCGCATGGACCCCCGCGCCGCGCACCAGCCCTTCCAGCCGCATTGCGGTGTCGATCAGCTCGCGAATCTTCACGTCTTCATACGCCGCGGCCAGCGGCGGCGAGTCTTTCAGCGCCTGCTCAATCGTGATCCCAATCGTCGTTGGAATCAATTTTGCGATGCGGTCCACCTCGCCGTACGGCATGTCCAGCGCGCGCCCAACGTCCTTGATCGCCGCCTTCGCCGCCATGGTGTTGAAGGTGATGATCTGCGCCACCTGGTCCTCGCCGTACTTCTGCTTCACGTACTCGATCACCTCGCCGCGCCGGTTCATGCAGAAGTCGATGTCGATGTCCGGCATGTTGACGCGCTCCGGATTCAGGAAGCGCTCGAACAGAAGCTCGTGCTGCAGCGGGTCCACGTCGGTGATCTCCATGCAGTACGCCACCAGCGATCCGGCGGCCGAGCCGCGCCCCGGCCCGACGGGAATCGACTGCTCGCGCGCGTAGCGGATAAAGTCCCATACAATAAGGAAATAGCCCGGATACTTCATCTGCTGGATGCAGGCAATCTCACGGTCCATCCGGGCCCGGTACTCAGGGACCGTCTTCTTCAGCAGGCCGCCCGCCCGCAGGTGCTCAATCGACGTGGCCAGCCGCTTCTCCAGCCCCTTGCGGCACACCTTCTCGAAGTAGCTGTCCAGCGTCTCGCCTTCGGGCACGGGAAACGCCGGAAAGGGATTGTCGATCTTGTTCAGCGTCAGGTTGCAGCGCTCGGGAAACTGCATCGTTCCGCTCACCACATGCGGCGCGTGCGCAAACAGCCGCGCCATCTCGTCCGCGCTCTTGATGTAGAACTCGTTCGAGTCGAACTTGAACCGCTTGGGATCGTTCATCGAGCCCGCCGTCTGCACGCACAGCAGGACCTCGTGCGCGCGGCTGTCGTCGGCGGCGAGGTAGTGGCTGTCGTTGGTGGCGATCAGCGGAATGTCCAGCTCTTTTTCCAGCTGGAACAACGCGTCGCACACCTGCTTGTCCGGCCCGAGCTGGTGGTCCTGGATCTCCAGGAAAAAATTTCCCCGCCCGAAGATGTCCTGATACTGGCCGGCGGTCGCCTTGGCCAGCTCGGTATGCCCCGCCATGATGTGCTCGGCAACCTCGCCCGCCAGGCACGCAGAGAACCCGATCAGCCCCGCTGAGTGCTTCGCCAGATACTCCTTGCTGATCCTCGGCTTGCGATAGAAGCCGTGCAGCGCGGCCTCGCTGGTCAGCCGCACCAGGTTGCGATAGCCCTCCTCGTTCTCCGCCAACACGATCAGGTGGTTGTACTTCAGGTCGGGATCGGGCTTGGCGCGGTGGTCCTCTTCCTTGCAGATGTACAGCTCGCAGCCCAGGATGGGCTTGATCCCCTTCTCCTTCGCCGCGTTGAAAAAATGCACCGCCCCGAAGATATTGCCGTGGTCGGTCATGGCCACCGACGTCTGCCCCAGCGCGTGAACGTGCTTCACCAGCTTCTCCACGTCGCATGCGCCGTCCAGCAAGGAATAGTCCGTATGCAGATGAAGATGGGTAAACTCAGCAGCCATCAGTTGATTCTAGGCGTTCGAGGCATGAGGAAAACTGGGTGTCTCTTTTGTGCGACTGCTTCAGTCACATACCCAGAAAGAGCGCGAGCGAAGAGGATATCTCCGCCATCTCAGTGCTGGTTAGATGACCGACAGCGTCGCTGATCTTCACGCGAGGTAAGGAGACAAGCTTGTCGAGCATCACATCCGAAAGCTGGCGCAGTCCGTTCCCATCTGTTGGGAGAATGGCCTTGCGAAACAGCACCGATTCAGGTCTCTGATCGCTCGTAATGAGTGCAACAACCACAGATTCAGTCTGTTTGAATGCATTGGATTGGAGAACAAGCGCGGGTCTTGGCTTGCCGTAGTCTCCCGGCGCTATCACAATCGCAATGTCGCCCCGGTTTAAACCCATCCGGAATAATCCATTGCATGTTCAATGAAATCCATAATTTCCTTCTCCTGCGGATCGTCACGCAGTGCGAGGCACTGGCGGCGTGCCTCTTCGGCGAAGCCGGGCTTGCGCGTGTCGGGTATCCATATCTGAATCGGCCGCAGGCCGCGCGCGCGCAGAGCTTCACGATGCTTGCGTACACGCTCTCTTGCGGAAGCCTTCTTCTTTTCCGCTTCGGGCGTTGTTCCGGTCTGTCGCCGCTCTGGCTTCATGTATTAATTGTTACATGTAACGCGCTGAGGCGCAACTAACTTGTAAGTTGAGTCGCCAGTTCCACATACAAATCCACGCACTCCAGCAATTCCTTCTTGCTGATCCGCTCATCCGGCGTGTGCGCCACGTGGATCGATCCCGGCCCCAGCAGGAACGGCTCGCCCCACGCCCTCAGCATCGGAATGTCAGTGGCGAACTTCGCCACCATCGTTGGCAGCTTGCCCACGCGTCGCATGCGCACGCACGCCAGGTCGAGCGAGGTGCTGACCTCGGCGCGCCCCGCAACCACGCGCGTGATCGCGTCTTTGACCTCCTGCGACGGCCCAACAGTACGCACCAGCAGGTGCGCCTCTGCCTTGTCCGCGATGACATTGGGCGCGTAGCCGCCGGAGATCAGCCCAATGTTCACCGTCGTCTCGCCCGCCTCACCAAACTCCGGCTCGATCGGCAGCGGCATCGCCAGAACGTCGTGCAGCGCCTCCACCAGCTTGGCGATCGCCGACTCGCCCAGCTCCGGGTACGCCGAGTGCGCCATCCGCCCGTGCGCGCGCAGCTCCACGCGCAGCGCTCCTTTGGTGGCCAGCGCCAGGTGGTTGCCGGTCGGTTCGCCGTTGATCAGGAAGCGCGAGCCGCGCGGGTTCGCGTTGGCAACCTTCGCCCCGGCCGAGTCGCGCTCCTCGCCCACCACGAACAGCAGCCCAACCTTCACGCCGGATTCGCGCAGGCGCTCCGCGGCGGCAACCTGCGCGGCCAGAATTCCCTTGGCGTCGCACGCGCCGCGCCCGTACAGAAACTCATCGTCTTCGCGGCATCCGAAGAACGGCGGAACCGTGTCCATATGGGTCGAGAGGACCACATCGGGCGTAACACCCTGCTCCGCGGCGTACACATTGAATCGCTCCCTCGCTCCGCCGCCGCTCGTCCGCGCAAGCTCCGGTTGCTCCACCGCCATGCGCTCCACGGCGTAGCCCTGCGCGGCAAGGTACTCGGCGAGGAACGCGCCGGCCGCGCCCTCGTGGTACGAGATGGATTCAATGTTGACCAGCTTGCGCGTCAGGTCGATGGCGTCGATGTTCATGTGATTCCAGAATAAACCCGACGGCCTTCTGCGGGGCATCGGTGCATCGCAGACGCGCCGATTAGACTGGAAGAGATGACTTCGACGCACGCGACTCACCCCACTTCACCAATCGCCTCGCAGGTCCGCTCGCTCGACGATCTGCGCGGCCCCGCGGGCCGGCTCGAAGCTCTCCTCAACACGGGACGCGAGAATGCGCCCTACGCGGCGCTGGTCTGCCATCCTCACCCGTCGGGCGGCGGAACGATGCACAACAAAGTCGTCTACCACGCGATGAAGGCCTTCTCATCCTTCGGCCTGTCCGTGCTGCGCTTCAACTTCCGCGGCGTGGGCCTTAGCCAGGGAGAGCACGACCACGGCCACGGCGAGCAGGAAGACGTGCGCGCCGCCCTCGACTGGCTCGACGCGGAGTTCCATCGCCCAATCCTTTTCGCCGGCTTCTCCTTCGGCGCGCAGGTCGGTCTGCGAGTCTGCTGTGGCGATGCGCGCGTTGCTGGGCTGATCGCACTGGGCCTGCCGGTCCACGCCGCCGGGCGAAATTACACTTACGGCTTCCTCCCGCAGTGCTCTGCGCCCAAGCTATTTATCAGCGGCGACCACGACGAGTTTGCCCCGCGCGATTTGCTGACCGCCGTCTTCCAGCGCGCGCCGGGGCCGAAGCGATTGGTGTGGATCGCCGGCGCGGACCACTTCTTTCAGGGAACAAATGAATCGCCCGGCGCAAAGCTCATCCGCATGCAGGCGGAGATGCGCTTGTGGCTTCGCGCGACGTTCGCGTTGGTGGGGACGGCCAGCCAGCCGGACCTTCGCATTTAACCCGCATCCGTCTCACCTGGTCCAAACCTAGAGCAAAACCAGGGATGCTAGTTCCATCGCCTTAACTTATAGCTTTATGGCTGATAGCTTACAGCTCAAGAATCATGTCTTTCGTCTTTGCCTTGCCGTTGGCCTTCCGTCTTCAAAGGACCACACCAACACTGGTTTTGCTCTACTCCAGACCTGGTTCAGGCTTAACCAACATCGATCGAAGGCAATATGACTTAAGCGCCCATAGTGGAGTACCGCCATGAACGACGCAACCGCAACAACGCCGGATGCCGGGTGCCCACCCCGATTCTAAGATGTGGGGGCGTCGATCGTCAGCCACGCTACGCCAGCACAACGAGCGGCTGCATCAGCGTCCCCGCAATCCGCTTCGCAATCGCCAGCAGTTCCGCCGGGCCGGTGAAGACCTTCACCAGCGGTGCGCCCGAGTACTCCGGCAGGTTCACCTGCATCCCGTTGCGCAGCCGCCCTGCCGCCTGTTCGTCCACTGTCACCGACGGCATCTCCGGCAGCAGCGTTCGCGGATGCGGCATCCGCCGCTCAATCTCGCCCGGCTCGCCCGCCAGTGCCTTCAGCTCGTCCAACCCAATCGCCTGCGCCAGCGTGAACGCCCCGGCCTGCGTTCTCCTCAGCGAGGCCAGGTGCGCTCCGCATCCCGCCAGCGTGCCCAGCTCGTGCGCCACTGACCGCACGTACCCGCCCGCCGACACCTGCATCTCGAAGCGCGCCTCCATCTCCTCGGCCGTTGCGCCCTCCAGCGACAGCAGCTCAAAGCGATGGATCGCAATCCGCGCCGGCTTCATCTCCACCGGCTTGCCCGCCCGCGCCAGTTTGTGCGCCGGGACCCCGCCAATCTTCTTCGCGGAAAACACCGGCGGCACCTGCTCCATCTCTCCGTGGAATCGCGCAGCCAACCCGCGCAACTCGTCCAGCGACTTCAGCAAAGGACGGGCCTCGCCCGCCGCCGTCCCCTCCGCGTCGAAGCTGTCGGTCGCAAAACCAAAGCGGATCGTCCCCTCGTACGCCTTCTCCGCCGTGCCGAAGAACTGCGCCAGCCGCGTGTACTTGCCCAGCAGCAGCGGCAGCACTCCGGTCGCCATTGGGTCCAGCGTCCCCAGGTGCCCCACCGAGCGCTCGCCCGTTGCTCGCCGCACAATCTCCACCACATCGTGCGAGGTCATTCCCGCGGGCTTGTCCAAAACCAGCAATCCATTCATCCCTACCAGACTACGCGGTCTTGACCACACGCACCGCCCCACCCATATCCTCGCAGTGGTTTGCTCATGTTTTGAAGGGGGCGGGCTTCAGCCCGTCCATCAGCGCCGGGATAATAATGGGCTTTAGCCCCCGAGGGATGTTCGTCCCATCCAAATTCGTCTTGAATCGGTTCCATCGGTGCAAATCGGTGTTAAGCCTTTGCCTAAATCTCGCCGCCGCCGTGCCGCACCAGCGACAAAAACTCATTGCGCGTCTGCATCTGCGTCTTGAAGACGCCGCGCATCGCCGAGGTCACCGTCGCCGAGTGCTGCTTCTCCACGCCGCGCATCATCATGCACAGGTGCTGCGCCTCCACAATCACGCCCACGCCCTGCGGCGCAATCGCCTCCACAATCGCGTCCGCAATCTGCGTCGTCAGCCGCTCCTGCACCTGTAGCCGCCGCGAAAACATCTCCACCAGCCGCGGGATCTTCGACAGCCCGATCACTTTTCCACGCGGCACGTACGCCACATGCACCTTGCCGAAGAACGGCAGCAGGTGGTGCTCGCACATCGAGTAAAACTCGACGTCCCGCACCATCACCATCTCGTCGTAGTCCACCTCGAAGAGCGCCCCGTTCAGCACCGTCGCCACGTCCATCGCGTATCCCCGGGTCAGGAACGACATCGCCTTCTCCACGCGCTCCGGCGTCTCCGCCAGCCCGTCCCGCGCCGGATCATCGACCAGCCGCGACAGTAGCGCGCGATACAACTCCTGCGTCGTCAGCGCCGCAGCCAAACCAGGTTCCGCAACTGTTCGTGTACTCATATCGATTCACCCTCTCCCAAACTCATCGCCAATCTCAAACGAATTGTTCCCCGTCTCCTCAATCCTTACCCGCACAACCTTCGCGCCCGTAAATCCCTGAAAGATGCGGTAGACCTCAGCCGTAAAGTTCTCCGTCGTCGAAACCTTATCGCGAAAAACTCCCAGCGTATTCAGGTTCATCCCGTCGAACCGCTCCAGCAAATTCGTTTGCGCAAACGCATCCAGCTCGCCCAGGTCGCAGACCATCCCCGTCTCCGCATTCACCGGCCCGCTCAGCGTCACCTCCACCGCATAGTTGTGCCCATGCCCATGCGGGTTGTTGCACTTGCCGTAGACCGCGCGGTTCTGCTCCGCGCTGTACGCATCCGTGTGCAGCCGGTGCGACGCACTCAGCCGGTACCGCCGCGAAAGATACGCCCTCGGCCCCGCACTCTGTCGTTCTTTTTGCGACAAGCCAGCCATTCAACGCTCCCCATAGTAGTCCGCAAACAGGTCGGCCCTCTCGTACACGCGAACCCGGTGCAATTTCGCATGAGGAATCTTCCCCTCCAGCCGCCGCCAGATCGCAATCGCAATGTTCTCCGTCGTCGGAATCATTCCCGTGCGCGCCGCAAACTCCGGCACCTCCAGATTGAGATGCCGATGGTCGTACACGCTCACAACTTCGCGCTCCAGAATCTCCTTCAGCTTCTTCAGATCGACCACAAACCCCGACACCGGATCGACCTCGCCCGCCACCGTCACCTCCAGCGTGTAGTTGTGCCCGTGCCCGTTTTTATTGGCGCACCTCCCAAAGACGCGCTCGTTCTCTGCCTCGGTCCACGCCTCGTTCCAGTAGTAATGCGCCGAAGAAAACTCCGCCTTCCGTGTCAGAAGAATCATCGTGCCTCGCTCATAGCTCATAGCTCATAGCTCACAGCTCATGTTTCATAGCTCATAGCTCACTCAAATAATCCGCTCATCTCAGTCACACATTTAGATGTAACAACAACCGCTTCGTTGCATCGCAAATCCGTTCAAAGAAGACTTACCGCCCAACTTTGTATCTCCGCCCCTTCCAATCCACCGACCTCGTCACCCGATGGTGAAGATAACTCCGCACCAGCAGCCAGCAAAACATCGGGACCCCCACAATCGAGATCGCCACATCGCCCGCCGCAAAGTTCGACCGCGCCGCGCGTTCATAGAACCGCCAAAGCGTCCGCAGCCAGAGCAGCCAGATCAGCAAGACTACCGCCGGTTGCCACGCTAACCGCGACGAAGTCAGCTCCAGCGCCAGCACCGGCAGCCCGAAGAAGAGCAGCAGATCCAGCACGCGCCACGCCGCCAGCCACAGCGGCCGCGGAAACAGCTGCGCCAGGTTCTTCGTCCATCCCTCCACCATCTCCGGCAGCGTCCGATACATCCGCGCCGACAGCGCATCCGGCGCGTAGCGGAAGCGAATTGCGTGCCGCGCGCGTTTGATCTTGCGCGCCAGGGCCACGTCCTCCAGAATCTCCAGCCCTACCACGCGATGCCCGCCCACGGCAAAGTAGGCCTCGCGCTCCACCAACAAAAACTGCCCGTTCGCCGCAGCCACCCGGCTCGCCGGATCGCTCACCTGCTTCGGCGGATAGACGCTCGCCAGCTCCGAAAACACCAGCGGCATAACCGCTCGCTGCCAGAAGCCCTCCACAATCTGCCGCGGCGAGTAGGACAGCAGCGCCGCCCCATACCTCTTCGCCTCATGCAACGCGCGCGTCAGGTCGCCCGGCTCATGCACCGTGTCCGCATCGGTAAACAGCAGCCACGCTCCGCGCGCCCGTTGCGCCCCGGCCCAGCACGCATTCGTCTTGCCGGTAAATCCGCCGCGCTCGCTCTGGTCCAGCGCCGGAGCAGCGATCGCCACCACGCCCTCGCGTTCCATCTCCCGCGCAATCTCCCGCGTCCCGTCCGTCGAATCGTCGTCCACGACGATCAGCTCCCACTCCGCGCCCAGCACAAACCCCACATCCGACTGCTCCACCAGCGACCGCAGGCACTCCCTCAGCACCGCCTCCTCATTGCGCGCCGGCACAATCACCGACAGCCACAGGCAGGCCTCCGCAGACGCCTCAGCAGCATTCACTACAGACGCAGCCGTTGAAACCACCCCGCTCTTCCCCGGCACTTCACCCGCATCGCTCACAGCTTCGTATTATAGGAAGCAGGAGCCTTGCGTGCGCATAGCCAGACCGACTCTTCGATCCGCCGTTCTTCTTCTCACCCTCTGCGCGCTCTCGCTCACCGCCTGTGATCGCGGCGACCACCCCGCACGCATCGGCTCTCCCGCACCCCAGTTCACCCTTTCCGACGGCGCCCAGACCATCTCGCTCGCCCAGTTCCGCGGCCACACCGTCGTCCTCAACTTCTGGGCCACATGGTGCCTTCCCTGCGTCGAAGAACTCCCCAGCCTGATGGAGCTCCAGCGCCGCCTTCCCCAGATCACCATTCTCGCCATCAGCCAGGACGAAGACCCCGCTGCCTATCGCCGCTTCCTGCTCGACTACCGCGTCAACCTGCTCACCCTGCGCGACCCCTCCGCGCGCATCCCCCGCCTCTACGGCACCATCAAGCTCCCCGAAACCTACATCATCGACCGCAACGGAATTCTGCGCCGCAAGTTCGTCTCCGCCCAGAACTGGACCAGCCCCGAGGTCCTCGACTACCTCAGCAAGCTCTAAGAATTTGTCGCTATCGATAAAACAAAATACTTGTCATTCTGAGCGGAGCTATCCTGAGGGCCGTCATTCTGAGCGAAGCTCAGAATCTCTGTAGTTGTTTTTTGATCAGAAATTCGTTTCGGGCAAACTGCCGCTACACCACGAAGTACTTCGCCTGCGGATGATGCACAACCAGCGCATTCGTGCTCTGTTCGGGCTCGATGTGGTAGCCCTCGGTCAGGCGCACATTGATCTTCTCCTCCGGCTTCAGCAGCGAGAAGATCTTCGCCTGGTCCTCCAAATTCGGGCAGGCCGGATAGCCAAACGAGTAGCGCGACCCGCGGTACTTCTGGTGGAACAGGTCGCGCACATCCGCCGCGTCCTCGCCGCCGATGCCCAGTTCGGCGCGCATCACCGCGTGCATGTACTCCGCCAGCGCCTCCGCGGTCTCCACCGAAAGCCCGTGCAGGTAGAGATATTTTGTGAAGTCGCCGCCCGCGAAGAGCTTCTGCGTCACCTCGCTGGCTCGGCTGCCGATGGTGACCACCGAGAAGCCGATCACATCCATCCGCCCGGACGATCTGGGCGAGAAGAAGTCCGCAATCGACAGCAGCCGTCCCTCCCTCTGGCGCGGAAAATCAATCCGCAGCAACTCCTCGCTCTGCTTCTCTGGATCGTAGACAATCACCTCGTTGCCCTCGCTCTGCGCGGGGAACCATCCGTAGACGACCTTTGGCTCGAACCAGCCGTTCGCGATCACCTCCTGCTCCAACTCCTTCAAGATCGGCCTGAACTTCTCCCCCACCAGCCGCAGGTAGTCAGTGGCCGAGGCCGTCTTCAGTTGCCACTGGTTCTTGAACAGCGCCGTCTCATTGATGTACCGGTACAGCTCGTTCAGGTCGAAGTCGCGCCGCGTGCGCACGCCGAAGAACGGAGGCACGGGAATCTCCTCCACATCCTTCACAATGCTCGAGCGCTCGGTCGTCGCCGGAGCCAGCGACGCCAGCCGCTCCTCCGCGCCCGGCCGGTTGAATTCGCGCCGCGTGGCGCCTTCGCTGCGCCGCTTCTCGCGCACGTCCGCGTCCTCGTCCGTCAGGTCGCTCATCACATGCAGCCCGGCAAACGCGTCCTCCGCGTAGAAGACCGCCGAACTGTACTCCTTGCGCAGATCGTCTTCCACATACTTGCGGGTCAGCGCCGCGCCGCCGCAGATCACCGGAATCTGCGACTGAATCATCTGCAGGTCCTGGATCACGTACTTCATCTCCAGCGTCGATTTCACCAGCAGCCCCGACAAC
>Ga0187872_10001556_pt1 | contig 22842 bp, 20 predicted proteins | sample June2016WEW_16_4_FD_132973 | JGI IMG/M metagenome (GOLD analysis project Ga0187872, IMG submission 132973) | Peatland microbial communities from SPRUCE experiment site at the Marcell Experimental Forest, Minnesota, USA - June2016WEW_16_40 | ecosystem: Environmental > Terrestrial > Soil >...
CCTTGACCGGAACAACAATCGTCGACCGATTCGGAATCATCGCTCGAACACAGCCCCAGCGGGTCGATGATACTCGTGGGGTTATTCAGCGCATAGGCGTATAGGTTAAGCGATTGGGGGTTAGTGACATCCCCACCGAGCGGGTCGGGGCTGAGCCAGCGGCCGTAGGACTGGCTATAGTCGCGATTCGGGGTGATGGCCGTCTCCTCCCCGCTCCCCTGGGCCAGGGGCTCCATGGTGGCGAAGGTGCCGTCCACCGAGCCGTTATGTTCTACCCAACTCTGTCCCCAGGGGTAGAAGATCAGGTCCTGCAATACCGCGCCCGTCTGGCTGGTGACGATGGTGCTCGATTGCAGCCCGTTCCCATGCACGAAGTTCGTGTTGGTACCGTACTTGACCAGGGCTACGTCCCCCCACGGTACGATGTTAAATCCACTCCCGGAGATGCGTTCTCCGTCCGCGTTGTAAGTTGTGGAGCCACCCCCGTTCTGCACCATCTGTCCTAAGGCGTTATAGGTGATATTCGCCGTCGTTCCCCCGTCCATTGTGACGAGTCGGCCTTCAGCGTCCCAGGTGTAGCTGTGCGTGCCGTCGCTGGTCAGATTGCCTGCCAGGTCGTAGTTGAAACCGGAAGTGCTGATATGGTTGGTCGCGGCGCTAAACGTATAGTTGGGGCACAGGCCGTGGGTTTGACCATTGGTCAGGCAGCTCATGTTGCCGTAATTACCGCTCGATCCATCCTGAGTGTAACTGAAGCTCAAGTTGTAAGTGGCATTGCCCGTGGCGATCGCGCTGGTCAGGCGATTGACCTTATCGTAGCTGTAGGCCTCCGTGTGGGTCATGAGGGAATTGTTCGGGCCGTCCAGGTCGTAAATGCCGGCCACGTTGCCATTGTTGCCCGCCGTCGCCGTGGTAGGAGTGCTGGTGCAGGTCGTGGGATTGGCCACCCCCTGGTAGTAATTATACACCAGGCAGTAATCCGCGGAGGGGCTGGCGGAGGTGCCTAGCTGGAAGCGCACCGGCTGCATCCGATTATTATAGTCGTAAGTATCCTGTACGTTCGTGCATCCTGTGGGGCGAAATGGTGTCAGGAACCATTTCTCGCACCATTTTCTGACACCATTTCCCTTCACCATTTCCCCTCCCTGACACCATTTCCCCTCCCCGCATCCTATCGCTTTCTCCTCGATAATAAAATGGTTCCTGACACCATTTCCTGACCTGACACCATTTCCTGACCTGACACCATTTCCTGACACCATTTCCCCTGCCCTGACACCATTTCCCCTGCCCGACGCTTTGACTCGACTGCACGTGCACTCTATAATGGTTCCGACCAGGGCAAGATTGCTCATCCTCACTTCAGCCATTTACTTATGATCGGCCGGACGGTTTCCCACTATCGCGTGCTGGAAAAGCTCGGGGGCGGAGGGATGGGTGTCGTCTACAAGGCGGAGGACACTCGTCTCCACCGGTTTGTGGCCCTCAAATTCCTGCCGGAGAGTGTCGCCAAAGATCCCCAGGCCTTGGCGCGATTCCAGCGCGAAGCGCAATCTGCTTCCGCCCTGAATCATCCCAACATCTGCACGATTTATGACATCGGCGAATTCGAGGGCCAGGCGTTCATCGCCATGGAGTTCCTCGACGGCATGACGCTCAAGCACCAGATTCAGGGCCGGCCCATGGAGTTGGAAAGCCTGTTGGAGGTCGCCATCGAGGTCACCGATGCCCTCGATGCGGCTCATAGCCAGGGCATCATCCATCGCGACATTAAACCGGCAAATATCTTCATCACCAAGCACGGACATGCCAAAGTGCTGGACTTCGGCTTGGCGAAATTGACTGTAGCGGCGGTCTCCGACCGCCGCGGGTCCGGCGATGGGGACATCGCCGCTACAGCCATGCCGACCGCCGCCACAATGGAAGAGCCGCATCTGACCAGCCCGGGGGCAGCGCTGGGGACGGTGGCCTATATGTCTCCGGAGCAGGTGCGGGCCAAGGAATTGGATGCACGCAGTGATTTGTTTTCCTTTGGCGTGGTGCTGTACGAAATGGCGACGGGGATGTTGCCCTTCCGCGGCGAGACTTCCGGCGTCATCTTCGAAGCCATTCTGAACCGCATGCCGGCGGCACCGGTGCGGTTGAATCCCGAGTGTCCTCCCGAACTTGAACGAATTACCCACAAGGCGCTGGAGAAGGACCGGGACCTGCGGTATCAGCACGCAGGGGAAATGCGTGCAGACCTGAAGCGCCTGAAGCGCGACACTGATTCCGGCCGCAACACGGCATCCGTGGCTGTGGCTGCGGCGTCTGAGCAACAGGCGGCCCCGGACCCAGCGCCCGCAGCAAGGCGGACTCCTGGAGCAGCGCCCCTACGCCATTGGATCGCCGCTGCCGTAGGCATCACCATCATCGTGGCCGCCATTTTCGCCTACCTGGTCATGCGTCCGCTGGCGGTCCCCAAGGTTTCGGGTTACGTTCAAATCACCAACGACCGTCAACCCAAAGTCTTCTTCGTCTACGGGCACAGACCGCTGCTCACCGATGGTCCACGCCTCTATTTCGCCGAAATCGTGAATGGCAACCTTGACTTTATGCAGGTGTCCGCCGGCGGTGGGGGGGCGGTTCCAGTCTCCAGTTCCGTCCCCAGGGCCGGGCCATTCGACATTTCTCCTGATCATTCCCAGATACTCGTTTCGCTTTCTGGCAACAGTCCTGAGGGTCCCATCTGGATCATGCCGCCACTCGGCGGGTCACCTCAACCTGCGGGGAGCTTTCGCGGCCACGACGCGGCGTGGATGCCGGACGGGCAAGGGATCATCTACGCTACTGGCAACGATTTGTTTCTGGCCCGGATCCATGGAACCGAATCTCGAAGGCTTGTCACGCTCGCGGGCGCCGCATTGTGGCTTCGCTGGTCGCCGGACGGAACCCGCCTACGCTTCACGGTGACTGATCCAAGGACCAACTCATACTCCCTCTGGGAAGCTGCCGCCGACGGCTCCCATCTTCACCAGCTACTGCCCGGGTGGAACACTCCCGCTGCGGAATGCTGCGGCAACTGGACTCCCGACGGACGGTATTTCATCTTTCAGGCCACCCGCAACGGCAGAACACATATTTGGGCCACTCAGGACAAGGCAGGTCTATTCCGCAAAGTGGCCGACGAGCCGATCCAGTTGACCGCCGGCCCACTGAACTACTTCACGCCCGTCCCGAGTGTGGATGGGAAAAGACTCTTCGTGGTGGGGTCGCAGCCGCGGGGGGAATTGTCGCATTTCGACTCCAAGACGCAGCAATTCGTGCCCTACTTTTCAGGACAGTCGATCCAAGGGCTGGATTATTCGAGAGATGGAGAATCGGTTGCTTACGTGACCTTCCCGGAGGGTTGCCTGTGGAGGAGCAAAGCGGACGGAACCCAGCCGGTCCAGCTCACTTTTCCTCCCTTGCAGGCTTTTCTGCCTCGCTGGTCACCCGACGGCAAGAGAATAGTCTTTGCTGGCACAGCTCCCGGCAAGCCCCAAGACATCTATCTGATCCCCGCAGAAGGGGGGCAACCAGAGCAGGTGACGAAGGGGGAAAATAACAAAGGAGACGTGAGCTGGTCCGCAGATGGAAATCAGCTCCTATATGGATTGATGGGACCCTACCCTTCCTCGGGAGTGGCCCTCCATCTCATCGATTTGAGGACGCGTCAAGAATCAACGATTCCAGGGTCAGAGGGTCTCTTCTCACCCCGCTGGTCGCCGGACGGACGGTTCGTGGCTGCCCTGCCCCTAGCCGGAGATAGCCTGCGCCTTTTTGAATTCGCTGCCGAGGAGTGGGTTGAGCTGGCAAAGTTTCCCATGGGCTATCCGAGCTGGTCGCGGGATTCGAGCTATATTTATTTTGATACGGAAGGTAGCGAGGCGGCCTTTTATCGGGTGAAGGTAAGTTACCATAAGCTCGAACAGCTTGTCAGCCTCAAGAATATACGACGAGGCGGAACTTACCAGTGGACAGGCCTCACGCCTGACGGCTCCCCGCTCTTGCTGCGCGACGTTGGCGCCGAAGAAATCTATGCCCTCGATTGGGAAGCGCCGTGAAGGGCAGTGAGGAGTGATATGTTGTAGCGGAGACCCTCGAGCCAGCGGCTTATGTATAGGCAGAAGGCAAGCGGAGAATACGAGAATGGATACGAAGGCTGCGGTCCCCGATCCAAAACCCTACACGCCACATCCCAACTTCAGTGACGAGGTGAATCGGAACATCGTGCAGTCGGAGATTGAAGGTGGTGTGTGCCTGGACGATTTATCCGAGGGCGCGCGGTTGGAGGTGGAGACGCAGAATCGTTGGTACACCATCTTGATTCGCGATGGCGGCGAGCAACTGATTTGGGGCCACCCGCAGTACTGTCCCGATCCCGTCCCGGTGAGAATCGCGGGGTCCACGTGGGGCGGCTCGATGCTGAAGCTACGATTTATCGGAAGGGGAATGCACCTGGAATTCTGGCATCCCGTTTTTCACACCATCAAAACCTCACGGATTGTGGACATCCGTGCCTCGGACCAGCTCGCGATCGACGCTTGAGCAGCCAGGAAGCTGACCCTGCGTTCCGCCCATGGTCGGGGTGGGACGATTGAGCCCTGGGACGAAGCAGTGGTTCATCCCCTACTGCGTCCCATCTCCATGCACCACCTGCTGCTTGGTCCAGCTCCCCTGCATCGTGCCGTTGGGATTCGCATTCGGGTCGTTCGTCTGGTAGCTGTTCTTGCCCGAGCTGTCCACCCACGTGTAGCTGTATGAGCTCGATACCTTGTTCATCTGCCCAGTGTTCGGGTCCATCACCGTTCGCTGGTCCAGGGCATAGTCCACCCAGTCCGACGTTGCCGTCGATCGCGCATTCATGCCCGCCTGGGTCCGCGCCATCGACATGTCCGTCCCTCGCTGCATGCTGGACATAAACTCCTCATGCATGTGCTGCTGCAACGCCTGGCTCTGCACAAACTGCTGGTGCTGCGCCTGGAGTTGCGCATTTAGTTGCTGGGACTGTCGTGCCAGCATCCCGTTCTGCTGCGCTATGGTCTGCCGCTGTTGCGCCAGTATTCTTTCATTCTGCTCCTGGTTTCGTTTTTGCAGTGCATCAAACCACGGTGCGAGCAATTTCCCACCCATCCCAGGCGTGTCCCATATCTTCTTCACCGCCTCGAACTGGGACTCGGGCGCAACCAGGTATCGTACGTCTGCCGAGCATTGGTGGACCGTCGAAGGCGCCATGCCAGGTCTCCCCGGGAAGCTCGACTGCGACCCTTGCCAGTCGGTCTCATGGCAGTTCACCGTTGTGTTCAAAAGCCCCTTCATCGTGAACGTCCCGTTTTTGTAACTGACCATCGCGGCAGCTTTTTCCGAGAAGTTCTTCAATGTCGAGAGCGAAGTGACCGTATCGTAGGCCTGCACTGACTTCAGCAGGGCGGCGTTCACCTCCGCCGGAATGGGCACGTCCGAAACGTATTCCACCTTCAGCGTCCCCGCAAGATACTTCAGAAACTCCTGCGCCCTCATCGCACTCTCGAGAGGTAAGCAGCCCGGCCTGTGTTTCCCTGCCATCGGTCCCGATTCCCACGCCCAGCTCAGCGTTGGCAGGTGCTCTATGTAGCTCAGCCCATCCGGACTGGATGCCCGGAACACAAAAAACGGAGTGATATCGCAGGCGCTTCCCGGCAGCAGCGCACCCTGAAAGTGCCACTTCGCCGGAATCGTCACCGTACCCGCCTGCATATTGTCCATCGAAGGATCGGTGATGTACTCCACGCGCGTGCCGCCGGACGAGGCCGTACCCACACCCTCTCCAGCGCTCGCAGCCGACGATTGCTGCGTTCCTTTACAGCCGAAGAAAGTGAGTGCGATCAGAATTGTTGCGAGCTTGCCCTTGATAGTCATCGTCGATGACCTCCGTGGTCTAGACCGGGATTTCCATTTTGGTTTCTTGATGAATCCAGTATACACCATCTCATCTATCTCACGCGAAGGTAATCGAGCATTGTATCGTTTTGGCGCACACTCCGGAGGGCTTATCGCCTTGCTTTTGCCTTGATGACAATGGGTGTGCCCAGGAAGCCGAATCTTTCCCGGATACGGTTTTCGAGAAAGCGCTCGAAGGAAAAATGCAGTTTGCCGGAGCGATTGGTAAAGGCAATGAAGATGGGTGGCGCCACTCCCGCCTGGGTAAAGTAATAAAGTCGGGTGGGCCTGCCCGCCGGGGAGGAAACGCGCTCGAAATCCACCTCCTCCAGAAACCGGTTCATCTCCGCCGTGCTGACGCGAAGCTGGCGGGCCTCCGCCACTTGCGCGATGGCCTTCAGCAAGTTTCCCAACCGCTGCCCGCGCAACGCGGAGATGAAAACGATGGGCGCGTAATCCAGGTACTTCATGCGATCCCGGATTTCCTCCGTGAAGTCCTGAGTGGTGGTGGGGCCCTTCTTGATGGCGTCCCACTTGTTCACCACGATGATGACGGAGCGCCGGCTTTCGTGAGCGTATCCGCCAATGTGGGTGTCAAGCGCATTGACGCCTTCCTCCGCGTCCAAAATCAGCAGGGCCACGTCCGCGCGCTCCAGATGCTTGCGCGCCTGGATGACGCTGAGCTTTTCCGCCAGTAATTTGGTCTTGCCCTTGCGCCGGATGCCCGCCGTATCCACGAAGCGAAAGTGCAGGCCGTCAAGCTCCACTTCCGCGTCCACGGCGTCGCGCGTGGTCCCCGGCACGGCCGAGACAATCGAGCGCTCTTCCTTCAGGAGCTGGTTGAGCAGGGTGGACTTCCCCACGTTGGGCCGGCCGATAATGGCCACATGAATCGGGTGATCGGGGGAGCCGATGATCGGGCGATCGTGAATCGGTTGATCGGGAGATCCAGGAATCGGGTGATCGGGAGATCGGGTGATCGGGGGAGTAGACGTCTGGCCATCGGGTGACGCGTCCTCCGGCTCAGATTCCTGTGGGGCCGGGAGGATTGATGGATCCTTCGTGTGAGGCCGGGGAGGTTCCTCCTCCACGATCGCGTCGTGGGTGAATCCCGCTGTGACGTGGTCGAGCAAATCGTCCAGCCCCAGACCGTGCTCGGCGGAAATGGGAAAGATATGTTTGATTCCCAGGCGGTGAAACTCTGCTGTCAGCGGCTGGTGCTGTTCCGTGTCAACCTTGTTCACCACGACGGCCAGGGGTTTCCCGGTGCGGCGCAGGAGCTGCGCCAACTCTTCATCCAGGGGCACCACGCCTTCGCGGCCGTCTACCACCAGAATCAGGTGCGCAGCCTCCTCGATGGCCACTTGCGCCTGGCGATAAATTTCGATGGGGATCAGTTCCTTGTCCGAAGGAATGATTCCCCCGGTGTCGATGACTTCGAAAGGTTTGCCCAGCCACTCGGCCCGAGCGTACAGGCGGTCACGAGTCATCCCGGGTTCATTGCCCACCAATGCCCGACGCTGTTTGCAAAGGCGATTGAATAACGTGGACTTACCCACGTTGGGCCGGCCGAGAATCACGATGCGAGGAAGCGAGGGCATAGGAAGAGAAGTCAAAAGTCAAAAGTTAAGAGTCAAAAGTATCCCCGACCTTCATGTCGGTACCGCTGTGGGCAATCAGATGTCATTGGTCAGCAATCACCCGAGAAGTCCACACCGGCGGGCGAAATACTGAAATGAAGGATTTCTCCCCGCCGCGGTGTTTACGTCGAAGAGTTTAAGGATCTCGATCATGCAGTCGATCCGAGAATCAAAAACCTTCGGGATGGCAGCATTAAATTGCTCTTTCGTCAGATCGCTTGTGTCCGCGGGCACGCGCGCTCCCCGCTGATTATTGTCGGGGACCCCGGCCATGTACCAACCTTCCACTTCTTTCACGACGATAATGACTCGCGCACCCTCCAACTCCGTAAACCTTTCTAGGAGGCCTTGCTTTTTTTCGGGAAAGCAAAAGCAGGAATTGATATCCGCGAGAAAGAAATATTCGGCGCCCATCGCCTTGATGTTCCGAAGATACGAGCATACCTTTGCTGGCTTCTTCTAGGCATACTGGAACGTGCCGATCCAATCGTACCGATTACTGAGCCGCGGGCTTATGACTGTGCTGGCGAATAGGTCGTCGTCATCACCTTCTACGAAAAGGTAAAGCGCCTTGTAAGCCATTCTAGTTGTGGAGAAGGTTCTGCACGAAGAGTTCCTCCAAGCCGATTTCGTTCTGGAGAAAGCCCTTTACATCTTCCTGCTCCGAGGGCTTGGTGATCGTGGAAAAGCCTTCCGCGTCCCTCGAAACGAGATGCACGTCGGCGATGTCAGTGTTTCTTACAACCTCGGGGTTGTGTGTCGTAACAATGATCTGCTTGCGCTGGGAGGCCTCTTTCATCATTCCCACAATCCGAGAAATCAGGTGGGGATGGACGTTCCGTTCCGGTTCCTCGAAAATGGCGATGGGCTTCCTTTCAAAGTACAGAGCGACGATCAGGGCAGCAACGTTGATCGTTCCATCCGAGATAGACGAAGCCGGAACGGGCTTGTTCTCGGCAAACTTCTCTCGCAGGCTGAACAGGAGCGATTTGTCTGCAAATCTTTCGACGTCCAAGTCGGCTACGTAGGGCAATAAGTATTGCAGCAAATTAGTCAGGTTTCGTCTTGCCGACTCGTCCTCCATGATTCTCTTCAGCACAATCGCCAAATTGCTGCCGTCCTCTTCCAGTTCAGCCTTGCCGGTTATGGGCGTCCCTTTCTTCGGCAACTTGGGATCGAAGTCGTAGATGGCAACGTCTTCCATTATGACACCGGATGAAAATGGAGCGTATTGCAGAAAGAGCAAGCGGCCCAGTATGTCCGGGCTCATCCGTGGCACGACTTCGTACTGGTCTAGCGACAGGCCCTCCGGGAGCGTCACGTTCGCGCTTGGCCTCCCGCCCTCGCGAACAATGACGATCTCACCGTGGCCCTGGCGTTGTTCGGATCCCGTTCCGCTGCCTGGAACGACGCAAATCTCACCTTTCACAGATAGGCGCTCGCCAACGATATCGAATCCCCCGCCATTTTTGTGATATCCGACCGTAAAGCAATAGCGGCTTTCGCGTGGCTCTAGGACCAGACTGCTGTCCGCGCTCCGGGATTCCCCGATTAGGACCCATTCGGTGTAGGAGTCTCCTAGAACGACAACCTCCGCAGAGAGGTTCTCGCGAGTGCCAATGTTCAGGTTCGTGAGGTACTCGGGACCACCTTGGAGTGAAATGGCATTGTCCAAACCGTGGCGTTGAATGTCGCGCAAGAACTGGATAATCTGGATGAAGTTCGACTTTCCCGAGGCGTTCGCCCCGATCAGAACGTTGAAGTTTCCCAGATGGACTTCCACATCCTTGAAGCTCTTGAAATTCTTCACCCTGATTGTCTTGATTGCCATCCATCACCCCAACCGGCAATATCGATTTTAGCAGACAATCCCCCGCCTCGGGACCGAATCGTCCTAAGGTACGGCTTTGTGGACCTGCGGGTATGTTATTCTTTCAATGTCGTACCGCAAACAACGCGTGTCGTAGGGGCGGCCTCGTGCCTGCCCTCGACGGGGCCGAGTCGGCCCCCATCGGGTACCCACGAGGGGTACCCCTGCGAGACACGCAAATTGTTTGCTAAAGAACAGTAATTCACGGTATGGCATTCCAGGGTAAGTCGAAAGCCCAAGTAAGACTTCCCGCCGAGGTCCTGTCAACCTGATGCGCTATTATCCCATCTTTCTCGACATGCGAGGGCGGCGCTGCGTCGTGATTGGCGGCGGACGCGTGGCGGAGCGCAAGGTGCATGCTCTCCTGCGGGCGGGCGCTAGGGTCCATGTGATCAGCCCATCGGTGACGCCGCGCCTGGCATTACTGGCCGCGCGCAAAAAGATTGACCTCACCCCGCGGGCATACCAGCCCGCCGATCTGGAAGGACAGGCACTCGCGCCGCCGGGAAGCCTGCGCGCAGCTCGGCCCGTCCTGGTCTTCGCCGCCACCAACAGCCCAAAGACGCAGAGGGCCGTACAAAAGGACGCGGGAGAATTGGGCGCGCTGGTGAACGCCGCCGATGACGCGGACGAATCCGATTTCATTGTGCCCGCCTCATTCGCCCAAGGTGATTTGCAGGTCGCCGTTTCCACTTCCGGCGCGAGCCCAGCGCTTGCCCGAAGGCTGCGACGCCAGCTTCAGCTCACGCTGGGACTCGAGTACCGCAGCTACTTGCGGTTTCTGCGCCAAGCTCGCAAGCAGGTTATGAATACCGTGCCCGATGAAGCCCAAAGGGCCAAAATCTTCCGCCAGCTCTCCGGGGCTCCGGTAATGGATTGGTTGCGGAAGGGCCCACCCCGCCGCGCGGCAGTGGACGTGAAGAAGTGGCTGGCAAAAGTTACGGGGACGGAGTGAAAGGACGGGATTCGGGATACGGGATTCGGGTTTCGGGATTCGGAAAGTGACCCCTCACCCGCCCTCAACCCTTGGGACCCTCTTCCCACGGGGAGGGCCGGCATTCGCCAATGATCGCGGACCGCTGGTGGCTTTCTCCGCTTTTACACTTTACCTTTTACACTTTAAACTTAAAAGGTTCGACTTCTGAACTATGATGGTTGATTGCTGACCGAAGCGCCGACCTAAAGGTCGGCGCTACTGATAGCTGATCGCTGATAGCTGCTCGCTTCCTATGCCCACTCCGCCCAACAAACCGCCTGACAAGCTCCCTCTCGACAAAGTCTTTTCTCCCGGGGGGTGGCTGGCGCGGCACCATCCGCATTACGAATTCCGGCCGGGGCAGCTCGAAATGGCAGAGAGTGTGGAGTCGGCGCTCGAAAACCGCCAGCACTTGATTGTCGAGGCGGGCACCGGGACGGGCAAGACCCTGGCGTACCTCGTGCCGCTGTTGCGCAGCGGTATGCGTACGGTCATCTCCACGGGAACCAAGAACCTTCAGGAGCAATTGTTCTACAAAGATGTTCCCTTCCTCAAGAAGATGTTCCCACAGATGCGCGTCACGCTGATGAAGGGGCGGCAAAACTATCTCTGCCGGCAGAAACTTTACGACATCGAGCAACAGCCTGTCCTCGACGGCATGGAGCAGGTGGAGCAGTACCCAAAGCTGCGCCAGTGGGAGGAACGCACCGAAACCGGAGATCGCGCGGAATTGCGCTGGATGCCCGACTCGAGCGAGCTTTGGAAAAAGGTGGATGCCCGCCGTGAGACCTGCACGGGGCAAAAGTGCCAGCAGTTTGAGCGTTGTTTCATCACCCAAATGCACCAGCGCGCGGCGGCGTCCGACTTGCTGATCGTAAACCACCACCTGTTTTTCGCCGACCTCGCCCTCCGGCAGAATGATTACGCCGCGCTGCTGCCCGACTACGCGGCGCTGGTATTCGACGAAGCTCATGAGATGGAAGACGTGGCCACGCAGTATTTCGGCGTGGAAGTAAGCAGCTACCGGGTGGAGGAATTGGCGCGCGATACGGAAGTGACGGCGCGCATGAAGGGCATCAAGAGCCAGGAAGTTTTCGCCGCCGTGGGGGAATTGCGCCGCCGCGCCGATTTGTTCTTTGAGCTTTTTCCGCGCACGGAAGGGCGGGCCAGTTTCGACAACCGCGACAGTTTTCTGGAAGTCAATCGCGGGGCCTACTCGGCCTTGACCAACGCCCTCATGCTCCTCCAGACCGAACTCAGCCGCGTGCCGGAGCGCCCCGAAGAGATTACGAATCTGGCCAGGCGGGCCAAGGAACTGCATGCCAGTTTTGAACTGGTGCTGGAAAGCCACGAACGCAATATGGTGTATTGGTGGGAGCGGCGTGGACGCGGGGTTTTCATGCAGGCCACGCCCATCGACGTCTCCGCGCTGCTGCGCGAGCGGCTATTCCAAAAGGTGGAGACGGTTATCCTGACCTCGGCGACTCTGGCAGTGGGGGGAACGTTCGATTTCCTCAAGCGCCGACTGGGAGTCCAAAACGCTAAAGAACGAGTTCTCGATTCCCACTTCGATTACGCTCACCAGTCTCTGCTGTACACCCCGATGCACTTGCCCGACCCGCGCCAACCGGATTTCGCGCGCCGGGCGGCAGATGAAATCGTGAAATTGCTGAAGACTACCCGCGGACGCGCCTTCGTGCTTTTCACCTCCCACGCGCAAATGCGCGACGTTTACGAGCGCGTCCGGCCCCACTTGCGATATCCCCTGCTCCTTCAGGGGTCGATGCCGCGCACGCAATTGCTCGATAGCTTCCGTTCCACCCCCCATGCCGTCCTCTTCGGCACCAGTTCGTTCTGGCAGGGCGTGGATGTGCAGGGCGAGCAGTTGAGCGCGGTGCTAATCGACCGCCTGCCCTTTGCCGTGCCCTCCGACCCGGTGACCGCCGCGCGCATCCGGCAAATCAATGAAGAAGGCGGCAACGCTTTTACCGAATACCAGGTGCCCCAAGCGGTCATTACCTTGAAGCAGGGTTTCGGCAGGCTCATCCGCAGCGAAACCGACCGCGGCATCCTCGTGATGCTGGACCAACGCCTGATGCGCATGCCCTACGGGCGTGTCTTCCTGGAAAGCCTTCCCCCTTACCACAAAACGAATCAACTGGAAGATGTGAAGGCCTTCATGCGAGAATGTTGAATAAGGCGCAGAAACCAGGAATCAACTCAATGGGGAGAGGAAGGTCCAATGGCTGAAGATAAACCACAAATCACTGAGTACCGACCAAAGAGGTTAGGAGACCGCAGAAAGGCGACTTCCGAAAGGAGGCAGAAGCCCGACCCGAGGCGAGCCAACTCGAAACCGCGGAGATTAAATACTCAGGACAGACGAAAAGGGTGAGTCTAAGGTGGGGGGACGATGAGCCTTTGGAGGGTGGTGTGAAGGAACAAATAATCTCGCGCTGAGACGCTGAGAAGCAGAGGTTCGGAATAAACAAGAGCATTGTTTTAACTTCCGTCTTGGTGCCTTTGTGCCTCGCGCGTTGGGCTTGTGCTCGTTTTGGGCTTTATTTCATACCTTTTTTCGCCGTGGACCACACGATCTCGCTCCTTTCGGGGCTTGCATCTGTGTGGTTGAATGCTTCTTGGGGGTGAGATGTTCGAAATTTCAGTTGAGTACACCTTCGCGGCAGGGCATGCCCTGCGCGGATATAAAGGTAAGTGTGAAAACATTCACGGACACAATTACAAGGTCCAATTGGTTGTGGGCGGCGAGCAGCTTGATTCAACAGGTTTGTTGATGGATTTCGTGGAGGTCCGCAAGACCATCAAAGGACTCGTCGAGCGCTTGGATCATACTTTTCTGAATGACATCGCGCCCTTCGATAAGCTGAATCCTTCGGCGGAAAACATCGCCAAGTATTTTTTTGATGAGCTGGAACCCCAGATCCGGAATCGGGGCCTGCAAGTGCAGGGCGTAACGATTTGGGAGACGGACACCACTTCCGCCACCTATCGCCCGATATGAGGAGTTAGGATTTTGAAGGTAGAAGTTAGGAGCTTGAAGTTAGAGGGCAGAAGATAAGAGCCAGGAACGAGGAATCAGGTGCACGGTTCACTGAGTGCGCGGCTCCTTCTATCTTCTAGCTTCTAACTTCTGCCGCCTACCAGGTCCAAAAGGCCACTGCTGGATGCAATTCCGCCTGGTGCTTTTGGGAGCAGACACCTTCCTTGCAGATGTAAATGTCTTCGCACCAGCGGCAGCGATCCAGGTTGACCTTTTCACGGATCGTCCCACAGACGGCGCAGGCTTCCAGCATCTCAGCAACCACGTGCCGGGAGAAACTTCGCCAGGTTTCCATGACTTCACGTTCTTCCCGTATTTTTTCGAGTTCGTCGTGGCTAAGCATAACCCGCTCCCTCGCTTCTACCTATTCTGATGCAACCTGGTGGCCATCATGGAGGCCCTTATCTCCTCAATATCGGCAAAGAACAAAACTTCATTAGATTCAATTGATTACGGCAACGCAAGAATTGATTAGGATCAAATATTGGCAAGTGACCATGACATTTTGAACGCAGTTTGGCCCAATTTGGGACAGCAATTCCCCTTTTGCGACGCGGTTCCTCGCAGTCGGTTGGCCGCAGGCCAGGCAAGAACTAGGTTAAAATGCTGGAGGGAGGTTACAGGCGCCAGGAGCTCCCACAATCGCATGGTTATAACGGAAATCTTCAAGTCGATTCAAGGTGAGTCCAATTTCGCAGGTTTGCCCTGTGTTTTCGTTCGTCTCACCGGCTGCAACTTGCGATGCCATTGGTGCGACACGGCTTACGCGTTCCATGGCGGACAAAGGATGACAGTGGATGAGGTCATGACCCGAGTTCAACAGTTGGGGGGCAAACTAGTGGAATTGACCGGCGGCGAGCCACTGCTTCAAGACGATGTTCACCCCCTGACAGAGCGGATGTTGGGTGAAGGGTATCGAGTCCTGGTGGAAACCAGCGGAGAGCGCTCCATCGGCCGCCTACCACGGGCGGTCATTAAAGTGCTCGACGTCAAATGCCCCGGCAGCGGCGAAGGCGGAACCTTCTGTACTGAAAACCTCGGCGCACTGGAGAAGAAGGACCAGGTCAAATTCGTGCTGGTCGACGAGAATGACTATCGTTACGCCCGCGATTTCATGCTCGAGCACGATTTGCACGGCCGGGTTGATGAGGTGATCCTCTCACCGGTCTTCGGGCAGTTGCACCCGCGCCAACTCGCCGAGTGGATTCTGCGCGACGGATTGGACGTCCGCCTGGGCCTCCAGATTCACAAGTTTATTTGGGACCCGGAGGCGCACGGAGTGTAAGAAACGGGACACGGGACACGGGGTTCGGGATGCGGGGTTCGGGACCCGGGAAGAACACTACTGAATTCTCAATGATGAACCTCTGGGAGCTGACGGCCCAAGTTTAGAGACTGAGGACTGATAGCCGACGACCGAAAACCGCCGACTCACAACTGATGACTGAAAACTACCCCCAGACCACGGACCACGGACCACGGACAACGGACAAGCCTTTAGCCATCATCCTCGCCAGCGGCGGGATGGACAGTTGTGTGATGACCGCTATAGCGAATCTTGATTATCGTCTCGCCATGCTTCACGTCGGATATGGCCAACGGACGGAGGCGCGCGAACTCCGCGCCTTCAACGCCCTGGCGGATTTCTATCAAGCCGAGCATCGCCTGGTTTGCCGGCTGGATCACCTGCGACAAATCGGCGGGTCGAGCCTGACCGACGCCAGGATCGCGGTCGAACTCGCCAATCTGGAGCGGCATGATATCCCTTCGAGCTACGTTCCCTTTCGCAACGCGCATTTCATTTCCATTGGGGTCTCATGGGGTGAGGTTTTGGGGGCACGCAAGATTTTTGTGGGAGCCGTGGAAGAAGATAGTTCCGGTTATCCCGATTGCCGCCCGGAATACTATGCGGCGTTCAATCGCGTGATCGCCGCCGGAACCAAACCCGAAACACCATTGGAGATCGTGACCCCGGTGATCCATATGCGGAAGAGTGAGATCGTTCGTCGCGGGCGCGAACTGGGGGCGCCCTTTGAGCTCACCTGGTCGTGCTACCAGGGGCAGGAAGCGGCATGCGGCAGGTGCGATAGCTGCGCCCTGCGCTTGCGGGCATTCGAGGAGGCAGGGGTGGAGGATCCTATTCCCTATTTGCACCGCCCCCGGTACGCGCGGAAGCAGGAAACGCAAGGCCGCTAAAAAAATTGCGTACCTGTTGAGTCCTGGGCTCCAAACAGATAGAATGTGGTTGACTTAAGATAAACGGAGGAGGCACTTATGGCTAGTTTTTGGACGCGAAGAATGATGGGGGTTGCGATCGTCTTCGCGACGTTATTGACTGGCATTCCGGCCTTTGCACAAACCGGAGGCCTGACGGGAAAGTGTGTGGGGGACGGCGGCGCGCCATTGGCGGGCTATACGATACAAATTGAACGGACCGAAATCAAATGGACTTCGCATGTCAAGACCAACAAGAAGGGGGAGTACACGTATATTGGTTTAGCCCCCGGGGAGTACAAGGTCACGCTCCTTAACACCGACGGAAAGAACTGGTATTTCGTTTCGAAGCGCGTAGGGATCGGCGACCCGACGGAAGTCAACTTTGATATGGGGCAGGTCGTTCAGGAGGCCAAGAAAGCGGCGGCGTCCAACCCCGAGTACCAAAAGCAAGTGGCAGATCAGAAGCAGAACGCGAGTTTGAAGGCCGTCTTCGACGAGGCACGCGGTCTATCTGACCAGAAGCGCTATGCGGAGGCGGCCGCGGCCTACGAAAGGGCTTTGCCGCTCGCCAAGGACAAAAATATTCCCATCGTCCAAACCCAATTGGCTGACACGTGGGGAAAGGCGGCTAGCGTTGAAACCAATCCCGACACGCGGAAGGAAGATCAGGCCAAAGCCCTGGATTATTACCAAAAGGTCCTGGCGACGAATCCCAATGAGGCTGCGGTCCACAATAACCTGGGCAATCTTTATGCCGAGATGGCGAAGCCGGAGGATGCTGCGGCGGAGTTTAAGAAGGCGGCGGATTTGGACCCCCCTCATGCCTCGAACTACTACTATAACTTGGGCGCCATTATGGTGAATAAGGGGCAGATGGATGCGGCGTCGGATGCGCTGAAGAAGGCTACGGATATTGACCCTACCAATGCCAACGCCTGGTACTGGTACGGTATGGCACTGATGGGCAAGGCAAAAATCAAACCCGATGGGTCGATGGACCCAGTGCCCGGCACGGTGGAAGCCTTCCAGACTTACCTGAAGCTCGCGCCCACCGGACAGTGGGCTACGGCGTCGCAACAAAGCATTGAAACTCTCCAGGGAAAGACCACCTTGGAGTACAAGAAGACCAAGAAATAATTCATTCCCAAGACCGCAAGCCCCGCAGCTATCAGCAGCCGCGCTGCGGGGCTTTCCCCTCTGATAAGGACTCCGGATGCGGGCATCCTGGCTGATCTGCTCATGCTTGGCGCTTCTGGCGCAACCCCTGTTCTGCGACACCATCTTTCAGACCAATTCGCAGGGCAAGGAAATTGTCCTGCAACGCGACGCCATCGTCATCCAGCAGGATTTCGCTTACGTCGTGTACAAGCATTTCGACCTCAAAGACCGCCGCGTCAAGGTGGTGAGCTTGAACCGGGGCAGCTTACCCTTTCGGGTTCAGATCAGCGAGGCCGGCGAGCGCGCGCAAATTGTACAGACTTGGAAGCGCTTTGGGTACAAAGCAACCATCACCGACCAGGCCGGCAAGATCACTCACGTCTACGACCTCTACCTCGACTTCTATCCGCCCGGGGGCCGCGGATCCCTGCTGGAGTCGGTCCCCGCTCGCACAAGTTTCCCCATCCAGATCGACAATTTGGGGCCTGACGAATTCGAATTCGACAAGATCGACCGGGTGGAGATCCAGGGCGACCGTCTCAACGTCACCCTGCGCGAGGGGAAATCCGTGGCGGGGAAATTCATCATGCCCACCACTCAACCCGCCGAAGTCCGCGTCTTGGGCATTACCGAAAAGTACGACCCGGCCAGTCGAGACGTCTTTGATTTTTCGGTGCCGCTTCCCCAATTGAAAATAATTTCGTTTGAATAGACCGCCAACGGCGGAGAGCCGCCAAAGTTCGGAGCGGCAATTCGCAATCGCCCCCTACTTCTTTTTCTCCGCCTGCCACAAACCAAGCGAGAGGGCGCGGCCGCAAAACGGGCAATAATTGACTCCCCAATAATCGTAGCCACGCGACGACGGGGTCCGGATGAAATACTCCGTGTTCAAGTCGTTCACGATTCGTCCGTCATCGATGCGATGTTTGGCGCCAAAGTAAAACGCCCCGCGCTCGACAGCGTCCCCCAGCAGGTCACAACAGAACATTTATCTCTCCAGTTTGAAGCCGATCTTAACGGTAACCTGAAATTCCGTCACCTTGCCGTCATCAATGCGCCCGCGCTGGTCAACGACTTCAAACCACGACATATTTCGCACCGACTTTGCCGCCTCGGCGACTGCCGCACGCACGGCTTCCGCAAAGCTCGTCGGGGATGTCCCCACCAGTTCAATAATCTTATAGGTCCCTGCCATAGCATGTCTCCTTTTCTGGATATTTGAATTCTCGCCCGGATTCCTCCGAGCATTCTACTCCGGTTTTTGGTTGTCCGCAGCGCGCTCACGCCTTCTTAAACTTCACGACATGATCACTTAAGCACAGAAAGATCGCGAAAACCCAAATATACCAGTACGGAGAAATCCTGCACCCCCAACCCGGCCCCGCGGAATTCACCGTCGAGTACCAGGTGACGCGCAAGGAATACTCCAAGGGGGATTATGAAAACTTGCTGAAGGCCGGCCAGGGGACCACGGCCACGCCGAAAGATTTGGCGCGATTCCTCGCGCCTGACCGCCTGGTTCCGATCGATGGGAGGATAAAAGAGCTGGCCGATGAGAATACGCGCGGCATGCAAGGCGCGGTGGAAAAGGCGCACGCGCTGTACGATTATGTTTTCCAGACGGTCCGCTACGACAAGTCGGGGACGGGGTGGGGGCGCGGCGATTCGCTCTGGGTGTGCGACGCCAAGCATGGCAACTGCACGGACTTCCACTCGCTGTTCATCTCCCTGGCGCGGGCGGAGGGAATCCCCGCGCGCTTCGAAATTGGTTTCCCCGTGCCCGGCGGAGCGGAAGGCACCATTCCCGGCTATCATTGCTGGGCCGAGTTTTTTGTGAACGGCGTGGGATGGGTACCCGTGGATATTTCCGAGGCCTGGAAAGATCCCAAGAAGCACGACTACTTTTTTGGCGCCCTGGATGCCAATCGTGTGCAGTTCACGATCGGCCGCGATTTGACGCTCCAGCCAAAACAGGATGGCGGACCCCTTAACTACTTTATCTACCCCTACGTGGAAGTGGACGGGAAGCCGTTCGACGGGATCGAGAAAAGATTTTCGTATCACGAGGCGGCCGCGCTCCCCGGCGTGGCGGGACAGCGCGCGGCGCGGTGAACTTTTTGGCGGCCTCATAATGCCTCCGGCAACAATGCCGGTATCCCTTTCGCCATAGCGCGCCATTCGGGAATCTGCTCATCGATCCCCAAGGTCGCCAACTCCTGCTGGCAGTCCTCCAGGTTGTAGACTCCCTTCGCCCCGCTGGCAGACTCCTCCAGCTCATGGGCCAGAAGATTGGCGGCATAAACAGCCGAGATCGCGTCAAAGTTCTGATGGGGCACGCGGTTCGGACCGTGATGAAGGGCGACGGCCTCCACCACCGTGTAAGGCAATCCCCACAGCCCCAGGAGATAAGCTCCAATCTCGGCGTGACTAAATCCGTCCAGGCGTTCTTCTACCTTATAGACGGCGCATCGCGCCCCCAGCGATTCCGCCAACACCTTTTCAAAGTGCCCGGAAAGTCTCCAGGCCAGGATCAACTTCCCCACGTCGTGGAGCATGCCTGCCACTAACGCAACGTCGGCAAGGTGCTTGGGCACAGGCAGGCGAGCGGCGATGTGTGCGGTAAGCTGGGCGTGGTGCTGTAGCTTTTCCAGGGAAAACCCCGGCAGGTCTCTTTTGGGTTTGAATGCGCGGAAGATCTCGACGGAAAGCACCAGGTTCTTGAGAGTATTGATGCCAAGGAAACTGACGGCGCTCTGGATGTTGGTCATGGAGTGGGCAATACCGAAGAAGGCGGAATTCACCAATTGCAGGACCTTGGCGGAGATTCCCACGTCCTGCTCGATGATTCTGGCGACTTTTTGAAGCGACGCGTCAGGGTCCGCCAGCGCCTGAGCCAGGGCTTCATAGGTGCGGGGGAGCGATGGGAGGTCCCCCAGAGCGGTCACCGGGCGGCGGATCGACTCATCGTTCAAAAGCGCCCTAAGGTGGCAGGCGCGCTCGATGGCGACGCGGAGCATTTCGGCATCGCAGGGCTTGGCCAGAAACTGATGCGCCACGGGGACTACCCGCAACGCCGTAGAAAGTTCCGTGTGGCCCGAAAGCACGATGCGCACCATCTGAGGGTACAGTTCGCGTACGCGGCAGAGCAGAGTGGCTCCGTCAATGCCTGGCATCCGCATGTCGGAGACAATGACATCGAAGGTCGAAGCCTCCATCAGCGCCAGCGCCGCCTCCCCCCCGGGGGCGAAAGCCATCTCCCAATCGTGGCGTTGGGGACGCAGCATGCGCCGCAGCCCCTCCAAAACCCTGGGTTCGTCGTCTACAAAGAGTACTCGCCTCATGGCACCTTCGCTTCCTTGGAACATTCTCCTGGATCGACGGGTTGACGGATCTCGAACCGGAACTTTCGATCCCAATATCTCCGAGTTGGAAACCGTTGCCGCAGTTCCAACAATGCCATGCCTCCCCAACCTCTTCTATCGGCGGAATACATAACGAACTTTGAGCATTCTTAGGTTTAAGCGCCTGCGGGGCACGAATGTCGTCAGCGGTCAGCAATCAACTTTCAGCCGCCAGCGTTCAGCCTTCAGCCTCTTCTGCGTGCCCGTCTGTGTAGCATGGCCATCCTGGGACAGTCGCGTGCGGGACGCCCTCGCCAGAGCAGGCAGGATGCCAGCGGTCCGGCACGTGGCATGGCCATCCTGGTCATGACCAAGCACGGGTGCGACTTCCGTGCCAGGAACCGCTAGCCACTGTCCACTACTCTTCGCCTCGATAATCGTGCACTTCCTTCATTTTCGGCCACAAAGTCCGACAGATTGGTGTTGATTAGCCTTTAATTGGTGCATTTTCGTGCGAGAACCGGAAATTGTCACTAGACATTATGTCGCCTGTCCTTTGTTTTCATACACATCCCCGGAGGTTCCTTCATTTTCGCCCTCTATTTCCGCCAGCGCCCCCTTTCTGACCTTGAAAAGCATATGCGTGAGCTGTCACAACTGGCGCAGGCTTGAATCTTCCATCCTTAGCATAAGCACCGACTTATCGTCCTGGGGAGCCATGTGGGCCGCCAAGTTCTCCGGCGACTGCATCTCGTCGAGTTTATCCGAGAACCTTACGCAGGTCCTCTGGTAGCGATCCGTCAGCTCCTTAAGTTGCGCCCGAGCCTTGCGGCGCGCGGCCTTCTGTCCCGGGCCTTCCGCCATCTTATTCAGGGACTTGAGCAGAAGAAGGAATTCCTGCATCTCCTCCGAAGGGTTATCGCCGGAGTTCTTCACAAAGGTCTGGATTTCGGGAGTGGGGCCGTTGTCGCGGCGGCACAGGGCGGCCGCCAAGGCCTCGTAGCCTTCCAGGATTTCATAAGCCCGCAGGCGCTGAGGCCCCGTCGTCATTTCCTGGATTTCGATTGCGGCCTTGATCCGCTTCCGGGCGAGTCCGTCCTGCATACGTCCAGCGCGCTTCATCCGCCACAGGGTGTCCCCGATGCTCTGCACTAACTCGCCTTCCAAGCCCTCGGCCAGATTGTTCGCGAGTGGGTTCATGAGATCGGCATGCTCTTGCGGGTCTTCCCCCAAGGCCACGAGCGCCCCGTTCGGCGCCTTAGAATAGAATCCGTGACGCAAATTGGCCGCCGCGACGCGAGCCTTGCCCTCGGGCGTTACCGCGCCCTGCGACAGGCTCCCGTTGGCGCGATGCGCGGCCAGGTTCTCTTCGGTCATTTCTGGTTTGTGGACTAATGACATAAAAGCCTCCTAGGGGCAGTGGCGAGTGGTGAGCGGCTAGTAGCGTGCCCTCCGCTCTCCGCCTACTGCTTTCTGCCTACTGCCTACCGTTCTATAGTTTGCGCCGACCGCTTGTCGAGTTGTGCGGCCTAGCATGTCCGCCAGCCGGCGGTAGCCTTCACCGCTAGCACATACCGCTAGTCTTTGTCAAGAGAAAAGTTATCAGATTCGACAATATCTGTGAACGTAGACAAAAAGTCAGAAATTCCTCCTGCCAGGAAGGGGGAATCCTTTGGAAGGGTGTCTAATTGTCTGAAACTGTTCCTGTGCGCCGGCTGGCTGCTAGGGGCTCGGGTGCCAGTGGGAACAAAACGTCAGCTTTCTCGAGTCTTTGCATGAATAGCTGGGGAGATTGTTCGCCGGACCATAAGCGGGTAGCTGGAGTTAGCGCAGTTCTGACCTTAGGTTCTTCTCTTGATGGCGTGCCCCATCCCGATTGACGACGTGCGGTTGGCGCTTGGGCACCGGGCATGAGAAAAGCCCACGGCCATGAAAAGCAGTCGAAATCTGGAAAAGATTTCGGTTGCCTATTTAATTACTCTATGTAACAATCCGCCCATGATAATCGGAACAAGATTAAAAAAGCTTAGAGAAGACCGAGACCTTTCGCAAGGCGATATCGAAAAGCGGACCGGCCTATTGCGCTGTTACATCTCGCGGGTTGAGAACGGACACACGGTTCCGTCACTTGAAACCCTCGAAAGGTTGGCGGCGTCGCTCGAACTTCCCCTTTACCAATTGTTCTATGAAGGGGACGAGGCACCCCCGCTGCCGAACCTGAGCAAGCGCCAAACTGCCGAAGAGTTGGTTCTCGACGCCGAGCAACAAAAGGAAGTGCGTTTCCAAGACAAAGTGAAGCGACTTCTCTCCCGGATCGACGAGAAAGACCGCCAACTTCTTCTGCACATGGCCCAGAAACTAGCGAGCCGGTAAGCTCTTTGTTTCAAGATGCTGTGGCGGGTAGCCGCGGTCATTGCAGTTCTGTCTGCGTGTTCTTCCCTTGATTGCGAAGGTGGGCCGCGGGTGGGGTGGATGTGTGTCGCAAAGTCCGCGGCTTTTCTAACCGGAGCACCTAATACTACTACGTTAAGTTAAGGCGGTCGGTTTCGTTTGCGAATTACGCTGCCACAATACGCACACTCGTCGGTCCAGGTAAACAACAGGCGTTGGATCTCACGACGCGTCTGCGGCAGGGTCCA